>VOFG01003226.1_pt1 | contig 34536 bp, 43 predicted proteins | sample 5384171 | NCBI WGS metagenome assembly VOFG01 (sample SAMN12384726, study PRJNA508395) | human gut metagenome | isolation source: healthy gut F | host: Homo sapiens
CATGTCCTAATGCTAAATTTATTATTTCTATGGCAGGTAAAAATGAAGCAATCCAACATTATGGTGATATTTTTGATTTTGAAGTTGTAAAAGATGGTCAGACTTTAAATATTGGTGAACATACTTTAACCTTCGCAATGATGACAATGCTGCATTGGCCTGACAACATGGCTACATATTGTGCAGAAGAAAAATTGCTTTTTTCTAATGATGCTTTTGGTCAGCATTATGCAACTAGTAAACGCTTTGATGACCTTGTAGATCAAGGTGCTTTATATTATGAAGCAAAAAAATATTTTGCTAATATTTTGTGGCCTTATGCACGTTTAATCGATAAAGCTATTGCTAAAATTGCAGGCTTCGATATTCGGATAATTGCACCATCACATGGTGTCATTTGGCGTACTAATGCTAGTGAAATTATAGATTTATACAGTAAATGGGGTCGTGGTGTTTGCGATGGTAGCTTAGTTATTGCATATGATAGCATGTGGGGTGGTACGGAGAAAATTGCTCGTGCCATTGCTCGTGGTGCTCAACGCGCAGGTGTGGAAGTTAAAGTATTTAAGATGAGCAATACACCTAACAGTACTGTTAGCACAGAGGTATTTACCTGTTCCGGTCTACTTGTAGGTTCTCCTACCTTAAATAGTGGCATGTTGCCGACAATAGGCTCGTTATTGGTTTATTTAAAAGGATTAAATCCTGTAGGTAAAAAGTAGCTACATTTGGTACCTTTGGCTGGGCTGGTGGTGCACAAAAAGATATGGAAGAAATATTACTTAAGTTTAATAAAGAAGTAATGCCGCCGTTTCAATGCAAATGGACTCCGCAAGCTGCCAATATTGAGGCGGCTGAACAATATGGCTATGATTTTGCACAGGAGCTTTTAGGTAATGAAAATTGCCCTGCATGTGAAGAAAAATAAAATGGTTCATTGTAAAATGAAATTGCACACCTTGAAAACAGAATAAAAATAGTCCATTGTGACCTCTTCATGTTAAAATTAAGCTACTACACAAAACTTACAAGGAGGCAATCACAATGGACTATACTCAAGATACCACAAAACACACAAAAGGTAAACATTTTTCTTATGGTGACCGCAGAGAGAATTACAAGGGATATTATCAATAAATCTGTACGTTATTCTCTCCGCCAGTTGGCTAGACATTTTAATTGCGCTCCCAATACTATCCGTAATGAATTGAAGCGTGGTGCTCACCATAATACCGGTAGATATGGAGCTAGACGTGCACAAAATGCATACGAACAAAGCCATGCTAACAGTATTAGGAAATCTAGAAGATTTTTTGTCCAGTAAGTTTGTCTCCTGGGTTGTTGAAATGGTTCTTGAAAAAGGGTGGTCCTTGGACGCCTGTTACGGTTATGCAAAAAACACAAGCTGTATGTAGATTCTGAGATGGTGTGCGTAAAAACACTGTACAACTATGTTGACTCTATGCTTCTTGCACTGCGTAACATCGACCTACCGCTAAAAGTTCGTAGACGCAAACGCCGTCATAACGTTAAAGGAATGCCTAAAACATCTAGGTCGCAGTATTGACGAAAGACCGACAGAAATAACTGATCGTAGCGAGTTTGGACATTGGGAGATAGATACTGTTGTAGGCAGTAAAAGCAAGAGTGATAACGTTATATTAACTCTTGTAGAACGTCTTACACGCAAGTACATAGCCATTAAAATCGAAGGAAAAACAACATCTTCCGTTAGTAAAGCTATGGAATACTTGAAAAATTACTATGGCGATAAGTTTAGCCAGATATTCAAAACTATAACAAGTGATAACGGTAGTGAATTTGCTGAACTAGCAAAGCTTGAAGATAACACAAAGACAAAAAGTATACTTTGCCCACCCTTACAGTTCATGGGAAAGAGGTTCTAACGAACGTCACAATGGTCTTTTAAGAAGATTTATTCCTAAAAGGAAAGAGAATAGGCAAATATGATACAAATCACCTGACGATCTATTCGAGAATGAGCTTGACAAGATTTATGCAGCTTGATTTTTAAAAAGTGTGCAACTTCTTATTGCAATTTAGGGAAGAAAAATAAAATAGTTATTTCTAACCTTTCACCTAATAAGATGAGTACGTTTATGTTGGTGTAAATAGATAATAATGCATAATTGCAGAAAAAATAAAAAGCAGGCTTTGTGCCTGCTTTTATTTTGTTATTAGTCAAGTATTTTTTGAATTTCTTCAGACATCCATGCAGATATCGAATCTTCTCGGTAATAATCTATATGAAAATGTCCGAAAAACCATTTTTTATATTTCAGCATAGGTTCTAAATCTGAAAGGAGCATGGATGTTTTACAATCTTTGATTCGTTCAACTGCTTCCGGAACGCTATCGACAAATCTTGCAGGAGCGGTATGCGTTATTACATAGTCTACTGCAAAATCTACTTTTTCCAAGTTATTTATTGCATTTTCAAATTCTGTAGAAGAAAAATTTTCTTCTTGCCACCAGGAAACGTGTGCGGTTCTCCAGTCTTTATCTGTTGATGTTGCTCCGCCAAATGTAAAGAATGTTTTGCCTTGTATTTCAAAGATTTCTCCACGCATTAAATGAAAGATATTGTTTTTCAGCTGATGCACTTTGCCACCGAATTTTTCAATTACCGGAAATTGATTAAGCAAATCGAAATTTTCGTGATTACCGTCAATAAAAAAAGAATGGTAAAAGGTTTTTTCTCAAGCCATTCAAGACAAGATTTTTCTTCTTCTGACCATGGATTATACCAAGGCATACCAAAATCACCACAAATAATTACGACATCATTTGCAGTTATATTCAAATCTTTGCTAAGTAAATTTTACTATCGAATCTTTTTGGTTCACCATGAATGTCGCCAGTTATATAAATACTCATAATATCACCTCGATATTGAATTTCGTTAATGTCGGTTGGTTTAGGTAACTGTATTATAAATTTGAGTTTGTCATGATAGTAAATTTCACACGGGGCATGATAATCATTGGAGGTGTATTTAAATTGATTTGTTATCTTCATTTATCAACGCTTCCGATATCACTAACTCATTGCCTTATATTTTGTTATTTTGGCAGCTGACAGTTTTGGCTGTAGTTAACTAATCATGAAAATTTATTTTTGCTTAGAAGAAGATTATCATAAATTTTTCGAAGATAATTTTCTTAATATAATTATATCAGAAAACTGTTTTCCGAACATGAACTTATTTCTGACCTTTAGAATAAATTATAACAAAATATTATAATTAGTAAGTATTTTTTATAATAAATTCACTATCTAAAAAGTGTACTTTTGGTGTATAAGTAGAATATAATAAATCGAAAGTGGGGTTATCTCAGTGAATATTAAAGCAGAACAATTTAATAAATTTTTGAATGACAATAATTTAGCTAAAATTTTTCAAACTGAAGAAATCCAAGGTGAAATGCATCCGGTTGTTTATCGTTCCTTTATGGATGTTGATGGCCAAAATCTGCCGACCATGTTGGTTATCGATGACAGCATTTATGTAATGTTGCAAGTTCGTGTAGCTAATGGTGTTGTTAAAGAAAGCAATAAAGTAGCTGTTTTGTCCCACATCAATAAACTGAACGAAATGTATAAAATCTTTAAATATTATGTAACAGACAGCGGTGATATTATTATCGAAAGCTGCATTCCTAGCTCTGATAAAGAATTCCTGCCGGAAATGATTTATACTGCTATTAATATCATTCTGAGTCATTTGAAAGAAGAATATCCTAAAATTATGAAAGCTGTTTGGGCTGAATAATTTATTATTATATCGCTTTGAATAAAGGGAGTAGCTGGCATAGGACGAAGGTTCTATGTTTACATAGTCGTCAATACGGTTGCACAGGCAATCCGGCTTTGTAAGTAAGTAGCGAGACTTTGTTGTAAATATTTTTTTGCAGCAGAGGTCTCGCTATTTTTATTTTTTAGACACTGCTGTAGCTCACAAGGAGGAAGAAAATGAGCAAATTTGGTTTAAAAAAACAACAGGTGGAGGAATCATTGCGTCTGCATGGTTCTAATGCATTATCCCAACCACCAAGAGCAACTTTTTGGGATAAGTTATGGGAGAATTTCCAGGACCCGATTATCCGTATATTGATAGTGGCTTTGCTTGTCAATGTAGCGTTCGTATATATGGGGCATGGGGACTGGATTGAAACCGCAGGTATTTTCTTAGCTATTATTTTAGCAACTTTTGTATCTACTTGGTCTGAATACAGTAATGAAAATGCTTTTCAAAAATTACAAGAGGAAGCAAGCCGTATTCGTTGTAAGGTTTGGCGTGATGGCGAGCCAGTTGAAATCCACATCGATGATATTGTTGTCGGTGATGCTGTTATTTTAGAGGCAGGCGATAAGGTTCCTGCAGATGGTATCTTATTAGATGGCGATGTAAAGTTGGACCAGGCTGCCTTAAACGGTGAAAGTGAAGAGGCACATAAGCTTATTGCTCCTGCTGATTTTACTTGGAACGAAGGTAAGGTCGATTTTCTTGATGAACATAAATTATTCCGTGGCAGCGTAGTCGTTGAAGGCAATGGTGTTATGCAGGCAGTAAAATCGGCGATGCTTCTATTTACGGTCAGCTGACTCAAGAACTGAAAGACGATGAACGCGATAGCCCGTTAAAACTAAAATTAAAAGGCTTAGCTGATAAAATCAGTCAATTTGGTTATGCTGGCGGTATTTTAATTGCTATTGCAGTTATGTTGCATAAGATGTTTTTAGCTGGTGGTTTTACTGCTTATATGACTAATATGACTAATGTTTTAGGTGATTTAGTCCAAGCAGTAATTTTAGCAATTATTATTATCGTTATGGCAGTGCCTGAAGGTTTACCTCTCATGATTGCGATAGTTTCTTCTTTAAATATGCGTAAAATGCTGAACGATAATGTTTTAGTACGTAAGCTTGTCGGTATCGAAACAGCAGGTAGCTTAAATATGCTGTTTACAGATAAAACAGGTACTATTACTAAAGGTAAATTAGAAGTAGTACGTTTTATTACCGGCAACCGTCAAGAGGTACAGTCTTTTGAAACTTTGCCGGAAAAAATCAAAGAACTGACTTACCAAGAGGTTGTTATCAATACATCTGCTTCTGTAACTGATGGTAATATTATTGGCGGTAATATGACCGAAACTGCTTTAAATAAATATATTGGCAGTTATCGTATGCATAATATTCCTGAACGCAAGCATTTTGTACCCTTTAACAGTGCTAGTAAATATTCTTGGGCACAAGTAAGCTCTGCTGATGAGGAATATTGCTTAGTAAAAGGTGCTCCAGAAAAACTGCTTTTGCGTACAGCTTATTTCTGGGATGTAGATGGACAAAAGAAACCTTTGACTGATGCTATGAAAAAAGCTTTAGATGAGCGTATGTTAGAATTAGCAGGTCAGGCTATTCGTATGTTAGCCTTGTGTTCCTATGAGGGTCGTGCTTCTGAAGATATTCCTGAAGATATTCCTGAAGATGGTTTAACTTTAATCGGCATTGTTGCTATCCGTGATGATGTGCGTCCGGAGGCCGTAGAAGCTATTGCTGCAGTTCAAGCTGCAGGCGTACAGGTAGTAATGATTACTGGTGACCGCAAAGAAACAGCTGTTGCCATTGCAAAAGATGCAGGACTTTACAGCATCCTGACGAAATAGTATGGACATCGGATGAATTGGCGGAGTTAAGTGATGATGAGGTAAAATTATTATTACCTAAGCTGCGTGTAGTAGCACGTGCTTTGCCTATGGATAAATCTCGATTAGTACGTCTATCTCAAGAATTAAATTTAGTTGTCGGTATGACCGGTGATGGTGTTAATGATTCTCCGGCATTGAAAAAAAGCAGATGTTGGTTTTGCAATGGGCAGTGGCACTGAGGTTGCTAAGAAGCAGGTGATATCGTTATTTTAGACGATAATTTCCTGAGTATAAAAAAAGCCATCCTTTACGGGCGTACCATCTATAATTCCATCTGTAAGTTCATCGTTTTCCAATTAACGATTAACTTCTCAGCTGTAGCAATTAATTTTATTGCTCCGTTTATTGGTATTGATAAACCTTTAACTATTACGCAAATTTTTGTGGATTAATTTAGTTATGGATACCTTGGCAGCTTTGGCTTTTGGTGGCGAGCCTGCTTTAGAAAAATATTTACAGGAAACTCCCAAAAAACGCAGTGCACCGATTGTTAGCAAAAAGATGTTGCTCAGTATTGTTACCGGTGGTATGTATATGACTATTATGGCAATAGCTTTCTATAAGAGTGCTTGGGTAGATCATTTGTTCCGTAATGCTCCTGACCATATTTATACTTATACGGGTTTCTTCTGCACCTATATTTTTATGGCAGTTGCTAATGGTTTTAATGTCCGTGTTTCTGGTATGAATTTATTGGAAAATATTAATTTGAATAAAAGGTTTTTACAGGTAATGGCTCTGATTGTGTTAATTCAAGTTGTATTAACATATATTGGCGGTCGTGTGCTGCGTACTACGCCGCTTAATATGCATGAATGGCTGGTAGTAGTTGCCTTTTCTTTATCTATCATTATTATTGACTTATTGCGTAAAGCTGTTAGCGGTAATAATAAGTAATTATCTGGAAGTGAGCGTGAATTTTAATGGACCCTTTTGGGTATCTTGAGGAAATTATTATTGTATTAGCTTTAATTGGAGCCAATGGTATTTTATCTTTACTAGAAATGGCTTTGGTTTCTTCACGTAAAGTAGATTAGAACAATTAGCTGCTACTGGAAATAAGAAGGCTTCGTATATTTTACAGTTAGCTGATGACCCTACTGATTTCTTTTCTACTGTGCAGATAGGCATTACTTTAGTAGGTATTGGTACTGGTGTTTATAGTGGTGCTGCTTTAGCAGCACCTTTAACCGAAGTATTAAGTTATATTCCTGGCTTAGCTGCTTCTGCATCTGTCATTGCTTATACAATTGTTGTTGCTTTAGTAACTTATCTAAGTATTATTTTAGGTGAATTAACTCCCAAACGTATTGCTATAAGTAATCCGGAAACTATTATTGTTACATGTGCTCCGTTTGTCCATTTTTTAGTTGTGACTTTTAAACCATTGACACTTCTATTAAGCGTATCGACAAAAATAATCGTTAAGTTTTTAAAAATACGTAATAACGAAGAGCAACCAATCAGTGAGGACGAAGTACGTCTTTTGATTGAGCAGGGTGCTGCTAGTGGTGTTTTTAATACCGAAGAGCAGAAAATTATGATTAATGCTTTAGAATTAGACGATTTGCGTGTTAGTGAGATTATGACTCCGCGTACACAGATTAGTTGGCTAGACATTAAGGATAGTACAGCAGAACACTTGGCAACATTGACGGAAAAGCATTATTCTGCATTTGTTGTAGCCGAGGAAAGCTTGGATAATGTTTTAGGTGTTGTTTATACTAAACGTTTTTTGTTAGACGGTTTAGCACAAAACGACTATGACTTAGCCGCACATATACGTCAGCCTCTCTATATTCCGGAAACTATGCGTATTGATAATCTGTTAAAACAATTCCAACAGCAACGTGTAAAGATTGCTTTAGTTGTTGATGAATTCGGTTCTTTAGCAGGTATGGTTACCTTACGTGATGTAGTAGAGCACATTGTAGGCGATGTACCTTCCTTTGATGAGGATTATGAACAGAAAATTGTTAAACGTGATGAGCATAGTTGGTTAGTCGATGGTATGCTGCCAATTAGCGATTTTGCTGATCATTTCCATGTGGAAGAGGCAGAAGCACAGAATGTACGCCAGAGCTATAATACTGTAGCAGGTCTTGTAGTATCTCTCTTGGGTCATATTCCCCAAGTAAGTGAAAAGGTTGATTTTTAGATTTACATTTAGAAGTTGTGGATATGGATGGGAATCGTGTGGATAAAATTATGGTGAGCAGGAAATAAAGGAGATGTCGCCGCAATGGAAATGAACATTACAGCATTGTATTTTAGCCCCACAAAAGGTACAAAAAGGCCGTAGAATGCCTTTTTAACATGCTTTGATAATGTAGAAAAGAAAACTTTAGTAGATAATACTTTACCTAAGCAAAGGGAAATAATCCATGAATTTAAAAATGAAGATTTGGTAGTTGTGGCTAACCCGGTATACGCAGGACAGCTGCCACCGGCTATGGGTTTATGGAAAAATTTACGTGGCAATGATACTCCATGTATTATTATGGCCTGCTATGGTAACCGTCATTACGATGATACTTTGGCGCAAATGCAGCAGATGCTGGAGGTCCGTGGTTTTTCGGTAATTGGTGCTATTGCTCCTGTGATTCCGCATATTTTTGCATCTAATCTTGGTGCAGGCAGACCTAATATGGCGGATAAAGCAGTATTTAAAGTTTTTGCTGATGCTATATGCAAAAAAAATAGCTACAGGCGATTTTAAAGAGATTAGCGTACCTGGCGATTCTAATCCTCAACCTAAGCAAGCTTTGCCGATTTCTAAGACTTATGATAAAAAGCTCTGTACTTTGTGTGGTGCTTGTGCTGCTCATTGTCCTGTAGGTGCAATAGATCCTTTAACTGCAGCTATTGATGATAAGTTGTGCATTAATTGTATGCGTTGCGTAAAAACTTGTCCTGTTCATGCACGTACTTGTGACTGTGAAAAAATCAAGACCTGGCTTGAATCCATGTGCAAGGAAGAACGTCCTGTAGAATATTTCCTTTAATTTAAAAACAATAAAGTAAATTTGGAAGTAAATTTATTAGGTAAGATAACGTATCCAGCAGGAAAAAATTTAGCTATGGCACGAATTGAAAATCTAGCTATTACTCATAATTTTATGATAGTGAAAGGAGCAAAAACATGAAAGAATTTGTCAAAAAAAAAAATACTTAGCAGATAATTATGATGCTTATGTGCGAGGTTGCTCGTCGTCCTTTCCATGTTGATGAAAATAACTTTGCCTGGGGACCAGGTGTTGGCGACGATAAGGCAACTGTTGTAGAAGTTATTCATGGCTTGCAGGCTTTAAAAGCAGCTGGCTTTGATAATTATAAAGAAATTATCTATTATACTAACGGTGAAGAAGAGGGCGGTTCTCCTACTGCGGAAGCCATTGTAGCAGAACTCAGCCAACAAGCAGATTTTGCTATTATTATGGATGTGGCACGTCCTAATTGGGGTATTGTTACTCAACGTAAAGGCAATGCTAAATATCGTATTGAAGTAACTGGTGTAGGCGGACATCATGGTAATGCTTCTCAGGAATGTGCTAATGCTATTCATCAGTTAGCTTATACCATTACTGAATTGCATAAATTAGCTAGTCCGATGCCAGGTAATCCACATGATTTTACTGCAGATGCATTGAAGGCACGTGGTATTGTCGATGCTGGTCAATTTATTCCCCAAAACACTGTTAATGTCGGTGTCATCGGTTCTACAAATGATAAAATAAGTGTTATTCCGGGTGATGCCTTCTGTGAGGTAAATATCCGTTGTTTCACTATTGAAGAACAAAAGCGTATTGATGCTGCAGTAAAAGCTTTGGAGAATAAAATCGTTATTCAGGGCACACAAGTAAAGGTTAGTGGCGGTATTGTTACCGGACCAATGCAAAAAACAGCTCAAGCACAAAAAATGGTTGATGTCTATAAACGCATTGTCAAAGAAGAGTTTGGCGGCGAGGTTAGTGAATGGGTAGCAGGCGGACTGACTGATGGCAATCGTACTGCTAAATTTGTACCGACTCTAGATGCTTTAGGTGTAGAAAATTATGATGAACATACAGATCATGAATTTGTTGATTTGAATACAGCAGTACCTAGAACAGCGGCTTTTGCTTTGACCTTAGCAGAATTAACGGATGTTTTTTAAAGAGTACTTTTTAGGAAAAATCATGTTATATTAATTATCTGGAAAAGAGGGACTATTATGGGGAAAAACTCATAATAGTTCCTTTTTCTTATGACAGATGTGCATTGCTATGGTATAATAAAGAAGTTAAAAACTTTGAGGTAAGGTGTGATACTATGTCCAAAAAACGTAATAAATATGCAGGTGACCAACCGGCAGATTACGATTCCACAGGTCTTAGCCAATACTTAGGTTTAGGACGTCCTATTGATTTCGATAATAAGGTAACTAAGCTTGCCGTGATGTGCGCAGTGATTATTTCCGTACTGGTAACCTTGTGGAAATCAATGACCGGTATGGAGTCCGGTCCTGCAGTTGTAGTTGCTGTAGGTTATGCACTAGGTTTCTTATTATGTTATATGATTGCTCAAGAGCTGGACCCTGATCGTCAATTAGGCGGCATTATCGGTGGTGGTCTGACCTTGATTGCCTATTATTTTTTAGGCGAAGGTAATATTTTAGTTATGCTTTGGCTGCTCTTTATTTTGCGTATGCTTAATCGTAGCTCCGGTGATCGTCATCGTATAGGAGATAACGTTATTATTATCGGTACTGCTATTTGGCTAGGTAAAGACGGATTCTGGGTATATCCGTTGTTGACTGGTGCTGCGTATATTTTAGAGAGCCAGATTCAGGCAGGCTATTTCCGCAGCTTGTATTTAGCAGGTATTTCTTTGGCAGGTCTAGTTATTGCTGAATTTAGTAAACAACCTAATATACTGTCCATGAATTATATCTATATTATGAGTGCTGCTTTTATACTGTATCTGCCGGAAATCCGTATCAGCTATTATACTCAGGCTAAAGGTGATAAAACAGGTAAACGTTTACTGCCGAAACGTTTGCAAACTATGATGGGCTTCTTTCTGATGATTTTATTTAGCAGTACCTTCCTGCATGGTAATGCTGCAGCGCAAGCATTACTGCCGGCTGCGATGGCTGCTATCGGTACCGGTGCTTACTTATTTGTAGCTCTGCTCCGTCATCAGGTTGCTTTTAGAAAATAATATTTGGAGGAACTAACTATGAGTGAAAACAGAAAAATTAAATTTACAACTAACAAAGGTACTTTTTGTTGCTGAAATGTTTGAGGACAAAGCTCCTTTGACTACCAAAAATTTCATCGACTTAACTGAAAAAGGCTTTTATGACGGCCTGATTTTCCATCGTGTTATTGATGGCTTTATGATTCAAGGCGGCGATCCCACCGGTACCGGTATGGGCGGCCCCGGCTATGAAATTAAAGACGAATTCGGCGAAGGTTTGAAACATGATGATGAAGGTATTCTGTCCATGGCTAATGCAGGTCCTAACACCGGTGGTAGCCAATTCTTCATTACATTGGCTCCTACTCCATGGCTGAACGGTCACCATGCAATCTTCGGTAAAATCGTTGAAGGTATGGATGTTGTTCGTTTAATTGGTGTTGTACCGACTGATTTCCGTGATCGTCCGCGTGAAGCTGTTATCATGGAAAAAGTAGAGGTTGTAAAATAAATGTCTGCATTTGTATATATGCTGCGTTGCAAAGATGACAGCTTATATACAGGTTGGACAAACAACCTTGAACATCGTCTGGCTATGCATAAAGCAGGCAAGGGTGCGAAGTATACCCGTGGCCGCGGTCCGCTGACCTTGGCGTATGTTGAGGAATTGTCTGATAAAGAAAGTGCTTTGAAAAGAGAATATGCCATAAAACAATTGCCTAGGAGCATGAAGCTGAAATTATGTTCCTCTTGGCAAAAACAGAATACTGAAAAATAATTTTATAAAAATTCAGAAAATAATTTGCTTTTACTTGCTCTTTAAGCTATAATAGTTGAAATGGGTTGAATGACTCAAATTGATATTAGGGAGGCTATAAGATGACTGGTAAAGTTAAATGGTTTAATGCAGAGAAGGGTTATGGTTTTATTCAACGTGAAGGCGGCAAAGATTTATTTGTTCACTTCTCCGGTATTCAAGCTGACGGCTTCAAAACCTTAGAAGAAGGTTGGGACGTAGAATTTGATGTAGTACAAGGCGAGCGCGGTGAGCAAGCTACCAACGTACGTCACATCTAATTTTCTTCTTAGCATAAAATGACGTAACATAATTAACCTCGTAAAGTAAGGAAGTGTTTCTTACTTTGCGGGGTTATATTATTTTTGTGAAAAAAGCGTAATCAATTTAACATATTTCTAATAATAGAGAACAAAAAAATAATATAAGTACATTTTCCTTGAGAGTTTTACGTTTTACTGTTACAATGTAGCTTACAAACTAAAGCTGTTTAAGCTATAAGAGAAGTGAGGGTTTTATATTATGAATTTTGCTCAACGTATGGATAGAATGAAGTCTTCCGAAATCCGTGAATTACTGAAATTAACTGCTCAACCTGATATTATTTCTTTTGCTGGCGGACTTCCTGCACCGGAACTATTTCCGGTAGAAGAAATTGCTAAGGTTTCTCATGATTTAGTTTTAAAAGAAGGTCGTCAATTACTGCAATATGCAACTACTGAAGGCCGTCCTACTTTGCGTGCTAAAATTGCTCAACGTATGGCTGACAAATATCATGCTACTGTAGATGCTGATGATATTTTGATTACAACAGGTTCTCAACAATGTCTTGACTTTGTAGGCAAACTGTTTTGAATCCTGATGATGTAGTATTGTGCGAAAGTCCTTCTTATTTAGGTGCACTTAATGCATTTAATGCCTATCAACCTAAATTCGTTGAAGTGCCTACAGATAACGGCGGTTTAATTCCAGAAGAATTGGATAAAATCTTAGCTACGACTCCCAATTGTAAATTTATTTATGTAATTCCTGATTTCCAAAATCCTACTGGTCGTACTTGGTCTATGGAAAGACGCCAAAAATTTATGGAAGTTGTAAATAAGTATAATTTACCTGTTGTAGAAGATAATCCTTATGGCGAATTGCGTTATGAAGGTGTTATTCTGCCGTCCTTGAAATCTTTGGATACTAAAGGTTTAGTTATGTTCCTTGGTACTTTCTCCAAAATCTTCTGTCCTGGTTTACGTTTAGGTTGGATTGCAGCTGAACATAATCTGCTGAGTGAATTCGTGAAAATCAAACAAAGTGCTGATTTACATACCTCCAATTTTGACCAAGGTGTGGCTGATGCGTATATGGATGAATATGATTTGGACGAACACGTGAAAAAAATTGTGGCTTTGTATAAACATCGTCGTGATTTAATTTTGGAATCTATGGATAAATATTTCCCGAAAGGAACTGAATGGACCCATCCTGAAGGTGGTTTGTTCCTGTGGCTTACTTTTCCCGGAAGGCGTAAGCGCTTTGAAAGTATTTAATAAATGTACCGAAATGAAAGTTGCCGGTGTTATCGGCGATGCTTTCTATCCGAATCAAAAAACAGACCGCAGTATGCGTATCAATTATTCTAATATGCCTGATGGCCGTATTGTAGAAGGTATCCAACGTATGGCTAAGGCAATTAAAGAATGTATGTAAAATAAATTAATATTATAATCTTCAAAAGCCGGCAGTTAATTCTGCTGGCTTTTTTCTTTACTTTTACTATAATAAAATATATTTTTGAAAGTAGGTGTAGAGCATTGTCTACAGAAATAAAAATAGGCTCTTGTAAAAACAACTATACAGCTAAAGCTATGCAGGAAAGAGATAGCAAAGGATGGCGAGCTGTGCTTGGTTGTGCGATTGCTATTTTTTTGGTCAGGTGCTTTAACCTTTGGTTATCCTGGTGTATTAAGCGAATATTGGCGTCAAACATTGCATTCTGATGCAGGTATGGTAATGACTTTATTGTTAGTTTCTGCTGGTATCGGGACTTTTTTATGTGGTAAATGGCATATGCTGTTAGGCACACGTAAATCATATCTTCTAGGTACGTTGATACAAATTATCGGTATGTTTCTAGCTATTTATGCTATGGATATGGCGATGATTTGGATTTGGGCATTTATGACCGGTTTTGCTTCCTGTTTTATTTATGGTCCGAGTTTAGCAACAGTACAAAATTGGTTTCCGCATAAAAGAGGCTTAGTAACAGGCATTATTAATTTAGTTTTCGGTTGTTCAGCAGCAGTAACAGCACCTATTTTAAATTATTTGTTGAATAATTATGGCTATGTTACTATGAACCTGCTTATAACATTGCTTATTTTGCTATTCAATATCATTGGAGCTATGTTAGCAGAAATGCCTGAAAAAAGTACTCTTACAGCAGAGCAAAAAATGCACATCAAGCATTATTAATTGCTTTGCAAAATAACAATAGCACTTCTGCTAAGGTATTAGGTAAAAGAAATGACACCGAAGGAAGCCATCAGGACAAAAGCCTTTTGGATGATGTGGCTTACCTGGGCTTTCATGGGGGCAGCAGGCATTTCTATGGTTTCATTGTCCAAAAGTTATAGTGTTTTTTTAGGCATTAATGGTGTAATGGCACTTACTGCATTTAATTTAACCAATGGATTCAGTCGTATTATTGCCGGAATTTTATCGGATAAATTAGATCGACGGGTATTAGGTTGTTTATCTTTTTATTTTAGGTAGTCTAGGATATTGGGGCTTATTGAATGTTCAGCATTCAGTGCCATTATGTATTTGTACTGCTTGTATTGGTTATTCTTTAGGTACTTTATTTGCTATTAGTGGACCTTTAGTTAGTGATTTATTTGGTTTAAAATATTTTGGTATGATTTTTGGCTTGATTTTTACTTCCTATGGTTTTATAGGTGGTTTAGTTGGGCCTTTAGCTGCCGAAAAGATGCTATTATTTACAGGTAGTTTTACACCCGTGTTTATTTATTTGGCGATATTTTGCTTGTTAGGTACGATTACTATTGTTGGTGCTAAAAATAATAATTAACAATATAACAAAACCTCTAAACTAGTGCTCAGAGGTTTTTTGTTTATAGAAAAATATTATTAATATGGTCTTTATAGACAAAAAAAATAGCATTGTTATTGTCTTAGGTGGACGTATAAAATATTTTTATGTAATAGTAAAATATGAATATAGGAAAAGGACTTAATATAAAAGTTATCTTTTCATTAATCATGTTTATAAATTTTAGGAGGAATACTTATGAACGAAAAAAACAATCCTAAGCTTAACAATGATTATTTATGCTTTACTTGTGGTGAGAGGCCAGAAGAAGTTGAAGATCGTGAGATAAAGAAAAATGCTTGTCCACGAGCAAAAAAATTAATGCAAGAATTTTACGATGCAAAAATTTCTTTGGATACTACTTTCCTTATTGGTACACTAGAACATGGATAAAAGAAGAAGGTAAACATCCTTTAGTTCGCCGTGGTTTAGCGATGAAGAGTGCTTTTGCTCATCTTGATGCAGCAATTCGTCCTGATGAGATTTTGGTTATGAGTCGTAATAAATATGTTCGAGGTGCTAGCCTTACTCCATGGACGGCAAATGAATTTCCGCTTAGCGATGAAGAAAGAGCTAAAAAAGATACTAAGAAGGCTTCAAATAAGGCTTTAGAAGAAATTACAATTTTAGCTACAGGTGGTGGTGTTGTATCTGAAAGTACGGATAAGGTTTTATCTATGGCACGTCGTTTTGGTTTACGTGTAGAAGAACATCCTGCTATGATTGAAATTTGTAAATATTGGCAAAATAAATCTGCTGAAGATACCTGTTGGATGTGGGGAACAATGCATCCAGAATATGATACTTTGGTGAAATTTAAAGATGTTGTTTTGATGGCTGCTGATATGGAATATGGTAACCGTCATGGACGTAGTGTCAATAACTATCAAATAGTTTTCAGCAAAGGTTTTCAAGGTATGATTGAACGTTGTAAAGAATTAATTGCTGAAAATGCTGGTGATGGTACTGCTGTTGATAAAATAGCTTATTGGGAAGCTACTATTTATGCTATTGAAGGTGTACAAATTTGGATTCGTAAATATGCTGCAGAAGCACAAAGATTAGCATCTTTAGAAAAGGATGACAAACAAAAGAAAGTTTATGAGGATATGGCTGAACGTTTGGAATGGATATCTGCTAAACCTCCGCGTAACTTTATGGATGCTTTACAATTGCATTGGACTTGTCAATTAGAAGTTTATAATGAAATGCAAGGTTCAGGTTTCTCTCCTGGACGTTTAGGTCAGGTTTTATATCCTTATTGGAAAAAAAGATATTGATGCAGGGATAATCACGCGTGAGCAAACATTAGAAGCATTAGAATGTATGCGTGTAAAATATACGGAATTGGAAATTGCAACCTGTGCAGGTACTACTGGTATTTTAGCAGGCAATACATTTAATAATATTTGTTTAGGTGGTGTAAAACCTGATGGTTCTAGTGCAGAAAATGAATTAGAGTATTTGTTCCTAGAAGCTGCGATTCATTGTCCTACCGTATCGCCGACTTTATCTGTTATTTATGATGGAAAGTTATCAGATGCATTTTTGCTTAAATGTATTGAATGTAATAAAACAGGTTGTGGTATGCCAGCTTGGGTAAATAACCGTGTTGGTATTGAATATTGCATGAAAAATCATGCTTGTGAAGGTATTACTTTAGAAGATGCTCGTGCATGGAGCATTGGCGGATGCTTGGAAATTCAACCAGGTGCTGTATATGATGGTAAAATTGGTGCTGGTGCTTATAGTGCTACAGGCATTAACTTTATCAATGTTCCTAAAATTTTAGAATTAGTTATTTTTGATGGTGTAGATCCGCGTACTAATATTAGAGTATTCCCATCTAGAGGTAAAGAATTTGAAAGCTTTGATGAAGTATTAGATACATTCAAGCAGTACTTTAGAAAAGTCATTCATGTATTTAATGAAACTTATAATATGAAAGTTTCTGCAACTTTTGAATTAGATCAACCATTATTGCTTTCTGCTTTATCTGCTGATTGCATTGAAAAGGTGCTGATATTGATCATGCAGGTTTACGTTATAATAGATGCTTTACAACTTGGATTACTGGTCAAGTAAATGCTTCTAATTCTTTAGCTTCTATTAAAAAGAATGTTTTTGATGATAAAGCTTTTTCTATGGATGAATTAAAAGATGCTTTACTGCATAATTTTGGTTATGTTAGTGCATTGCAAACTCATAATTTTTCTATGATGGAGCAAGAAAAAGAAGTTTCTAATCCTGATTGGGAACGAATTTATGCTTTATGTATGCGTGCACCTAAATACGGTAATGATGATCCTTATGTAGATCAAATTTATGTAGATGTTGCTGATTGTTTCGTAAAATCTACTGAGGAAATTACTGATGTATTTGGTCATAAATGGTGTGCATCTATGTTATCGGTAGGTACTCATGGCCCATTAGGACAAGCTGATATTGCTTCTGCTGATGGTCGTCTTGCTGGTGTAACTTTAGCTGATGGCGGTCAATCTCCATATCCAGGTACTGATCAAAATGGTCCTTATGCAGTATTAAGATCTGCGACTGTAATTGACCATACTAATTATAAGAATACTCAATTAAACATGAAATTACATCCTGCATCAATTAAAGGGTTAAATGGCTCTATTAAAATGCTTGATATGATTAAAGCGTTTATGAATAATGGTGGATACCATATTCAGTTTAATGTTGTTGATTCTCGTATGTTGAAGGATGCGCAGGCTAATCCTGATAATTATCGTGATTTACTTGTACGTGTAGCTGGCTTTACTCAATATTGGTGTGAAGTTTCTAAACCTATTCAAGATGAATTAATTGCCCGTACTGAGTATGAAGAAGTTTGATTAATCAGAAAAGAGGAGTTAATTATGTGTCAATGTAATCACAATTGCAATACTTGCAATGATTGTAAAAATCTTTCCCCACGTGATGTTTTTAATGTGTGTGTATTTTAAAAAATAGTCAGGTAATGATTGATAGTGCAGCTTGTGATAATTTTGAAAGTGTTGCTAAGTGCAAATATTGTAAACATTATCATCCATCTGACAGTACTCTAATTTAGGTATTTGTACTTTAGAAAACGTTATGGCGTTTCCTGATTTAACAGGGTGCGAAGATTTTGTTAAGGTAGAATAAAGAATAATATGAATTTTTAAGACGCTTCATTTTGCCTTGGTTAAAAATGAAGCGTCTTTTGAAAGTAGGTGAGTATATAATGTCTAGAACAATAAATATGGAAAGTGAAAAACAAATTATTAATCAAAATGTTGATATTAGTGGTCGAGATGCTAAAGGATGGCAATCTGTAATTGGCTGTAGTATTGCAATATTTTGGTCTGGTGCATTAATTTTTGGTTATCCTGGTGTTTTAGGAGAATATTGGCGTCAAACATTGGCTTCTGATACCGGTTTAGTTATGACATTTGTTTTAATTTCTTTAGGCATTGGCACTTTCTTGTGTGGAAAATGGCATATGAAGTTAGGTACATGCAAGTCTTATCTTGTTGGTACTTTAGTGCAAATAGTGGGTATGTTATTTGCTATTTATGCAGTTAATATATCTATGATTTGGGTTTGGGCTTTTATGACAGGTTTTGCTTCTTGTTTTATTTATGGACCTGGACTTGCAACAGTACAAAATTGGTTTCCTCATAGACGTGGTTTAGTAACAGGTATCGTGAATTTGGTTTTTGGTTGTTCTGCCGCAGTAATGTCACCAATTATTAATTATCTTTTAACTGAATATGGTTATTTAACCATGAATTGGATTATTACAGTTTTAATATTAGTAGTTAATGTCATTGGTGCATTAATGGCAGAAATGCCGGATCGTTCTAGTATGACTGAGGCACAAAAAAATGCTCATGAGCAATTATTATTAAAAATGCAACATAGTAGTTCCGGGAATAGCTTGGGTAGTAACATGACTCCTAAAGAAGCTATAAAAACAAAGGCGTTTTTGGATGATGTGGATTACTTGGGCTTTTATGGGAGCTGCTGGTATTTCTATGGTTTCTTTATCCAAAAGTTACAGTGTATATTTAGGTATAGGTGGTGTTATGGCATTAACCGCTTTTAATTTGACGAATGGATTAAGTCGTATTGTTGCAGGAGCACTTTCTGATAAGCTAGGACGTCGTAATTTAGGATTTTTATCATTTGTATTAGGTGGTATTGGTTATATCGGATTATTATTTATTGATAGTTTACTACCATTATGCATTTGTTCAGCGTTCGTAGGTTATGCTTTTGGTACTTTATTTGCTATTAGGGGACCTCTAGTTACTGATTTATTTGGATTGCAATATTTTGGTATGATTTTTGGACTTATTTTCACCGCCTATGGTTTTGTTGGTGGTATAGTAGGCCCTTTGCTAGCAAGTTTAGTATTAGGTTTTACAAATAGTTTTATACCAGTATTCATCTATTTGGCTGTTTTTGTTTGTTAGGCGCTTTTGCATTATTAGGTGCTAAAAAATAGGATTGTGTTAAAAGTAAATACCATTTATTGTTACTTTGTTGTATAATGCTTTTTAAAAGACAGTATCGTTTATATTGTTAGTCGGCAATATAGAGGAGTGTGTAGCATATGACAAACATGATAACAGTACAACGTGTATTACAGTCAGAGATTTTTAAAAATGCTAAAGTAGTAGCTGGTAAAAATGGTTTAAACAGACCGATTGAAAGCTGTAACAATTGCAGAGATTCCTGATATAGCTAAATGGCTTCAAGGTGGAGATTTTGTACATTGTGTCGGTTGGTTTATGGGAGAAATAAAGTAAATTTCATTATACAGAAATACAGTTTTGTAATTGGGTACGTGCATTAGATAAACATGGTGCTTCTTGTTTAGCAATAAAAACTAAGCGCTATATAGATCGTATACCGCAGCAATTATTGGATTTAGGTAATGAAATTAATTTCCCAATTATTGAATTACCGCCAAATTTAACTCAAAATGATACAACATCAGCAGTTATGGAGATTTTATTAACCACTGATCTTCAAAATAAAAAACGTAATGTTGAGGCATTTGTAAATTTGAGTATGATGATTGCTACCGCTTCTAACACAGCTGAAATAGTTAATATAATATCTAATTATTTGGGAAACCCTATTTTGTTAGAGAATAATCAATTTGAATATCTTGCTAGTACAGAACCGGATAATCAAGAAATAGCTGATTTAATTCAAAAACGATGCAATAAAGCGTTTGTTAACAAAATGCAAGAAAAAGGTTTTTTGAAAGAAGTATTTTGCGATTTTATAGAATATAATGGGAAAAAATTATATACAGCAAGTTTATCCAATAGGGTACCAAGATACTAATATAGGCTATTTAACTGTTTTGGCATATAATAGACCATTGCAGTTGGAAGATATTGAGCTTTTAAAAATTGTAGCAAAGCTATTGCTTTAGGATTAATTAAAGAACATGATATAAGTTATATTGCACGGCAAAGAATGCAAGATAAGTTTATTTCACAGCTGATAGGCAATGGTAGGAATGAAAAGCATTTGCAATATCAAGCAAATCTTTTAGGAATTAATTGTGATGTTAATAGAACTGTTATTGCAATATCTGATCGGAATGAACAAATACCTAATAGCTCAGATGCGACCAAAAAGTATTATTTAAAGAAACAACAATTATTAATATTTGTTAAAGAATTCCTAAAACAATATTGCGTAAAGTGCGATATTTTTTCTTATGATAATAATGTTATGATTTTGCTCGATACAACTACGTATACTAGAGCTAAATTGAATCAACTAACATCTCTTTTATTATCAGAATATAATAAAAAAAAATAAAAATTTAGATATTATTATAGGTGTTGGAAGTCAAGGTATCGGCATTAATAAGTATAGGTTAAGTTGTAGAGAGGCTTTGCAATGTATTGCGATTGTACGTGATTTTGCTGTTTGTGAAAATATAATGTTTTGTGAAGCCCAAGGTATTTATGGATTTTTGATAAAAATGTTAGATGATAAAGATGAAGCTAATGCATATTGTATTAGCGTTTTAGAACATTAACAGAAATCGAAAATGAATGTTTTTAGAAACTTTGAAAAACTATTTGGAGTTTAATAATAGTTGTGTAAGAACTAGTAAAGCAATGTTTATGCATGTTAATAGTGTAAAATATCGCATGAAACATGTAGAAGAAAAAATATTAGTAGATTTAAATACTATGAATGGTCGTAGTGCAGCCTGGATTGCTTTAAAGCTTTATTATTATTTAAAAAACAAAACATATGAGTTGAACTATGAATACATTATATTTTTGGAGGATGAGTACTATGAAATTAGACCCGAAAAATGAAGCTGTTATTTTTGATATACAGGGATTTTCTGTACATGATGGCCCGGGAGGCAGAACATTAGTATTCTTTAAAGGATGTCCGTTACGTTGTTATTGGTGTTGTAATCCTGAAAGTCAGATAATGCAACCACAATTAATGTATCGTCATAGTAATTGTTTAAAATGTTATGGTTGTATAGGTAGAAATATATGCCCCAATGGTGCAATTTCTTTAAAAAATCCAGGAGATTATGTTGTACAAGATCGTTCTATTTGTGATCATTGCAAGACAATTGAGTGTGCAGATAAATGTTACCATGAAGCATTAAAAGTAGCTGGTAAAATTTACACAATTGATGATGTCGTGCGTCGTTTGGAGAGAGAACGTTCATTTTGGGGACCTAATGGCGGTGTGACTCTTGGTGGTGGTGAAGTTACTATGCAGTGGCAATTTGCTTCTGAATTATTACGTAGATGTCATTATCGATATATCAATACTGCTATTGAAACATGTAGTTATGCACCATGGGAACATTTAGAGCCTATTTATGAAAATATTGATTGGGCGTTTACTGATATAAAACACATGAATCCTGAAAAACATAAAGATGCAACTGGTGTTGATAATGAGCTTATTTTAAAAAATATTGCTAAAATTGCTGATTTAGGTAAAAAAGGCAAATTACGTCATATTATTCGCATTCCAGTTGTTCAAGGCTTTAATGCTGATGATGAAAATATTCAAGAAACAATAAAATATATTAAAGAAATAGGTACTAAAAGAAGTTAATATTTTACCGTTTCATCGTTTAGGTGCATCTAAATATGAACAACTAGGAAGGATTTATGATTGTCGTGATATGCAAGGATGTCCTGAGGAGCTATTAAATCATATTCAAAAATGTTTGTCGCTGCAGGATTAACTTGTTATGTAGGTAGTGATACTCCGTTTTAATATTGTACATTAATAAAAACCTCTGAACTATTGCTCAGAGGTTTTGTTAATTCATATATTATTGTAAAATTTATTTAAGTGCGGCTTTAGCTTTGTTCATGAGAATAAACATAACGCCTGCTGCTTCATCAGGAAATTTAAATTGCAATTCGCCTTTTTTAGTATTGGTCTGCATGGTCACCATATTGATATTATCAAATACCATATCGGTAATGTCTGCTAAATTGACAGCAAAGGCATTTTTTGGCTTAAATAAATAATACGTTGGCTGGTGAGAACAAAATGGCCTAATTCCAGAAGAATAGTAGCTTCTTCTTTGTTTTTCGGATGCTCCAGTTTTTCACCACGGAAGTTAACGGTTTCGTCAATACGGAATTTACGGGTCATTTCAAAATAGTTATCTTCTTTTTCGTTGATTTTAGTTTGGCATAAACCGCAATTAACGGTGGCATGACAAACTTCACCGTCGTTTAGAGGCAAATCAATATTGATCGCATTTAAAGGTTTGTTTTCGGCATTCCAAAGGTCACGATATTTACGCAGTGCATTGACAATATTGGTTTTAAACTCATAAGGTATATCCAAAGTTGCACAATCAGCACGGAAATCAGCTTCTTCATCAGGAGTATAACGTTCTGCTTTAGAAATATCATCAAATTTATCGTTGAAGTATGCTTGAAAGACCTGTTTACGAATGGAAAGTCCGTCTTCGTAATCATAATCAAATAAGGCATTGATTTCCTGGATGTTCAATTTCTCTTCATTATGTAATAACTTACGGCAACGAACGAAATAAGCAGCTGTTTTAGCACCTTTTTCTGCCATTTTTACTAAATGCTCAGGTAATTCTAAAAGCTTAGCTAAATGTTCGCTTTGAGCAAATAACGGGTCGGCTTTTGTTTGTGCTTCGGTATAAACAACATCGGCAAATTTACGATAGATAGCGCTACGTTGCTGCATATTATCATCATGGAATTTTACACCCCATTTTTTTAATGCACCGGTAACGTTTTCTTGAGAGATTTCTTGCATGTTCTGTGCAGCCGCTAATAAGTTATTTAATTCCTTCCAACCGTTTTCTGCTGGTTTGCTACCGAAAAGTTTGGAAAAAATACCGCAGGATTCCAATTTTTGTGCTTCAAATGGTTTCATGTCACACCTCTGATTATATTTTTCTAAATTTACTTCAAGGAACACGAAGTAAATAAATTATCATATTATATTATACTTTAAATCTTCTTAAAGAACAATAAGCATAACATGATGTGCATAATTATTACTCAAATAGTTTGTATTGATATTCCTGTCTTATATAGTGTGTTAGCAAAGCTTATGATATAATAAAAACAAGAAAATAAAGAAAAGTGGGTGATGCTTATGTCTGATAATTTAGTTTCTAAAGAGGCGTTGATGGAGGATACAGAGAAATTTCCTTGGAAAAAGAATCTGCCTGTTTTATGGGTAGGTGTATTTTTATGCTGTGCTAGTTATACTAGCTGTATTCCCTTTTTACCGGTTTATTTATTGCGTGAGCTACATGTATCAGCGGCGGATGTTAATTTTTGGGCAGGTATAACATTTGCTATTACGTTTTAGGATCTACTATTATGGCACCGTATTGGGGAGCCTTGGCTGATCATGTAGGCCAGAGAAAGATGGCTATTCGTGCTGGTTATGGTTTGGCGATTACTTATTTTATGACAGGTGTTTGTCAGGATGTTTATCAGCTGATGATAGTACGTACATTATGTGGTGTTGTTGCTGGTTTTGTTCCTGCATGTATGTCCATGGCTTCATCTTCGTTGCCAGAAAATAAAATGGGCTGGGGTATGGGTTTAATGCAGACCTCTGTAGCTAGCGGCAGTATTATGGGACCTCTGTTGGGCGGTTATTTAAGCAGTTGGTTCGGTATGCGTATGTCTTTTTTATGTAGGAAGCCTAGCTTTATTTGCGGCAACTACTGCGGTAATTTTCATTGTTAAGGACATGACTGTTCTGCAAAAGGGTGGCAAGGGTGCAGTACATCTTTTAGGTGATTTGAAGGAATCCTTGAAGAATAAGGAGCTTGTTTATATCATGACAATGTTCTTTATCATTCAATCATGTGCGATGCTTATTCAACCGTTGATTACCTTATATGTAGGGCAGTTGATGCATACTATGGGTGATGAGGTTATCAAGACCAGTGGTATTATTTTCTCCTTGGCGGGATTGGCAGGTATTATTGCTGCACCGTTCTGGGGCAAACGTGGACAGCGTTTCGGTTATATACGTGTGTTCTGTTTAGTTACTTTTTTAGCTGGTTTTATTAATCTGTTTCAGATGTTTATTTCTGATGTATGGCAGTTTGCAGCAATCCAGTTCGTTTATGGTTTGTTCCTAGCAGGTGCCGTACCTAATATTAATGCTAATCTTACTCGTGTAACTGATAGCAATACTCGTGGTAAAGCTTTCGGCTTAGTAACTTCCGCACAGCAGTTCGGTGGTGTTATCGGGCCTTTATTGGGTGGCTTCTTAGGTGGTATTATGGCAACGCGCTATGTTCTGGTAACAGCAGGTGGTATTCTAATCTGTTTGGCTATTCATGGTTTCTTTACTCGTGTTAAAGGTCATGCAGTAGAGGTGTGATAAAAATATTTAATGAGGGGAAGGTTTTTAGTAGATGAATCTAGTAAGTGTACAAGCAAATATTGAACAACATTTAAGTGCGTTAGCCAAGTTTACGGCTACTCCTGGAATTGGTGTAACACGATTTCCGTATACTGATGAGGCTAAAGCTGCTTTAGATTATTTGCGTAAGGAAATGGAATCTGCTGGCTTAAAAGTTTATTTAGATAATAGTGGCTCTTTAATTGGTCGCTTGGAAGGCGAAGTGCCTGAAACAATTATGTTTGGCTCCCATTATGATTCTGTACGTAATGGTGGTGCTTATGATGGCATTGCTGGTGTAGTGTGTGCAATTGAAACGGCACGAGCTTTAATAGAAGAAAAAGTAAAACTTTACTATTCCTTAGAAATTATTGCGACTAATGATGAAGAGGGAGCGCGTTTTCATGCAGGTTTATTTACAGGAAAAGCGTTGTTTGGCCAGTATAGTCCTACACAGCTTAAAGAATATTTAGATGCAGATGGCATCAGTATTTATCAAGCGATGAAAAATTTTGGTTTGCAACCGGAAGCAATTAATGCACATCCACGTAAAGATTTAAAAGCTTTTTTAGAAATTCATATTGAACAAGGACCTGTGCTAGAGGCAGAAGGTAAGCAATTGGGTATTGTCGACGTTATCGTCGGTATTAAACGTGTTCTGGTTACTATTCATGGTCAGGCAGATCATTCAGGTACTATGCCTATGCATATGCGCAAAGATGCTATGGATTTTGCTGCTAAGGTTATCAGCAAAATCGGTGATAGAGCACGTCAGTATCCAGGCGCTGTAGCAACTGTGGGGTTTATGCAGGTTGAACCGAATGTCATGAATATTATTGCTCGTCAAGTTTCTTTTACCGTGGATATCCGTGCTGTAGACAGTCAGGCATTAATAGAGCAGCGTCAAGCGTTGCAGGCAGATTTAGAAGGCTTGGCGGAAGATATGGGTATGTCATTTGAATTAGAGGATTTATTGGACGAACAGCCTGTTATGATGCATGATGTGCTCAAGGCTTCATTGCAGGAACAATGTCATAAGCAGCAGCTGTCTTATATGCATTTACCTAGCGGTGCAGGTCATGATGCACAGATTTTCGGTGAACAGATTCCTGCAGCTATGCTATTTGTTCCTAGTCGTGGTGGTCGCAGTCATTGTCCGGAGGAATGGTCTGATGGATATGATTTAGCAGTTGCAACAAATGTTTTGCATGATGCACTAATTGCCTTACAAAATAAAGAATTATAAGATTAATGACTTTGTCAACGTATTATTTCACTTAAATTTTACTAAGTAAAGTAATATAAAATTGGCAAAGTCATTTTTGTTTACAGTAAATATACCAAATATAAATCAAATATAATATTACTATTAAAAATATAATTTAGTCTTTATTTAAAGTTTATCTTATTTGCCTACACTATAAATAATGTGCTACAATATAAATATATATTTATAGTTTGGAGTCTTTGGAATGCGAAAAATAAGTGTTGTTGTAGTTTTGATGATTATGTTACTCGTTACTGCTGTGGCACAGGCTAAAGTTATTTTAGGCATTGAACGTTTAGATGAGCCTGAGGTGCAGAGTTTATTAGTGAATAAGCGTGTAGGTTTATTTACTAATCAATCGGGCGTAGATAGTGATTTTCGTTCAAGTGTAGAACTTCTTGCCGAGCATAGTCAACTTGAGGCTATTTTTGTTCCAGAACATGGTTTGTTCGGTGCTGTAGCTGCTGGTAAAGAATTTTAAAGATTATGAGTATAATAAAATACCTGTCTTTAGTTTATATGGCGGCAATCGTCGTCCGACTAAAGAAATGCTAGATAAAATTGATACAATTGTCGTTGATGTTCAGGATGTAGGTATTAGGCATTATACATATTTTTCTTCTTTAGCTTATATTATGGAAGAATGTGCTAAATTTGGTAAACAAGTTATAGTTTTAGACCGTCCGAATCCGTTAGGCGGAGTGGTACAAGGTCCAGTATTGAAGCCTGAATATAGTAGTTTTATCGGTTTATATTCTATTCCCTTGCGTCATGGTCTGACTATTGGTGAATTTGCTCGTTATATCAATGGCGAGTATAAAATTGGGTGTCAGTTACAAGTAGTGCCTATGAAAGAATATCATAAGGATATGCTTTGGAAAGATACTAAATTACCTTGGGTGTTAACATCTCCGTTAATTCCAACAGTAGAAACAGCAACTTTATATGGGGTAACAGGTATTTTAGGTGATAGTAGTTTATCAATAGGCACTGGTACGGCACAGCCTTTTATGCTTGTAGGTATGAATGGTGCTGATGCGGAAGTAGTAAAAAAAGCACTAGATGATTTACATTTAGCAGGAGTAAAGTTTAGAGCAGCATCTTTTTTCCCCTTGTTCTGGAAAATGCTCAGGTAAATTGCTACAGGGTGTGCAAATTTATATTACGGACATTGAAAAAGTAAATTTACCAGAATTACAGTATTTAATTATGGAAGTATTTCGTAGTTTATATCCTGATAAAATTACTTTTCCTGAACGTTATGGTGCTAAAGGGTATAAAATTGATATTGCCTTAGGTGAAGATAGTATGCGTTTAGGTGAACCGCATGAAAATGTTTTTCCTCGTTGGCAAAAGAGTGTCAAGCGTTTAAAGAAAAAAGCTGCACCATATTTGTTATATAAATAAGAAGAAAAAATCTCCCATATTTTTGCAGGAATATTTTTTTCTTGAGCTAGAAATATTACTAAAATACAAGTTTAATTTTTTACAAGGAGGATTTTGAGATGGATAAATCTGTTTTATGGCAATTAACTTATGGTATGTACGCTTTGACTGCTATGGATAATGCAAGACCTACAGGGTGCATTATTAATACTGCTATTCAGGTAACTAGTGATAATCCTACTATTGCCATTAGTTTAAACCGTAATAATTATACTTACGATGTTATTAAGAAAAGTGGTCGTTTTGCAATTTCTATTTTGTCCGAACAAACTCCGCAAATGGTAATCTCCATGTTAGGCTTTGCTAGCGGACGCGATAAAGATAAGTTTGCCGGAGATGATTTTACTTGGGAAATGCGTGATAATCTACCGGTTATTACTGATAAAACATGTGGTTTTTAAGTTGTGAAGTGATAACTGCTGTTGAAATGGAAACACATTTTGTGATTATTGCTCGAGTATTAGATAGTGTGGCATTAGGAAATTATGTGCCGATGACTTATAAATATTACCATGATGTTATTAAAGGTAAAGCGCCGAAAAATGCTCCTACATATCAAAAGAAGATGTTTCCGTAACTGCTAATGCTAGTGAACGTTGGGTATGTAGCGTTTGTGGTTATATCTATGAAGGCGATTTAACTAAAGAGCCGGACAACTTTACTTGCCCGATTTGCAAACAACCGAAAAGTGTTTTCAAGAAAATGTAAATTAAGGAGTGATTAGCATGAATGCTGTGTTAGAAGCTATTAAAGAACGTCGTAGTATTCGTAAATATAAACCTGATATGGTTCCCCGTGAACTGATTGACCAAGTAGCTGAAGCAGGTACATATGCTGCCAGTGGTCACGGGAAACAACCGGCTATTATTGTGGCTGTTACAGATAAAGCAACTCGTGATGAATTATCTGAAATGAATCGTGAAATTTTAGGAGTAAAAAGCGATCCTTTTTATGGTGCACCTGTCGTTTTAGTTGTTTTGGCAGAAAAGGCTAATAATAACCATGTTTATGATGGTACTTTGGTTATGGGTAATTTGATGCTAGCTGCACATGCATTAGGTTTAGGCAGCTGCTGGATTAATCGTGCTAAACAAGAATTTGAAAGTGAACGGGGCAAAGCTTTGCTGAAAAAATGGGGCATTGAAGGTGAGTATGAAGGCATAGGTCATTGTATTTTGGGTTATGCTGCAGCTCCTGCATTGCCTGCAGCTCCGCGTAAAGCAAATTATATTTATCATATAGATTAATGATTATTAATAATCAAATTTATTGCCTGATGGAAGGATGGTAGCTTATGCGTTACTCTGTGAAGAAGTTATTGTTCTTAGCGACAGCAGTTTTTCTCTTGTTATTACCTGCAATTGTTCAAGCAGCATCGCCTATAAATGAGGCTGGTTATTTTAAAGGAATAAAATTGTGTGGTCGCGTCAAGGTAGTAGAGCATAATGCGGATATCAGAGTCAAAATCGTAGAAAGCTTTGCAGATTTGCGAGTGAAAAGAGTGGATTATTTTGCTGATGAATCTGGTGAATGGCAGTTTGTAGAATATAATCCTGACTTTACTGTACAATTTGTAGATAGTTTCCCTGATATCAAAATTAAATTTGTAAATTCTTTTCCTGGCGTTAATTAAATAAGCATAAAAAATGACGTTGACTATTATTGTAGTCAACGTCATTTTTTGTAGAGGAAAATGTCAAATATTAAACGATTTTTTCACCATGATAAGATTCGCCACCGCCATTAGGCAGAAGACCATAGCGTTCAGTCCACAGAGTTTTATATTTGATTGCTTGTGCATGAATTGCTTTAATACCCTCTTCATCAAGAGTTTTGATTACTTTAGCAGGTACGCCGGCAACTAAAGAATACGGAGGTACAATGGTGCCTTTAGTTACGACTGCACCAGCAGCTACGATGGAACCATGACCTATAACAGCACCATCTAAAATAGTGGAATGCATACCGATTAAGCAATGATCTTCGACGGTGCAGGCGTGCAACAATGCACAGTGTCCGACTGTTACATAATCACCGACAATACATGCATATTTATCAGCAACGTGAAGTACGCTGTTATCTTGGATATTGCTATAACGACCTACTTCGATTCTGTTTACGTCACCACGAATAGTAACTCCAGGCCATACACTGGCGTATTCTTTGAGTTCAACTTTACCAATTAAGGTAGCTGTGTCGAAAGCATACGCTTTTTCATCGATTTTGGGAGCTTGTCCTTCAAATTTAAAAATCATTGACTATCACCACTTTCTTTATAAAAAACTATTTTGTATAGAAAAAAACAATCTACACTTTTATTATATATATACGTATTTTAAAGTCAAGCAACTTTCTTGTGAAAAAGTCTTCTGGTAGAAGAGTATATTATCATTAAGATTTAGGTGTTTTTTAGTGCTAAATTTTACGTATAATGTTATAAGCATTATCGAAATATATTAACTTGCATATCAGCTATAAATAGTTTTATAATAAAATATAAAGAAAGGATGCATATGAGAAAAAAGATAGATTTTTATTTATGTTTGAAAATAACAAGCTATTTATTATTACTGGGATTATTATTATATTGGTTATATAATTCTCCTTATAATCCGCACCCGAAATCAGTTGCAGATATAAGGTACTGGGTACTTGGCTTTGGTGCATGGGCTCCGCTTATTTATGTAGGCGTATATACGATTAGGCCAATGTTATTTTTCCCTACATTATTACTCAATTTAAGTGCCGGTATTTTATTCGGACCATGGTTAGGTATTTTATTTGTGCTTTTTGGTGGGTTAGGTTGTGCAAGTTTCTGTTACCTTTTGGGAAGGTTTGGTGGCGGACATTGGCTGCTACATAATTTTGGCGGTGCATTAGGTACGCGGTTGAATAATTATCTTTTAGGTGATGGTTGTTTTACTAAGATGCTTTGGTTACGTACAGTACCGATTTTTCCGTATGACCCTGTTAGTATTATTGCAGGCAGTGTACGCATGCCTTATAAAGTGTATGCGTCGGCGACATTTTTGGGAATGTTTCCTGGTGCTGTGGCTTATAATTTCTTGGCTGACAGCTTTGGTACTGCTGAATTTTATCTAGCACTATTGGTGACCTTACTGGCTTTTGGTATTCCGTTCTGGCTGTGGCAGCGTAGCAGTGATGAAGCAAAATTAGGCAATTGGCGGAACTTTTTGAAAGGGCGTGAAAATAATGGAAAATAAAAAAGAAATTGAATTGAAATGGTTAATGAGCAAAGAAGCCATTAAGGCTTTGCTGACATTAGATTGTGTTGCTCCGTATATCAAAGAGGAAAGCTGTCAAAAACGCCGTTTGGTAAGTGTTTATTATGATACAGAGGATTTAGCATTCAAACGTAATGGTATTGCTTATCGTGTTCGTGATAAAGGAGACGGTAGCTTTGAAGCTACTGTAAAAACTTCTGCTAAAAATTCCACTGGTTTAAGTGAGCGTCTTGAGTTGAATATGGTTCTGCCGACAGATAAGCCGACGTTAGATGGTTTTGCTGAATTAGGCTTAGGTTTTGAGTTAAGCGAATTAGCACCTAACGGTATTAGTAAGCTATTTACTGTTAATGTTACCCGTGTAACTTATATTCTTGCTTTGCAGGATGCAGTAGTTGAACTGGCTATTGATAATGGTAAAATTACTGCCGGAAAGAGTAGTGAAAAAATTGATGAAGTCGAGTTAGAGCTTTTGGAAGGTGATGTAGGTGCATTATTGCACTTGGCAGCACAGATTACTCAAGAGATTCCGGTATTTATCGAAAAGAGAAGCAAATTTGTACGTGGTTTAGCTTTACGTGGATTAACCGGACAGGAGCAACCGGAGGCTGCTAAATATTTTGGCAACGGCTTGGCACGTACTGAATTACTGCAGGCTGTTGAAGAACATGCTGATATGTTATTAGATTTGCAAAATGATTTTGCTAAAGGTGTTTTTGATGAAAAACGTTTCAAAGAAGCTAAACGTCAGATAACCTATTTATTAGGCTGCTTAAAAATGGGTGAAACTTTATCCGGTGTACAGCATGGTAATCGTGCATCATTAGCAGCAGAGATTGCTGCAATGGATGTATTACCTGAATTAATGTCTTTGCAAAAATTATGGGCACGGATTGTAGCACGTTGGCAATCTGTTTTTAGGTCGCAATTCTTTGAATAAAAAACTCTTGAAATCTATCGAAGAGGCGGAAGTTGCTTTTCAGGATAAAGCACAAGAGGGGCGTTTGACAGCCTTTGCTTATAGCATCCTCAGTTGGATTTATAATAATCATTGGGAAAATGATGAAACCTTGGATATGAAAGCAGCAGCACGTTTCTGCGTAGACCAATGGAAAAATTTACTGAAAGAAGTCAAGGCTGAAAGCGATGATGCAGGTAAAGATGCTCGTTACAATGAATATCTTGATGCTGTTTGGGTAATTTCCCGTAATATGCCAGGTAAATATTTCATTAAAGTTGCTGATGCAATTAAAAAAAAGAACGCCGTCAATTGCATAAAAAGCAACAGCACACAGATTGATTAAGCTGTTAGAAGAGCAAGGTGCAGGCAGTAGCAGCAAAACTATGCATAGAGATATCGGCGTAATTATGGGTTATTTATTTGCTGATGCAAAATAAAAAGAGCATAACCGTAGTCATGCTCTCATAAGTGAATATGTTGTAAATATTTTAATTGGCTTAGTCTGTTATTTATTTAGCAGACTAAGCTTTTTCTTTGCCGGTAATTTTCAATACGACGATTTCCGGCGTTGCTTCTGTACGCAACGGAGGACCCCAGAAGCCATAGCCTGAGGTAGTGACAGCAGTAAAACTGCCCATGTCCTTGCGGCCGTAATCAAGCAGATACATATTTTTGGTAATCAGACGTAGCGGAAATAATTGCCCTGTATGAGTATGTCCTGAAAGATACAGATCATAACCTGCATCACGTGCAGCTAAGGTTTTTCGTGGTTGATGGTCTAACAAAATACTATAATAATTTTCATTAGCTATTGCTAATCTATTAAGACTGTTAATACGTTTATTTTGACTAAAATCATTTAATCCTGTAATCTTTAAATTTTTATCGACGATTACTGCTTGATCCCGTAAAATTACAAATCCCTGTTGTTGTAAAAAGCAGCTGCCATTGAAAGGGCATATCAAAATAATCGTGGTTACCAAAGGCAATGTAGGTACCTAATGGTGCTTGAAGTTTTTTGAGTGCTTGTAAGCTACGTCCGGCAACGACGTAATCAATTTTTTTGTCCATCACATCGCCGGCAATGACAATTACGTCAGGGTGAAGGGACTGTACACGCTGTGCCAGATGATTAACATAATCAGAACCTAAAATTTGTCCTAAATGTAAATCGCTTAATAAGACGATTTTATAATGAGTGTTAGGCGGTAATTTAGTAGTAGTGATCTTTTCTGTGCGGATAGTGGGATGAAAGGCGCGATAATTACCCCAAGCCATAAAGGCAATAATTATTACTAAACCACAGATAGCAAAGCTTTTATCGGGAAGCTGACGGTGCCAGGATTTACCTGCTAGAAGGGTAATAAGATGGAGCAGTGCTAGAATAACAGAATAAAAGGTAAAGGCAAGCCAGAAGCCGGCGATTACTGAGAGTAGCTGGAGGAGCCAAAAAGGCCAATGAGCAGGCAGGATAAAACTATACCAGGCTAAAAAAAGTAAGAATTAGAAAGAAGGCAGTAAAAATTTTAGGATAAGTTGGCTTTAATGTTTTTCGATAATAAAAATAGCTGATAACGCTTAACAGAATGTCGACGATTGCAGCTAAAAGCAGAATAGACATTGTTTATTTTCTCCTATTATATAGTATTGCTATCATTATACAGCTAGATATAGCTTATTCGTCAAGTGCTTATTCTGCAAATAAAAAGGATACAGTAAAAACTGTATCCTCAATTTCCTGGGAAATTATTTTACAGGAATATCGCCTACACCATTAATAATAATAGAAGGACGATAAGAGAAGCCGCGGATGTTTTCGACAGTGCTGACACCGCTTAATACTAAACAAGTCATCAAGCCACTTTCGGTACCGGCAATAATATCAGTATCCATACGATCACCAATCATAGCTGCATCTTGGGAGTGAACGTCTAAAAGACGTAGACCGGTACGCATCATCAGTGGATTAGGTTTACCTACATAGTATGCCTGCTTGCCGGTGGCTAATTCAATAGGAGCTACAAGAGCACGGCAGGCTGGGATGATACCGAATTCGGAGGGACCTGTTAAATCGCTATTGGTAGCTACAAGACGAGCTCCTTTATTGATTAATTGGCAAGCCTTGATAATCATATTGTAGTTGTAAGAGTTGGTTTCTCCGACAACGACATAATCAGGATTGACATCATTCATGGTGATGCCCATATCATATAAAGCATTGACCAATCCAGGGGCACCGATTACATAAGCACTGCATCCGGGAGCTTGGGAATGGATAAATTTAGCAGTAGCAAGAGAGCTTGTATAGAAGTGGCTTTCATCTACATCCAATCCCATACGCTCTAATTTTTGCTGCAGTTCTTTTGGACTGCGTTCGCTAGAGTTTGTTAAAAACAGAAAACGTTTATCTTCATGATAGAGCCAATCAATGAATTCTTTGACACCTGGAAGCAGACGGTTACCATGGTAGATAACACCATCCATATCACAGATGAAACCTTCTTTACTACGTAATTCTTCTAATAACAACTGGATATTTTGTTCTTCTATAGTCATTTTGTTCCTCCATCAACTCTTGTTTTATTTTCTATACATCTTTATTATGGCTGAAAGCAATCTTTTTTGCAATAGAGCAGTATCAACGGCAGGTAAGTATTAGTTAAATATTTGTAAACTTTAAATTTTTTGAGCAGAATATCTCGATAAAAACGTATATTTAAAAAAATTTAAAGTGTATAGAAAAATAATGATTGACATATAAAATATGAAGTGGTAAAATTATAAAATTTGACTTTTTAAAAATGGGTGTTATACTCTATTTATAGAGTTTAAGAATAATTATGCTCAGAAAAAAGAAAACAAGATTCATGGGAGGGTTGAT
>VOFG01004175.1_pt1 | contig 34535 bp, 68 predicted proteins | sample 5384171 | NCBI WGS metagenome assembly VOFG01 (sample SAMN12384726, study PRJNA508395) | human gut metagenome | isolation source: healthy gut F | host: Homo sapiens
AAGCGTATCCGCCTACTATCCGGGGCAGTGCGGAGACGGCTCAGAAGGCCGTTGTAGTACCGCTCGAAGAAGCTATCAACGGCGTCGAGAATATGAACTACATTACATCTACGGCTGCTAATGGCGGAGACGTTTTTATTACCGTTTATTTCAAACAGGGGAACCGATGCGGATATGGCCGCCGTGAATGTGCAAAACCGGGTTTCCACTTTGCATTAGGCGTGCTTCCGTCCGAAGTAGTACAGATCGGGAGTTAGCTACCACGAAACAGCAAAACTCCGAGTTGAAAACAATTGCCCCTGTACAGTCCCGACGATTCGTATGATATGCAATTCCTCAACAACTACATGAAAATCAATGTGGAGCCTCGCATCAAACGAATTGCAGGCGTTGGAAAGACCGAAGTGTTGGGGTCGAATTACAGTATGCGTATCTGGTTGAAGCCGGATGTAATGGCACAATACAAACTGATTCCGTCAGACATTACCTCTGTCTTGCAGCAACAAAATATAGAAGCTGCAACAGGTGCGTTTGGAGAAAACCACCCCAATGCGTTTCAATACACAATGAAATACAGGGGCGTTATTCAACCCCTGAAGAGTTCGGGCAATATCGTAGTCCGTGCATTACCGGGCGGTGAGGTATTGCACCTCCAGGGAAGTGGCCGATATCCAATTGGGAGACGAGGCATATAGTTATAAATCAAGAATAAACAGTCATCCGGGTTCTGTAATGATTGTTCTATCAGACCGCCGGCTCCCAATGCTTCCGAGCATTATCCAGGAGATTGACGACGTAATGGATGCAATAGCCGAAGACTTGCCCAAAGGAATAGGGTTTTGTTACACTGATAGACACCAACGAATTCCTTTACGCATCTATTGAAGAAGTAATTAAATCATTACTGTTGGCGATTGTCCTAGTTGTACTTGTGGTATATTTTTTCCTACAGGATATCCGGGCAACGCTTGATTCCGACCGTGTCATTATTGTTTCCATCATTGGTACATTCGCCTTTATGGCCGTAGCCGGTTCAGTATAAACCTGTTGACATTGTTCGCTTTGGTATTGGCAATCGGAACGGTAGTAGATGATGCCATTGTGGTGGTAGAAGCCGTACAAGCCCCGTTTTGATGCCGGATATAGGTCTTCGCATAAGGCAAGCGATGCCATGAAAGGAATTGCTTCGGCTATATTTACTTCCACCCTATATTTATGGCCGTATTTATTCCCCGTGTCGATGATGGGGAGGAACTTCGGGGGCGTTCTACACCCAGTTCGGGGATAACGATGGTCCGTAGCGGTCGGCATTTCGGCTATCAATGCCTTTACACTTTCACCCGCCCTTTGCGCCTTGCTGATGAAAACCATATAAAGACGAAAACGGCAATGAGAAAAACAACTTCGCGGGCGTTTCCGCAAAAGCATTTAATGCTTCGTTCACTGTCATATCAGGTAAATATACACGTGGAGTATTGTTATTCATTAAAAAGCGGTGGCTGATGTGGGGAACACTTGCCGTTTTTCGCTGGTGCTGTTGGTGTATTTTATGCGGACAACTCAACCGGACTTATACCGGATGAAGACACCGGAACCATTATGGTGAGCCTGAACACCCCTTCAGGTACATCGTTGCACCGCACATCAGAAATCATGGACCAACTGGAAGAAAAAACTTTAAACAAATGCCCGAAATCGAATACTGCGCCGCCATACCCGGATTCTCCTTTACCGGCTCAGGACCTTCATACGGTATGTTTATGATTTCCCTCAAAGATTGGGGGAGAACGCGAGAAATCCATCGTGGGAAACGATCTACGAGATTTACTATGCCGCCGCGGATATTCCCGATGCGCAGATATTCGCCACCACACCGCCAATGATTGCCGGATACGGCATGAGCAACGGCTTTGACCTCTATGTTCAGGACAAAGCGGGAGGCGATGTAGAGAAGTTCAAAGGAAGTAGCCGATGCGTTTATCGGCGAACTGAACAAGCGCCCTGAAATAGAAGGCATATATTCGCAGTTTGCCGTAGATTTTCCACAATATATGGTAGATGTAGATGCCGCCAAATGCGAACAGGCAGGGCGTTACTCCGGCGGAAGTACTGGCGACTTTGGCCGACTATTACGGCGGAGGCTATATTTCTAATTTCAACCGTTTCTCCAAACTATACAGGGTAATGATACAGGCAAGCCCGGAATACCGTGTTACGCCCGAATCGCTCGACCGCATCTATGTGAGGGTCGGCGAAGATATGGCCCCTCAGCCAGTTTGTAACACTAACCAAGACCTACGGGCCGCAAGGCTTAGACCGTTTCACCCTATAACTCCATCACACTTAATGGATCAGCCGCAATTGGTTACAGTTCGGGCGATGCCCTGCATGCGATTGAGGAGACAGCCCAGAAATTCCTTCCGAGAAATTATGGTTACGAATTTGGGGGCATATCGAGGGAAGAAAGCGGGGCACGAAGAACAATACAATCATCATTTTTCGCTCTTTTGCCTTGTATTGGTATATCTTATATTGAGCGCGTTGTATGAAAGCTTTGGCTACCGCTGGCCATTGTTATATCCATTCCCTGCGGGCTTATGGGGAGTTTTTTGCTTGGCTCATTGGACTGGAAAACAATATCTATATGCAGACCGGATTGATAATGCTTATCGGTTTGCTCTGCTAAAACAGCCATTCTTCACTCACTGAATATGCTACCACGCGGCGACAGTCGGGGATGGGGTTGGTATCATCCGCCCTCAATGCGGCGAAAGTCCGCTTACGTCCCATTCTTATGACCGCTTTAACGATGATTTTTGGTCTGCTCCCGCTTTATTCGCAACAGGTGTCGGTGCATACGGATCGTTCTCTCTGGCTACCGGAGCGGTCGGAGGTATGTTGGTCGGTACGTCGTAATCCTGTTCCTTTGTACCGGGGTTGTTCAAGTTGTATTCCAATACATGTATGAGAAATTCAAACCGATAGAAGTAACTACGAAAAACGATAAGTTATGAAACATATTAATTATTATCCTTAGCATTCCTGTTTACGGGCTGCGGGTTTACAAAACGATATTGCGTCCGGGAAATGAATACATCCGGCCTGTATGGAAGCGCCGAGACAGCCGACACGACCACGATTGCCTCACTAAGCTGGAAAGAATCTTTGCCGATCCGTTGCTGCAATCACTATCGAAGAAGGACTGCAAAATAATACGGACTTAAAAATAGCCTGGCTCCGGGTAGAAGAAGCCGAAGCATCATTGTTTGCCTGGCCTATCTCCCCGCTATCGTTGGAGCCACAGGGAAATATAAGCAGTTTCGACGGCAGTAAAGTATCAAAGACCTATAACCTTGCTGCCACGGCCAGTTGTGGATTTTGGCAGTGCCAAACGGGGCGCAAAGGATCATTTTCATGAACAGGCCGGTAAACTACAGACCGATAACCCATTATGCCAAACTTGGGGATCAGCCAAAAACGAAGCCAGCCAACCTGCTATCATCCGAAAGAAACGAACGAACTGGAAAACGCTTTGTCAAAAATAGGCAGAGCGCCGGGAAACAGGCCTTGCTGTCACAAACCGACCACTCGGTAGGAGTTCCTATCCAGTTGTTAAGCAACCGTCCGCCACGCTTGCACAAGCATTTTATGCGACCAACGAAGCCCGTTCCGCCTTTTATCCAAGCATTTTATGGACGAACAGCGATGATTATCAATCCGGGCAAATGGCTGTTAAGCGCCGTCGGTTCCAGCCTGTTTTTCAATCAAGGAGCAAATACCCCGCTTGAGAATCTCGGAAGGCGCAGCAGGAACAAGCCCTTTGTCTTTTCGGCAAAGGATGCGGGGAGTAAACAATGCCCTCTGTCAATGGCAAACCGCCCGGCAGAAACAGGAATTGAACAAATTATCAATCGGCAGTAAAAGCACACAGCTTCTTATGCAGCACGGAGATACCAACTATCTGGAAGTATTAATAGCGCAGCAAACGCTTTTGCAAGCCGAATTAGTGAACGCTTTCGGATAATTTGAAGAGATACAGGGGGGTTATCAATCTGTATCATGCACTTGGGGGAGGACAATTTTAATAATTGGAGGATGTGCGATTGTAAAAAGGCAATAAAATACTATCTCCAAAGAGTAGTATTTTATACTAAAGATGTGCCAAAAAGTTTCTTTTGGACACGCCTCCCTATTGATTACCTAGTTGTTTAACCTGTTTAATTTCCCATAAAGACGATACCTACACTGATCGTGAAGTTTTGCATGGCTTCTCACTTTTCCCAGATTTGGTTCCGTAGGTGTATTTAGCCCCGATGTTGAATGCAAATTGGTCATTGACGGGGATAATGGTACCTATTTCGGGTGCGAAAGCAAATTGCCATCTTGCGTTCGTAAGGTGAATTGTCCCAGATCGGTTTTTAGTTCTGTCCAACTGGTACCTAATCCGAGTCCTAGGTAAGGTCTGAACGTGGTGTTCTGATCTGTCAGCCAGTAACGTCCCATCACCATGATGGGTACCGTGTTGATGTAACGGTATTGATAACCGGTGATCGTGTGTATATCTTTACTGCCTTTGAATAGGAAGTCTCCCGTTAATTTACCTTTGTCCTTGTAGAACGTGTTCCAACCGATCATACCCCCGATAGAGAATTTCTCGTTTAGGAAATGATGGTATTCAAGATCCATACCCCGGAAACTCATTTTGCCGGCATAGTCATTCATTTTTCCAAGTGGAACAGACATCTGGTAGTTTAAGTTCAGCATTTGTCCTTTTACTAATGGGCTAAGCCCGAATAGTATGAGCGATATAATTAATAACTTTCTCATAATCATTTAAATTTAAAATTGACAATTAATGATCTATCCTACTATTTTTTCAAGTACGGTGACTGGATGAAACACTGGTCAATCGTCGTTTCCATTCTGTCAATAATAGATTGTTTTGATCCTTGTAACAAACCGTCGGCGATACCACTCCAGAGTACAGGAACTTTCTTGGTTGAGCTGGCTTCTTGGTTGGTTGCGATCATGTCAATCACGATGGAACCACTTCTGTAAGAGTATACCGTTACCGGGTACCACGGGTATGAAGGCCCCCAACCCGGACCCCATGTCGGGACCCCATATCCAGTTCCATCCCGGATACCAACCCCAGTAGTTATACCAGTAGTCTGAGCCATAATAGTAGTTCACGTTAGAGAAAGCTGATACGGTGACAATGAAACTCGGTCGTTGATCCTCCTCGCTAGTCGGTTCGATGTACGAGTATCCGAGTTGGGTAAAATTGTCTTTTACCAGTTGTAAGATTTGGGCGTCGAACTCGTGGTTCGGAGTTTCTCCTTTTGCCACGAAATAAACAATAGTGTCGGGGAGCGAGAATGTGGTGTACTTGGTGAAGTCCGCATTTTTGTCATAATTCGTTATGGCAACGTCCATCTCCTCCACGTTGTCAGCGCCTCCGGGATAGCATGATACCAGAAACTGTGCAAACAGCCCGATGAATGATAAAAATAATAAACGTTTCATACTGTGTTAGTTTTAGTTTAACAATTGTTGCTAATATATTTATCTACAACGAGATAATCATTGCAAGCGATGAATGTCAAGTTTTGCTCACTTGTGAGGTTGTATACGCCGACTTGAACGATGGGTTTCAGCTACACGATTATTTTTTTCGTGAACCTGTTCTGTGTTAATTCGGTAGTATGAATTTTAGAGGCTATTCGGGTTCCGTGCTTAGGATAAGGCGGTAGTTGTGATCTTTGGCGATGTTCATCACCTTTCACGATTTGTTCTAAGGGGAACAGATTTATCTGCTTGAAGAGAGATACACGGATCTTCCAATTCCCGCAGTTCTTCCACGAGCCGGCGCTCCAGCATGGAGAAAGGGATTACTTTTTCGTTCAGGTAGAACGTGTAGTTTTTGTCGATAGACACGACCGTGACAGGTTTGTCCGAAGTTTGATTCGTGCTTTTGGGCAATAATAATTTTAAAGCGTTGGGATTGATCAGCGTCGAGGAAATCATGAAGAATAGCAACAATAGAAAGAATATGTCGGTCATGGACGACATGTTGAAATTCGGGTTGATCTTGCTTTTACGTTTTATTGCCATGACGAAATAATTGAAAATTATTATTTTTTTGGTACGGAGGTATTCGATAAGTTCAGAAGAGTAGTGTTCCATGCGGAAAACGATTTTGTCAACACGGGCAACCAAGAAGTTGTAGACTAACTGTCCGATGATTCCGACGATTAACCCGGCCACGGTGGTGATCATGGCGGTGTAGATACCCCGGGAGAGAAGACCTATGTCGATGCTGTTTCCGGCCATGGACATATCGTAAAAAGATTGAACCATCCCGACCACGGTTCCCAAGAATCCGATCATGGGAGCGGTTCCGGCACAAGTGGCTAAGGTTGGAAGACCTCGTTCCAAGTTGGCGACCTCGTAATTGGCCGTGTCTTCCATGGCCTGACGAATTTCTTGCGGGTCTTCGTTGCTTATTTTGATTCCCTTGGCGATAGTGTGTGCCAGTGGCGAGCCTTCTTTTTCACATTCTTCGAGCGCGGCACGTGTGTTTCCGGTTTTCAAGGTTTCTTGTATTTTTTCCATGAAAGGGACATCCGTTAGCCCTGTTTTACGGATAAGCCAGAATCTTTCGCAAGCAATGTAGATAATGATAACAGACAATATAAATATGGGGATCATCAACCAGCCGCCCATTACGACCATATCCCATAGGTTCATTCCAGCGTTGTTTGCGGGAGCAGTTTGAACTACCAGTATAAAAGTTCTAATCATACTTGTTTTTTATAGTCGTGCGAAGATAATGTGGTTTTTATGAATTCGAACAAATTGAGGGGAAAAGTTGGTGAAGTTTATGAACTTTAGCGGAATGTCAAAAACAATTTTGACATTCCGCTTTGCATTATCGGGATCTGATTTCCTTTCATGAAAGAACCATACGAGAGTGCGAAACAGATGACGGTGGCGGCAATCAGTCCCGTGAGTTGTGGCCAGACGACCATTAAACTTTTGTCCCAGTGGTAGCGGGGGCTGGGGATTGCCCCATGAACTTGTTCCATGGTCAAGGGACCCAAGCTACGAACCGAGGGCATCAGTAGTGTCGTGGTTGCCCTCGTTGAAGAGCATGCTCGGGGCAAAACGCAATAGGTTGAGCATGAATTTCTGATAACTGATGACTTGGTAGGCGCTAGCCATGGCCGAGGGGCTGATGGCTTTACCGACCAAGTTGATAATCATGTTGTAAAAACACGCTGAAGAATAACCATACGGCCACGCATGCCAGAGCCGAGGTGGCGGCCTGTTTGAACTTTATTGAAAAGAAAATGGATAAGTTTAGCCAGAAGGCCACGTAAATAATACTAACCACTACAAAGGCTATAATGCGTAAAAACTCTTCTGCGGTCGGCGGTATCCCTATCGCTATTAGCCCGAATCCCATAACCAGAAGTGCCAGGGTTGGGTAACATACTCCCGATAACGATCAAGGCTCCCACGAATTTGGCATTGATCAGGTAATCCCGGTGAATGGGTTGGGACAGGATGCGACTAAGCGTTCCTTTACTTTGTTCGGAATTGATGGCATCAAACCCGAGCGCGATGCCTAATAACGGTCCGAGAAAGTTAATGAAGATCACGAACGAGGGCAGGGTGCCGTCGGATACGGTGAATAGTTTCAAAACAAGAATGAACCGTCGGGATCATTGGGTTTGATGGCTGCCCCGATATTGGTTAATGCCGTGTAGAGGGAACCCATGCAAGTCAGCGCGATAATGGCTATTAGGATGATGAATTTCCAGCTTCTGACATGGTCGGCCACTTCTTTACGGACAATTACCCAGAACGGACTTTGTATTTTATTCATGGCTTTTTCCTCCTCCGAAATAACGGTTATACATATTTTCGAGCCCGTGTTCCTCGTTTTGTAACTCGTTGACGTTGACTTCTGCCAAGAGTTTACCTCCCCCGAACAGGCCTACCCGGTCGCAGATTTGCTGAACTTGATCCAGATGATGGGAAGAGAATAGTACGGTCAGCCCGTTTTCTTCTCTTAATTGCCGGATCAAATCCATGAATTCCTGAACCCCTGCCGGGTCAATGCCGGATGTCGGTTCGTCAAGGATAATCACTTCCGGTTGTTTGATCAGCACATCTGCCAGTCCGAGGCGTTGGCGCATACCCGGGAGTATTTCCCGGCTTTCTTCTGTGTGTCAACCGGTAGCCCCTACCCGTTCGAGTAATTCCTCGGCCTTGGTTCTTGCATTCGCTTCCGGGATCCGGTTCAGGCGGGCCGTGTACAACAGTTTTTCGATACCTGTCATGTCATCATAGAATCCAACGTCTTCCGGTAGGTAACCCACCTTTTCCCGTACCTGTATCGGGTTTCGGGTCGAATTGATCCCACAGACCTGTACAGTTCCGGAAGTCGGGTCCGTCAATCCGAGCATCATCAGAATTGTCGTGGATTTACCGGCCCCGTTCGGGCCGAGAATCCCGAATATTTCCCCTTTTTTGGACGGCGAGATTTATGTGGTCAACAGCGGTGAATTTCCCGTACTTTTTTGTCAGTTCATGAAGTTCGATGATAGGCTCGCTCATGATCTACCTCCTTCCATATTTACGGAACAGGTAGTACACGCATCCCAAGGCGACAAGGATGACCAGTACGCCCATCCAACCCCAGATCATGGGTGTTCTCACTGCGATTCTGAAATCTGCCGAGGAGTTTACTTCCGGAGTTTTGGCCGATATTTTAGTCACGTAGTCTCCCGGAAGAGCTTTTTTGGATGCTTTTACCGTGGCTGTCACGTTAGCGGTTTCACCCGCTTTCAAGCGATTGATTTTTGTCGGTTCGAAGGTTACTTCCCAGTCAACCGGTTTGTTGGCAGATAGCTGGATGTCCTTTAGTTCTGCCGATCCGGTATTCCGGACAATTAAGTCTATATTCTTGTTATCTCCTGCGGTGATCTCGCTGCTAAGCAGGCCACGGGGTGTTGTCAGTTCCATCTGGTAGGTTCCCGTGATCACGACTTCCAGGTCTAGCTCGGCAGAGGTGGTGCTTGTCGTGGCACGTACCGGAATCTTGTAACTTCCGGCTTCAACGTTGGCCGGAGGGTTAATGTCAATCGTGATGTTCTGGGTGGCATTCGGTTCAACTTGGGCGGATGTGGCTTGCTTGTAGTTTGCCTTGAAGACCACGTTCCAGCCTCTGGGAGCTTGTGCCATCAGCGCGTAGAGCTGTTGTTCTGCTGTTTGGTTTTTCAGCGTGGCGTTGAAGGTAAACGAGGATTTGGAGTTCCCTTGCATGTTGGGTTGATTCGTGGTAAAATCGGTTTGGTAGGTTCCTTGTTTGGAGACCGTGATCGCGATGGGGAGTTCTCAAGTCCTCGGCAACAACCGTGAAACGGTAAGTTCCTTTGTTGACTTTTAGCGGGATGTCCACTTTTTAACGAAACGTTCTTTTTGTCGTGGGGTAGGACCGCAAGTTCACTGATGGTCCACGTGCCGGCCTTTCAGTTCGTAATTCCAGCCTCGTGGCAGTCCTTTCACGGATAAAGTTCACGTTTTTAACTACATCGTAGTTGTTGATAACGTCAATACTGTAGTTTACAGATTCTCCCGGTGGAACAGCGATTTTCGTGTAGGGAGTGTACAGAATCACATTCTTGTCGGATTCCGAGGCCTGCAATTGTATGGGAAGAACACCCATCAGCAGTACCAGTAACAGATTAAAATAATTTGCACGCATTGTCATAAAAATTTTCATTAGATAATTTTGATATGATTTTCAATACGTTTCCAAATATATATACTATCTGTATTACTTATTTTTAAAAGATTTGAAAAAAATTATTTGGGTTCATAGAATCTATAAAGTTCATAAAGTCTAGAGGAATCTAAAATTGTAAGGACTTTATGAACTTTATAGTCTTTATAGATTAATTTACAGTAGTATAATTACGCTAGCTGATAAAGCGCTGATGCAAATCCAAAGGATGATGCCTAACAGGATCGGTTTGAAACCAACTTGTTTGATGGTATCTTTAGAGAGTCCGGCACCGATGAGGAATAGTGTGAATAACATTCCGACTTTAGCGAATCCCACGATTTGTGTGTAGAGATGTCCCCATTGCGGCGTGTAGGTAGCGATGATCATGGCGACAATGTAGAAGAAAAATAAAGTAAGGAATGGATATTTTTTGATTTGGTGTTTGTTCCTTTTATTATAGAAGAAGGCGGCGATCAATGAAACCGGATGATCCAGCGCCCGGATCAGTTTGGTCGTGGTGGCGATAGCCAAAGCCTCGTTACTGTACGTTTTAGCAGCACCGACCACGGAACTCGTGTCATGAATGGCTATGGCGCACCAGTACCCGAATTGATGATCGTCCATTTCCAGCCAGCGGCCGATTACGGGAAAGATGAATAACGCCACGGCGTTAAGCATGAAAATGGTTCCCATGGCCACGGTGATGTCCTTGTCCTTGGCTTTAATGACAGGAGCCAAGGCGGCAATGGCACTTCCCCCGCAGATGGCGGTTCCCCCGGAAACGAGAAACCCGGTATCCCGGTTGACCCTTAGTTTGCTGGTAAAGAATAATCCCAGACCGATGGTAACAACGATGGAAAATATGGTGAGTAGGATTCCTGTTTTCCCGGCCTCGATGGCTTGTTCCACGTTCATACCGAAACCTAGGCCTACAACGGATATTTGGAGAAGTATATGGGTGATCCGGCTATTGATTGCCAAGAACGGGTGACCGATAGTCAGCGATAAAATTAGACCTAGTAAAAAGGGCAAAGCCCGGATCAAGAAATGGTACAAGAAATAAAGCTACGATGAAAAGTACTTCCTTTTGATTTTTGTTCAGTTGAATTTTGCTCATAATCTTTTAGTTATTTGTTCGGTGCAAAATTCTTTCTCAAATATATGAATCTTGGAAATAAGAAATATTCAGATGGTATAACTAGAGGTAATACATTGTTACTCCCTGCAAATTTGAGATAAGAATGTAAATTTTGTAGAAAAACGGCAAAATTTGTGTTCATGATAAATTAGTGGTAATTTTGCCACAGAAATGAAAGGAGAACACTCATGAAAATGATTAATCAAGTTGTTGGAGAAAATCTAAAGAAAATTAGAGAGTTATCCGGTTTTACACACAAGAAGAGGTTGCCAAATCTATAGGAGTAGAACGCTCTACTTATAGTAATTATGAAGGGGGATACGTGAAATTCCTTATCATGTTTTGGAAAATGTTTCAAATTTATTCGGTTCGAAGCATTTGTGTTGTTTGAAGATAGTATTCATGCGGACAATGAAATTATGGCTACAGCTTTCAGAATTTCAGATTTAGAAGAGAATGATTTGAAGGAGATAGCAATTTTTAAGGATATTGTGATGTCTTATCTTAAAATGGAGCGTATAGCACAACATGAGGCCGAATAAGTTTGTTATCGAGAAACAAGTTTCTGAGTTTCGCTCGGATAATGGGCTTAGTTTGTCTGAACCCATTGCTTTAAAAAAGTTTACTTTTTGAAGTTGAACATTCTTACTATTTTTAGGCCATTGTCTGAAAATTTTTCGGGAATGTGTTTAAAAGATAAATCGGGCCATCGCTTTATGCTCGTTAATTCCAATCAATCCCAAGGAAGGCAATATTTTACGATTGCTCATGAATTGTATCATCTTTATATAGAAGAAAATCCCACACCACACAAGTGTAATCCGGGGAATGGTAGCAAGGATCCGGTAGAGCAATGTGCTGATATGTTTGCTTCTTCCTTATTAATGCCTGAAACTGGTATATGCCAATTAATATCTGAGACAGAGTTGACAACTAAAAAATATATCTATAGCGACAGTTTTGAAACTTGAACATTATTTTTCTGTCTCCCGTTCGGCTTTGTTATATCGATTGTTAAATATCAAGCTTATAACAGAAATCACACGTGCTAAGATTGCAGCTTTGGGAGTAAAAAAGCTCTGCACGGAGTTTCGGGTATGATACAGCTTTATATGAATCAGCAAATGAAGGGTTGATTATTGGTGATTTTGGGGAAAAGGCACATGGTTTATTTGAGCAAGGAAAAATTTCGGAAGGTCATTATATCGAATTACTTCATAAAATAAATATAGATGAAACTCAGGAAAACGAAGATAGTACTCGATGCTGATGTAATTATTCATTTTATGGAAGCTGATCGTTTTTCGATGCTACCAGAAATATTTCCTGAATATGAATATTTGATATTAGATGTAGTTTATCATGAGATTGCCAAAACTCCCAGACGAAAAATTTCATAGATAAATATCTGCATTTTTTTTTCAAAATTAAGGGTGGAGACTTTTGTTCCTAAAGGGGAATCAATGAAAGAATACTTTTTTGTTGCAACGAACCTTGGGAAAAGGGGAGAGTGCTTGTATGGTTTATTGTAAGGATAACCGGGATGTGTTGGGGAGTAGTAATCTGAAAGATATACAAAGGTATTGCTCTGAGAATAGAATTATTTATCTGACAACACTGGATTTCTTGTATTATGCATATTGTAGAGGAAAAATGACAGAACAGGAATGTCTTGTATTTATGAGAGCTGTAAATAATGCAGGGAGTAAGCTTCCGGTTGTTGATATTACTCGGTACACGTGTAACGCATATTTAGATTGAATTGGTTATCATCGTTTTGATTTCCGGTTTCGAGATTCGCAAAATCTTAGAAGTAGTTCGGCGTAGGGATCAATGGTACCCTGCTTGTGAATGGCATAGAGGGAGCGGGTGATTTCGAAATCGTCGATGTCGATGATTTTTAGCAGGCCACAGGACAATTCGTCTTGGATGGAAAACACGGAGACCAAGGCGTAGCAATCGGAGTGTTTGAGGTATTGTTTGATTCCTCGGTACTTCCGATAACGATCTGTTGGTTTAGCTCGTTGATAGACATCCCGGCTGCGGATAGCTGGCGCTGGATAATATTATATGTTCCGGAGCCTTCTTCCCGAACGACGAATTTTAACGTCTTCAGTTGTTCTTTTCGTGATCGATTCCGGGGAATCATTTTTGGCCGAGGTAACCAGGACGATTTCATCCTTTAAAAAGGGATGTAGTGAATGTCCGTTTGCGAGGGTACACCTTCAATGAAGGCGAGTTGGATGTTTTTATCCAGTAATTCCTGCTCAATCTGGTAGGTGTTACCGCTGATCAGGTTTATTTCGATATAGGGATGAGTTTCCCGGAAACGGGCCAAGTATTCGGGTAATATGTACTGGGATAGCGTGGTACTGGCCCCGATGTGTAAAGTCCCGGAGAACTCTTTTTTCATGTGCTGCAGGTTGAAGGTGATGATGCGTTCCCGTTCAATCAGTTCTTCGCTTTGTTCCAAGAGGTATTTCCCGGCGGGGTAAGCATCAACCGCCCTTTCTCGCGATCAAAAAGAGTGATCCTCAATCCCTTTCCAGTTCCTTGATACTTTTTTGGAAATGGCCGGCTGGGAAAGTCGTAATATCTCGGCAGCTTTTGTCGTGTTCAAATGCTTTGCCGTGTGATAAAAGATCGTGAGTTTATGGTCTAGCATCTTGTTTACTTTTAATTCTGAACAAAGGTAGAGAAAAATGGTCAATCTATTGCTTTAAAGTACACGTTCCTTTGCATCGTGGCTATTTTGACGTCATTATTGGTAAAAGATAGTAATAATCACGTAATAATCTGATGTAAGTCTTTGAGGGGAGTTCATTCACACTTGTAGTTCTATTGGCAATGGGCGATGAAAGGGCGATGAAAGGGTGTGAGATGGGAGAGAAGAGATTATTACGGTGGCTTTTGTATGTTTTATGGAGAATATATAGTGTTAAATGGATGATTTTTTTTCAAGAAAATATTATTTGTTTTTGTAAAGAATTTTGGGTAGGGAAAAGAGGGTAATTTGTTATTTATTAGTATGCTATAAAGATCGAAAAACGATCGTTTAATGCGCTGCAAATATACATCAATTTTAAATATTACCATCTATTTGTCAATTTTTTGGATTCTTGTAATTAGATATTTACACTTTTAGGTTATCAATTTAACAGATCTGTTTTGTTAATATCATTAAACGATCGTTTTTTAATTCAAATGAATCGTTCGTGCAGACAGCTTTCATGCATTGTTGCTGTGTAAAGTGAAGTGCGTGGAACACATGGCCGTAAATCATGACCCGTGACAGGGTTAGTGCGCGGCGCGCCCGGGCGGTTCGTGTGTCCGGGGATTACAGAAACAGAGAAAATCATCGTTCGCTAGAAAATAGGGAAAGAATAAAATAATGGTTGCGTGTAACAAGTTAAACTGGTATGCTGCTTATACCCGTGTAAATCAGGAATTATTGATCAAAAAAGAAAGCTGGATGAACTGGGGATCGAGAATTTTTTGCCCCAGGAAGAACAGGTACGAGAAACACCCGTTGGACGTAAAAAGATCCGTGTACTTTTGATTCACGGGTTAATATTTATCCGGACGGATAAGGCAACCAGTTTTTCCTTGATAAATGATCATTCGTTGAATATTGTTTATTTGAAAGATATAGAGGGACGCCACTCGCTGATCGTTCCGGATAAACAAATGCAGGATTTCATGTTTTTGTTGGATTTCAACGGATAGCGTGGAAGTTTTGAACAAGGGAATCAAACGGGGTGATCGGGTAAGAATTATTAAAGGTCCCTTGCAAAGGCTTGAAGGTGAGTTGGTACGTTTAAAAATCATAAACGTGTAATTATTCGTTTAGATGGGGTGGCCTCTATTGCTACTTCTTATATTCCAAGTTCGTTTCTTGAAAGAATAGAGTGATACAAAATAATGAAAAAAGGTTTATTTCACGAATTGTATAAACGGTCGCGTGAGCTAGAAATGGGGCGTTGTCCCTCCCCGGCGTTGTCAGGATTCTTGCATGGTTACTTGTCCGTGTACTCGATGGTTCGCGTCTATCCTTGGTTGGAAGAAAGTTTCGGGGAGACGTATGAAATTCATGAACGAGCGCGTGAAATCGCCCGGTTTATAGAGCCTCTGGCTGGAAACAAAAATCTCCTGCAGATGTTCGGGCCGGTTACGTGGTGGATTTGATGGATGCTTACCAGTTATATTCAGACTTGAATTTCTTAAACACGGCGTTGGACGCGGCTTATGACATACTTACCCCGTGGGGGAGTGACAAAATTGTTTTACCGTGTCGTACCCCGAATATTTGCCTATTGTTATGTAATTGTTACTATTTCACGGGTGAAATGGAGAACGGGGTTTTGGCCGGTAGTTTGATTTCCGAGGCGCTTGGCTCTATTCGTGATTTGGGCCGTCAGGGATCGATGGTATGGTGGGATGCATTCTGTTTTTATGAAGATGTTGTTGGGGCAATGGAGTTGCCGGAACCGGAACGGGTACGATTGGCCGAAGAGCGAGTTCGGTTGGCCGTCAGTGTAAAAGCAGGAGGAGGAGGAAATGATAGAACGTTTTGTCCTGTCTACTCGTGACGATCTGGAGTTGTTCGGCCGGGTGTTTTGTATCTTGGCTAGGCGGGAGTTTGCAATCCATGACAAATTGTATGGTAAGAAGGAATAATTTAGACGTGATTCACAATATAAATCTCAGACTCCGGGAGATGCAACCCCCCGGTTATAGCGTCACCCTCAACGGTACTTCTAAGCCGGATCAGCTATTAATACCGGAGGGGACGCTCCTTTTTGAAGTTTGGTATAAATGAGATACTCCATTCATTCCATTTGTGATCGTTTGCGCGAGAGAAAGAAGTACGTTAATTCTTGGACGGTTCTTTTCGTGGACATTTTGTTGTCCGTGGGAAGTTCATTCGTGGCTCTTCTTTTGTAGACAATTTTATTGTCGACTTGTCAAGGAATGCTTACTTGTTCGTTATTGTGGGATCGTTCTTGATCAGTCTGCTCGTGTTTATGGCGTTGGGAGTGAACAAAATATAATTCGCCATGCCACTATAAAAAGTATCGGGAAGATGGGCGTTGCGATCTTTTTTAAGGAGATACTTTTATTAGGATTAGTTTCTCTTGTTGTTTCCCGGATGTTCAATAACCATGCTTTTGCGTGTTTTCTTGTTGATTTTCTGGTAACAACGGTGGTTCTTATCGGGTTCCGGGTGATGCTTGTGCTTGTTTATGATTTGGTAATATCGCTGTATCGTTCAAGTAAAACGAGGGTGCTGGTGTACGGGACGGATGATAAAAGTGTGGCGTTGAAAAAAGGATGCACACGAGTAAGCATTATCACGTGGTGGGATTCGTGAATCGGATAAGCGACTTAAGTCTTACTCCATTTCGGAACAGCCGGTTTATTATTTTAAAGACGAGGAGAATTTTGCTTGTTTCGTGAAGAAATACAATATAAATGGTCTGCTATTTCCTTCTCCGGAAACAGCTCAACGGGAGGCTGAAGGGTTGGTACGTTACTGTCAGGCTCATGGAGTGAAAAACTTGGTGGCTCCCCCCCATAAACGTTTTGGGTGACGGGTTGAAGAAAACTGTTATCCGAGAAATCCGGATTGAGGATTTGCTCGGTCGGGAGGAAATCAAGATAAACACGAGGGAGATCGAGGCGTATTTCGCGGGTAAGGTGGTGATGGTGACGGGCGCAGCCGGTAGTATCGGTAGCGAGTTGTGTCGTCAACTGGCAACTTTGGGTGTAGCTCATTTGGTATTGTTTGATAATGCCGAGACCCCGATGCATGAACTCCGTCTTGAATTGGAACGGAATTTTCCAAGCCTAAAATTTACCCCTTTTATCGGTGATGTCCGGCAGAAAGAGCGTTTACGAGGAGCTTTTTTGAAAAATTTCACCCGCAGGTCGTGTTTCATGCAGCGGCCTACAAGCACGTTCCCTTGATGGAAGAGAATCCTTGCGAGGCCGTGCGGGTGAACGTGGTTGGTTCGAGATTCGTGGCAGACTTTGCGTGGAATACGGGGTGACATGATGGTGATGATCTCGACAGACAAGGCGGTAAACCCGACTAACGTGATGGGAGCATCAAAACGCTTGGCAGAGATATACGTGCAGAGTTTGGGACTGGCAATGGAGCGAGGAGAAGTCGAGGGTAAGACCCGGTTCGTGACCACTCGATTCGGGAACGTGCTAAAAGTAACGGTAGCGTGATACCGTATTTCCGAAACAAATCGGACAAGGTGGGCCAGTTACGGTAACCGATCCGAGAATCACTCGCTTTTTTCATGACAATTCCGGAGGCATGTCGTCTGGTGATGGAAGCGGCAACGATGAGTACAGGAAATCAGATCTTTTGTTTTTTTGACATGGGTGATCCCGTGAAGATTGTGGATTTAGCAGAAAGAATGATTCGATTAGCCGGGTACACTCCCAATGAAGATATTAAGATCAAATTCATCGGTTTGAGGCCGGGAGAGAAGTTGTACGAGGAAGTGTTGAGTAACGAGGAAAATACGGTACCTACGGGACATGATAAGATTCGGGTGGCTAAGGTCCGGAAGTACAAGCGTGAAGAGATATTAGGAGCCTACGATAAGTTGGCCGAGTTGGCGTTAGCGGTGAAGGTGGAAGATTCCGTGCGATTGATGAAACAAGTGGTGCCGGAATTTAAGTCGAAGAATTCGGTGTACGAGAGGTTGGATAAATAAGGAATAACAATAAAATAATTAATTAGCGTGTTATGTTGAATAATAAGTCTGTGTTGATAACCGGGGGAACAGGATCTTTTGGAAAAAAGTTTATAGAAACAATTTTGAGAGATTATCCGGAAGTAAAACGTATTGTAATTTATTCGAGAGATGAGTTAAAACAGTTTGAGTTAAAACAAAAATATCCGGAAAGTAGTTATCCCCAATTGCGTTTTTTTTATAGGAGATGTGCGTGATGAGAGCGATTGAAACGGGCTTGTGAGGGAATCGACGTGATTATTCATGCGGCCGCAATCAAGCAAGTTGATACAGCGGAGTATAACCCGGAAGAATGTATCAAGACTAATGTTCATGGAGCACAGAATGTGATTAATGCTGCTTTGCAGATGGGTGTAAAACATGTTGTTGCTTTATCAACGGACAAGGCTTGTGCACCGATTAATTTATATGGGGCAACCAAGTTGACATCTGATAAATTATTTGTAGCTGCTAATAATATAAAGGGAAGTAGAGATGTCCGATTTTCTGTTGTTCGTTATGGAAACGTAATGGGGTCCAGAGGCTCCGTGATCCCGTTTTTATTAATAAACGAAATAATGGGGCAAAAGAATTGCCAATTACTGATATACGGATGACGCGTTTTAATATATCATTAGAAGCGGGGAGTTGATCTGGTTATGTATGCTATCGCTCATCATCTGGGGGGAGAGATTTTTATTCCTAAAATTCCGTCTTATCATATCAAGGATGTTGCAACTGCAATAGCCCCCAACTTTACCGCAAGTAGAGGTTGGCATCCGGCCGGGAGAGAAATTACATGAAGAGATGATAACAGTAACGGATGCTTTGGATACCATTGATTTGGGTAAGTATTATGTAATTATGCCTCTGTTTCGTTCAATCATTCGAGAGAAGAATACATAAAACACCATCATGCTGTTTATGTTCCAGATGGATTTCATTATAGTTCAGATAACAATATAGAATGGGAGACCGTGGAGAGCATGCGTGAGAATATTAAAAGGTTTGTTGATCCTAATTTTGAGGTAAAATGATAGATAAAGTGATTCCTTACGGTCGTCAATGTATCACAGATGAGGATGTCCAGGCCGTAGTCGAAACTTTGCGATCTGATTATTTGACGCAAGGACCAAAATTACGGAATTCGAATATGCTTTTGCCCGGTACGTGGGGCTAAATATGCAGTAGCGGTAAATAATGCTACTGCCGGGTTACATTTGGCAGTTTCTTCTTTGGCAGTTAAGCCGGGGATAAAGTAATCGTGACTCCAATGACATTTGCAGCTAGTGCCAACTGTGTTCGTTATTGTGGGGGGAGAGGTCGTGTTTTGTGATATTGATAAGGATACTTATTTGATGGATGTTGTCAAGTTACGTCAATTGTTGGTTGAAAATCCTAAAGGTACATTTAAAGGAATTATTCGGTCGATTTTGCGGGTTATCCCAGAATTTAGAAGAGTTAAAGAAATTGCAGATGAATATGGTTTATGGATACTTGAAGACGCTTGTCATGCTCCGGGAGGTTATTTTGTAGATCGCAGCGGAGAAAGACAGTATTGTGGAAATGGAAGATTCGCAAATGCGGGAGTTTTTTTTCCTTTCATCCGGTGAAACATATTGCGACGGGAGGGGGTGGTATGGTAACGACGAATGATGAGGAATTATATAAAAATTGTGCTTGTACTGCACGCATGGGATCACGAAAGATCCAACTTCCCTACATGAGAATCATGGAGGATGGTATTACGAGATGCAACAACTGGGATTTAATTACCGGATGACAGACTTTCAAGCGGCTCTAGGAATCTCTCAATTGAGTAGGGCGGATGCCGGGTTGGCACGTAGACAGGAAATCGCAAATCGTTATGATGAGGCATTTCAAGATATTCAAGGAATAAAAAAATACCTTATCGGGCAGGAAACGTGTATCACGCCTTTCACTTGTACGTGATACAAGTCGAGGATCGGTTGGGATTGTCTAACTATTTGCGAGCGAATAAAATATTGGCACAAGTGCATTACGTGCCGGTTCATTTGCAACCTTATTACCGGGAGTTGGGTAACAAGTCAGGGGATTGTCCTGTGGCTGAAGAATACTATAAACATTGTTTGAGTTTACCGATGTATCCGACATTGACGGACGAGGAGCAACAATACGTGATCGACAGTGTTCTTGCATTTATGCAATAAAGAAAGGTGTATGAGATATGTATCCATTGAGTCTGGAGTATTTGTCGGAAAGTTATGTTGAGTAACATATCGATCAAGTTGTATCGATATGACACGTGGTCATCTTGTTTGGTTATCAAGTATCAGAAAAAGTAAAAGAAAATTATGGCAAATAATTTGGCAATTATTCCGGCCAGGGGAGGTAGTAAGCGAATACCTCGTAAGAATGTAAGACCTTTTATATGGGGGAAACCTATTATGGCTTATTCTATCGAGGTGGCTTTGAAATCTGGATTGTTTGATGAGGTGATGGTATCTACTGATGATGAAGAAATCATAGAATTGCCCGGCAATATGGTGCTCGAGTACCTTTTGTCCGTACGGAAACTACGGCGAATGACCACGCAACTTTGGCTGATGTTATTCGTGAGGTGATGGAGCGTTACGAGGAAGAGGGAAGGTCTTCGATAATGTCTGTTGCATATTGGCAACGGCCCCGTTGATTTCTCCTGAAGATATACGATCCTCGTACGATAGATTGGTGTCATCCGATTTCGTGACGGTCTATCCTGTTGTTGCGTTCTCTTATCCTATATTAAGGGCGTTGCAAATGGATGCAGAAGGAGGTATGACAATGCGTTGGTCCGAGTACGCTAAAACACGTAGTCAAGATTTGGAGACAATGTACCACGATAGTGGAACATTTTACTGGCATAAAGTGGCTCCTTGGAGAGCTGGAATCCAGCGACGCGGTGGAATTGTGGTGGATGAATCGAGAGTGCAGGATATTGACACAGAGACGGATTGGAAATTGGCAGAGATGAAATTTCGAATGTTGCATGGATAAAAAAAGTGTATATATGGGCTGATGCTAGTCAAGATATTGGCTATGGCCATTTTACCCGTAGTTTGGCATTGGCTGATATGCTGAAGGCTGATTTTGATTGTACTTTTTTCACCCAATATCCAACGAATTACCAGAAAAAGAGGTTTTGAAAGTTTGTAAGTTGATAGAACTTCCCAATACAGATGAAAAGTTTAATTTGTTTTGAAGGTTTTGAGAGGGGATGAAATAGTTGTCCTTGATAATTATTTTTTCTCTTCAGATTATCAAAACGAGATAAGGAAGTGCGGGTGCAAGTTAGTATGTATAGGTTCGAATGATAAACATTATTATGCGGATGTTGTTATAAATTACATCCTGTCGTCACATGATTTTTCGGCAGAGCCTTATACCTGTTTTTGTACTGGAATAGAATGGGCAATATTGAGAAAACCGTTTTGGATATCTTCACCGGTAAGGGACTTCCGCCCCACAGTCGAGCGGGATTGTTATCTGTTTCGGAGGTACAGACCAATTTCTGTTGACTGAAAAAGTTGTTAGGTTTTTAAGATCGTGTTTTAATAAGCTGGAGATACATGTGGTGTCGACGGATATACTTGGAGAAATACGGATTAGTTCTTTTGGCGAATGAGGGGTAGAACTTCATATAAATGCTTCGGCTCAACATGTACATGACCTTTTCGAGTATTGTGATCTGGCGATACTTTCTGCAAGTACTGTCGTATTGGAGGCTCTTGCTTGCAGAATACCGGTTTTGGTGGGATATTACGTGGCAAACCAAGAAAGATTGTACGAATACTTAGAACGGGAGTTGCCGGGAATCGGACTCGAAACTTGTTGGATGTTTCTTTGGGAATGCGGGTAATAGATGTACTAAAAGGTTGGAGTTGTAAGAAATCGCAATTTATTTTATCCGGTTTACAGGATAGTAAAGCCAAGTATTTGGAGTTATTTAAAACATTATGAAGATAGACAGGTATAAAAATATATACGTTAGATGGGTACACTTACGAGAATTTTGTATCCTTAGATCGCAAAGAGCTTGAAATGATTTTAACGTGGAGAAATCATGCTGAAATTAGAAAATGGATGATGAATACCGCTCCGATTACATTAGAAGATCATTTGGCTTATGTGGAAAGTTTGAAGCAGCGGGATGATGCTTACTACTGGTTGGTTCGTCGAGGGGGAATTCCCGTGGGGTTCTTAATATTATGGGAGAAGGTATTCAAGAAGGTATTGGAGAACCGGGGTTTTATTTGGCACCGGAAGTATTGAATCGAGGCCAAGGAATTTTACTATTGCAGAATTACAAAAATTGTTTTTGAATATATTAGATTTTGAAATATTGTTAGGACATAATTACGTGGAGAATGTGAATGCACTTCAATTATCTTTATTTTTTGGGGCCAAAAATTGATGGTGTAATAGAGAAGAGTGGAAGAAAATATATATCTATTTCTTTGCGGAAAGAGAATTTTAAAGATTTCAGGAACGAGAATATTGTATTGAGTTTTGTTCGTTATAAAGCTGAATAACCGGTTTCGATCAGTGATATCCTTTTAAAATACAATTGTCATGAATAGTGGAAAAACATTTATAATCGCAGACTATCCGCAAATCATAATCAAGATTTTGATTTGGCAGTAAAAACGATAGAGGCGATAGCGGAAGCGGGAGCTGATGCTGTAAAAATACAGACGTATAAGCCAGAGTCGTTGGTGTTAAACATGGATAATGAATATTTTGGAACAATACAATCTGGATTATGGAAAGGTTTGCGGAGATATGATTTATATAAGATGGCCGCAACACCTTATGAATGGCATCCGAAATTGCAACAAATAGCTCAAAACTTAGGGCTTCTTTTTTTCTCGTCTCCTTTTGACTTTGAGGGAGTGGATTTGTTAGTTTCATGCATGTTCCAATTTATAAAATCGCTTCGTTTGAGATTAATGATATTCCTCTTATCAAATATGTGGCAAAACAGGGAAAACCAGTGATCATGTCCACAGGATGTGCAAATATAGATGATATTAATCTTGCTATTGAAGCTTGTAAAGAGATGGGTAATGAGCAAATTACGTTATTGAAATGTACATCGGAATATCCGGCATCTTACGATCGGGTAAATTTGCTTACTATTCCTGATATGAAAAAGCGTTTTGGTTTACCTGTTGGGCTATCGGATCACACACTTGGAAGTGTTGTACCTTTAACTGCCGTCGTGTTAGGGGCAGAGGTCGTGGAGAAAACATTTTATATTAGATCGTTCTTTGGGTGGGGGCAGATTCTGCATTTTCCATGGAACCGGCACAGTTTAGGCAAATGGTTAATGATATACGTAATGCGGAAACGTCTTTAGGACAGGTAAAATACGAAATTACAGAGCAGGAGCGTTTAAAACGTCGTTCATTATATGCCGTGGAAGATATTAAAAAAGGTGATATTTTCACTTCGAGTAATGTGCGTTCTTTACGTCCCGGATATGGATTATCTCCGTTTTTTATGAGAAATTATTAGGAAGGAAAGCGTTAGAAATATTAAAAGAGGAGAACCTTTAACCAGTGAAGATTTATGTTAAGAGGTAAAAATGTTATTATCACTGGAGCTAACAGAGGGATCGGGCATACACTGCTTGTTATGTTAGCAAAAAGCGGTGCAAATATATGGGCTTGTTGTCGTAAAAAGTAATTCTTCATTTGAAGAGGAGATTGCTTTTGTCTGGCAGCAGAGAATAGAGTGTGGATAAAACCTGTTTATTTTGAATTGACGGATTCGAATTCTATCGAGAGAGGTTTACAATGTATTATTGCGGATCGGCAATCTATAGATGTCCTTGTGAACAATGCCGGAGTCACGGCAACGGCGTTGTTGCATCAAACATCCATCGAAGAAATTAAAGAAATTTTCGAAGTTAATTATTTTTCGTTATTAACTATAGTAAAGCGAATCAGCAAGGTGATGATTCGGCAGAAATCAGGTAGTATTGTAAACATGGCTTCTGTTGCGGGCATGGAGCATCAGCCGGGGGCGGGTTGCTTACGGTTCTAGTAAAGCTGCCGTAATATGGATGACACAGGCTTTGGCGAAAGAGTTTGGACCATTTGGTGTTAGAATTAATGCCGTGACTCCAGGTGCGATAAAAACGGAAATGATCGCTGAATATTCGGAAGAAAAAATAAATAAAATTGTATCAGAAACGTCTCTTCGAAGATTGGGAATGTAGATGAAATTGCAGAGGTCGTGTTGTTTTTAGCATCCGATGTTTCTTCCTTTATTACAGGACAAATTATAAAAGTTGATGGGGGACGATGAAATGAAATTGAATAGAGAATATGTGGTGCGTATAGAAAGGATGTGTCAGAATATGCGTTTGTCGTTATTGGATATGGCGTTGTCCTCTGGGCAGCGGGGGGCGCATATTAGCGGGAGTCTTTCTTGCATAGAAATTTATGCCGTATTATATGGTTTGGTTTTAAAATACGATGTGAATAATCCAGCATGGGAGGGACGGGATCGGATGATTGTGGGGAAGGAGCATGCGCGGTTGGCCGAATTTCCCGCTATGGCCGAATGTGGTTTTTTCCCGAAGAGTGGTGCTCCATTTCGAGGGCGACAATGCATTACTAGCAGGTCACCCGCAAATTTAGAAATAGGGCTTGGAATATAGTTCTTTAGTCTGGGAATGGCGCTGCTGTTGGTAAAGCGATATATGCCAAACAACATAGGCGAAATTATCGGCATTATGTAATATTGTGATGCAGAATGCGGGAAGGTTCTGTTTGGGAATCCGTTATGGCGGCAGCTCATTATAAATTGGATAATCTGGTTTGATCATAGATCGCAATTACCTTTCTGTTGATGGAAATACGGAATATCTAATGGCTCAACGAGATATGGAAGAGAAATTCAAAAGTTTCGGATGGAGTTCCGATACGATAGATGGGCATAATATAGAAGAACTTTACATGTATTTAACAAGTGTGCGTGAAGAAAAGCCATACGCATTAATAGCTGAAACTGTGAAAGGGAAGGGCGTTTCTTTATAGAGAATCATAAGAAAGAATGGCATCAAGCGGTATTGGATGCAGAACATTATGATATGGCGAAGGAGGAAATCTTGAAAAAATATTCAAATGAAGATTAACAGGGGGATTAATAAATTATTCCCAAGTGGGACAGAAAGGGCTGCATCCGGGATTGGAATGTTGGGAAGTAGTCAAAGAAATCATGTAGTGGCGGTTGTGGCAGATAGTGTTGCGATAGCTAGTTTGGATCGTTTCCAGAAATTATACCCGGATAAAATTGTAAATGTCGGGATAGCGGAACAAAATATGATCGGTGTTGCTGCGGGGATCGCATTTTCGGAATCCAGTAAAGAGCGTGTACGCATTTACCTATTCGGCATTTATTATAGCTAGGGCATTGAGCAGGTACGGCTAAACTTGGCATATCATCAATTTAACGTGAAGTTGGTCGGTAATTCCGCTGGTTTTGCTATGGAAATGTTGGGCGTTTCGCATTGGGCAGTTGAAGATATTGCTTTTAGAGAGTACACCAACATGACAGTATTATCGGCGGCCGACAGTTTACAGGCAATAAAGATGGTTATTGGTGGCAGATGAAATAGATACACCTGTTTATATCAGTTTGTCCGGGGGCAAAATATTCCTGTTGTTTATGAACAGGATTTGAGTATCAGATAGGAAAAGCGATAAAGTTAAAGGAGGGTTGATATTGCTATCATTGCTACTGGATTGATGGTTCACGAGTCGCTTCGCTGCAGAATTGTTGCGTGGCATACATTGTTCTGTCATTGATATGCATACGATAAAGCCTTTTGGATGAAGAGATTCTCGATAATGTTTTTTCGACTTTCGAATTGATTGTAACTGTGGAGGAGCATAATGTGATTGGTGGGTTAAGCAGTGCTGTTGCCGAGTACAAAGGAAGTCGAAAAATGACCTCGCCAAGTGTTTATAGGTGTGAAAGACCAATATTTGAAGCTTGGAACTCAACGATATATATGGCAACAATACGGACTTACAGCAGAGCAGATTGCCAATAAAGATTATAAGTGAAATATAATAAATAATAAAATTATGAACGAATATTGAGAAGTATAATGCTTTTGTAGAGAGTTTGATATACCATTAGAGAAATGTGGAAAGAGCAACGATGGATTCTGTCACCAGCTGGGATTCCATTGGTCAGATGAGTTTGATTGCTATGCTGGAAGAAACATTTAATATTGAACTGAAACCGGATGATATTATTGGTATTAATTCGTATAAAGCGGGATTTGTTATTTTGAAAAAGTACGGAATTGAAATATAATTGAGGCATGATGCCTTGTGAAAAAATTTAATGATGTTGAATCATGCATGATGTTTGGGCTATAGGTACTAATGTGTATTTTAAAGTATATGGGATAGTTATTTTTCTATTCATGTGTACTACGATGAATCTATCATTTACTTGGGAAATATCAATATTGGGGATGTCTATAGTCGGACTTTTGATGGCTCTTCTTTTTTTCTTTTTTTATCCAACTAAATTTTTATACACAAAGTCTAATTGTAGACTTTGTGTAATGTATATTATTTTTTAGGTTATTTATTATTTGTATCTACAAATTTTACAGTTGATATAATCAGATATTTGACATATGGTGTTTGTGGAGTGTTCTGTGTTGCCGGATTATTTAAAGCAAGATTGATTGCGTATTTTTACTTTGGGTACATGTTTAATTCTTTTAATTTCAATACCAGCATGGTTACTTTATCTATTGGGTTTTCGTTGCCTCATGGATCAACAGATTTATATGAAAATGGTTTCCATATACTAACTAATTATTATTTTTTTCTGTTGAATGGTTATCCGGGAGAGCAATTGATTCCTCGATTCACAAAGTATGTTTCTTGAACCCGGGCATTGTCCACTCCTTGTGTGTTTTGATATTTGAATGATGCAAATTTTAGAAAAAAAAGTAATCTTGTTATTTATTGCAGTGATCCTTTCTTTTCTTTGATTGGTTTATGGTTTTATTATTAGGTGGTTTATTTTTGAAATCATTAATGAGTCAGAGGTATAGAGTGTTGAAAATACTCTCCTTTCTGATAGTCGTTGCTAGTTTGTTTTTATATATAAACTCTTCTCGTAAAAGACGAGAATGCATTTTGCTTTAATTATATCTCGTTTAGAATACGATGAGGAAAAAGGTATTGCGGGCAATAATCGAACGACCATGTTTTTTGATAATCAATACTCAAAAATGTTCGAAAGTGGCGATCAATATTTAGGGATAGCTGATAAAATAGATCAAATTTTATTTATTTTATTCGTTATGGACTTGTTGGTTTGATTCTGTTTAGGCTTTTATTGGTCGTTACAAAGGTATGTTGCCATCTCCTTATTGGCTATATGTGAGTATTGTCGCATTCCCGTTATTGAAGATGCAGCAACGCTGTGGCTTGAAACGTAATTTCGACGTTAATTGATAAGTAATGAAAATCGTTTGTTTGTTAGAAAAGGATGTTGAGAAATAAAGTGGTGTCTTATATGCACCCGCTATTTGGTATACTTTATTTCATTTTTATCTTCTTTATTGATTTGCGGAAATTGGGACCTTATTATTTCGGTATTTGGGTTTTGTCCTTTTGTTAATTATTATTTTCATATTATAGATTTTGGGATCGGAAATTCGATGACGGTTCTTTTGGTACAGAATAAAGAGAATCCTCAAAGGCAGCGAAATTATGAAATGGCATCTATGTTTATTCTTGGATGGATTTCTTTATTTGTTGTGTGTATTGCTGTTTATTATGGATGTTTCGGAATATCGTTTTTGAGAAGTATCATTTAGGAAATTTGTTTTATTTGGTTTGTGGGGATTGCGATTCTTCAGTATTTTAATGATTATTTCTTGAAAGTTTATCGGGTAAAAGGTAAGATGTTTGAGTTCGCTTTTTACCAAACAATTATCCCTGTTCTTGTTTTTACTATTTTTATTTTTTGCGAGAGGAGCGTTTGGTTTGGTTACTTACATTTGCTTATTTGATAGGGCACGTGTTGTCAATGTTTTTTATTTGAAAGGTGGGGGAATATCTTATAGAGGAAATGTACTTTAAAGATTGCGGATTAATTTTAAATAAAAGGATTTTATCTTTTTCGTGCTTACAATTTTTGTTTTACATGATTATCGTGTCTACAAAAAAAACAATAATAGGAATTTATTATACCGTTGAAGAATTTGGTTATTTCACTTTTTCATACACGTTAGCTCATGCAGCATTACTATTATTGACTGCTTTTTCATCGTTAATAACTCCTAAATTGATAGATAAATTTCATTCAAACGATTATGTTCAGATTCATTCGACAGTTCGTTTGTTAAGAGTAAATTATGTGTATCTTTCTCATGGATTAATGTATATTGCGATGATTGGATTCCCGATCTTGTTATATGTATTACCCAAGTATGCTGGGGCGCTACGTACAATAAATTTGACCGCTTTAGCCACGATTTTATACGCAAATTCTTTTGGATATTCTTCTTTATTAATGGCCCAAAATAAAGAGAAACTAATCGCAAAAGAATTCTTTGATTTCATTAATCTTGAATGTCGTATTGGCATTTGTGTTGATCAAGATTTTCCACGTGGGATACGAGTATGTGATTTTTAGCCACGTTGGTTACTTATTTCCTCTATGCTTATTTGACCGTGTATAGCGGGAAACGGATGTTACAGCAATCAATCAATTTTTTTCCGTGATGAAAAGAGTGTTTCCCTGCAGGTGTATTGGTCCCATTTTTAGGGGCGATAGTTGTTACGATGATTAATGTCGATTATTTGATGGGAGTACCATTTTTATTGTTTTTGATTATTGATAGAAAAGAAGTTGAAGAAATCTATTTATCGTTTAAGAGAATTTTATTTAATCCGAATGTAATAGATATATAAGTAGTTATGAGAGATATTGCAGTTTATGAAGCCGGAAGTTATGGTCAAGAGATAGCTTGTTTGATAGAAAAATTAATAGTCGGAATACGATCCCCGGTACAGAATGGAAATTTGTCGGTTTTTTTGATGATAACGAGAAATTGAAAGGAGAAGATTTGGGATATGGAACAATTTTAGGAGGAAGAGATGTTTTGAATGATTGGGATTCTTCTCTTGCTGTTGTAATTGCTATCGCAAATACTTCTATAATTAAGAATATTTTTGAGTGGAATTTGTAATGAACGAGTGTATTTCCCGAATATAGTTGATCCTGATACGTCATTTTTAGATCGGAAATCGTGTAGAATGGGGCAAGGAAATGTGATTGGGGAAGGGTGTCGATTTAGTCCGAAAGTATCCATCGGGGATTTTAACAGTGTGGTGAATGATTCGGTGTTTGGACATGATGTCGTGATGGGAAGTTACAATGTGCTGTTTCCAGAAGTTCGTTTGTCGGGTTATGTGAAAGTTGGCGATAGTAATTTATTCGGGGTAAGAACGGCTATTTTGCAGGGCTTTTCGGTTGGATCGAACGTGCGCATAGCTTCTGGTAGTATACTAATGAATGATGCGCAAGACGGTTTCGTGTATAGGGGGAAATCCTGCAAGAAAAATGGCGCTGTAAATAAATTTTGATAACGATGTTTTAGATATAGATAAGAAATTATCATCGAAAATTGCGGCAATAGATGATAGTGGTGCTTTGATTACTTATGGAGCACTGAAGGAATTTTGTGAAGAGTTTTATGACGCTTTACCTCGTAGAACGTTAATATTTATAATGGCAGAGAATGTGATCGGGTCTCTGGGTGGTTATGTTGCCGCTTTGTCGAACCGGATCGTGCCGTTGATTATTAATGCTCATATTGATAGGCAACTCTATGAAACATTGAAAGATTTATATAAACCGGAGTTTATTTGGGGACGAGACTTTGTTGGAGGGGATGCCGATCGTGTTTTTCCAAGTATGGCTTTGGACTTGCCAGAACGGTTTGTTACCTAATCCTTTTGTATGATGAACTGTCGTTGTTGCTTCCAACTTCAGGATCGACAGGAAGTCTAAATTAGTTCGCCATAGTTATCGTAACGTGGGAGTCGAATGCTCGTAATGTCGCAAGTTTGTTTAACTTGAATGATCAAGAACGAGCGATGGCATCATTGCCCATGCATTACACGATGGGATTATCTGTAATATCCAGTCATCTGTACGCTGGGGCAACGCTTTTGCTTTCTGATAAGTCGTTAATGGATGCGAGTTTTGGAGGATGATGAAAGAAGAACGAGCAACGAGTTTTACGGGTGTTCCATATAGTTTTGAGATCTTAAACAAGATGAGGTTTTTAGAATGGATTTACCTTATTTGAAATTGATCACTCAAGGTGGAGGAAAGTTGCCGGACGAACTTTTTTAAAACTTGTGCGGAATATGCGGAGAGAACGGGCAAGAGATTTATTGCAACTTATGGACAAACAGAAGGAACGGCACGGATGGCTTATTTGGCACCAGAGTTAGCTATGACAAAGGTTGGAAGTATAGGTGGTGCTATCCCCAACGGAAGTTTATCAATTATAGATGAGTGGGCATGAAACAGGCGAGGGGAGGCCGTGGGTGAGATGATTTATAGAGGTCGAATGTGACCTTAGGATATGCTGTTTGCGGGAAGGATTTGGATAAAGGGGATGAAAATAACGGGATATTACATACGGGAGATGTTGCCAGAAGAGATAAAGACGGTTGTTATTATATCGTGGGACGAATGAAAACGCTTTTTTAAAGATATTCGGTTTGCGTATAGGATTGGATGAGGTTGAGCATTTGGTGAAATCTGCTTTTGATACATGGATTGTTTGTGTGGGGAGATGATGAAAAATTGATAATTAAGATAACGAATAGAATGATTCCGGAGCAAGTTCTTGATTTTGTTGTTCAAAAAACAAAATTGTTTCACAAGAATGTACGGGTGGAAGTTGTGGATGTGATAAAAAGGAATGCGGCTGGAAAAGTAATTTTGAATTGAAATGGAAAACGTAGGAACAAAAAGTTTAGAAAATAAGGTTTGTTTGATAACGGGGCTGATCGCGGCATAGGAGAGCGATTACCGAGAAACTTGCTGCACAGGGAGGTGTTGTATATGCTAATGACCGTTTGGTAGAAGAAATGGGGGAATGGGTAAAGGAATGTGCGGATAAGTATGCGACAGAAATCATTCCGGTGTCTTGTGATATTTGTGATTTTCAAGCCGTCAAACAAATGATAATTCAAATAAAAAAGAAAGAACGAGGACATATTGATGTCTTGGTAAATAATGCTGGAATTGTTACATATGAATACTTGGGAATGATTGATTTTGAAAAATTGAGACAAATGTTCGAGGTAAATGTGATTGCTATGATTAATTTGATACAACTTGTTTCGAGATTAATGACAAGGCAAAATCAGGTTCAATTATTAATATGGCAAGTATTGTTGGTGTTAAAAGGGACGAAAGGGCAATTGGCATATTCTGCCACGAAAGGGGCCGTTGTTTCAGTTACAAGGTCGGCGGCAAAGAATTGGCAGAACATCAAATTAGAGTGAATGCGGTGGCTCAGGTATGGTGGCAACGGATCGTTTTTGCATTCGATAGAGAATCGTTTTGAGGACAAGTTAAATAGTGTTGGTTTTGGACGTTATGCGTTGCCAGAAGATATTGCCGATGCAATTTTGTTTTTGCCTCGGACGAATCAAAATATATAACAGGACAAGTGTTGGGTGTTGATGGTGGATTTATTTTGTAAAGGGTAATGTTTCGTGATATGGAAAATGTAAAGAAGTATAATGTGATTTTCATCGAAGTCTTTTCTGTCGGAGAAGAGGTTCTAAATGATGAGTTTAAACAAGGAATGTTGAGAATTGGAATTCAATACATCAATTAAATTTAGTTTCTTATATAGAGGAATCGTTTGATGTTATGTTGGATACGGAAGATATTTTAGGGTTAACGTCTTATTCTAAAGGTAAAAAGAGATTCTTGTTTCTAAGTATAATATTAATTTTTAGATAGGTGTATGCGTGTATTGTATAACACATGTGTGGCAGATCCGTGGGTAAAAGTCGCTCAAAGGTTGGGATGATTATGGATATGAGCCCGTGTATTGGATTGGTTTTAATTACGATGATTCGGAGAATATCGTGAAAGAATTGTTGCCAACAGCTTGTTATCAATCTTATTCTAATGCATGGAGAGGAATTTTTTCAAAAGAGATTGTAGATAAGGCTAAAGAATGTTATGTAGATATTGATTTTTTGAAAGAAATAGCCGTGTATGAATTACAAGCTATTAAAATGATGGATAGATTGGATTATGATCGGTATAGCTTTAATTATATGGAGCAGGGAACGGCATTTTCTTAATTTGTTGAAAAGTTGGATGGCTTGCATTGAAATTTATAAGCCAGATTTAGTAGTTAGTGCAGTGAATCCTCATCGTGTATATGATTATGTGTTGTATTTGTTGTGTAAACGAATGGGTATAAAGTTTATTACATTCCAATATTCCATGTGCGTGGAGCGGATTTATGCAACAACTAATTTTATACCGTGGGAGATCTTTTTGAAAAAAGACTATAAATATTATTTGTCAAAAAAAAGATTTGGATAAAAAAGAACTTCCGGTTGAAATTTTGAATCAATTTGAAAAGGTTTTGAAAGATTATTCGAAGCGGCACCAGCTTATATGAAGACACATCCAGTTATGGATCGAAAATATAGAATTTTTTCTTTTTGGTAAAAGCCTTTATAAAGAAATATGATTTTTTCGGGAAAAATGGAATTTTGCGGAAAGGGTATGTTTCTGTTACAATGTTCAAAAATCGGAAATATAGCTTAGAAAAAATCTCGTTTTGGAATAATCGAAATTGCACTAAAAAAGGAAAAAATCTAGCATACAGTAAAAAGAATGCATAGATATTATTCTTCTTTAGCTGAATATCCGCAAACGAATGTCGATTATATTCTGTTACCGTTACATTATCAACCGGAGGCGACAACTTCCCCAGCTGGAGATATTTTCGTAAAACCAGAGGTTGTGCGTGGAGATGTTATTGAAATATACCTCAGACAACTATTTTATTTACGTAAAAGAACATCCGCAGCAATTTATGTCTCATATGTTGGGGCATACGAATCGAATAAAGGAATTTTATGATGATTTAATAGCTAACCCTCGTGTAAAATTGATGCCATTTGAACTGGATTCATATTCTTTAATGAGAAATGCAAAGCTGTTGCTACGGTTACAGGTACCATGGGGGTGGGAGGCAATGATGCTGGGAAACCTGTTATCGTGTTTGGTATGATTTGGTATGAACAATGTCATAGTGTATTGAGAATTACGGATGAAACTTCAGCATCAAAAATAATGTCTTATATCGAAAATTATTGTTATGACGAACATGATATTTTAGCTTTATCTCATGGCTTTTGCTAAAAATTCCATTCGAGCTTATCATTATCAAGGTAGAAAAGAAAAATGAATTTACCGGAAGAAGAGTGTGTACACAATATAATAGGAAAGCTTTTTTATTTTTCAGGGATAAATATAATGAAAATCCGATTTCTTGTACTTATTTGTAGTTTATTGGGATGCGAATGTTTATCTGCTCAATGTGTGAATATTGGTAATAAGAGAATATTGTTTCTTGATTATGATATTATTGAAAGATTGGACGGTGCAGAACTCAAGATGCATTCTCCTATTGATAGAGAGTCGCTTTTTATTTTGATAAATCTTGGGAAGGATCGAGTTGTGCTTATGTTACAATAATAAAAGATTCAACATTTTATAGGGCTTATTATAGGGGGACGGTTGACCTCTAAAACGAATGGGGGCAAAACAAATAACGTGTGTTGCAGAGTCGAAAGATGGTGTTCATTGGTATAAACCACAATTGAGTATTTATCGAATTGCAGGATATGATGAGAATAATATTGTATTAATGAATGAAGGGATGTTTCCCATAATTTTTCACCTTTTATTGATATTAATCCCAAGCGTGATCTTCGATAGATATAAAGGTATTGGAGGTAAAAGAAGGTAAAAGGACTTTTGTTTATCAGTCCATTGATGGGTTGAAGTGGGTGAAAATGAAGGAAGAGCCTTTTTTTATACGGATGGAAATTTTGACTCGCAAAATGTCGTATTTTGGAGTCCAGAACACAACTCGTATTTGTTGTTTTTAGAAAATGGAGGAAAGTTGATAAGGTGTTATACCGAAACAATAGCGATGAGTCGTTCCGAGGCTTTTGAAAAGTGGGAGAAATATAAATTATTGGATTTTGGAAATACTCCCATTGAAAACTTGTATACAAATCAAATCGGATTTTATTATAGGGCTCCTCAGTTTTTTAATTGGCATAGGGGCAAGGTTTTTTCAAAATAAGAAGGTGATGCCTGATTCTTTATTTACAAGGATGAAGGCTGCTTATGTGAATGATTGTTCGGATGTTTATTTAATGTCATCTAGGGATGCTACTTCATTTCGATCGGATTTTTTATGGAATCTTTTTATAAGACCAGGGATAGGGTATAATAATTGACTTCTAGAACAAATTATCCGGCATTGAATGTTGTTGAGACATCGGATAGCGAGTTATCTGTTTATGTGAATGAAAATTATATGCAGTCCGATGCCCATTTGAGAAGGTATTCTATTAGAATAGACGGTTTTACTTCTATTTGTGCAGGGTATGTCGGTGGAGTAGTTATTACGAAGCCAATTAAATTTAGCGGGACAAAACTTGAGATAAATTATTCTACTTCTGCAGCGGGAGAAATACGGATAGAATTGCTT
>VOFG01002959.1_pt1 | contig 34492 bp, 56 predicted proteins | sample 5384171 | NCBI WGS metagenome assembly VOFG01 (sample SAMN12384726, study PRJNA508395) | human gut metagenome | isolation source: healthy gut F | host: Homo sapiens
ATAAAACACAGGAGGAATATTTTATGAACTTTTTAAGAAAAATGGTGAGGCCTGCTCTTATGCCTGCGATTGCCAGTCCATCATGGCTGCCGGAAGGCTGTCCCCGTTGTCGGCGGTCCGGTCTTTTCTATTCTGATCGGTATGATCGTTACCCTGATCCTGACCGATAAAAACCGTCTTTTCACCGGGAATTAATTTTACATCCAAAAGATCCTGCAGACAGCCGTTGTATTCCTTTGGATTCGGAATGAATCTCACAGAAATTCCGGCAAAAGGGAAGCAGTCTCTCCCGATCATTCTTTCCACCATCACTACATCACTGGTAATTGCTTTTATTATGTATAAAATATTGCATATCAATTCCAACAATTGCAGATTTACGGTCGGTGTCAGTTCATCTATCTGCGGAGGAATTGCCATTGCAGCTACTACTGCACCGGTCATCGGGAGCTGATGATGAAGAATTGCCCAGATCTATCTCCGTTATTTTCCTGTTCAACGTCCTTGCCGCCCTCGTCTTTCCCTTCACTCGGAGCTGCCCTTGGTCTGACAAATGAAGGATTCAGTTGTTTGCGGGAACCGCCATCAGTGATACCTCTTCTGTCACTGCCGCTGCTACCGCCTGGGACGGAATCTGCAAACAATACGCTGGGAAGCTGCTGCCGTCGTAAAAATGACAAGAACACTTGCGATCATCCCGATCACGTTAGTCCTCGCCATTTACAGCCGGAAATCCAAAAATACCGAAGGATCTTCTTTCGGTCTGAAAGCGTGCGCTTTCCAGATCGCCGTCACTGTGTTTTTCGTTCTTGCATCGGTTGTCACAACCTTCTTTCATCTTCCTGCCGGTGCTAACCGCCCCGTTGAAAGAACTGAGCAAATTTCTAATCATCATGGCAATGTCCGCAATCGGTCTGAATACCGAATATTGTCAAGCTCGTCAGGACCGGAATGAAACCTATTCTCACCGGATTCTGCTGGATCGGCATTGCTTTTTGTATGTCATGAGGATCTTTTTTCCGTAAGGGAACGTAGCTCCTGCACCGGTCAGCACTTTTACGTAAGGGAACGCCGCTTTTTTTGCCTTTGCCACGATCGCCTTTTGCACATCCATCCAGTGCGTCAAAGGAGATAAATAACCTCCCCTTGGTGCGATCCATGAACCGATCTCCAGTCCGCCAAGTTCTTTGTCCAGTACTTCCAGTACCGTTTCAAACTTCGGTCTTAAAAATATCAGCATGCTTCTTCATATGCTCTACGATTCCGTGGATATCTTTAAAGAATCTTACATGACGAAGCTGGTTTACCTTGTCATGTCCGATCGTCTGCACCTTCATCATATTACGGATATCTTTCAGGTTCGCATCTGATGCAGCCATTGCTGCAATTCCTGATCCAGGAAAACTGATCTTGGATGTAGATGAGAATTTATAGACCATATCCGGATTTCCTGCCTTTTTTTCCATCAAAATCTCAATCAGATAATCCTGCTTGTCTTCATATAAATGGTGAACACAGTAGGCATTATCCCAGAAAATACGGAAATCTGCGGCTGCCGGTTTCAGATTTGCAAAACGGAAGACTGTCTCATCTGAATACGTGATTCCCTGGGATTAGAATATTTCGGAACACACCAGATTCCTTTGACTGCCGGATCATTATTTACCAGTTCTTCTACCAGATCCATATCCGGTCCGGTTGATGTCATCGGAATATTGATCATCTCAATTCCGAAATGCTCTGTAATTGCGAAATGTCTGTCATATCCAGGAACCGGACAGAGGAATTTTACCTTATCAAGTTTTACACCATGGTGTACTTCCCATAACACCATGAGTCATTGCTCTTGCAACTGTATCATACATAACATTCAGACTGGAGTTTCCAAAATGATCATATTATCTTTTGGTACTTCCATCATATCTGCAAGAAGCTGCTTTGCTTCATCAATTCCGTCAAGAACCACCATAGTTACTGGCAGTCAACACCTTCTTCACAGGTCAGATCAAAGCGGGCTTCACACCACTTCTTTTCATCTTTGTATACATCCATCATATCCCATGGACAGATTCAGCTGTTCTGTGGACGGGCTTACCTTTTTCATGGACATCTGGTTTTTTCCCTGATTTTTTATTGAGATTCTTTTCCTTTTTCTGCTTTTTATGATATGATGTTGAAGACAACAGAGGAATTTATTTTATTTCTGACCCGGACGGATACTGGCTGGAAATTGTGCCTGCATGAAAATAATCAAAAAAAGCCATCGCTTACTGCGATGACTTTTTTCTTTCCTGCTAATATCTCACATAATTATACCACACGGACTTTACTGACCTTCACCGGCACACCCGTCTGCTGTGCCTCGATCATCTGACCATTTCTATGTAGATTGCCACATGACCCGGTGTCCAGCAGATATCTCCCGGCTGCGGATCACTGACGATTGTTCCGCCTGCAAGAATCGAACCACTTGTTCTCGGGATCGACTTTCCTGCCTGTCTGTAACAATACTGATCAGTCCGGACATATGGGTTTGTTCCACCCCATACATACGGAACACCAATCTGTGAATACGCTGCATCTACAATCGCATTTCCGGTACTTGGATTGTATGTAGCACCACTGTTGGTTGTCCCTCCGGTATTGGTCGTACCACCATTATTTGTAGTACCACCGTTGTTCGTTGTCCCTCCGGTATTCCGGTTATTATTATTCTTCTTAGCCGCCTCGGCTGCCGCAGCAGCTTCTGCCGCTTTTTCTTGCTTCTTCCTGACGCTTTGCCTCTTCCTCGGCTGCTTTCTTCACAGCCTCGTCAATCTGCACATCAAGATCCTTGATCTCAGAACTCTTCTCGGTGATCGTCGTATTCAGTTCCGTCTTCTGCTCTTCATACTCCGTCTGCGTCTTCTCAAGATCATCCATCTTCGTCTCAAGCGTATCCTTCAGCTCTGCAACTTTCTCTACTGTTGCTACATACTCATTCAATTTCTTTCTGTCATAACTATGTAAATCCTGAGAATACTCTGCCTGCTTCAATGCACTTGTCGTATTACCGGAAGAAAGTACCTTTTCCACCGTTGCACTCCGGTTCCCGCCTGTACATATATTTCCTGATACGACGCTTCATCGCCTGATACTGCTGCTCCTGCTCTTCCTGGGCAGCCTTCAGATCTTCCTCTGTCTGCGAAATCTCTTCACCAGTCGTGATCAGATCATTCTCCAGCTCTGAAATCTTTGTCATCAGAGAATTAAGCTGCGTCTGCAGGCTGTTCACCTGCTCCTCAGTATCCTTTTTCTGCTTCTTCAGATCACTTACCTCATCTGCAAAGAATCGGAGTGACTGAAAGTGAAAAGGTCAACGCTGCTGCAACAACTACACTGCAAATCTTCTTTAATTTCATCTTTTCACCAATCCTTATTATATTATCTATGTCCCCACATATATCGTTCATGATACAACATCAGACAGCTTTTTTCAACAGATTTATACGAATCATCCTTAAAAACTATAAAAACTGCCTGAAAAAAGCGGTTGCATCTTCTGCTCTATCTTCTTTTAAAAACTTTTCTGTCAAAGACATATCCGGTCATTTTGTTCCATTCATATCAATCATTATAAGATGTCGGGGTCAAAGGTCTTTCACCCACCTATGAGCAAGCTCATGTGGGCTTAGACCTTTGACCCTAGTATCATTATAATAAATAATCGATGAAAATTCAATCTATTTTTAACATTTTGTAACATTTAACATTTTTTCATAATCTTTTTTGCAGATTCCGTCACAGCAAGTCCACCCATACCGGTTTCCCTTCAGACAAACAGGAAGTTCATTCCCGATTCGTCTCATACTGTCGATCGTATCATCCGGTGATATCGCACTGACTATTCCTGCCATGGCGAGCTGTGCGGCAGATATTGCATTGACTACTCCCGCAACATTCCGCTTGATACAGGGGACTTCCACCAGTCCTCCCACCGGATCACGTCAGCCCCCAACATATTTTTCAGGGCAAAAGGCTGCTGCCTGCATAATCTGCCGGGTCGTACCCCCTGTAAGAAAGTCAACGCCCCGGCTGCCATGGCCGCTGCCGTCCCGATCTCTGCCTGACATCCGCCGGATGCTCCTGCGATGGACGCATTTTCTGCAATCATTTTACCAATTCCCGCTGCAGTAAAAGTGCCTGTACCATCCGGTCTTCTGCCGGATCATCTCCTGATTCCTCTGATTCTGCCACAACTTCCTCATAACTTATAAGTACTGCAGGGATCACTCCGCATGAACTCTGCAGTCGGAGCGGCAACGATCCGCTTCATACAGGCATTGATTCTCCCATTTTCAATGCTTTTTCCATTGCCAGAGCCATGTATCCACTGCACAGATTTTTGCCGGTCACATTAAACCGGTGCATTTTTTTTTCTCCATCCCCCTCAGCCATACCGCTTGCCGAACGAAGCTCTGCAGCATATCCCTCATCTGCCGCTTTCATTTCATGATACATCTGACGCATTCTTTCAAAAATCTGTTTTCTGTCTCATCTGTCTCTGTCTGCTCTGCCTTCAGTACGATCTTCCATACCGGCTTTTGTTTCTGTCTTGCAAAGTTCTTCCAACTGTCTGATACTATGATATTCCATGCTTATCTTCCTCCGGCTTTCTTCAGATATGTCACTTTGATGATTCCTTCCACTTTTTCCAGCCACTCCAGTCCGTCTTCCGGCACATCCTGATCACATTCCACAACCATGACTGCACGACCGCCTTTACCGGAGCGATATAACTTTGAAGCGTTGCAATTGATCTTTTTCTGTGCAAGCATGGAAGTCACCTCTGCCCACATGCCCCGGTTGATCCTGATTATGGACGATCAAGGTCGGATTTTCACCTGAAAATTCGTTTCAATCCCATCAATCTGTGCGATATTGATCCTCCCTCCACCGATGGATTCTCCAATAATATCCAGTTTTTTCCCTGAAACTCCTTTTAATTTCAGTTCCACTGTATTGGGATGTCCTTTCCTTTAATCTTGCTTCTCCGAACTCAATTCCGACTTTCTTTTCTTCTGCAATCCTCAGACTGTCAGCAATTCTTCCATCGTCAGGACTCATTCCAGGAGTCCTGCCACAAGTGCCTTATCCGTTCCATGCCCTTTCCTGGTTGCAAGAAAGGATCCCATAAAGTTGAGGATCCTTGCCTTTCACATCTTCTCCCCAGCAGATTTCTTTTTGCCAAAACCAATTCTCGCTGCCCCTGGGTGGTAAGAGTCCTGGACAGTCCGACCATAACTGGTCCGATAATGTCAAAATTCCCATCTTTTCTCTCCATTTCTTTCTGTCGATACAGGACTTCTCTGACCATATTATTTCTCAAAGGGCAAAAATTTCAACCCTTCCAATAGAAAGGGTTGAAATTAGTCTGTCTTATTTTTCAGATTTTATAATCGCTCTGATCCATTATAAATCCTGATTTTTATTTCTTTTTTCCCAAAGCAGTGTTCCGGCTGCAGCACCACCTGCAAGAAGCATGGTCATTCCCGGAAGGAGTACATTGGAAACATCTCGGTCTTAGCTGCCTTGCTGCCTGTGACTGTTGTTCCGGCAGTTTTTGTTGTCAGATGGTTTCTGATTATCGGACGGTTTCTGATTATCGGACGGTTTCTGCGTATCAGACGGCTTTTTGGTCGTCCTCTGTCGGTTTTCATCATCCGCAGTTGTCACTTTCATCTCGCTGTTCCTGAAACTTCTCTCCGTTTGTACCGATTGCCTGAACTGCGACTGTATACTCTGTTCCGGCATTCAGTCCGTAATGTATACTCTGTAATTGCTGCATCTACCTGGCAACTTCTTTTTTCCATTTAAGAAGACTGCGTACTGAGCAACTTCTGCACCACTTTCCGGTGCTTCCCAACTGATCTTAACTGAATCTTTTCTGATCTCAGTTTCACATTCATTTCGAGAGTTTCCCAGTTTTCGGAACATCCGGCTGATCCGGTTTTTCCTGCTTCGGAATACTTCTTGTCTGCTCTGCGTCCACTTCTCGCAAACTCTCTTTTCAAGCCCCTCTTCCTCTGTTGTGGCCGCTTTTACGGCAACAGTCCATTCTCCTGCTGTGACCTGTTGCTATGCGATCTCTGTTGCTTCTTCCAGTGTCTCATTGCGGTCTTTACAAACAAGCTTTCCTGTAGATCCCGGTTCCGGTACAGGTAGGATCCTTTACTCCGACTCTTTCTGTATTTTCATGCTTACACTCTGTCACTGTCTCTGTTGCAACGATCTCGTATGTCACTCCACCGATCACAACGGTTGTTGTTCCTGCTTTTCTGCGGTAACGAAATAGCCTGTTTCCGGTGCAAATAAATACCAGTCATTGTCATTTGCAGAATAGCCGGCAACCTTTGTATTGCTGCGGCCGTAGTTGTTCAGATACTGTCCGCCATAGGAAATACCAAATCCATCAGATGCTCCATTTCCTACTGTCAGTGTCTGAGCTGTATCGCTCAGTCCTACATTACTTCCGTTAAAACTTAAATATTTTCCGTTGACATCCTGGATTGTATATCCTCCGTCAACCGCTTTCACAGTCCACATATAAGCAGACTGGTCATCCGACTCAAGGTCTGCTGCCTTCATTGCAAGTCCTGTCGGTGTTCCTGATGCAGTATCCTGCTGTTTACCAGTACATAAGAGCTCTGACCGATCAGATATTCTTTTTTCCTGATACGATCTCTGTATTTTTCACATATGGAGGCTGATCGCCATTTGCTGCAGAGAAACAATCTCCTGACCGCTTTCCTGCTGCATCAGCTTTCCAGGTGCAAGAAATTTCTCTCCGACTTTCAGTTCCACTTTCTGTACTTCATTTTTTACTACAACATAATAGGTAACTGCACTGATGGTAACAGAAGTTGTTCCTTCTGCCTGTTCCCTCGAAAGTAATCTGTGTACTTCCCGGTGTTCCTCTGTATTGGTCTTCAGCTTTCCTACATGCTCATAACGATTTGCCATAACTGCTGCAGATGGTACAACTACATATTTATTACCATTTGCATCTGCCTTTGTCACGATCAGATATTTTTCGCCACCCTGGATCTCATCAAGTGCTGTCACTTTCTGATATCCGTGTACTGCAGAATCTTCCGGTGCAGAAGCTGACTTCTTATATAATTCAAAAATAGCAGTTGTCAGCAACACTGCTGTTCCTGTCGAAATACAGCTTGGATGTATCCGTACTCCGTAACCATAAAATATTTCCTACACTTCCTGTTCTATTATCTGTCAGTGTAAACAAGCTGTCTGTATTATGCTTTGCAACTGTGATCGAAGTTTCTGTCGTACTACTTGGAACATTATTAGAACCGGCTGCTCTTGTTCCAAGGTAGACAGTCTGTCCGTCTGCTGTTGTCGCTTTCACTTTGTACCGGTTGTCTGTTCCTGTAGCTTCAAAAGTATATTCTGCAGTCATCCAGATCCAGCTCTGCACCATTAAATGTTGCGATTGCGGTTGCTTTTACTGCGACTGTCTTTACTTCCGGTGCCTGTGGATCTTCTCCTGTCATCGTCACCTTTGCCACATTTTTATCAAGTGCTGAAGTATCTGTGCTGCTGTAATTTCCGGTTGTATCTGTATAGGATTTTGTTCCTCCCATATTCAGTTCTACAACTTTGTAGTTCTCTGTATCACTGATATTCAGTTTCAGGATTCTGACATAAGAACCTGCATGAACCGTTACAGTTGCCTGCTTCAGTCCTTCTACCTGCCCTGAAGTAACTTTTAATTTTCCATTCTCATATACGGCTGTTACGGCACTCTCATCGGATGATGTAACTTCAACCGATGTCCCCTCTGCAACTCCATTGACCGCATAAGTCTTTGTCTGCGAAGATTTCATGCTGTCTGAACTGATCACATTTCCATCCTCGTCTGTCAGCCGACACTTCCTACTGAAGCTGATCCGACAATATCTTTCAGAGCGATCTCTTTGAATGTGATCGCAGTTCCGTTGCTTTCATACAGAAGACCGATATTTCCGTTAGCCATCTCCGAAATACAGGAATATGCATAGTATGCACTTCCATTAATACTGTAGTTATATGCCCAGTCAATACTTCCGTCATCCTGAACCAGTCCTACGTAGATCTTTCCTGCCGCACGGCTGGATGTATTGGACGGGCACGCAAAAAGATGGCCGTCTTTCCATTGATTTTCTCAGAATATGTGGTAGCTGTAAGCTGACAGGTCGCATTATAGGAAATTCCATTGCCTGTGGATCTGACCAGGTCTCTCCGCCATCATTAGATACATAGTAGACATTTTCACGACGTACAAACATATACAGCTTTCCGTCTGCCTCTGTGACAACTGCCTCAGAACTAAAATTCTTTGCAGATGCTCCTCTGTGCCACGTTACCCCATTATCATCAGAATAGATTGCCGCACTGTTCTTGTCACCATTTGTAAATTCATAACATGTAAATACGATTCTTCCTTTTATGTTCTCCCGTAGAGATTACAATTCCGCGTCCCGGTCCTACCAGCAGACTCTGCTCGGATGCTTTCTTTACATCCGAAGTGTCGGCTCTGACCAGGTCTCTCCGCCGTCTGTAGATTTTGTCACATAAATAAAATCTGTCGGATACGGGGAAGTACGGAGAATCTCCACAGAACAGATTCGTATTGACTCCGTTTCCTGTGATATTGAAATACGCATCCACCGTATAACCGCTGACTGTATTTCCCGAAGCATCCTTCAGCAGATAATAAGAAGTGGCATTCTCATCCGGATTCTTTTCCGGATAATAAGTAAATGCTGCATTCATACGCTGTGCTGTATCAGAAGCGGCCGTCACACTGTCTGTTGCTTTTGCAAGCACAAGACGATGCTGGGAATCATATCCCGTGTGTCCTGTCTTTGGTGCATAACTTGCACTGTTCAGTGCTGTTCCGGCCGGATACAGATCCGCTGCCATATAAACAGTCCCACCATCGGTCGTCAGTGCCGGGTCAATAAATGCCGTAGAACCGTTATTATGTACATTTCCATTATCTCCTAAATAATTGGCAAAGGTATAGCTCCAGGTCTTACCATTATCCGTAGAACGGGAAACGATCGTATCCAGTCCGCCGCCGTCACCTCCGCCATTCCAGCGTGCATCACTGGATGCGACAAGAGTTCCGTCATTCAACGTAACAAGTCCGGGATTCTGAAATTCGTACTTCCACCCGTACCTGCGAAATGGCTGCTTTTTGTTGTTCCGTCTGCCGGCTTTGTTCCGTCATACGCATTATTCACAGCTCCGACCGTAGTTGGGAAACATCCAAGCGTCAGAACTCCTGCCAGCATCAGAGCAAGCACTCTTTTTTTGTTTTTCATCTTTTTCCTCCTCTTTTTCATAATACCTGCATAACTTTTCCATTTATACATAGTCCATTATATTATAATCTTTCTGTCATTTTTTTCACTTGTATGATTCTACTTTTCCGCAATCTGATTTTATCTGATTCGGAACTGCCGAAACCTATTCTTTAAAGCATTGAAACCTGTTCCTTTTTTTCTGTAAAATGAAACCATCCCGGTTCCGGAACGCAGAACTTTGATTCCGGCAGATTTTCTGATGCACGAAAATGATAATCCGGATTTTATAACAGACAGTGGAGGTACTATTATGACAGAATCAGAGATCAGAAAGCTGCTTGAAAGACAGCGTACTTTTTTTTTCAACAGGGAAAACTCTTCCCGTTTCCTTTCGTCTCAGACAGCTTGAAAAGCTGAAAAGATCCATCCAAAAAATGAACCCCTTCTCCGGCATGCACTGAAAAAGGATCTTGGAAAAGTAATATGGAAAGTTATATGTGTGAGATCGGACTGACGCTCTCCGAGCTTTCATGGATGCAGCGTCATGTCAGATCCCTGGCAAAAACCGGACTGTACCAACGCCTCTCTCCCAGTTTGCCGCCCACAGCTACCGTTCTCCTATCCCATATGGGACGGTTCTGATCATGAGTCCATGGAATTATCCGCTCCTGCTGACTTTGGAGCCGCTGATCGATGCCATTGCCGCAGGAAATACCGTCATCCTGAAGCCCAAGTGCCTACGCTCCTGCCTCACTTGCCATGATCAAAGAAATCATCGAAACCACTTTCCGGCAGATTATATTTCCGTCATTGAGGGAGGACGTACAGAAAATCAGGCATTGCTCACCGAAGTTTGACAAGATCTTTTTTACCGGAAGCAAGGCTGTCGGAAAGGAAGTTCTGCGGCATGCCGCAGAGAATCTGACCCCTGTTACATTGGAACTGGGTGGAAAAAGTCCGTGTATCGTTGACTCCACCGCAAAAATCCCACTTGCTGCCCGGACGTATTGTTTTTGGAAAATTTTTAAACTGCGGACAGACCTGCGTTGCACCCGATTATATCCTGTGCCATCATTCGGTCCGGCAAAATTGGTTGCTGCGATCCGGCATGAGATCCGATTCAGTTTGGGAGAGAGTCCGTTACTGAACCCGGATTATGGCAAGATCATCAATGCAAAGCATTTTCAGCGACTTTCAGAACTCCTTGATCCTGAAAAGATCGTCTGTGGAGGGAACACCGATGCGGCAACTCTTCGTATTGAACCTACTGTTATGGCCGATGTTACCTGGGAAGATGCTGTTATGGAAGAAGAAATCTTCGGACCGCTCCTTCCGATTCTGACCTATTACACTTTGGAGGAAGTAATCCGTACTGTAGAATCACATCCACATCCGCTGGCTCTTTATTTTTTTCAGTGAAGATAAAACCGCACAGAAAAAGCTTCTTCGCTCCTGCCGTTTCGGTGGCGGCTGCATCAACGATACCGTAATTCATCGGCAACCAGTTCCATGCCATTTGGCGGCATAGGTGAGAGCGGAATGGGATCTTACCATGGAAAAACCGGTTTTGAATCTTTCAGTCATTTCCAGAGTATTGTGGACAAAAGACTTGGATGGATCTTCCGATCCGGTATCAGAAATATACGCAGAAAAAAAAAGCTTGCGGTTATTCCTGCAATAGCTCTCTCCTTTTTCTATCTTTTTCCATATAAATTTTCTGCCTGGTTCATATTCTTTCGACAGAAGATGGATCAAAAATTCTTCTGTCGAAGCCAGCCCCTGCGATCACGCATGTAATTTCACAATACCTCAGTGCAAAATCCTGCACAAGCATATACGGCAGACAGAAGACACAAAAACCTGTCGCCTTGTTCAGAATCGTATGCAGTGACGCAAACCGGTGATACCGCACAGCGGCTGTAACATAGAGCAGGCACGGATCACCAGTACCGCACCGATACAATACCACATCCACACCGGAAGCACTTCCAGCAGGATCGGGGAAAAATTTTACGATCATCACCGCATAAAAAATCAGATCTGCAATACTGTCCAGCCTTGCCCCAAACTCACTGGTACTGTTCGTTGCTCTTGCGATCGTTCCATCCAGCACATGCGTTATTCCACAGAATGTATAAAGAATATAAAAAGGCAGTGTCAGCGGCCGGATCAGTAAAAGTCCGACAGTTCCCACTATCCTTAACATTGTGCAGATGTTCGGTGGTGTCAGTAATTTTTCTTTCATAAACCTTCTCCTCATTTCCATATATCCTGTACTTTACTTTCTGTCAGTGTTGTATAAAATCTATTTTAACAGATACAGCAGTTCTTCAAAGCAGATCCCATCTGCCAGAGGAATCTCCAGTTCTACTGATCTCTGAATGCATTTTCCGATAAACCCGGATGCCTTTTCTCACCGATTCGGTCAGCCCTGTTCCATTGACCGCATCTGCCGCAATAATCGCTGCAAAAATATCGCCGGTTCCCCGAACGGGGACTTCCAATCTTTTCCGTCTGGATCATCTCATACCCTGCTCCCTTTTCATAACAGAGATTTGCTACATAATTTTTCTTTTCAATCCCGGTGATCACTACTTTCGCCGGCCCTGAACCGGCAATCTTCTCTGCCAGCCGCTCCAGTTCTCCGATACTCCATTCTTCCTTATATTGCGTACCGGTAAGAAGACAGGCTTCTGTCACATTTTGGCACAACAATATCTGCATACTGCACAACTTCACTCATCTTCCGGCACATTTCTTCCGTATAGGTTGCATACCGCTCTCCGCCGTCTCCCATAACCGGATCGACTACGACTGTTGTATCTTTTCTTTAAAAGTGTTTATAAACTCACTGACGATCCTGATCTGCTCTTCTGAGCCCGTAAATCCCAGTACAGATTCCCTGAAATTTAAGACGCAGTTTCTTCCACTCTTCAATATACGGTTCCATCTCTGCCGTATAGTCCGTGCAGTAAAAAAGAATCATAAGCTGTATGATCTGGAGAAAATTGCTGTCGGAACAGCACAGCACTGCACTTTCATCATGGAAATAACCGGCAGCTGCACTGCGATCGAACATCTGCCAAATCCTGTAAAATCATTGACCAGTGCAATCTTTTTCTGTTGATTATGATTCTGCTGCTTTTGATCCCGCATCTTTTTCCTCCGTCTTTTCCTTTTTGACACCCTTTGCATTCGGATAAATTTTCTTCATCTTCACATCATCATAATGCTCATCCGTCCAATGCTCCCATCTGGTTTCCGCCCTGATCCCTTTTTTCTTTCATCATACCGCACTAAAGCCATACAGGAAACCATGATATTACAGCACATAAATACAAGCAGTCCCAGGTTATGATCTTTCCGACCTTTCGGGAATCCGTTCAATCCATTTTTCCAACGGTGGATACAGACTTTTAAACCATACTACTGCAGCAATCCCCGAGAAGAAACAGTAAAGAAGATTGATCCTGCCACCTAAATTAAATGGAATATTGCTGTAATCCCAAAAGACTTTTCGAAAAAAATCTCGGTAAATACACTACACAGATACTCATACGCACCACCAAGCAGTGTCCCTATAAGAAATAAAAATGTATTACTGCGGTCTTTATATTTATAGAGCAATGCTGTCACCAATGCGATTGCCAGTCCCCATACAATACTGAATGGTCCCCACACCACACTGCTCCGGCTCATCCATACCCCCATCGTGATCCGGCAGAAAATCGTCTCCGCAATATCACCTAAAAATGCACCAATAATAAAAGTAATACAATCTTATAAAATCCACATCCGGATGCAAAGGCATCACTTTTTTCTGCTGCCTTTTTTCGGTTTCCGTACACGCGGGTAAGCTTTCTTCACACGCCTTTCCACCCGTTCAGAAATCCAGGAACTTAATCTTGCACTCAGCTTATCAATCTGTGCATCCGTTTCTTCCCCACTGCTTCGGATTTCTGCTGATCCCTGTCAGCAGCATAAAAGAGGCAAAAACATCCACACACAGGAACAGCAGCAACACCAGGATCAATATCTTCATCACAAGCCGGGAGAAGATGCAGCAGATCCAGGCTCAGCACGTTGCCCCAACGGACAGCGATATACCCCAGTCCGCCCCAGGCCGAGGATGCCGGAAGACAGATATATCCATCCGATTCCATTTCACATTGGAATAATCCCACCAGCGTTCTTTAAAGATCCACTCCATCAGATGTCCGCCGATCCACTCTGCAACCGTTGCATAAACTGCCGCAAAAAGGAAAAGCCGAATCCAGTCAGTTCCTGCAGTCCCACAGTCATAAGAACAGCCGTAAATCCGTACATCACACAGTACGGACCATTCACAAGTCCCCTGGTTTGCGAATTTTTTCTGTTTCAATGTGGCGAGAACAGTCTCCAGTATCCATCCGCCAAAAAAGAATACAGGAAGAAAAGCCATAATAGTTCATAGATCGTATAGTGATTCAAATCGTTCTCCTCTTTCGTTTCATTTTCTGTTTATTTTTGTACATTTTTTCATCCGCTCTCTGAAGCAGTGCGTCCAGATCACGGTCTGTCCCATCCGTCCACGCATATCCGACTGCCGCTGAAACTATCTTTCGAGGTGATGTCTCTGTACGGACGCTGAGACAGACTGCCGCAACTGCCAGGCACAATACAATCACCGAGCTGTAGATTTCACCTTTTCATGTTGCTTTTCCTCTTGTTCGTTGAATAAGCCACGCTTCTTCCTGCTTGCTAACGCTTATTATACCATGATCGGCACCTTTGGTGCCTGAAGCTGCTTCGCAGCGATCATGATCGCCATTCGCCGCTCACACTGAAAAAAAGCTGTGCTTTCTCCTGCTCGCTAATGCTCATTATATCATCTTTCATGGTTTTTGGCAAATTTATTATTTCTACCGATTTTGCCACATGTTCATCCATCCCTGCAGCAAATGCTTCATTCCTGTCCTCCTCGAATGCATTCGCAGTCATGACGATCACCGGTATAGACGCTTTCTTCTGATCTCTTAACTTTCGAATCTGTCTCGTTGCATCGTACCCATTCATCCTCGGCATCTGCACATCCATTAAAATCAGATCATAATATCCATACATCCTCAATGCTTCTGCATTCATATGAACAATCCGATGACCAGGCAGAGTATACGCCATCACTCCACAGCTTTTGAACATCCAGCAGTTCTTTATAATAGTCCTGTTGCAGGAGATGCTCCTTTCTGAGCGTCTGATTCATTTCTGCAAACCGCCGTTCAGCAATCTTGTCCTTGTTATCCGCTCCAATCTCCAAAAAGAAAAGCCATACTCTGCATTTCTTCTATGCAAAGTACAGCTTTTATCTGCAATAGATCTTCTTTAGGGGATGTGAAAACTCGATTGAGTTTTTTTTGCATCCCCCTTTTCTTGCTCTTACCGGAGTAATCCACTTTCCTTGAGCAAAATTTCGGATCGGTTCCTTCCACAGCTTTTATTACTTTCTTTAAGACTACCTTTTCCTTGAGAGAAAGCGGAAGTTCATCAATCGGTTTTTATCAACTGCGTAATATGCAGCACGCAGCAATTCACGTACATCGTACTTCGAGCCCCACACCTCCGGAACACCACGATCTACGTTCATAAGTGTAAACTGCTTCCATACCTGTACGGATGGAGTATTCTGTCGTAAAAATAGTGTCTCTCGGTGTCTCCGCAAACTGTCCCAGGAATGCAAAATTGACAGCACCTTCCGGAACAACAAGCGGACGATCACTTTCTTTTCTTGGCTGGAAGAAAGCATTGATGTATGGCATGAAGCAGGTTGTTGTATTGCAGCGATTTTTTTGCCCAATCGTCAATCTGATCTGTCGGGACGCCAATGTGATAAAGCCACTCACGGCAAACTTCTTCACCTGTACAATCCCGCATTGCCTTCTTTACATAATTTCCTTCTTTATTCGTTGTAAGTGCATATACCCAGATCAAAACCGTATTTTTATCCTGTGCTTTAAACTGCGGCTGACGATTGATTGTCCATGAAAGATACCAGTTATCGGTACTATCCTTCACTGTCACAATTCCTCCGGTTGTTACTTTTCCTTCTCTCGGATCACGCTTGCAAATGCTGATAATCTTTCTGGATAATCTCTTCATCCGAGGTTTCCACAGTTGCACTCATCCAGTTTGTTGCTTCAAAATCGTCGCAGAATTTATCCGGATTACCATACTCACCATTCTTTGCCTGTGCAGCAATATTCTTCCACAAATCCCACGATTCGCCTGTACCGTTTTTAATCAGGCTCAAATCCGGTGCTGTATTCTGATCTCCATAGCAGGAAGTATCTGTACAGCATCCATTTGTTATAAAGACCAGATCATCCTCAATCAAATCAATTGTACCCGGTTTTCCAGCCTTTTCATATATAATCTGTGTGGCAGTTTTTTACCATTTTCATCTTTGATGACAACATTTTTGACATCCATGCCATATTCGACTGACACACCATGGCTTTCGAGATATTTTACAAGCGGAAGAATCATGCTCTCGTATTGATTGTATTTCGTAAAGCGGAGTGCGGAAAAATCCGAAGTCCATCAATATGATGGCAGTATCTGCACAAATACCGTTTCATTTCCAGTGCAGATGACCATCTTTGAAATGCAAACATAGTCTGCCAGTATAGCCGGAAATTCGTGTCCCGAAGGAATCCGGCAATATCTCACTGATTTTCTTATCCTCCAAATCCTTTTCCGGTGTCATAAACAACTTTGACAATGCCAGGGCTGAATCCTTATCAAGTGTAAATTTCTTATCTGTATGTGCATCCTGCCCGCATTTCTCAGAAGCCCTGCAAAGGGAGTAATTCGGATCATGCTTGTTTAACCAATAATACTCATCCAAAACAGAGACGCCCTGGTGTCTCTATCGAAGGAACATCACGGAACATATCCCACATACATTCAAAATGGTTGTCCATTTCTCTTCCGCCACGCATATAGAAACCTTTTCGGACATCCTTTCTTCCATCGCAGCTGCCCCCCGGCAAGATCCAGTTTCTCAAGGAGATGAATGTGCTCTCCCTTTACCTGCCCATCTCTCACGGATAAAAAGCGGCTGAAAGCCCCGCTAATCCCTGTTCCAATGATATATGCTGATTTCCGGTCAGCACCCTCCGGTTTTTCCGGTCTTGCAAATGCTTCATAAGTTCCTGCTGAATAATACATAATAAAAACCCTCCTTTTTGTTTAAACTGTGTCGTTTTTCTTTGTTTCCATATGCACAGTATATCCACAAAAATCTTTTTCCTACTATGCACAAAAAAGAGAACTGTCATAGAAAGCGACAATCCTCTTACATTGCGTCCATATACGACAAACCACAAGATTTGTCGTAATCAGCTCCTGTTCAGTTTTGCATTATTCAATGCATGTGCGAAAAGATCCTTGAATCAATGCATTTAATCTTTCTATGATCTGTTTCGGATCCTCCTTCATTCCCTTATCAATCCATTCTAATACCGGACCAACAAACCCATATTTGTAAAAATCTGCAATGAATGCTTTATCCTCTTCCCGCACGACCATATCTGCCGCTTTTCTTCGAGTACATTATATATTAGCTGATACGTTACTTTATACAAATAACGGTAAATATATCCTCGCGGAGCATTATGATAGATGTTGACAACAAAAGGTTCGTCCTTTTTCAGTAGATGAAATATTGCGAGAAATCCTTCCTGCCACGTATCATATGTTTTATTCTGTTTCAGAACATGATCTGCATCTGTTTCACAAATCCATTCAATCAACTCATATATATCATGAAAATGATAATAAAAAGTCTGACGGTTTATCCCACACTTTTCCGTAATGTCATTGATTGTTATTTTATCAATTGATTTTTCTAATAATAATTCCTTAAACGCAAATGCGATTGCAAACTTTGTCGTTGCCTTGCTCATGCTACCTGATCCCCCTATTCTTTACTTATATATTTTTACCGTCATTGGGTGATTTTTGCAAATTCAAATTATTGTGGATTGTCTTCATGAAACAGATGATTGGACGGATCCTGAAGTCTGGAAGAAAGCCAACCCATCTCTCGGCATCACGGTTGGGATGGATAAGGTAGAGGCCGCCTGCGAATCTGCCAAGCAGAATCCCGGTGAAGAAAATTCATTCAGACAGTTGCGACTGAACCAGTGGGTGAAGCAGGCTGTGCGCTGGATGCTATGAAGCTGACACTGGAACAAAGGCTGGCCCACAGCGGTCATCCAGTACTCCTCCGGATGATGGATAACATTTATATCCGTACTGATCCTGCTGGCAATGTAAAAGCAGACAAAGAAAAATCCACAGAAAAATCGACGGTGCAGTTGCCACGATTATAGGACTTGACCGTGCGATCCGCTGTGGAAATAATACCGGTGCTTCTGTCTATGATGACAGAGGGATCTTATTCCTATAACCCCTGCATACTTTTACCTTATAATACGCATACTATTATGGAAATCCCTTAATGTGTTGCTGTTTCCCTTATTTTGTTGTAATATTTAAGGAAAAATCGGAGGTGAAGGAAATGAGAACTTTTAATTACTCTGAAATCAAGAAGCAAAAGTGGGATTCAGATGTTCTTAGCTTAATTGCAGCAATTTATAAAAAGAGGCCGGTAAACAGGAAATGTACCTGAAACAACGTCCTGAAGAATTAGAAAAACTGGTTGAGATTGCTAAAATACAAAGCACCGAGGCATCAAACGCAATTGAGGGAATTGTTACAACAAGCACTCGTATCAAGCAGATTGTAGAAGAAAAACAACGCAAAGAACTGTGATGAGCAGGAAATTGCAGGGTATCGCGATGTTCTTAATATTATTCACGAAAGCTTTGATGCAATTCCTATCACACAGAATTATATTTTACAGCTTCACAAAATATTGTATAGCCACATGAATAATCCTATGGCCGGAAGAACTAAAAAGTGTACAAAACTATATTAGTGCCACCTATCCGGATGGCCATGTAGAAACTCTGTTCACTCCACTTGCTCCATACGATACTCCACAAGCTTTAGATAGAATATGTGAGGAATATAATCGTGTCATTGGAAATATGGAAGTTGAACCCCTGATTGCAATTCCAATCTTCATTCATGACTTTCTTTGCATCCATCCGTTCAATGATGGAAATGGACGAATGAGCCGTTTGCTTACAACACTTCTGTTATACAGAAATGGCTTTTATGTTGGCAAGTATATTTCATTGAAGCTAAGATTGCCAAGAACAAGGATCTGTATTACGACGCACTCTGGTCAGGCACAGATTGGCTGGCATGAAGGGACAGAGGCCCCAGTGCCATTTATCAAGTATTTGCTTGGTACTGTTCTTGCTGCATACAAAGATTTCGAAGAACGTTTTGAACTTGTTGAAACAAAGTTGCCAGCTCTCGAAAACAGTCAGACGAGCAACCTTACACAAAAATAGGTCGCTTCACAAAGCAGAATATTCGTGAGCTTTTTGCCCTTCGCTTAGCGTCAGCTCTATAGAGGGCTCACTAAGAAAATTAGTCGCATCCGGTGAACTAAAACGTGAAGGCTCAGGAAAGAACACTTGCTATTTTAGAATAAAATAATACCATTAGTATTTTATATTTCCCTTAAACATTTCCATTTTTAAGGAAAGTCACCGTGATTAAGGTTAAGCATCTGCAAATGCAGGTGCTTTCTTTGCTCAAATTTGGGAAGGAGTGATTATTATGAGCATTTTAAGCGGACTATTCGGTGCAATATCTTTGATTTTTGATTTTGGAATAAAGACTTTACCGCAAATCCTACAATGCTTTTCATTGCAAGTTTTCATAACATCTGCAAACAACTCTTTGTCAGCAGGCAAAACTGCATTTTTGAAATAATTGCAGTAAACACCGTATTTGCTGATGAGTTGAACGCAGTTGTGCTCCTCGCCGTCGTCAAGCAACAAGCAGTTACCGTTTACGCAGTTACAGCATAGCTGTCTGATTAAAGCATTTATTTTCCTTGACTGCTGTGGATTGATTTTTATAGTCATAACCCAAACCTCCTTTCTTGCGTTTTATGAAAAGAAGGTGCAATTAGGGATACCTTGCTATTTGTTCTTGATAGAGTGTATAAAACATAAAAAAGGTCCTTTCCCTCGAACAAACAGGAAAGAACCTAACACAGTACGAAACAAAATCGAGCAACAAAAAAGCACCACAGAAAACAGATGCATAAAAGGGTACAATTATCCCTTTGTATATCCGGTTTCGTACGGCACTTGGTAGCTTAGTTTCTTAAAAACTATCTCCGCTTGCTCGATTAGAAATCGTAAATATTCATTTGATGTTACAAGTCTACATCATTTAATTTTGAATTTCAATAGTTATTTTCAAATTCGCAGCGAGGTGTCGCCATTTTGCAACACCTCACTATGCTAAACGGATGTACTCTCAATGCGTTTTTTCCATCTTCAACAGATTGAATAATTAACGGGTCTTTTTTCCGGTACATAATTATCATCCAAGTATATGATCTGCCAACTGTACGATTCTTAAAGTCCTTTAACTCGCTTATTCTGATATTCTTTTATCTCTTCCATTACAACTCCTCCGTTCTTCCGGTAGAATAACTTCTACTCAGTTATGCCAATGTTATCTGCAAATGGAAAAAAAGACCGCTCATCTCCAGTACTTGAAAAATGAACGGTCTTTCACGCTTCTATTCTGTTGAATAACTTTAAATTACTGTAACTGTACTTTTATGTGTTTCCACACCCCACATCCAAAACGACGAGACATTTACCCTGTCCGAAATCGCCTTTTTGTAGGTTTTTCTATCACTCTGTGAGAACATCATATGCCTCTCAAAGTGCCTAAAATCAAGGGATTCTTACATATCGACCCGATGTAGTGCAACCACGCACTCTATATGGCACGATACGTCCTGATTGATGTCGCAATATTGGAACATATCTGTGTATTTTGAGCCTAAAATCATTTGTTTAAGGAAACATATCTATCGGCATAATTTGCCCTTATCCAATCCGGGCTAACTAAAACCCTTATCGTTAGTGGAAACATATCAAGTTTTCTTTGTTGCTACTATATATAACAGCACAAGGAAGCCTATCGTCTCCACCTCTGATGGGCCATTTTGGAAATTGGTCATAGTAGAACTATTTCCGCTTTAATTGCCATTGTCTCGACCTTATAATTACATCGTTATAGCTGATGTAACGGCATCTTTCCATCTTCTTGATACTGTAAAAACAAATGAAATAATATATGACACGCCATTACATCAATTCCATCGGGTGTGCGATGCCAGCAGTTACTGCAATTTTCAATAATTATACGTCCATCACTAATCATCTGAGGGTAATCGACTTTACAGGAATACGCTTAGTAATTAGCTTTTTTCTACCACTGGGCATCTTCTTTAATTTCTCATGTATTTCAGGTTCTGCAAAACAACTACGAGAAATGGTTATCAACCCATCATATAAATTTTTTCATTTTCTAAACTCCGGCTCATTCAAATTATAGCCACCATATTGATATATGACGGTTTCATTATCCTGTGCAACTAAATCTGCATGTGCACCAAATCCACGACTCATGCTAACACCTCGCTTCTATTCCAAAGTGTGATTCAACAATTTTATTTAGCTGATTTGCAATTTCAGAGAAATCACAATCCAAATCCAAAGTCTTAACGCTAATTATATTGCCGCTCATTTTATAACTGTTGTTAGGTAATACCGCTTCATCAGTTTTCGCATATAACAACATTCCGGATACCTCATGAGGTTGTGCTGATAGCTCAATTTCTTTGTTTTTTACATAAGTAAATATCTGATAAAGGTTACCTGAATGAAGCGTATGAGTATCAAACTGCGATTGCGTAGTATGGGTATAATACTTTGCGTCAATAATCAACACTTTTTCTTTATAGGTAAGCATAATGTCCGTTTGCATTACCGGCAGCATTGCACCTATACCATCATCAAGCTGCCACGTTATCTGAGATGCATTTTGTAATTTCCGGATACTCTTTTTTTCTGTAATACTCAAGTATGAATTTCTCATAAAGCCTGCACATATGCTGCTCATCTATAAAATCCATAAGACGAGTACTACCATCAGAATTAGTCTGAAGAAGCCCCTTTACAACTGATAACATATTGAAATCAGCAATCTGTATGTCTGATTATTACGGTTGTGTTGAATATTCCAGTTAACTGTATAAAGGTCTATAGACTCAACGTCACCAAAATAAACCATCAGTTTTCTTAGTTCTTTTTACGAGCTTTTTGAAATATCGGAACGAAGCAGCAGCTCAACTGTAGATTTTATTATTCTATTCATCGTTCCATTTACAGAGAATTCATCATAAGTACAAATCATTTGTTTCTTCAACATTGTTTGTGTCTTGACGGACTCTGCAATATCTATTTTTCCTCGTATAGCAGATAGTGGCTCAGTCTGAAGAATATACTCTTTTCCCAAACCACGTTTTATCTGAACGGCGATACCTTTTGCCAATATTGCTGCCATAAGCTCTGCGGTATTATTAAATTGTTCAGTAGCTATATTTTTGTAGCCTTGCTCATTCAACACTTGGAACGCATACGACAGCATATAGTTTTCGCCTCCTGACCTTATCCGTGAATTATCAAATTTAGTCATTATCGTTCTGAGCAGATGTGGTTAATTCCATCATCTTCTGCGCATATGTATCACCATCAATTTCTTCACTGGCATACTGTTGCATAAGCTCGTCAATCTGTTCTTTCAATTCTTCTCGTGTCATCTTTATACTCTCCTCAATTAATCATTGTAGTTTCTAAAATCTTCTTCTGATTCATAAATATCATCAGAGGAAATACTATTTTTATGACCGCACTCTGTACACTTCCATACATAATGATGGTCGTCAAATCCCAGCTGGTCATTTAAATAAGCATTGCAACGGTCGCAATACCAATCAATTCCCGGAAATCTTTCACTCATCTTCGTTACCTCCTTCTTCATCCGGATGTGCTGCATCGTATTCTTTGATACCTTTTATGAGTTCTTCCTTTGCTATTTCAATCTCAGATTGTTTGTCTTTCTAGACTTGAAATAGTCTACAATCTTAATTGTCGCAGCCGTAAGTAATGATGCACCAACTGCTGCAACACCAACCCAAGGAAGCATCTCCATTTTTCCAGCTTCTTTACTTGCTCGTTCAAGCATTTCTACGTATTTTCAGGGCCGCCTGCTGCTTTTGCTGCTTTAGATAATTCTGCATAGTCCCAATTCTGTGCCATACTATTCCTCCTCTTGACCTCGAACCTTTTCATCAAGTTCTTTTATGAGCTTTTCAGCTTCATCGATACGTTGTTGCTCTTCTTCAATTTCCTCTTGAAGATGCTTTATACTTTTCTTCTTTCGAATAATGTTTTCTTTAGAAGATTGTATATTGGCTAACAATAGCTTACGTATTTCTGATGTATTTACATGAGCATTTTGATTTCATCATTCTTAATAAGCTGTTGAGCAAGAAGTCCACCTACAATCGCAGCGGTTGCTGTAGTTAATCCAACCGGTGAAGCTAAAAGCCCACCTGCAATTCCGGCGTACTTAGAGAGGCCTTTAGAAAAGCATCAAGCATAGATTTTGTTACTACATTTCCGCCTTTTCTTGATTCCTGAATTGCTTCAAGCTTACCTGAACGAATCCATCTTCTGACGGTTTTGGATTTGTATTTAGCATATCAGCTATTTCTTTTACGCTATAAGTATCCATAGCAATTCCTCCTTGTAGCATTATTATATCACAACAAATGTAGTATTAAAACAAATATGTGGCAATAAATTGTAAATTTTATATTAACAAGCTCATATAACACAAAACACTCCCAGCCATAATGGTTGAGAGGGTTATTTTTTTAAATCATAGAATTCTGAAGAAGGAACCAGCTCTATTCTATCCGAATCAATTCCTGCATCTATGAGATTGATTCTTAATTTTTTCTTTTTTCGTCAGGGCGATAATAATAAACTTTCAAGTTAGACTACGCATTGTCAGATTATCAATCCGATTAAAATACGTTCTATCTACACCTGCGAGTGAATGGCCGATAACATATATCCCATCAATATTATTTGCATCAAGCTCCTTATACTCATCAGAAAAGTACTGATATAACGTATCTTCTATACCAACATCTCCACCTTCTAAGTCCATATCGATACTTACAGCGTTTTCAATAATTACATCCTCATCTATGTTTGCCAAATTAGTTTCTAATTCATTCCATAGTAATTCAGCCTTCTTTTCATCCGCCATTCTAGTATAATCCACGCAAATTAGAAGCCTGTTTCAAATTAGCATTTTATGCTAATTCTGGATAGACTTTCTCTTTCGTGAAATTGTTTTTGGTGCTTTTTTTTGTTTTTGTTTTCTGCTGAAGCAGCTTTTTGCATTTACAACCTCATACACTATGGAATCAATATCTTCTTGAGAAAGATCGATGGTATCCATTTTATATGTCCATTTGTAGGGCACAGGTTCTTTGTTGATTTCATCAAAGTATCTGTAGATTCTATCTTCGAGTTCTTTCTTGCTTTCCACACGGATTCCACCCAGCATCTGCTTTGTCATTTTACTGAAAAAACCTTCAATCATGTTTAACCAGGAACCATGTTTGGGTGTAAATACAAACTCAAAACGTCCAGAAACCGTATTCAGATATTCCTGGGTTTCTTTGGATGTATGTGCAGAGTGATTATCCGAATAATCCGAATAATATCGCCCTTTGGATATTTTTCATCAAGTTTCTTTAGAAAGGTCACAAAGTCAGAACTTTTATGAGTTTCACTTACTAATGGAATTGCTTCTCCTGAGAGCAAATCAATCGCTGCAAGCAGGGAGAGGGTTCCCAGCCTGACATACTCATAATCTCGCTGATAGCCATTGCTTTTATCTGTATTCGGAATCGGTGGATGGTCTTCACCTGTGGTAGCAATTGCCTGAATTCCTGGCTTTTCATCATAAGACAGAGTATGTACGGCATCTTTTTCAAAGGGAATCAGTTTTTCCATCCTTGTCAAACTGCATTTCAATCTGCTTGTAGATAACAAGGACATCATGCATTTTGCATCAAACTCAGGATCCCGTCTTTCGCAGTAATAGGACACCTGAAACGGTTTGATCCTTGCATTGCTCAGAATTTTCCGAAGCGTTGTTTCAGCTACTGTTGCCATACGAGGATGTCCTTCCGTTTCTGCTATAGAGTTGATGAATTTCCTGAAACTCATGGGATACCAGAATTCAGCAGAATAGCCGTAATCCTTCGGTTTTTGGCAGGCTTTACTGATTCCCCAGGTGATATCGTCATCGGTGATTTCCGTTTTTCTTCCACGGCCGTTGTTATCATGTAAAGCTTCAACACCGTTCTCTTTAGATTTATTAAGACAACGTTTTACCACACTGATTCCAATATCCAGTTTGTCAGCAATTGCTTTGTTAGATGCACCCTCAGATTTGAGCAGAAGGATCCTAGCACGTTGATAAACGCGAATTTCCAAAGTGCTCTGAGTCAGCAGTTTATTTAAGTAAGATTTATCATCATCTGTTAAAGAAATAGTTTTAATTGTATTAGGCATAATTGGCACCTCCGATGGTTCAATTATACCATAATAGGAATGTGAATTAAAATAGTTTGTTATTAAAGCGGGATTATACTAGATAACATCTATCCTAGTTCCACAACCCACGACATCTAATCCACAGCCCTAAACCCTAGCGCAGATTTCCCGTAGATATGTTTTCATATAAAGCAACCGGGCTATCGGCATAGGCTCTCCCTACGCCGGAAAAGCCCGGATTTACGCCACTACGGCACTTATTTATCTTTTTAGGCAGCAAACATACCGTCTCAACATGCGATAGGGGTAGTATCGCATATAGATTAACAAAAGTATTTTACTCTAAAGTATCCAATACAGTTTCGCAATACCCTACCAAATTATAATCGTTCTTTTAATTTTTCTTTTCAGCCACTGTGGAATTACAATATCTTCTCCAGCCATAAGTGCATCAATCAGTTCTGTCGCATCTTCTTTACTCCAAAACCGATTTTTTATATAGCATTCATGACTGCAGAACTTTCTTTTTGAGTTTACCATTTTAAATACTTTTCCACAATACGCACACCTTGCACTTTTTCTTGGTTCTGAAGGATATAGCATATAATAATTTCTCCAGCACTGATCACTACAGAATTTTCTCTTTCTCCCGTAGCAGAATGTCTGGTATTCTTTTCCACACCACAAGCATGTATTTTTCCTTATTCCCTCTCCGAACTTTTCTTTCGCAGGTGTCCACTCTTCTTCTACCAACTTGGTACGGTAATCCACAATTTCTTGTCTTAATATACGCAGGCATTGTATCATTTCACAATAACCGCACCCCAGCTTCTGCCATCTGACGGATTTTTTTTTCTGTTCTTCATTTAACATTTTCTTACCACCTTTTCATTTTGTTTCGTTCAGTAATCCTCTGAATTTATAAAATGTCAAGTAGTATATACAAAGGAGGTAGCTACATCGCCACCTCCTCATTTTTTCTTACAATACTTCCAAATACTGTAATATTCTAACCGCATCTTTCATTCCGGCAAGATACAAACAATTGTAATTGGCAGATTCTTGACTATTCCTAGTATCACTGTAATCCATAAGAATTTTTTGCTGACTGTCACTAATCGTTTCCATATGTTCCTGAACCTTGTATGTGCCAGCCTCAATAATTCCTTTTCAATTTCCTGATACTCTTCATCCTCTGCCCGCAGTTTTCTTAAATGTGCTTCCATAACTTCATCTTGAAACTGCTGGATTATTTGCTGCATTGTCATCACAATCCCCCTCCTTGTGGTGTTGCATGTTACAATACTATTTTCGGTATAGCAAGTTGTATTTTAATCTCGTAATATTATTTTTTAATTATACAAAACGGGTTGCAAAATTATATAATGCAACCCGCCACAACCCAAGCAAAGATATATTACGTTCACTTGGATTATTATTATATGCAGTTTCCTTGATTTTTAGAAAAAAAAAAAAAAAAAGCTATGCAATTCTTTTCTTTTATGTGCAAGACGAATAGCTATGCATTTCCTCTTACAAGCACATATTATACCATTCCATATAAATTTGTCAAGATTATTTTATAATTTTTAAACCCAAATCTGTCTTTCATTCCGACTGCACCATCATACACCTTTGTCTTAATTCCTTCAAGTATAGAAAATGGCTTCTGTGATTTTCCAAGTGCCAGCCTTGCTAAAGGATTAGGAATAAAATCTGCCAGTTGTAACCCTATAATATTTTCTGATTTTATTGCAAAATTAATTGTTGACAAACGTTCTTGCAATGCTTCTTTCTTAATAAATAATGTTCCTGTAGCTTTTAATAAATAAAATAAGTTTTGTAATTTAGTATTATTAACCGTATCCGTTGTTTCTAAGTAAACAGTTCCTACTCCATCATTTACAGACAAAAACTGTGCAAAATTTTCCATCAAAAGCTGTAAAGCTATATAATAAATATCATTTCGATCATCTTCCTTATACAACTTGTCTAAATCATCAATATTAACAGACACAGCCAGCACAGAAAAAAGTCATTTTCTGAAAATAATTTGCCTAATTTTTCAAAAAAATCTTTTTTTGTTGCTCTTTGGAAATTCCATTAAAATCCCCTTCTTTTTTCTGATTTCAATTTCGTGTAATATTACTTGAGTATTACCAAAACACTGTTCTTTCAAACCATTAACTAGCGGTTTAAGTTTTAACTCATATGTTTCCTTTTCGATAGCAATTCCACCTAATGTGAAATTCTGAAAATTAGTATTCGGTTTTGATTCATCTAAAAAAGAAAATACTCTTTCATTTATGCTTGTCCTCCTATTCAGCCATTTTTATCTTAAACTTTCTCTTCAAAACAATATCTAACATATCGCAAAATGCCAAGAGATCGTCTTCTGTAGCATCTTACGGAATAATAAACTTTGCCGCTTTTCCGGATTCACAAGTATAAGATTGAATATAGTATTTTTTTCGGATTTTGTATTTCTCTTATACTGTTTTCGGCATTTTTTATTCCACAATATTTTTTCTCTTTCAGGTTCTTGTTTTTTCTCTTGAACTTCTACATTTGTTACATTACCAGTACCCATACTTATTTTTCCATCATGTTCTTCAATAATCTGCGTCAACTTTAACATTTCTATCACTGCCGAAGCCCCCCGCTCTTGTATTATTGGTATTCTTTTCAGAAGATGAATACACTATGTGATTAATAAAATCACTTTTGACATTTCACCTTTTATCTGTATTATTGAAATCATTCTACTTAGAAAATCATCATTTCTTATGATTTCATTCCAGCACTCAATAATCTGTTCTTGCATATTCAACTGGTATGCTCTCCTAATTTAAGACATAAATCAGTAGGTTTTTTTCTATTCCCTTCCAACAATAACTTTATTTGCATCAAAAATCCGTTATTTCTACTTATTATAGTTTTGTCTATCCCGGAACTTTGAGCAACTTCAGCCAAAGTAACCGCTGCTCCATTTTTTGATGCTAATGCATATGCACGTATTATTTTAACAATTTCTTCATATGATGATCCTGGTAATTTGTAAACTTCTGCCATTTTGCTTCCTCCATTTTATATTCAATATATTATCACTTCTTCTAGTTAGCGTCAATATATCGCGTCAATTTTTTCGTTTTTTCTTTTCATCTATCAAGCTTGAGTTGTACATCAAAAAAAAAAGAAGGACTAAAAACAGCAATGTCATTAAGTTAAGATTATAATTAAAATAAAATTAGAGTAGAGCTAAGGGATCAAATGAATCTTTTAGCTCTATTTTTATTTTTGAGCACAACAATAAGGCAGAAGATAAATTCTGCCAAAAACATTATTCATTTCATTTATTTTATGCTACTCTATATAGGAAACCATGAAATGCTTTTTTGAACCTAGTTTGCGAGAGCGATGTCGGTTTGGTCTTATTGGTATTAGATTTCTTGCTATTATGGTTTCTAAATCAGGTGATGTTGTCCTTTCATGATAGAATGTAAGTAGGTAATCATCCGTACCTTGTATTTTTAATAAATGCCGCCCATTGGGCGGCACATTTTATTTCTTCTCTTTAGTTCGAAATCCTTCCGGTAATTCATCTGACCATGGCAGAAGCCGATTTAGGTCATCCGGTTTTGGAAAAGGTCCCATTTTACGAAGCTCGTCTAATACATAGGAAAGATATACATACGGCTTCAGACCATTCAGCAGGGCTGTTTCTGCGATACTGTAAACAATAGCACTGGCATCTGCACCACGGATACTCTTGGCAAACAGCCAATTCCGGCGGCCTACTGCAAAATTTTTGATTGCACGCTCGCTAAGTTATCTTCATATAAGGATAACTTAGCTTATCCGCAGGATATTTTTATCCTCATCTTTTCGGAAAATGTGCTTAAATACAGTAGTCTTGTCGTCAAAGATGAGGATAACATAATTATCTGATTCCGAAAATCCTTGCTAGTTCAACTTCGTCATCGGCCAAAGTGGTTGTTCGGCGTTTAACTCTGGATTACTGCGATCCATGGCAGATTTTATCATCTCTAAGGACGGTTTTGCATAAATCCTGGTAGTCTGAGTGGATGCATGTCCGAGAATTCTTGACACCAGTTCAAGCTCCACATCGCTTTGATAAAGATTTGTGGCTCTTGTCCTGCGCAACATATGGGGATGAACTTTAGCTGGCAGTTCAGGATGCTCGGGGCGTATCTTTTCGGCATACTTATTAATGATTCGCTCAACATTGCCTGGAGACATCGGATTTGCCTGATTGTGAATTAGTGTATAAAATAAATACTCCGTGTCGGGTGTATCCTGATTATGAAAAAGCTTTATGTAATTCATCAAATGCTTTACAGTACCTTCCGATATAGATACAATACGTTCTTTATCCCCTTTTCCATGAATCCTGAGATATGGTGTAGTGTTTTTAGGTTTACATCTGTTAGCTTTAAGAATAGCAGTTCGCTCAGTCTTATTGCTGAATCGTACAGCAATGCAAGAATAGCGGTATCGCGTATTTCAATCTTGCGGTTGCCTGGAGCTGAAAGGAGAGCTTTTAAGCATTCTTCTGATAACAGGGCTTTTTTCCGGATTTTTCAGAAAAGGAACACGGGATACCATTAGTGCCGTTTGCTGTTGGGTGATGTCACCATCTGCAACATACCACATATATGATTTTATAGCCGCCAAACGCTGATTACAGGAGGATTTTGTATAACCCTCTTTCTGCAGATGTTCCATAAATCCGAGAAGAAAGTCTCTCGTGCAGTCCTGAAAACCAAATGTTTTAAGAGACAATCCCTGCACAGAAACATATTTACGAAATACAGTCAGTGCATCTCTGTACGCTTTTTACTGTGTGCGGGCTGCGGCTACATTGCTTTGTGAGATACTCATCAAGAAAATCCCTTGTTTTGGAGAAAAACAGCTTTTCAAAGTCTTTATTCTTCATGCTGTATCTCCGGAATCACACGGGATGTTATGGTGTCCTTACGTCGGATTGTATTAAAAGCATCCTGAACTAAATGGTAATAATAATACGATTCCATTGGTCCTTTATTGCCCAAGATAGCTGCTTAGATAAGGCATCATCACCCGGAGACTGATGTCTGACTCCATCCAGAGGTTTATCCTCTTAATTACAAAGGCATGGTGCAGGCAATGTACAGTTGGCTTTTTATCGCACTACGGGGAAGCTTGTGTGGAGTTCCAAAACTCGTTAAACTTTCGGTCGACAGATGTTTTCGGGATACATTTATCCGGATATTTGCCAGGGAAGAACCATCCATATGTGTCTGACAGTTCTTCCTTCAACCATTGTTTGTATTCGGTGCATAACTGACATACATCATCAGAGAGATAAACGATACGATCCTTGTTTCCTTTGAGTGAATAATTGTCAGTGTTCCACTGTCGGTATCCACATCTTCCAACCTTAAGGTACAGGCCTCATTGTTTCGGAGACCGCAACAGTATATAAGCCGGAACAACACCTTATATTCAGTTGCGAGACGTTCAAAAGCTTTTACTGGGGCATCTGATTCGTATAGATCAACCTGTTTAAAGAATTCCCTGACATCCTTGTCAGACATCAGGTATGGAACTGTTTTCTCGGTTTTGGAAGCTGTGTCGGTATGTAGCTCGGTATGCCAATGCTATTCAGATGAATGCTGAAGCATCTAAGTGCCTGTAATCGGTTTGATTGCGTGGTTTTTGATTCGCTTAACTGTTTTGCAGACCACGAATCATAGAGTTCCTTTGTTATTTCTGCCTTATTTATCTGTCTGGTTTTGCAAAACTGGTCAAAGCGGAATAACCAGTACGCAGGATTGTCAAACATAAAACCGGCTTCTCTACGGGACTGTATATAAGTACTGATTAAATCTGCAAATATACTAGAATAATTGAAATCCTTATGCATGGAAGACACCTCCTTTTAAAGAGATGCCAACGATATCCAGCGATATAGGGCACTGCCTCATCCTTTCCTCATCAAGCGAAAGATATTTATGCACAGTACTGTTCGTGCTGTGTCCGAGCGAGTCGGCAATAAGCTCAGCTTTCGTGTTGCCTCTTAACAAGTTTGTTGCAAATGTTCTCCGAAGCACATGGAAACCAACGCTGTTAGCATCCGTCTGAGGCGGGAACCGTTTTAAGGCTTTTGTACATACGCAGCGATGAAGTCCTTTGAAAGGTGCTTTGTGCTTGATAAATACATGTACATCGGCACTTTCCGGTCTGCCATCACGGAGATATCTGAACAAAATGTTGCCGGTTTTCACCGGCATCGGCAATCGATGTTTTTGCCTGTTTTCTCCTGTGTCAGACATATGCTCCGTCTCTTCCAGTCGATATTTTCAAAACGAAGAGAGACGATGTCAATGGCTCTGAACCCCATGGTCAGTCCGACACATACAATGGCATAATCCCGCAGTCCCACAGGTGAAAGTGTATCAATATCGACAGACCATATATAGTCCATATCCTCCGCAGACAATGTCTGCACAATGACTGTGCGTGGAGCTGACATAGTCGGAAGTGCTTTATACAGATAGGGATTGCAGATCAGGCCTTGTTCATAAAGATATATAAGGAAACATCTTATTCTGCAGTTATAAGCTGCTTTGCCCTCAGGCGTCGTATGTACATCCTTACGGTTAAAATCCTGCAAAGTGTTCGTGGTGATTTCGCAAAAATCATTTATCCGTCTTTTGCAGATATTGACAGAATCGGATGCAACAGGAACGGTGCATGGTTATGGTTGAATTTTTCCATCCCTCACGCTCAAGCAGAGCAAGATAGGAATGGATGCTGTCACTCGCCCATGCAGGGAGTCTGTCAAGTGGGAACATAAGACGGGTCACCGGTATAGCTGGTAGTAATAATGCCAGTTTTCAAATAGTGTAGGAACTAACATAAACTGTGCCTGTGCTGTTTCCATCCGACACCCAAGAAAGGTTTTACATGTTCGAACCATAACCACAGGTTTTCTTCGGTCCTGCTGAAAGAATGCATATCCAGGAAAATATAGTAAAGTGTCAGGATATGTTTGGTACTTTTTGAGGACGGTGTTCTTATACCGGGCACTAGCCATTTTCTGAAGAAATCTCTCTATAATCGACCATGAAATAACCGGCAATACAGTTGGGCTTGTTCCCGACAATTCGGCATCAGGAATCTCCACTATCTGATGGATTAGCAGCTTGTTAAGGGCAAGCGAAAACCCCTGAAGAGCATTTTTAAGGTCAGAACTATACCTTAAAAACACCCGTATCAAATCTTCATAAATATCTTTGGAGATGGAAGATTTGTGGTAATCGTCCTTGTGAAAGTCCAGCAACCCGAGAATAATCTAGCTGGCTAATGCTTTGGAGTCCCTTGTTTTGCAGATACAATAAAACCTTTGCGCCAAAGCGATGCGGTAACGGTCATCATCAGGGTGACCAACCCGTTGTCGAGAAAATCATCAGTTCAGCTTTCAATGTTTCTGACAGTAGGCAGTATGCGGAGCACCTTGTACCCAAGTGATCAGGTAATATGAACCCGTTAGTATATACATCCTCCAGCTGGTCAACGCAATGCTTCTAGCCAGTATGCTGCTTTCTTCAGTCAGATGTTTTCGCAATGCCTTATAGCAGAGCCGATGAAGACTTATCACAGATGCACTGAACTTCTCTGCAATAAGAAATTCAAGGATGACAGTTACATTTTTGTCGTATTGTTCCATGTGGAATCACCTCCATAAATTTGATGATTCCATTATCAGGGATAAGGTGGATTTTTATCCACATCTTTTATTGAACAATGCCTTGATTTATGCTATATTGGGCAAAAGATGAGGATAAAAAAATATCCTGCGGAGCAATCTATCCGCGGTTTCTGTATTGGAAAGAAGAATTGGGTAATGATTGATACCATCGCAGGTGCTGAGTCCAGTGCCATAATCTACAGCTTGGCAGAAACAGCAAAAGCAAACAATCTGAAACCGTATGATTATTTTAAATATCTTTTGACAGAAATCCCAAAACGCCTTGATGATAAGAATGATGATTTCTGCGAAAGTCTGCTTCCTTGGTCAGAAAATCTGCCCGCGGATTGCAGGAAAAAGCAATAACTCCTTGCCGCTCAAGCGAGCGGCAAGTTAAATGACAGTACCGACTATGGTGCGTTTACAAATGACCGAGCAGAAGGCATAATATCTCTACGGAGAATAGCTATAACTTCTGTCCGGCCATGAAAAGGGATTTGTCACTAGGCCGTGACACTCCTATTAAGTTTTATATTGTGTTTTTTTATCAGGTAGCGAAGCTGATAAGTTTAATTCCTATGCTCAATATTGAGCCGAATATTTGTTCGTCTGTCAATATGCTCACACGTATATTCAGATAAAATTTACAATTCTAGATCAGCAATATCCATTTTTCTTCCTGAAAGGTACAAATCATATGCCATTGTTGCAGGAATCAACCTTCCTTTTATATCTTGAAGTCCCAAATTAGAAAGCATCTCCATTCGAACCTCACCCTTATCCTCTATCTCGTTGTTTTCTGTCGGCAGTAGAAAACAGTTCTTTACAGAAGAGAAATTATGATCTTCAATGAACTTTTGATATGCCAACTGATAGAGATATTGTTTTGTAACAGATTCTATGCCAGGCTGCCCTGTCGGAGCAATTCCCGTTTCCAAATGAGCATTATAATATTTTGCATCAAATATAATGAATTGATGCTGTCCGTTAACTTTGCAAATAGAAATCAAGTCCGGAATCAATGTATCTTTCGCACACTTCCCAGTAATTGTCCACAATGGTTTCTCGATTAACTCAATTAACTTCATTCTTCTGTTATATCCATCTTTCAATGGAACAGGAAGCTTTAGAACACCAAGTGGAGCATCTAGCTGATTATCCATAATATCTGCACAAATTTTCTCCCATACAAGATTAAAAGTATTCGTTCCAAATAAAGACAAACTCTCCGTATCGTAAAGACTTCCTCTTCTATCGATGTAAGCATACATTGTCTTCAGAACTAACTGCTTTCTTGTATTGAACTGAGTATTAAGTTCGTTTTCAATTCGATATAAAATATATTCTTTGTCTCCGAAATCATCCAACTCTTCATCTGTAAGATCCACCCCTGTTATTTCGAATAAGTTAAGTAGCTCTGCATCTTGAAGTTCTTTTTTTGATGCCTTCGTTACTATGCACTCATGAAGCCTCTTGAAATAATCAAAATCATTGGTGATTCTTTTTCGAGTTTGTAATTCTATATAATATGGACGGTTCTCTGACAGTAAAGTAAATGTTTCATTGATAGTCTTATCCCATAGAATTTCACCAGAACCGTTGCATTCAATAATGTCTTCTGTATTGGTATAAGTGCCATTCTCAAAATAATCCTGCAAAATAAACAGCAGCACAGCTAACAGATTAAATGAGCTACTTTCACTGCTGTCATTAAACATCCGAACAATCTGCTCCTTGAATTGTATTTCTCCAAAACCTTT
>VOFG01000889.1_pt1 | contig 34479 bp, 40 predicted proteins | sample 5384171 | NCBI WGS metagenome assembly VOFG01 (sample SAMN12384726, study PRJNA508395) | human gut metagenome | isolation source: healthy gut F | host: Homo sapiens
CAGCCCCACGAACGAGCCGCCCAGAGAGCAGCCGTAGGCCGCCCGGATGCGACCGCCGCAGTGGGTCTTGAGGTAGGCCTCGATCTTTTCGGTCTCCTCCAGCATGGTGGGAAATTCGGTCTGTTCAGTCTCATCAAAGCCATCGTAGCTGACGCACAGCACCCGGAAGCTGTCAGCCAGAAGCGGGATCACCGCACCGAAATTGCTTTTCCAATGGCAACAAGTGCCCGGCAGCAGCAACAGCACCGGGGCATCCTCTGCACCAAAATGGTAAATTTTCATCCTGATACGCTCCTTCTCTATTTATTTTCCACCAAAATTACCCAGAAACGGTTTTGAGCGCAGCGGTAGAGGGCAAAAGAACCGTCCCGTGGCCACAAATTTTCAATTCTTGAAAATTTTCTGTCCATCCGGGACTTCACTTCTGCAATGCGTCTGCATTTCCGAAGTGATCTTGTTGAGCCGGGATAGCGCTTGTCGGGGCAACGACCCCCTCCATCTGCTGTCGCAGACCGCGCTGCCGCTTAAAAGCCCCACTGGGGCTTTCATTGCTTGTCGGGGCGCTGCGCTTCGCAAACGCGGCCCCCACCCCAAACGCGGTCCCACCCCAAACCATGGTCATGGTTCGCACCTGACGGTGCGAACAGCAACGGCGTGTCGTGCTTTACATAACTTCACCGAGGAGTTATCGAACAGACAGGAGGTACAATGACCAAAACGAATGTTCAACCGACCCCTAGCAATTCCAAGCACCACGACACGCCGAACAACAAAACGCACGTCATCAAGTTCCGTGTGACAGCGGAGGAAAAAGCGTCACTGGAACTCACTTGCAAACTCCTGAATCTCTCCCTCTCCACTTTTATCCGCCGTGCCATCCACAACGTCAAGATCGAGAAAACAATCATCGTTGCCGGCGGCGGAGAAGAAACCCTGACCGCTGTTTCCACTTTGCTTGCCCAGTGCAGCAAGGTGGGCAGCAATCTCAACCAGCTTGCAAGGCACTTCAATTCCGGCGGTGCGGACACCGAGCAGATCCGGGCGAAACTCCTTGACGAACTTGCAGACCTGACCGCATTCCGGCTCAGCGCCGAGAAAGTTCTGGGTGAACTGTATGGCAACGCTCAAGCATATAAGCTCTAAAAACTCGGACTACACCGCCATTGAATCCTATCTGGTTTACCAGCACGATGAATTTTCCGGCAAGGTAATTCTGGGCGAACAAGGCCGACCCATGCTGCGAGAATCGTACCTGCTCGATACCCTTGAGTGCGGCGGTTTCTCGTTCGCAACGGCCTGCCTGCTGGCAAACCGCAAGTATGGTAAGAACACCCAGCATGGCGATATCAAGAGCCATCAATATATCATCAGCTTTGACCCACGAGATGCAGCCGACAACGGCTTGACCATGGAAAAGGCACAGGCACTTGGCCTGAAATTCTGCGAAGAAAATTTCCCCGGTCATCCTGCCATCGTCTGCACTCACCCCGATGGGCACAACCATTCGGGAAACATCCATGTCCACATCGTGATCGGCAGCGTCCGAATGCGCGAGGTGGAACGCAAGCCCTATATGCAGAAGCCCCGTGACTGGCTAGAGGGCATGAAGCACTCCAGCACTGCCCAGACCATGCGGCACCTCCGTGTCGAGGTCATGGAGCTGTGCGAGGGTGCCGGATTGTACCAGATTGACCTGCTCAACGGCTCGAAAGAGCGCGTCAGCGAAGCTGAGTATTGGGCGCGTAGGCGTGGTCAGTTGAAACTTGACCGCGAGAACGCAGCCCTTACCGCAACTGGACAGCAGCCCCGGCAGAAGAAGTTTGAAACCGTAAAAGATACCCTGCGGAAACAGATTTCTTCGGTGCTGTACCGTGCTACCAGCTTTGAGGATTTTTTCCGACAGGCTCATGCAACAGTACGGCATCACCGTCAAGGAAAGCCGTGGTTGTCTGAGCTATCTGCCCGCTGGCAGAACGAAGTTTATCCGAGCGAAACATCTCGGTGACAAGTTCGATAAGGCAGCAGTGCTTGCCACGTTGCAGGCAAACGTCGAACGCAAACCCAAGGCTCAGTTCAAGCAGGATACCATCGGGAAACTGATCGACATCCAGTCGAGGATGACCGAGGGCAAGGGCATCGGCTATAAGCGTTGGCTCACGAAACACAATCTCAAAGTTATGGCACAGACCGTGAAGCTTCTGCAGGAAAAGGGCTTGACCGACGAGGACGCCTTGAACCAGCGCATCGCCGAACTGGAAACCAAGTATCACGACTCGCTGGCGGTGGTGAAGACCTCGAAGGTCGCATGAAAGCCAACAAAGAGCTGCGCTATCATGTCGCAGCCTATACCAGCACAAAGAGCGTCGCACAGCAGTTAAAGACCGCCAAGCGACCCGCAGCCTTTGAGGAGCAGCACCGTGCAGAGCTGACAGCGTATCGGGCGGCAGCAGCCTATTTCAAGGCAAACAACATCACAAAGCTGCCCAGCCCGAAAAAGCTGGAAGCCGAGTACGCGCAGCTGGCATCCGAAAAGGCGAAGTTCTACGAGCAGTACAAGGAAGCCAAAGAAGAACTGCTCAAGCTGAAAACCGCAAAGCAGAATGTTGCGTCCTATTTCCGGGAGGAAGAACCGACGCAGCAGGAGAGATAAAGGAGTGCGCGTATGATCAATCTGAAAATTGACCCAGAGTTCCAGTCCCAGATTCCTCCTCTGACCGATAATGAATTTAAGCAGCTTGAAGAAAACATCCTCAAAGAGGGCAAGTTGATTCTCTCCTTTGATCGTGTGGAACAACACCCTTGTTGACGGCCACAACCGTTATGCGATTCTTCAGAAACATCCGGAGATTTATTTCTCCACCATGCCGCTCCCGTTTGAAAGCAGAGAAGAAGTCCTCGCATGGATCTGCAAGAATCAGCTGGGGCGGCGTAATCTCACGCCGGAGCAGAAGAAGTTCCTCATTGGAAAACAGTACAGTGTGGAGCATCGGAAGCCCGGTGGAAACGGCAACAACCAGCACACGGCTGCTGCCAAGAAAACCGCCCCGGAGGAATTGTGTCAATTTGACACAATTCCTCCCACTGCCACAGAAGCAAGCGTTCGTATGCAGATTGCAAAGCGGAACAATGTCAGCGAATCCTACGTTGCCCGTTCTGAAAAGTTCATGCGGGGCGTAGAGATCATGGAGCAGATGATGCCCGGTACAAAAAAAGATCCTGTCCGGGCAATTCAAAGTCCGTGATGCCGATATGCACCGCCTCGCCAGAGCTGATTTTCCGAACCAGCAGATCGTGCACGAGATTCTGCACCCGGAAGACCGTCCCGCTCCGCAGTCGAGCTACTCACACTACTCTGGAATCAACCACTCCGCGCTGGAAGTCGCCGTCCGGCGGATTCAGCAGGACTTTGATTTTTGATGAGATACTTGCCTAAGCTACCGGACGATTCCTACGCCAAAACTGAAACGCTAAAAATCCTCAAGCAGCACAAAGCGTATATGGCACAGTTTGAAGAAATGCTGAACGATAAAAAATCGCATAACGACAGGCACTTGTAAGCCATCAACGAGCCACCAGCCGCAAGTGCAGGGCGGAAACATCCGCGCCCTTGCGCCTGATATGAAATGGAACTTTGATTTTCTCGCCCGGCTTTGCCACGGTGGGACGATCAAAGGAGCGTGCGTTTGAACAAAAAGAAAAAGTCCACAAACATTTCCCCTTATCCCGATGAAGTCATCGACCGTCTGGCACGGGCATTCTACCCGGCCATCCTTGCCTGAAAAAGTTGACTTGCTGGGTATCCGTAAAACAGTTTTCGAAAAATGACACGGCAACTGCCTGTCAGGATTGGTTACGGAGTACCCGGCTAGGCCGAGGAAGCATCAAGTCCCATGTCCGCACCGTTAAGGTGTTGGGTATGGGGCTTTTTGCATTTCAGGAACGTGTACATCTCTGGAAAGGTGTAACACACTAGACTTTGTACCAAAGTCGTGTGCCAAGGGTGCTGCACCCCTTTGGAATCCCTGCTCACATCGCCTGTGGGCGATGTGGATTCGCCGCACAGAAAGCTCTCACAAAGGTGCACCGGGCTGTCTGCGGCGAGGAAAAGGCACTTCTGCGGAAGTGTAATAACCCACTATGACACTTTCATCCCTGCGGTCTGCAAAGTGTAGTGGGCTCTCCGAGGGGGAAACGGCTATATAGGGTGCGCTTCGGGCAAATCGCTGCGTACGTGCGTACCAATCTCTCGTACGCACGTACGCAGTAAAACGGCTAAAATCTCCTATATAGGGGTGTTCTTCTGGAAATCAATATGATATACTCAACTTAACCAACCATCAACTAATAGGAGGCGGTAATATTATGGGAAAAACTTTTGTGTGTAGCTTATGCCGTAATGGAATCATTGGCGGTGGTTTGTACATTGATGAACAGAGCATTACATATTCAACTCAAAAGCTCACAGTCAGTCCACTGTATCGCAACCTTGTATTGCCCATGAACGAGATAAGGGAGCTTTCATGGAGTCAGATGGTCGTTCCTGTTGCAGCAATTTCCATGAAAGATGGAGAATGTTATAAATTTATCATATATAACAAATCAGGATTTGAAAAGGCATATAAGCAATATAGCAACCACCAAGAATGAAATCACCTAGCAGGGTTTGGGGCAGGCACGCCCCAACAAGAAACAGTCCCAAAGGGGACAGAATTTTCGAGTATTGAAAATTTGTGGCCACGGGACGATTCTTGCTCTCACGAAAACCCATATTTTTTGAAAAAACGCTTTTCGCAGCCAAAGGAGGATGCACCATGAAAAAAGAGATCGAAGCCTTCGTCAACGCAGCCAACGAGCAGGAGTTGGAAGCCGCATGGAATAACCTCTCGGCAGAGGAACAGCGAGTTTTCGAGCAACTCATGGAGGAAGAATCACCCGAAGATGCACTGACATTTTTCGCCCAGCTGTATGATGATGCCCCGAAAGAGCAGACCAGCGAGACTGTGAACATCTCCGAAAATGAAATCTATTTCAAGCGGAAGCCCTTGACCGAAGAGCAGAAGAAACACGGCTCTTATGTGGACGAGAACGGCAACCTCCATGTCAAGAACCTGTCCGCTTTCTGGATTCCAGAACTGACCACCACGGAGAAAGTCGGTCACACCACCTACACCGTGACCGGCAGCTATGAGGGTAAGGAATCCTTTTTGAAGAAGCTGGAGCGCATTGTTGCCAAGAACGCCCAGCAAAAATTTGAAGATGAGGGTGCAGACGAATGACAACTGCGTCCAATTCTGCTATACTTGACCCGGTAACCAATCCTGTACCGACAGTTGCTCCACAGAGTAAGGAGGACACAACAATGTCTGGAGCAACGAATAAAATCACCGCACTTTATTGCCGACTGTCACAGGAGGACGAGCGACTCGGTGAAAGCCTTTCTATCGAGAACCAGAAGGATATCCTTTTGGACTACGCCAAGAAGAATCACTTTCCCGAACCCGGTGTTCTTTGTGGACGATGGCTACTCCGGCACGAACTATGACCGCCCCGGCTTTCAGAGTATGCTGGTCGAGATTGAAGCGGGGCGTGTAGGAATCGTTATCACGAAGGATTTGTCCCGACTGGGACGCAATTCTGCCTTGACAGGTCTGTACACAAACTTCACCTTTTCCCCAGTATGGCGTTCGCTACATTGCCATTAACGACAACTACGACACCATTGACCCGAACAGCGTAAACAACGATTTTGCGGGCATTAAGAACTGGTTCAACGAGTTTTACGCCCGTGATACCAGCCGCAAGATTCGGGCTGTTCAGAAGGCCAAGGGAGAGCGTGGAGTACCGCTGACGGTCAATGTGCCGTACGGCTATGTGAAAGACCCGGAGAACCTGAAACATTGGCTTGTTGATCCAGAAGCGGCTGCAATCGTGAAGCGCATCTTCTCCATGTGCATGGAAGGCCGTGGCCCGACCCAAATTGCAAACCAACTGTGGGTGGACAAAGTTCTGACTCCCACCGCCTATAAGTTGAGCCATGGCCGGAGTACAAACGCACCTGCCCCGGAAGACCCTTATCGCTGGGATAAAAGAGCAGTAAGTTCGATTCTGGAACGCCGGGAGTACACTGGCTGCACAGTCAACTTTCAAGACCTATACTAACTCTATCTGGGATAAAAAGAGACATCTGAATCCTGTGGAAAATCAGGCTATCTTCCCGGATACACATGAGCGCATTATTGACGATGATGTGTTTGAAAAGGTTCAGGAGATTCGTAAGCCAGCGTCACCGCATGACCCGGACAGGCAAGAGCAGCATTTTCTCCGGTATGGTCTACTGCGCTGACTGCGGTTCCAAGATGCAATATGGTTCGTCCAATCAACAGGGACTTCAGTCAAGACTTCTTTGATTGCTCTCTGCACAAGAAGAACGGGAGCAAGTGCAAGGGACACTTCATCCGGGTAAAGGTTTGGAGGGCCGTGTGCTGAGTCATGTTCAGCGGGTGACGGACTACATTCTCTGTCATGAGGACTACTTCCGCAAGGTCATGGAGGAGCAGCTTCGGGTGGAAAGCACCGAAAAGCTGACTGTCCTGAAGAAGCAGCTTGCCCGGAATGAGAAGCGGATCGCAGACCTCAAACGGCTGTTCATGAAAATTTACGAGGACAATGTTAACGGAAAGCTTAGCGATGACCGCTTCGACATGATGAGTCAGAGCTACGATGCCGAACAGAAGCAGCTGGAAGAGGAAGTTCTCTCCATCCAGCAGGAAATTGAAGTACAGGAACAGCAGATCGAGAATATTGAAAAGTTCGTCCAGAAAGCGCACAAGTACGTTCATATTGAAGAACTCACCCCTTATGCTCTCCGTGAACTGGTGTCGGCCATCTATGTGGATGCCCCGGATAAGTCCAGCGGAAAGCGGGTGCAGCACATCCATATCAAGTACGATGGGCTGGGGTACATCCCTCTGGATGAACTTTCTCATATAATGTTATCCAACAGCAGCTTTCCGCATATTGCGCCCGAAATGCCAGCGGCAATTATCATAATTGCCACTACAAGAAGATCATTCTTTTGCATGATAGCCTCCTAAACGGTTCCTTTCATACAGAGTTAGTCCTTCATGTACTTGTCCAGATATTCCACCACAGCATCCAGATACTCCAGATAGGCCTTGTTGTCATTTTGCAGTCCGTGACCGGAATGCTCCGCTACGAAATGCCGGTGATCTACGCCGTTCTTTTCCAGTGCGGCGACCAGCGGCTTGAATGCGGCAAAGGGCTGCATCTTGTCGTATGCGCCGTAGCAGAGGACAGAGGGCACCGTATCCTTCGTGACCCAGCGGTCAGCAGAGATCGGCTTGACCGCTTCCAGATAGGCACCGGATGCGATATCCTCCGGGGTCAGTGCCTGACCGGACATTACGCTGAACAGTCCTGCGGCGGCCGCTGGGCTTTGGTCGAGGCCGAAGATGCCCCAATCCTCCACATGAAAGCTGCCGGGACCGACTGCTTCAAATACCATTCTGACCGGAAGCGGCGAGGTATCGGCATCCCGGTAGGCATAGAGCAGTGCAAGACACCCGCCTGCACTGCCGCCGGAAATGGCCATCCGGTCGAGCTTATAGCCCAGTTTTTCGGCTGCTGCAACCACATAGGGCATGGCGGCTTTGATCTCTTCCGACTGGCTGTATACGCTGGCATCCGGGTTTTCTTCCGTAAACAAGGTGTAGTTGATCCCTGCCGCCACATAGCCTTTGCTGCACAGCCATTCCAGCATCTTGGCATCTTCGGTTTTGTCTCCGCCGGTAAACCCACCGGCGTGGAGATAGACCACAAGACCGTATGCATCCTGACTTTTGTCAGCCGGTACATAAAGATCAAATTTGTTGGCGGCACCCTCTCCATAAGGCAAGTCGGTGTACGCCTTGCCGACTGTTTCATCCCAACGGGTGTTGTATTTGCCGTGGGTCGGGTCGCTGTTCATTTTGAGCAAAGCAGACCCGACAAAAGCCGCAAGAAACGCAGCAGTATAGAGCAATCCCCATTTCAGCGTTTTCACAGAATATTCCCTCCGAACAGCGTGCCGCCCAGCAGCAGATTCAGCCCGGCGCGAACAGCCAGCCGCCCTAAGACCGCGCCGAAAATGATAACGATGAACAAAATCAACAATCGCTTTTTCGTCAAATTCATTGCGAGTTCCTTTCTTCTTGACTTTTTGATGGGACGAGTGTATCATCAATACAGTACTGAGTCAATCGTCTCAGCGAAAATGAGACAAAGAAGGGCGTGTGTATCATCCCATGAAGAACATGAACAATCAGGAAAAGAACACCTATGTCCGGCAGCACATCCTGTCTGCACTGTTGGAATTGATGAAAACACAGGACTTTGCCTCCATCAGCATTCAGGCGTTGGTGGATGCTGCCGGGGTCGGGCGGGCATCCTTTTACCGCAATTTCGCAAGCAAAGAGGACGTATTACAGCAGGAATCTGTGCGCCTGACCAATGAATGGAAAACAAAATTTGATCAAGAGCATCCTGATGGCACACCGGGTCCAGAGAACTTATGGCTCATCAGTCTGCTGGATTTTTACAAAGAGCACTCTGAATTTTACTTGGCTTTGTATCATGCAGGGCTTTCCAATATCATGCTGGAAACGATCCTCGGCTATTTTGACCGTTCGCCGGAGATCCCCAACGGGTTGGCTTATCTGAATTCTGCCATCGGCTATATGCTATATGGCTGGGTACATGAGTGGATGTGCCGGGGAATGCAGGAGTCCGGTACGGAGCTAGCTCGGATGTTAGCAGAAGCACAGAAAAAAAATAAGTATAAAAAAAACAGGGCGCATCCCATAAAAAGAGATACGCCCTGTTTTGCTATTCTTAATCTTCTAATCCATGGCTTCCAGCCATATTCTTCAAATATTCCTCCGGGTCACCGTTCAGAATCAAATCGGCATAGCCCAGCGGGTCATTATAGATAAGGTAGTCCAGTTCAGTCTGCTGGGCCATGGTGACATCCAGCGCATCCTCGACCCCGGTGCAGTCGATGGAGATTTCTCTCCCATCCAGAAGCAGCAGCTCCACACATCCGGTATCCATGTTGAACTTGCAGGCTCTTGCATCGTACTTCATAAGTTTGTGTCCTTTCTGCCTTACGGCACTCTTACAGTGGTCTGTCGTGCTTTCTTATGATAAGGTCTAGGACGTTTTTCGATGGAAGCAAGGGATTCGTTCTGTTTTCCGAAGAATACAAAAAAATCCGAACCCTTCTCCTATCGGAAAAAGTTCGGATTTTGTTGTTGTGGTGCACCTCCAGGGACTCGAACCCTGGGCCCACTGATTAAGAGAGCAAGCCGCCGGTTCGTCTCAATTTCTGGAAGTTTCGAGTCATCGTTATTTTTAATCAAAGCAACGTGATTTTTCACCCGGTAATTTCTGCACCCTTTGTCGGATTTTGCAACGAAAAGCACCCTCTGCACGTTTTGAAACCGTGCAAAATCCGTGCAGAAACCGTGCACTTACTCTCCGACAAATTAAAAATCACCCTATCCCCACCGACTTGACGGCATTGGTTTGGGTGGCCATTCTCTTATTTTTAGTACTTGCTGCATCACAAGCCGATTGGAAAGCATCTGACCTCATTCTCAGTATAACCCGTCGTTTTGTGTTAGAAAAAAGCAACACAGCACGATATGGTCTGTATGGCCTTGTAGTGGTATCCTTTTGCCAACAAGAAAACAACATAAAACGAAAGGAAAAACAAATGATGAAACGTATCTTTACCCTGATTACCTCTATTGTTCTGGCCACCAGTCTACTGGCTGTCCCCTGCTTTGCCGCTGAGCCTGAAGACTTGCCAGCACCGCAGCCTGGTGTGACCGAAACGGAACAACCTGACGGTTCTGATCAGCCTGAGAATCCGGACAGACCTTCTATCCAGCCATGTGATGCTATGCCGGGCGTTGGAGACATGGGTTAAATAAAATCGATGTTCAAGTATTCTTTCGCTTCTTTTTTTGACAACCTCTAACCCGATTTGATATCCAATGACTTTGCAGAGATAATACGATTGGTAGTACAATTCTTTGCTGATTTCGTCATCGCCCATAAAATGTCGGCATTCCGCTTCAATTTCCAGACATCGGGGCAATACTTGGTAATGTCCATATTGAATACAGGCTTCTCGTCCTTCTTTAGCGAGTGCAGTTCCTTCCTCATAGCGACCGCACAAATCCAGTACCCGAGCATAATTATAAAGGACCAAAGGCAACACCCCAATAGATGTTATGGTTTCCTTAAAATGCTTACGCACATACTTAAGCAGCTGATAGTAGATTTCAGCTGCTTTTTTATTTTGGCCAGCATCAGAGTAAGCAAGCCCAATCTGATTGATAATTGTGATTTCATCTTTTGTATAAAGGAAACTTTCTATACTCTCTAGGTCAAAGCGTGGCACGGTCAGCTGAATTGCCTGCATTAGCAGATCGATTTGTTCCAGCGGCGTGTAGCGTCCATCTAAGCGTCCCAGAAGTACCCTTGAACGCAGGGCAAAATTGCTGCGAAATTTGATCATCCGGATCTGCCAGCTTTTCAAATTGTGCGAGCTTCTCAAAGCCCTCCGGCACCTTTTCGGTCACATTGCAGGCAACAATTTCTTTCTTAAGAGCTTCCATCTCCAGTTCATTTTTACTCAGCAGAGCAAAATAGCGGTCATCCGGCAGGCCCAGACGCTGCAAAAGGGCATTGATCCGGTTGCGGCTGGGGGTCTGTTTCCCATTTTCCAGCCGGGAAAGAGTCACAGGCTCACAGATTCCATCGCAGAGCTGCTCCTGCGTCAAACCCAGATCCAGCCGTCGCTGTTTAATGTATTCTCCCAGAATGACATTTTTCATTCTGATCCCCCTCAAAGCTGCCCTCCTAGTTTAAAGCTAATACTGTGTTATTATCAATATTCTAAATATCCGGCAGCGGGATGGTAGCTTTGATTAAACGGTTCCCTTTTACGATGACAACGCGTTCTAAAACATCTCGTTTTGTGTTATTTTTAATTAACATGATGCGATATGTTCCGGTTAACAACTATCTGTGCTACAATACAGTCACAGCAAGGGACTTGCGAACAATCAGAGGTTCCAAGCTGATAAATCTTAAAGAAAGGAGAAACAAATCATGGAAGTCCTCGCTGAGAAGAAGCCCATTGAAGAACAGGTTGATTGCAATATCGACATTAATATCTTCTGCTAACAGGGTTAATTACCACTTTAATAAGGGGTTCGGATTGTTCCGGGCCCCTTATTTCGAACAATTATCCTGTAATCAGGATTTTTATATAGATAAAGAGGAGCTAATATGTATACAGTACCCAGCTATGTGACCTATCGCACGGAAGAAGATGCTATTTATATTACATCAGAATTGTATCGCAATACCGTCCGGCTGACCGATCATGGCCTGCAGAAGGAGTTCATCAATCTCACCCGTTGCGGCGGCTGTGCGGAACTGAATACGCCGTTGACACGCTATCTGCATGAGCAAGAGCTTCTGGTAACCGAGGAAGAACTGGACCATGCGCTGCACCAGGTGAGATCTTTGCTGGATAATATCTTCATGGTAACATTGATGCCGACGGAAGGCTGCAATTTCCGCTGCCCATATTGCTATGAAGATCACCATGCGGTCAGTATGACTCGTGACACACTGGACCGAATTGAGGAGTATATAACTGCACAAGCGCCGCGCTATAAACAGGTCATACTTGCATGGTTTGGAGGTGAACCTACTCTTTGCAAAGACACTGTGCTGGAAGTGTCCAACATTGTACAAAATCTGCAGAAACAGTATGGCTTTCACTATGCTGCCAATATGACCACCAATGGTTATCTGCTGAATGACAAGCTATTTCGGCAGTTCTATCAGGCAGGGATCACCAGCTATCAAATTACAATTGATGGTTGGAATCACGACAAGACTCGGCCCCATGTATCCGGCAAAGGAACCCTGCAGACCATCATTAACAATCTGGCCTCTCTTTCCAAGTTGCCGCCGGCAGAGTATTCCTTTCATATCACGCTGCGCCACAATATTCTGGCCGACGATGAGGACTACAGTTGGTATGATTATCTGTACCGTCTGTTTGGGCATGACAAACGCTTCGCCGTACTTGTTCGTGCTGTTGGTGACTGGGGTGGTGAAGGCGTCCACAGTCTATCCATCCTTCATCAGGATACAAAAGATGTGTTGGTAGCAAAACATGTTGCATATCTGGATAAGATCGGGATGTCGTGTCATAACCACAGAAACGGAGCCCTTGCACAGGTGTGCTACGCTTCCTATCCACATAGCATGGTATTCCGGGCCAATGGAAAAATTGGCAAATGCACTGTGGCGCTTGACCACCCGCAAAACCAGTTAGGTTGGGTTGATCCCGAAAAAGGTATTGTGATCGACCCGGAGGTTAACTGCCGGTGGAGCTTTTCTGATCTGAAGCCCGAGTGTCGTAGCTGCCGGAATGTTTTGCGCTGCATGAATATGCAGTGCAAAAAGTCTGAAATTATTGATGGAAAGACAGTTTGCCTCTATAGAAAATCAGAATGTGTGTAATCAGTTAACTAACGCAAAACGATATGTTTATTCCTCATCCTGTGTGCTACAATTTGAATCAGAAAGAGCAAAGCACACAATCCACTGTTCATAGAGACAGATGGAACGATCACAGAAGAGGTGGAAATCATGAAGTATTATCTCAAAAAGTGCTGGCCCACTGTTACAGCGGCCTCCATCTGTATGGTTGTTGCCTATGGTTTGCAGGTCTGCACCAGTCTGGTACAGATTCAGATCACCCAGGGACTGCTGGACGGTGATCTGCGGGCTTTCACCATTCGGATCATTCTTCTTCTGCTGACCTGGCTGGCCGTGGTCCTTTGCCTGATTGCAGAGACCTTCTTCCAGGGCCGGGCCGTGCGCCGGATGAACAACGCTCTGCGCCGGGATATGGCAGCGGGCCTGTTGCACAAGACCCATCAGGAGTATCATAAGCAGGAGAGCGGCGAGTACCTCTCCCAGTTTACCAACGACGCGAACCAGATTGAGCAGATGGCCTGGACTCCGTTTTTCACCATCATGGGTTCTGCGGCACAGGTGGTGTTCGGCATCGTTGCACTGGCATCCATTCATTGGCTGCTTCTGGTGATTTCTCTGGTCATCGCATTGGTTATGATCTTCGTTCCTCGTCTGTTCAGCAAACGGTTGGGAACCGTTGGCACAGCCTGTGCCGCCAGCCAGGCTGACAGCGTCAGTAAAATCAAGGATCTGCTGGCAGGTTACGATGTGCTTCGCTTCTTTGGCAAGGATGAACGGTTTACCAGCGGAGTCGATGCAGCCAGCGACAGCATGGAGCAGGCCAAGTACAAACTGACCATCAACAAGGACGGCATCGGCTGTGGTCTGGCCTATGTCAGCGCCGTCTGCCAAGTGGCCGTTGTCATCCTGCTGGGTGTCCTGATCCTCAATGATATGATTCCTCTGGCCACCTTTATGGGCACCGGTACCATCTGCGCCGGCGTGTATAATGGACTGAACCAGGTGTCCAAACTTGCAGTGTCCTTCTCGGCCCGCAAGCCCTATTTCGATAAGATTACCATCCATGCCGGCGAGGCGCAGCTTCCTGATTTCGGTCTGCCTACCCTGCAGGAAGGCATTACGGTCAAGGATGTCTCTTTCGGCTACGATGAAAAGAAGCCGATCCTGGTCCACATGAACGCGGAATTCAAGAAAGGCGGCAAATACGCCCTCACCGGTCCCTCCGGCTGCGGCAAGAGCACCCTGCTGAAGATTCTTCTGGGCTGGCTGCCCGGCTACCAGGGCAAGGTCCTTTATGACGAGAGAGACGTGCGGGATTACACGCCCGAGCAGCTCCAGCAGAAAATGAGCTACATCGAACAGAATGTGTTCCTGTTCAATACCACCATCCGTGAGAACATTACCCTGGGTGAGCACTTTACCGACGAGCAGATGGAAAAGGCACTGCGTGACAGCGCCCTGGCAGGCGACCTTGCCAATATGCCCAAGGGTCTGGATACGCCGGTGGGCGAGGAAGGCAACGCCCTCTCGGGCGGCCAGAAGCAGCGCGTGGCCATCGCCCGTGCTCTGATCCATAACCGCAGCATCCTGCTGGTGGATGAGGGCACCAGCGCCCTGGACCAGAAGAACGCCGACATCGTGGAGAAGAGCCTGCTGTCCAACCCTGACCTGACCCTGATCCTGATTAGCCATCACCTGAGCGACGAACGTAAAGCCCAGTTCGATCATGTGTACGAGTTGACGCCCGCATCTTCTATTGTCTGAAACCGGGAAGCAACGCAATAGCCGGAAGAATCCAAAGAAACCGTGCCGGGGTTTCGTGACACACGACTTTGTTTGCAAAGTCTAGTGTGTTACACCTTGGTTCCGGCTGATGCGGAAAAGGGACTGCGAGCAGCTCCGGCAAGCACCTATTCTGCGGCAGAAGGATGCGCGGATGGGGATGGCAGCTAATGGTTTCTGCCCACCCAGCGCAGGCTTGCAGAGGAACCAATGGTGTACGTTCTCCTTCCTGCCGCAGCAGCGTTTTTCCCTATAAGCCGCAAGGTAAATAATCAGCGTCTGTATTTGCCCCGCATCCCGGCCTTTGTGCGGTGCTTTAACATAGAGGATTTATTGAACACTCGCAGCAAGGTCATCTGTTCTTCTTTCGTCAGCTTGGAATAGTCGATGCCGATCTGTCCCATCAGGACATTCATCTTCTTTTCCAACGGAGAACCTTCAAACTTCTGTGCATTTTCAAGCTGCTTCCTCGCTTGCTCGACCGCTGCGCCGTCCGACGTGGTCTTATCGGTCCCATGTGCCGCTTTGATCTGCTTCAGGATCGCCGCCAGCTCATCATAGAGGATCCGCCCGAAATATTCGTCCTCGTCGATCTGCGCCGCTTTCAGCGTCCGCATGGTCAGGTCCTCTGCATCGGCATGGTATCGTCTTTCCAGTTCCTGCCGGGTGGCTTCCACCATGGCATTCATATCCCGGATGCGGTCACTGACCAGACCGTCCACACAGATCTCAAGGTCGGTCATCCACCGGGCAAAATCGGGATGTTCCAGAAGTTCGCACAGCAGCCGATGATTGAATTTTCCATTCCTTAATACGTCCACTGCGCCATCGCTCAGATGCAAGTCCGAAAGGACTGCCTCTGGGCGTTTTTTGTTTTCTGTCACACCCAGCAGGTAGTCCGTGGTCACACCATAGAACTCAGCCAGCGTTGTCACCGCATAAATGCTGAGGTCGGTCACATCGTCGCTCTCGTATTTCGACAGCGCCGATTTGGACAGACCCGTCTGCTCTGCCAGCGTTTCCAGCTTCAGATTCCGCTCCACACGCAGATCTTTGAGCCGTTCTCCCAGTGTCAGCTTGATGTTCATGGTCGCACCTCCGATGTTTTTTGCACAGTATACCACTTCCGGCTGTTCCTGTCCATAAGCGTGGAATTTTGCAGTTTCTGCACCTGTTTTCCGACATTATGGATATACGGCGCAGCGGCCATTGCGGTGCTATCCTATAGACAGAAAGAAAACATATAACTCCCCAGCAGCGAACATATTAAGGGCTTCCCGCGAAAGTCCTCCCTGAAATATATAACAGAACCTTGAGAACAGAATGACCGTCCGAACTGCCCAGACCGCCAAGACCTCCCATCGGGGGAGCGAGCGCCCTGCATGGGGCCGACACAGAGTCCAAAAAGATTTCCTGTCGGGAGGCAGCAAGGGAGACCGGCTTTGAAGTTCCCATTTGGGGACCCCGGTGACTTTGAACGTGGCAGGGATCAAATTGATTCATACCAAAACCTTTGACCAAAGGAGAAATTTTGAGTTTATATCAAAAGATCAAGTCCGCCATCACCGTTCGGCAGGTGGGAGAGATGTACGGCATGGAGCCCGACCGCCATGGCATGGTGTGCTGTCCGTTCCATTCCGACAGCGACCCCAGCATGAAGCTGAACGACACCTATTATTATTGTTTTGGCTGTGGAGCCAACGGAGATGCCATCGACCTCACCGCCAAGCTGTTCGACCTGAACCCCGGCAAGCCGCCGAGATAAATGCTCGCGCAAGTGGGGACTTCAAGTGACAGAGCGGGCTTGACCCTTGACCCGGACAAGCCGCCCGCCAATGCCATCGCCCTGCCGCCGCCCAAGCGTGGCCTGACGGACGAGCAGTGGGCAGACATCGCCTACTGCCTGCGGGTGCTGACCGATTATCTCGACCTGCTGCACGACTGGCGAAAGCGTTACAAGCCCGCCAGCCCGGAAGAACCGCTGGACGAGCGGTTCGTGGAAGCCCTCCACATGACCGAGACCATCGAGCACCTGACGGACTGCGTTGCATTTGGGACGCCCCAGCAGAAGGCCGCTGCCGCTGCACGGCTGCTGTCCGGGTCGTACCTGCTGATGCTGGAGGAGCGCACCGACCGCCTTGCTCTGGCAAAGTGCGCCTGATAATTTATTCACCTGAAGTGGTAGATCTCACCGTGAGACCCGCCACTTCACTTTTCTAAAGGAGAACCACCCTATGAAGAAAAACATTTCCCGCAACCCCTTATGGCCGGACTGGTACAACGGCAAGAAAATTGACGAAGTCCAGTTTGGACGTGCCTTTCTGGAACAGTGGCCGCTGAAATGCGTCAACGGAACGCTGTACACGCTGGACGGCCCGGTGGAGGACGAGAGCGAGATCAAGCAGCGCATCTTGGAGAACATCGAGGAATATGTCACCTCCGGCCTGTCCAAAAAGGTCACCAACATTCTGGAGACCATCAAGCTGCTGGCCTTTTCCGACCCGTTCCCTATTGAGCAGGACTGCATCCACCTCCAGAACGGCGTGTACCATCTGCCGGACGGCTCTTTTCAGGAGAGCCGCCTGTTCTGCCAGACCCGCCTACCTGTGAGGTATGACCCCAAAGCCGCCAGCCCTGACCGCTGGCTGACCTTTCTGCACGAGCTGCTGGACGATGCTGACATCCCAACCTTACAGGAGTATCTGGGCTACTGCCTGATCCCCAGCACCAAAGGCCAGAAGATGATGCTCATTGTCGGCAAGGGCGGCGAGGGCAAGTCCCGCATTGGTCTGGTGCTCAAGCGGCTCATGGGAGATGCCGCCAGCAACGGCAGCGTCCAGAAAGTGGAGAACAATCGCTTTGCCCGTGCCGATCTGGAACGCCGCCTGCTGATGATCGACGATGATATGGATATGAACGCCCTGCCCAAGACCAACTATATCAAGACCATCGTCACCGCCGAAGCCAAGCTGGACTTGGAGCGCAAGGGTGTCCAGAGCTACCAGCGGGACATTTACGCCCGGTTCCTCTGCTTCGGCAACGGTGCGCTGACCTCGCTGTATGACCATTCGGACGGTTTCTTTCGCCGCCAGCTTATCCTGACCACTAAGGACAAGCCTGCCGACCGCACAGACGACCCTTTCCTTGTGGAGAAGATGTGCGCCGAGTTGGAAGGCATCCTGCTCTGGTGTCTGAAAGGGCTGCACCGGCTGGTGCAGAACGATTTCCGCTTCACGGTCAGCGAACGTGCCGCGGCCAACGTGGACACCATCAAGCGCAGCAGCAACAATGTCATCGACTTCATGGAATCCGAGGGCTACTTCCGCTTCAAGGCGGACTACTCCATCAGCTCCAAGGAGTTCTACGACATTTATAAGCAGTGGTGCGAGGACAACGCCTGCCACAGCGTATCGGCGATCCGTTTCAGCGCGGAACTGCGCCAGAATGACCGCCGCTATAACCTTGAAGCCACCAACAACATCTATCTGCCCGGTGGCCGCAGGGTGCGGGGTTTTGTAGGCATCGAACCGCTTGTCCACCCCTGCCCGTAAAAAGTGCATTTTTCACAGAAGAAGTTCGTACAACCTGTACGGTCTGTACTTGTACGCATCTGTACGGCGAATTAAAGCGTTTTAAAACGTGTTATCGTTTATATTTCGCATTTCCGTACGTCGTACGAACCGTACAGGTTATTTGAAGTCCGTACGCAATTTTTTCAGATGCGTACGGAGCAATCAAGTTCGCATTGTGCGAACTTGATCGTAGCTCTCCCGCATGAGACGTTCCCCCTCGGAGAGTCCTCGAAGAGCCCACTACACTTTGCAGCCCATAGGGATGAAAGTGTTATAGTGGGTTATTACACTTCCGGGGAAGTGCATCTCCGTTCCCCGTCACCTTTCGATGAACCTTGAAAGGAGGGATGCCCTTTGGCAAGAAACGATGGCGTTGACCGCACCAGTGTCCGGAATCTCGCCGTTTCGGACAAGGCCGTTGGCAACACCCAGCAGCACAATGAGCGTGAAAAGGACAGCTATCGGAACCCCGACATTATCCCCCAGCGCACTGCATGGAACGTCCACTTCAAAAAGCCAACTGCCAGCTACACCGACCTATTCGCCCAACTGGAAGCCGCCGGAACCATCTCCACGCGCGGCTTGAAGCCGGATGCTATCCACTACTGTGAACTTGTCTTTGATGTCAACTCGGCCTATTTTGACAACCACGGCGGCTACGAGTTCGCCAAGCAGTTCTATGAGGATGCCTACCAAGCTGCCGTTCAAATCGTGGGCGGTGAGCAGTATATCCTCTCGGCAGTCATGCACGCCGATGAGATCAACCGTGCCATGACCGAAGCATTAGGCCGTGAAGTCTACCACTATCATCTCCATGTGGTCTATGTGCCTGTGGTGGAAAAGCAGATCCTCTGGTCGAAACGCTGCAAGGACAAGGCACTGGTCGGCACCGTCAAGGAGACCGTCATGCAGGTCAGCCGGAGCAAGAAGTGGGCATCCAAACCTCTGCTGGACGAATCGGGAAAGCCTGTTTTGCAAAAGAACGGCAAGCCCGTCCTGAAGAAGTCGTACAGTATCCTGCAGGACGACTTCTTTAATTTTATGCGCGCTGCCGGGTACACCGACGTAGAGCGCGGCGAACGTGGCAGCACCGAAGAACACCTGACCGTCACCCAGTTCAAAGTTCAACGGGAGCAGGAACGGCTGGACAGCCTGACCGCCCAGATTGACCAGAAAGAGCAGCACCTCATCCAAACCAACAAAACCCTCTCCAAGACCGAAAAGGAACTTGCCGCTGTGCAGAAAAAGGCCACGCTCACAAAAGAAGCCCTCATTCATGCGCGTGATCTGGACTATATCGGCAAGCGCACCTTTCTCGGCAACTACTCGCTGACCGAAGAAGAATTTTCCAAACTGAAAAAACAGGCTGACCACGGCTATATGATGGACGTAGAGAACCGCCGCCTGAAAGAAGAACTTTCCACCGCCAAGAAGGAAGCCATTCATTGGAGCAACAAGTACCACGACCTGTGGTACGATGTAAAGCCCTATCTGGAGGCTCTCCACCGTGCTCCTGAACTGGTGCGGGGCTTTCTGGAAAGATTCTTGCCCCCAAGCAGGAGCGCACCATGAATGTGCCACAGCGAAACCGCAAGCGTGGGCAGGATGTAGAACTTTAAGCTGAATTTTTAGATGATATGACAATATAAGGAGCAATGCTTATGGATTTTGACCGTAATTCTATGACCGTCCCTGTGCAATCTTCCGATTATACGAATAAGTTCTTGCAAAAGGACTCGAATCTCACTACAATGGAGGTGGTCACTCAAACCAATGCCGTCAAGTCTCCGACTGACAGCCCAGCAACCACGAAGCTGGTGTACACGGTGGAAGAGATCGCACGAATGCTGGCCATCAGCCTGCGCTCTGCTTACAACCTGTGCAACAGCACCACCGAATTCCGTGTCCTGCGGGTAGGCGGAAGCATCCGTGTACCGAAAGACAGTTTCGATGCGTGGCTCTACCGGGCAGCTTGATAAGGAGGCAAACAGTATGGCATATATCACGAAACGCGGCAGTTCTTACAGTGTCCGCTACACCTATCAGGACGAGCACGGCAAGAGCTGCGACAAATGGGAGAGTTTTCCCACAAAAAGAGGAGGCAACAAACCGAAAAAAGCAAATCGAGCATGAACTGGCGGCTGGTACTTTCCTGATTCCGTCCTCTGTTACGGTAGCAGAGTTCCTCATGGATGGGCTGCCCAAGCAGTGCAGCAAACACAAGTGGGCACCCAAAACCTACGAATCCAACCTTTCCACCATTCAGAACCTTATTATCCCCTATATCGGCAGCATGGAGATGCAGAAACTCAAGCCCTACCACATGGAAAACCTCTATACGACCCTGAGCAAAACGCCCTGCGGTTCGTATATCGAGGGAAAGAAGCAGGAACTGACCGAAAAGCAGAAGCAGCGGTTTCTTTCTGGCACAACCATCCATGAGGTTCATCGGCTGCTGGGTACAGCGTTCCAGTATGCCGTGGAGTGGGGTATCCTGATCAAAAGTCCTGTTCCTGTGGACAGCCCCAAGAAGTCCACGCAGGAGCGTACCATCTGGACGGTAGAGGAAATGCGGGCAGCACTGGACAGCATGGAGGACCCCATCCTGCATCTGGCAGTCCATCTCACGCTGGTGGGCGCACTGCGAGAGGGCGAAATCGTAGGTCTGACCCCGGAAGATATTGACTTTGACGCAGCGGATGGCATCGGAACATTCCGTATCAACAAATCCATGCAGCGAGTGCGTAAAGAAGCCCTAAATCAAGTGGACGATGGCTGCATCATCAAGATATTCCCGGACAAGCTGGAGCGCAGCACCACTTCCCTCATCCTGAAAAGCACCAAAACCGCATCCTCCTGCCGTACCATCTTCATGACCTCTGCACTGAAAGAGGAATTGAAGAAGTGGCTGAATCAGTTGGCGGCAGACGAGATGAAAGACCCGGCACGCTACCATGATAGCGGAATGCTGTTTCGTCTACCCAATGGTCTGGCAGTGGAGCCGGTGCTGATCCGCAAGAAGTTCCTCAAATGGCAGGATGCCCACCCGGAATTCCCCCGCATTGTGTTCCACGGTTTGCGGCATTCCAGTGCCACCTATCAACTGATGATCTCCGGCGGCGATGTGAAAGCCGTTCAGGGCACCACAGGGCACGCCACGGCGGATATGCTGGTGAACACCTACGCTCATATCCAGCAGTCCTCCCGTGTAAAACTGGGCAGGAAATTTGAGGAGGGGTTCTATGCTAAACAGGAAAGCCCCAACCCGCAGGCTGTACCCGCCGCAGGCGAACCGACCATCTCCATGACCGCTCTGCTGGAACTTCTGAAGGACGCAGACCCCGAAGTAAAGGCGCAGCTCCGTCTGGCTCTGCTGATCTGATGCAAAATTTACCACGCATTTCAAAGCAATTCCAGCCCATGCAGAGGATTCCTATGAAAACACCAACCGTGCAAAAACCGTGCATTGACCGTGCAAGCCCCGATTTTTCGGGGTTACATAACAAAAAAGAACGACAAATCTTACGATTTGTCGTTCAAAATCTGGTGCACCTCCAGGGACTCGAACCCTGGGCCCACTGATTAAGAGTCAGTTGCTCTACCAACTGAGCTAGAGGTGCATATGGTGACCCGTACCGGAATCGAACCGATGTTAAAGGCGTGAGAGGCCTCTGTCTTAACCGCTTGACCAACGGGCCATATAAAAGTCGGCGACTACCTATTTTCACGCGCCGTTTCCAGCGAACTATCTTGGGCACGAGTGAGCTTAACTTCTGTGTTCGGAATGGGAACAGGTGGAACCTCACCGTCATCGTCACCGACCAATATGACTGGTTCAGTATAACATTTCTGTTCTACTTTGTCCAGTGTTTTTAGAAGGACGTGCCTTCAAAACTGAATAATCACTGCTCACATTTTGTCATTGACTTGAGAATTCAAGCGAATTGTGGTCAAGCCCTCGATCTATTAGTACACACTTGCTGAATGGATCGCTCCACTTACACATCGTGCCTATCAACCTCGTAGTCTTCAAGGGATCTTACCTGATCAAATCAGTGGGATATCTTATCTTTGGGTCGGCTTCACGCTTAGATGCTTTCAGCGTTTATCCGATCCGTACGTAGTTGCCCAGCTATGCTCCTGGCGGAACAACTGGTGCGCCAGAGGTACGTCCGTCCCGGTCCTCTCGTACTAGGGACAGCTCCCATCAAATATCCTGCGCCCACGACAGATAGGGACCGAACTGTCTCACGACGTTCTGAACCCAGCTCGCGTACCGCTTTAATTGGCGAACAGCCAAACCCTTGGGACCGAATACAGCCCCAGGATGCGATGAGCCGACATCGAGGTGCCAAACCTCCCCGTCGATGTGGACTCTTGGGGAGATCAGCCTGTTATCCCCAGGGTAACTTTTATCCGTTGAGCGATGGCATTTCCACTCACATACCACCGGATCACTAACTCCAACTTTCGTTACTGCTCGACCCGTCAGTCTCGCAGTTAGGCTCGCTTCTGCGTTTGCACTCTTTTGCTTGATTTCCGTTCATGCTGAGCGAACCTTTGAACGCCTCCGTTACTCTTTAGGAGGCGACCGCCCCAGTCAAACTGCCCACCTAACAATGTCCCCCGACTCGATTCAGAGCCGCAGGTTAGAATTCCAATATCGCAAGGATGGTATCCCAACGGCCTCTCCGCCAAAGCCAAAGCCTTGGTTTCCAAGAGTCCCATCTATCCTGTGCATGCAACATCGAAACCCAATATTAGGCTACAGTAAAGCTCCATGGGGTCTTTCCGTCTTGTCGCGGGTAACCGGCATCTTCACCGGTACTACAATTTCGCCGGGCGGGCTGTTGAGACAGTGCCCAAATCATTACGCCTTTCATGCGGGTCAGAACTTACCTGACAAGGAATTTCGCTACCTTAGGACCGTTATAGTTACGGCCGCCGTTCACTGGGGCTTCGATTCAATGCTTGCACATCTCCTCTTAACCTTCCAGCACCGGGCAGGCGTCAGCTCGTATACGTCATCTTTCGATTTAGCACAAACCTGTGTTTTTGGTAAACAGTTGCTTGGGCCGATTCTCTGCGGCTCCATCTCTGGAGCACCCCTTCTCCCGAAGTTACGGGGTCAATTTGCCGAGTTCCTTAACAACCCTTCTCCCGTTGGCCTTAGAATCTTCTTCCTACCTACCTGTGTCGGTTTGCGGTACGGGCACCTCAGAAATACACACAGCTTTTTCTCGCCATCTTCCATCTCAGACTTCGGTACTAACTTCCCTCGATCTCTACCGGAACCAACACCCGGCTCTGAGACTTCATATGTGTCCCTGTGCTTAACTCTTTTGGTGGTGACGGAATCTCTACCGTCTGTGCATCGGCTACGCCTTCCGGCCTCACCTTAGCTCCCGACTAACCTGGAGCGGACGAACCTTCCTCCAGAAACCTGAGGCTTTCGGCCATGCAGATTCTCACTGCATTCGCGCTACTCATTCCGGCATTCTCACTTCTATACACTCCACAGCCGCTTGCGCTACTGTTTCACCGCGTATACAACGCTCCCCTACCCAATACATTACGTACATTGCCTAAGCTTCGGTGTCAGGTTTAGCCCCGTTAAATTCTCCGCGCAGAGACGCTCGACCAGTGAGCTATTACGCACTCTTTGAATGAGTGGCTGCTTCTGAGCCAACATCCTGGTTGTCTGCGTATCTTCACATCGTTTTCCACTTAACCTGACTTTGGGACCTTAGCTGTAGATCTGGGCTGTTTCCCTTTTGACAATGACATTTATCTGACACTGTCTGACTCCCAAGCATCAATACTCTGGCATTCTGAGTTTGATAAGCTTCGCTAACCTCTCGGCCGCTAGGCTATTCAGTGCTTTACCTCCAGGTATCTAACTTGAGGCTAGTCCTAAAACTATTTCGGGGAGAACCAGCTATCTCCGGGTTCGATTGGAATTTCTCCGCTACCCACAGTTCATCCGCCGCCTTTTCAACGGAGGTCGGTTCGGTCCTCCATGGAATTTTACTTCCACTTCAACCTGACCATGGGTAGGTCACCCGGTTTCGGGCCCATTATATGCAACTTAACGCCCTTTTCAAACTCGCTTTCGCTTCGGCTCCAGTCCTTAAGACCTTAACCTTGCTGCATACAATCGCTCGCCGGACCGTTCTACAAAAAGTACCCTATCACGCTTTGACGTGCTCTAGGTGCTTGTAGGCACAGGGTTTCAGGTTCTTTTTCACTCCCCTCCCGGGGTGCTTTTCACCTTTCCTTCACAGTACTATACGCTATCGGTCACTGGGTAGTATTTAGGGTTGGAGGGTGGTCCCCCGTATTCCGACCAGGTTTCACGTGTCTGGCCGTACTCTGGATCCTGCGCAGCTCTCTCCGTTTTCACCTACGTGGTTCTCACACTCTCTGACCGGCCTTCCCATGCCGTTCGGTTAACAGATTAAGTCTTAAAAGCAGTCCGTACCCCGAAAGTATTTCTACTCTCGGTTTGCCCTCTTCCGCGTTCGCTCGCCACTACTTACGGAATCTCGTTTGATGTCTCTTCCTCGCCCTACTTAGATGTTTCAGTTCAGGCGGTTCCCTCAATACACCTATTTTAAATTTCAGTGTATTGTACCTGAGTATGAACCCAGGTGAGTTTCCTCATTCAGAGATCCCCGGATCAATGCTTATTTGCAGCTCCCCGAGGCTTATCGCAGCTTATCACGTCTTTCTTCGGCTCCCAGTGCCAAGGCATTCGCCCTGCGCCCTTGTTCGCTTGACCTTTCAAACGTTCTTTCAGAACATTTGGTATCCTCTTGATTCTCTCTTTTGCCAACGAAGATTATTGTTACCCTTCCTTTTGAAATTGTAATATTTCTTAAAAAGAACTTACTATAATCTTTGTTTCGCAGTTATTATTCAGTTTTCAAGGTACGTCTTGGTGATGTCCCTCAAAGCCCGGTCTCCCGAAACTTTGATTTTCATCACATGGTGGGCCAAAATGGACTCGAACCATCGACCTCACGATTATCAGTCGTGTGCTCTAGCCAGCTGAGCTATTGGCCCATGTGGTGGAGATTAAGGGAATCGAACCCTTGACCCCCTGCTTGCAAAGCAGGTGCTCTCCCAGCTGAGCTAAACCCCCACATAAGGTTTTGAGTAACCCCTTTTCAGGGCCCTCAAAATCGAACAATATCTAATCAACTTGTATCTATCACCTGTTCCAGATGGCTGACCATCTTCGATGTTCTTCCATCTGCCTGACTCCTTAGAAAGGAGGTGATCCAGCCGCAGGTTCTCCTACGGCTACCTTGTTACGACTTCACCCCAATCACCAGTTTTACCTTCGGCGGCGTCCTCCTTACGGTTAGACTACCGACTTCGGGTCCCCCCGGCTCTCATGGTGTGACGGGCGGTGTGTACAAGGCCCGGGAACGTATTCACCGTGGCATGCTGATCCACGATTACTAGCAATTCCGACTTCGTGCAGGCGAGTTGCAGCCTGCAGTCCGAACTGGGACGTTGTTTCTGAGTTTTGCTCCACCTCGCGGTCTTGCTTCTCTTTGTTTAACGCCATTGTAGTACGTGTGTAGCCCAAGTCATAAAGGGCATGATGATTTGACGTCATCCCCACCATCCTCCGTTTTGTCAACGGCAGTCCTGCCAGAGTCCTCTTGCGTAGTAACTGACAGTAAGGGTTGCGCTCGTTGCGGGACTTAACCCAACATCTCACGACACGAGCTGACGACAACCATGCACCACCTGTCTCTGCGTCCCGAAGGAAAATACTGTTTCCAGCATCGTCGCAGGATGTCAAGACTTGGTAAGGTTCTTCGCGTTGCGTCGAATTAAACCACATACTCCACTGCTTGTGCGGGCCCCCGTCAATTCCTTTGAGTTTCAACCTTGCGGTCGTCCTCCCCAGGTGGATTACTTATTGTGTTAACTGCGGCACTGAAGGGGTCAACCCTCCAACACCTAGTAATCATCGTTTACGGTGTGGACTACCAGGGTATCTAATCCTGTTTGCTACCCACACTTTCGAGCCTCAGCGTCAGTTGGTGCCCAGTAGGCCGCCTTCGCCACTGGTGTTCCTCCCGATATCTACGCATTCCACCGCTACACCGGGAATTCCGCCTACCTCTGCACTACTCAAGAAAAACAGTTTTGAAAGCAGTTTATGGGTTGAGCCCATAGATTTCACTTCCAACTTGTCTTCCCGCCTGCGCTCCCTTTACACCCAGTAATTCCGGACAACGCTTGTGACCTACGTTTTACCGCGGCTGCTGGCACGTAGTTAGCCGTCACTTCCTTGTTGAGTACCGTCATTATCTTCCTCAACAACAGGAGTTTACAATCCGAAGACCTTCTTCCTCCACGCGGTGTCGCTGCATCAGGGTTTCCCCATTGTCCAAAATTCCCCACTGCTGCCTCCCGTAGGAGTCTGGGCCGTGTCTCAGTCCCAGTGTGGCCGTTCAACCTCTCAGTCCGGCTACCGATCGTCGCCTTGGTGGGCCATTACCTCACCAACTAGCTAATCGGACGCGAGGCCATCTCAAAGCGGATTGCTCCTTTTCCCTCTGGTCGATGCCGACCCGTGGGCTTATGCGGTATTAGCAGTCGTTTCCAACTGTTGTCCCCCTCTTTGAGGCAGGTTCCTCACGCGTTACTCACCCGTTCGCCACTCGCTTGAGAAAGCACGCTCTCTCTCGCTCGTTCGACTTGCATGTGTTAGGCGCGCCGCCAGCGTTCGTCCTGAGCCAGGATCAAACTCTTTATAAATGATATTTATCACTTAAAAAGTGTTAAATCTTCTTCGCTCAGCACGCAATCGCTTGCGTCCTGTGTGAATTACTTTGTTTGGAATTGTTTAACGTGTTTTTCCAACACGAAAATAGGTTCCGTTACAAGTTTTTCGATATTGTTCAATTTTCAAGGTCCTGTGCGCCTCAGCCTTAGCGGTTGATAGCTTGTACATTTTAGCACGTTTGTGTTGGAATGTCAAGCGCTTTTTGAAGATTTTTGAAGTTCTTAGAAGAACCAATCGACCTTCGTCACTTTTCATCCGTTTTTTCTGAAGCGTTTGTGTCAGACATCCGCCTGACAGTAATGTATTTTAGCACAGACTCAGACAAAAAGCAAGCCCTTTTTTTTACATTTTTCAAGAAAAGCCCTATTTTCTTTTGCACGGCTCATTCAATAGCCGCTCCCGCATTTTGCGCAGGATCTTGCGCTCCCGCCGGGAGATCTGTACCTGCGTGGTATGCAGCACTTTTGCCGTCTCACTTTGGGTGCGGTTGGCATAGAACCGCAGACGGATCAGAAGCCGATCCTCTTCCGGCAGACTTTCCAGCACCTCGGCCAGGCCGATCTTATCCGCAAGTTCTTCCTCCGGGGATTCCACCGGGATATCTATCTGCCGGTCATTGTTCTCCCCTTCCGGGGTCAGGCTCAGGGCGGGCTGTGCAGCCTGGATCGCAAGCGTGATGTTCTCCACGCTCTCCCCAGCTCTTCTGCCAGTTGAGAAAGGGTCGGCTCGGTGCCGCAGAGCTTCCTGTGATGTTCCCGCGCCGCATTGACCCGCAGCCCCAGTTCTTTTAAAGAGCGGCTGACCTTGACTGTGCCGCCCTCCCGGAAAAGCTTTTTGATCTCGCCCAGGATCACTGGCACTGCATAGGTAGAAAAGCAGACACCACGCCCCTCATCAAAGCCGTCGGTCGCCTTGACCAGTCCCATGCAGCCAGCGCCGTAGAGATCATCATATTCAATGCCCCTGCCCCGAAAGCGTCCGGCACAGGCGTGTACCAGCCCGAGGTTCTGTTCAATGAATGCACTGCGCCGGGTCTTGTCCGTTACCATGGTATTCCCTCATTTCCTTTTTATGTAGAGGGCTTTTCCTCCAGATGCTTTGTCAGAATGACCCGGGTGCCCCGGCCGGGAGCGGAGCGCACACTGACTTTATCCATAAAGCTCTGCATGACCGCAAAACCGAGACCGGAGCGCTCCTCCGGGTTTCCGGTGGTGAAGAGCGGCTCCATCGCTCTGGGGATATCCGGGATGCCGACTCCTTTGTCTGCGATCACGATCCTGACCACCCGCCCCGGATAAACGGAGACTGTCATGGTGATGGGCCCCACCCGGTCGGGGTAGGCGTGGACGATGCAGTTGGTGACGGCTTCGGATACCGCCGTTTTCAGGTCAGCCAGCTGGGGCACAGTGGGGCCATACCGGGCCAGAAAAGCCGCTGCCGCACCGCGGGCATACGCTTCGTTGACGCTGAGGGAATCAAATTGGATCCTGGTCGTGTTTTCCGCTTTCATCTTCATTCCTCCTGTCCTGCATCCGTGCAGGGGATATTGGCCAGCCGCAGAACGCGGCGCAGCTGCTCCGGGGCGTGCTGGATACGCAGGGTTCCGCCCAGACTGCAGGCGCAGCGCTGGCGGCCCAGAATCAGCCCCACCCCGGACGAATCCATAAACCCAACCCCGCCCAGATCGAGCACCAGCGTTTTTGGGGTGCGGGCCAAAAGGGCATCGTCCAGCTGGATGCGCAGGTTCTGTGCTGCATCGTGGTCGATCTCCCCTGCCAGATAGGCATAGAGCAGGTCGTCCGCCGCACTGAATGTAACTGTTGCCATTTTCTGTCCTTTCCTTGCGTGAATCGCTCAGGCTTGTCCGGCCTGCCGGAGGCTTTCCCTTTCCGGGAGGGCGGCAGTGCAAAGCATAGCCCAAGCGGTTTCCTCTAAACCAAAATAAAAGAGCCTGTACACGTTTTCATCAGTGTACAGGCTCTTTCGGGCATATTTTAGAAAAGGGTGTCGCTTACTTTTCAGCCAGCAGATCGGCAGCTTCCAGTGCGATGGCTTCGCCGCCGCAGATCAGCAGGCCGCGGCGGCTGTTGGCCCGGGCAAGCTCCACAGCTTCGGCCAGGCTCCCGCAGAGCTTGGCATCAAAGTGGTAGCGTGCCTTTTCCAGCAGGCGCTCGGTCATGGCGGCATCCGTACCCGCCGGGGAACGAGGAACACCTTATCAAAGGGATTCTCGCTCATGCCGGGCATGGTGGTACGGTCTTTTTCTGGGTCTCAGCCGTCAGGCCGCTTTCCAGCGCGGAGAAGAAGGCCTCGGCTCCTTCTTCCTCTGCCAGACCGATGACAGCGCTCAGGTGGCGCACCTTGGCCATGTTCAGGACACGCAGCAGGGCAATGGCCTGCTGCGGGGTGCGGCAGGCATCCAGCACCATCAGCGGGCGCTGGGAGAGGACCCGGATGCTGCTGCGGTTCTCCACAGCGGCCAGACCTTCCAGAATGGCTTCATCGGGGATGTCATAGCCCTTTTTGCAGAGGGCCAGGGCCAGTTCCACCGCAATGGCGGCACTGCCCGCTGCGTGACGGCCCAGGAAGGCCAGCGGCACGGTATAGCCGCCGTAGTCCACACGGCTGGCAAACTTTTCGGCTTCGAGGAAGGTGATATCATCGGGGTCCGGCACGACCAGCTCACAGTCTGCCTTACCGGCGGCCACGATGAGCTCACTGACCACCGCCTTGGGCTGCTCAGGCGCGGTGACGCAGATGCTGCCCTTGCGCATGACACCGGCCGCCAGCGCGGCGGAGCGCTCCAGCGAGGCGCTGATGCCGTCCGGGCCGATGGAGGTGACCGCACAGACCGGCAGCGTGGGCAGGGCCTCGGTAAGCCCCGCATCGGGCAGCTCCACCACGGCCAGCGCACAGCCTGCCTCGCCAAAGCAGCGGGCAGCGGCAGCCAGCTCGGCGGCAGCACGGGGCAGGGTCTCCCGGGCGCTCAGGGTCTCGGCGGCCTGTGCAAGCAGCTCCGGTGCCACAGGTTTACCGTTCACCCGGATGCGGGCAGAGAGCGGTTCACAGCCTGCGTGGTAGCTGCCGGTAACGAGGCCGGCAGCCCTGAGCACCGCCGCCGTGAGGGCGGCGGCGGTCGTTTTGCCAGCCGTACCGGCTACGCCCAGATAATCCACCCGGCCTGCCTTGGCAGAGAGGGCTTCCTGCAGCTGCCGGGCCGGGGCAAAGCCCTCGGGCAGAGATGCAAAATAGGCATTTGCCTGTTCAATGGTCATTGCGTCAAACCTCGTTTCGATGTTGATAGAGAATGATGCACATCCGGACAAGCCCCAGCAGGATGAGCCCCACCAGCAGGCCGGTCATCACACCGGAAAAATCGATCCAGATATCGGTGACCTGGCCGCTGCGGCCCGGCACAAAGAGCTGGATGGTCTCATCGGTCAGGGCTGTGAGCAGGCCGCCCAGCATGGGCCAGGACACATGCTTGAAGAAGTGCCGGGTATAGACCCGCAGGCAGAGAGTGAGCAGGAAGCCTTCCAGCGCATACTCGCAGAAATGTGCCAGCTTGCGCACGATGTGCATGGTGAGCCGGTCAGCGGCACCGGGAAGGCCCAGATGCCGCAGGATGCCCTGCAGTATCCCCAGTACCCGGCCGCTGGCCCCTCGGACACATCCGCGATCTGCAGAGAGTTGGAGAAGATGAATACGATGCAGGCGATAAGCGCAAAGGTAAAGATCACCCGCCACGCGATGAGCCACGGGGAGGTGCGTTGATTCTGTTCCTGCATCCGCTTAGCCCAGAGCCTTGATGCTCTGCTCGATGTTGGCCAACTTGCTCTGGCTGTTGGTGCGCTTTGCGCGGATCTCTTCCACCAGAGCGGCGGGGGCACGCTCCACGAACTTGGGGTTGGCCAGCTGGTTCTCGAACATAGCCAGTTCCTTCTCGGCCTTGGCCTTTTCCTTGTTCAGGCGGGCCAGCTCCTTCTCGCGGTCGATCAGCTCCATCATGGGGATAAAGCCGCGGGCGGTGTGGGTGGACACCTGCACCATGCCATCGGTGCTGCCCTCGTACTTTTCCGTAAAGGTCACGTCGGTGGCAAAGGCAAACTTTGCCAGATAGACCTCTGCATTCTGGAAGGGAGCGGGATCAGCCGTCTCGATGATCATGCTGGTCTTTTTGGCAGGATGGACATTCATCTCGGTGCGCATGGTGCGGACTGCCTTGATGAGTCCATGACCTTTTCAAAGGCTTCCTCTTCCTCGGCCCAGTTGTGTGCCTCGTCAAAGGTGGGCCAGCTCTGGGTCATAATGGTCTCGGCGGAGCCGGGCAGGGCCTGATACAGCTCCTCCGTGATGAAGGGCATGAAGGGATGCAGCAGCTTGAGGGCCTTATCCAGCACATACACCAGCACACGGCGGGCGGTATCTGCCTGCTCTGCATCGCCGGAGTTCAGGCGGGGCTTTGCGATCTCGATGAACCAGTCGCAGTAGACATCCCAGATGAAGCTGTTGATCTTGGCAGCGGCCAGACCCATCTCGAAGTGGTCGAGGTTGTCGGTCATGGCACCGGCCACCTGATTCAGCTTGGTCAGCACCCACTTGTCGCTCATGTCCAGCTTGCTCTCCTCGGGCAGGCCGGGCTGGAAGTCCTCGGGCAGGTTCATCAGGACAAAACGGGTGGCGTTCCACAGCTTATTGGCAAAGTTGCGGGCAGCCTCCACCTTCTTCTCGCTGTAACGCATATCGTTGCCGGGGGTGGAGCCGTCCAGCAGCATGAAGCGCAGTGCATCCGCGCCGTACTGGGCAATGACCTCCAGCGGGTCGATGCCGTTGCCCAGGCTCTTGGACATCTTGCGGCCCTGGCTGTCGCGGACGATGCCGTGGATGCAGACGGTGTCGAAGGGAGCCTTGCCGGTGTAGGCCAGGCCGGAGAAGATCATGCGGCTGACCCAGAAGCCGATGATATCATAGCCGGTGACCAGCGTGTTGGTGGGGTAGAAGTACTTCAGGTCCGCGCTGTCCTCATTGGGCCAGCCCAGAGTGCTGAAGGGCCACAGAGCGGAGGAGAACCAGGTATCCAGCGTATCGGGGTCCTGGGTGAAGTGACTGCCGCCGCACTTGGGGCAGGTGCAGGGCATCTCTTTGGCGACCACGGTCTCGCCGCAGTCATCGCAGTAGAAGGCCGGGATCTGGTGGCCCCACCACAGCTGACGGCTGATGCACCAGTCGCGGGTGCCCTTCATCCAGTTGAGGTAGTTCTTGGTAAAGCGCTCGGGCACAAACTTGATCTCGCCCTTCTCCACGCTCTCGATGGCGGGCTTTGCCAGAGGCTCCATCTTGACGAACCACTGCTTGGAGACCATGGGCTCGATGGTGGAGTGGCAGCGGTAGCAGGTGCCGACCTCGTGCTTCAGGGGCTCGATCTCCTTCAGGAAACCGCCCTCCTTCAGGTCTGCCAGAATGGCCTTGCGGGCCTCGAGGGTGGTCATGCCGGCGTACTTGCCGCAGTCCAGCACCTCGGGCTCGTTCACGGTGTTCTTGCCTGCGGCAAACAGTGCATCGGCAGCGGCCTTATCGGCAGCACCGGTCATGTGGCCGTCGTAGGTAAACACCCGGACGATGGGCAGATCATGGCGCAGACCCACTTCAAAGTCGTTGGGGTCGTGGGCGGGGGTGATCTTGACGACACCGGTGCCCTTGGTCATATCAGCGTGCTCGTCGCAGACGATGGGGATCTCCTTGTTCAGCAGGGGCAGGACAACATGGCAGCCGTGGAGGTGGGCATAGCGGGGGTCCTCGCCGTTGATGGCAACAGCGGTATCACCCAGCATGGTCTCGGGGCGGGTGGTTGCCAGCTCCAGCATCTCGCCGGTCTCCTTGACCGGGTAGAGCAGGTGCCAGAAATTGCCGTCCTTTTCCTCGTACTCCACCTCGGCATCCGAGATGGAGGTGTTGCAGTGGGGGCACCAGTTGACCATCCGGTTGCCGCGGTAGATCAGGCCCTTGTCGTACAGGCGCACGAACACTTCCTTGACGGCATCCGAGCAGCCCTCGTCCATGGTAAAGCGCTCCCGCTGCCAGTCACAGCTGGTGCCCAGCTTTTTCAGCTGGCTGACGATGCGGTTGCCGTACTTGGTCTTCCAGTCCCAGGCGCGCTCCAGGAAACCGTCGCGGCCCACCATCTCCTTGGTCAGGCCCTCGGCACGCATGGCCTCCACGACCTTGGCCTCAGTGGCGATGGATGCGTGGTCGGTGCCGGGCACCCACAGGGCGGCATAGCCCTGCATCCGCTTGGTGCGGATGAGCACATCCTGCATGGTGTTATCCAGCGCATGGCCCATGTGGAGCTGGCCGGTCACGTTCGGAGGGGGCATAACGATGGTGTAAGGCTTCTTGTCGGGGTCCGCTTCCGTGTGGAAGTAGCCGCCGTCCTGCCAGAACTGGTAGATACGGTCTTCCACCTGGCTGGGATCGTACTGTTTTGCGAGTTCTTTCATTGTATCCTCCCAAAAATGTGATGAGTGGGACGAAAAAAGCCGCCCCACGGAACGTTCCATGGGACGGCTGTAAACTACATACCGCGGTACCACCCAAATTGCACCGGCTGCAAACACAGCCCGTGCCCCTTGATGCCCCGGTAACGTGGGGCAGCTCCGAGGGCGGCTACTGGCTTCACCGCCCCTGCTCAAAAGCGACAGTGCGCGGCGCTTACCTGCCGGGCTCTCCCCCGGCTCTCTGCAAGGCGGTTTGCCGCGCACACTCTTTCTCGTTGCATTTATACAAAGAATATAACGTTTTTTTTGGCGTTTTGTCAATAGGGCTCCGAGAACTTCCTACGGCAGGGCTTCAATCTGCGAGATGGCAAGCCCCGCAGGAAAGCATCCTCGTTTTCCACCGTCTGTTCCTTCACGGTGGAAAACTCTTCTGCCGGAGCCGTTTTTTTCCACCACGGGCAGGCTGTCCAGCTCCGCCCGCAGGGCAGCAATGTGGGCAGGGGTAGTGCCGCAGCAGCCGCCCAGGATCTGAACCGTGCCCTCGGCGGCCAGACGGCCCAGCTCCCTTGCAAAGTACTCCGGCCTGCCCTGATACTTCACCTGCGTCCGGGTGACAACGGATAACCCGCGTTGGGCATGACCGACAGGGGCAGCGTGCCCCCAGCTGCTTTGCCAGTGTGCGCATGGCGCCCGGTGCCGACACACAGTTCAGACCCACGGCATCCACGATGCCGCTTTCCTGCATCCGCCGGGCAAGGTCTTTGCAGTACATGCCCTCCCGGGTGTAGCCGTCGGGCAGGACCGCAAAGGACACCAGCACAAAGGCATCCGGCATTTCCGCCTTGATGGCCCCCACGGCATCCAGAAGGCCCGCATCGGAGCTCAGAGTCTCGAACAGGAAATTCCTGGCCCCCAGCGCCGCGAACTGCTTTGCCACAGCCGTATATACCTGCCCCGCCGGAACCGCCTCGGTATCCGGAGCCGGGCCAAGGTCAGCAAAAACAGCAGCACCCGTCTCCCCTGCGGCCTGCACAGCCAGCTGCCAGCCCGCATCCGCCAGCTGCTCCCAGCCCGGCTGCTGCGCCGCCGCCAGACGCGGCAGGCTGAAGGTATTCGTCTTGACGGCATCAGCCCCTGCCGCCAGATACTCCCGGTGGACAGCCAGCACCCCCGCCGGGTCGGTCAGGTTGGCCTGCTCGCACTCCACCCCGGGAGCCGCCTTATAATAAGTACC
>VOFG01004756.1_pt1 | contig 34447 bp, 43 predicted proteins | sample 5384171 | NCBI WGS metagenome assembly VOFG01 (sample SAMN12384726, study PRJNA508395) | human gut metagenome | isolation source: healthy gut F | host: Homo sapiens
AATCTCTTACCTATCACCTGAATGCGGCAGAGAAAGAAGTGCTGCGCGAAAAGATGGACGCCTACTGCATGCAGCGGGGAACAAGCCGCTGGGGCAGCTCTGTGAGGAAGTTTGCAGGAGCAAGATGTGCCCACGCAGGAGATGCAGAGGTAACCGGCAGCGCGTTCCGCGCCGTCGCGCCCGTGTCGGCGGTTTATGCGGCTTTCCGAGTGCAGTCGAGCGCGTACCCGCCGAGAGACACAAAACCGGACGTTGCGCCGGTGTGCGGGAGTGCTGCAAACACGAAAAAAGGAGTTCAAAATGTCTACGGAATTTTATTGTGAAGAATTTCCGGCAGACAAAGATCTGCTGGAAGCCTGCCCGGAAGATAGCTTTCATTTCATGACGCCAGTCGGATATGTTGACCTGACTGCCCAGGATGCAGAGCAGCTCCGGCAGGGTGCGGCGATGCCTGCGCATGCCGGAGAAAGCGGGATGGGAGATACCCGTTCCAGCAGAAAAGCTGCTGCAGCAGGAGCTTGTCACTGCGCGGAAAACCGAGAGCGGTCAATGGTACGCGATCACCACTGATCCGCAGCCAGAAATGGCGGCATCGGAGCAAAGGCAGGAGATGCAGCTGTGACCGACCGCACCTTCCGCGCCGTCACGCCCGTGTCGGCGGTTTGTGCGGCTTTCCGGACACAGCTGGGCCGCGTACCCGCCAGAAGCCACAAAACCGGACGTTGCGCCGACGTGCGGGGGTGTCTGGCCGAGCTACAGCAAACAGAAGCCGGAGCGCTTGCGGGCGGCTTTCGGCGGAGGAACGAGCCGCAAGCGGCGAGGCAGCCGGCTATGGATTTGTCAAGGGATAAAAATGCAGAAAAGATGAATTCGTCGCGGTTGGAAATGGGCGCGACAATGCAGGCTCACGGGGCGTGAGCAGGCGGATATGGGTGTGAAGCTTCTATGCGGCGGTCGACAGAATCGGCTCGTAGACCTTATGGTCACGCAGAATGGCAAATACCACGGCGGTCATTTTCCTCGTCACATGGCCGATGATCGTCATGTATTTGAGCCCTTCTGCGGCTTTCTTCTCGTAATATGCGTGGAACATGGGATCGCGCTGTACAGCGACCTGAGACGCCATCCAGATGCATCTGCGCAGATACGGAGAGCCCCGTTTGGACATATGCGCGTGCGCAGCCTGGAACTCGCCGGACTGGTTGACAGACGGATCGACGCCAATATAGGCTGCGAGCTTGTCCGCAGAAGAAAAACGGGAGATATCTCCGACGCCGGGAATCGTCGTGACCGTCGTATCAAAGCTCTGAAACAGTCGAGATATTTCTTTTTCCAGAGCGTCTGCCTTCCCAGAGAGCGACTGGATCTGGTCGAGCATCAGGAGAATCAGCGTGGAATACGCACCGTCGCAGTCTTCAACGCCGAAGCTGTTTCGTGCAAGCTCTTTGAGTTCGCGCGCCTTCCACTCGCCAAAGTGACCATTGCTGCTGTTCCAGAGCAACTCCGTCAGCTTATCCAGATGTGCGTTGGAAAGCTTCTGCGGCGTCGGATACTTTTTCAGAACCGCCACGGAGGACTTGCAGAAAATCGTATCGAACTGCGCCTCGTATTCCGGAAAAACACGGTCGATCAGAGCGATCAGTTTTCGCTTGAGGTCGCCGGCCATGTCGACCAGATAGAAGCGGTTCCGGCACAGCTCCTTCAGCGCCAGCAGACGATCCTGTGCAACATTGCTTTCGGCATAGCGCCCGAAGCGGATCAGCTCGGCGATGATGAAGGAATCTTTTGCATCTGTTTTGATCTTGCGGATGAACATATCCCGCATGGCGCTGGTTTGGATCGGGTTGAGCAGAATGACGTGGTAGCCGTCCTTGCGCAGCCGCGTAAAGAGCGCCAGCCAGTAATGTGCGGTGGACTCCATCGCAAATACGATCTGGCTTTTGATGTTCGTGTGTTTTCTGATTTTCTCCAGCATGAGATTGTACCCGGTGCAGTTGTTGCGGATAGAGAATGGGCGCTGGACGGTCTGACCGTCCGATGTGATCATACAGACCTCATGGCTGCGCTTGGCGACATCGATACCGACAATGAACATAGCATTCACCTCAACGTAGATTTACAGACAGTCCTCATGGTCTTATGAGTCATACCCTGCTTCGATATCAGCGGAGAATCCCGCATCCGGCTCATAAATGAAAACTCATAAGAGAGAGGTCCCACGCTGCCTAGAGCGGACGAGCGCCGCAAGGAGAAAAGAAGAGAACCTCTGTCTGCATGAGAATATTATATCATCGCGCATCCGCGCGTTGATAACGGCGAGGAAAAAGAAGAACTGCGGTCTCATACAGCAGCGCCGAATGCTGCTTAGAGCGAACAAATTTCGCAAGGACAAAGAATCGGACTGCCGCCGGAACGAGCTTGGAAGCCGCATTTTCATGGGAATGGTTTTTGGCGATTATGCGGAATGTTTGCATTTTTATCCGAGATTTGCCTACGAACGAATTATAGCAGGAGAAAAAGACTTGGCGCTTTTCTGCGCCAGCCTGTCCACGTCTGCCCGCAGTGCGGGCAGTTTTGAGCGGTAAAAACGGCGCTTTTTTGTGGGTGGGAAAAAGTGGATTGGCGCTATTTTTCGGGAAAAGCCAAGATCGTGCCACTGTTGCAGGCATAATTTTGGCGCTTTTCGTTTTGGAGGGGTGAACGCCATAAAACAGAGGAAAAACGCCGCCATTCCGTTTGGCTGGATGACGCGACGTGGAGCAAGGTGCAGTACCACCACAAGCTGGACGGCTGCACGACGCAAAATGACTTCATTGACAAAGCCATTCTCTTTTACTGCGGCTATCTGCAAAGCGAGTATGCCGGAGACTTCTTACCGAAGATCCTTGGTGAAACGCTGAAGCCATCCTCAGTATGTTCGGGGACCGCATCGGCAAGCTGCTTCTGAAGCAAGCCGTCGAACAGAACGTCTGCAATCACATTCTTGCGTCAGATACGGACATCGATGCGCAGACGTACCAGCAGATGCGCGGGAAAAGTTATCAAGAGGTGCTGCGGACGAACGGTCAGATCTCGTTCCCGGAGGTGCTTCGGCAGCAAAGCCGATGGTGACAGATGGCGCGGCTGATACAGAAAACCGGCTTCATCAGTCGCAAAAGCGCGGGCGGCTACATGAAGTATATCGCTACGCGCGAGGGCGTTGAAGTCCTGAATGGCAAGGGTCCCGCGACAGAAAAGCAGAAAGAAATGGTCACAAAGCTGCTTAAGGACTTCCCGGATATGCGGGATTCCTTCGAGTATGAGGACTACAAGCAAGCGCCGACGCTGCACACTGCGTCGGCGCTCATTTCTGCGGCATTGGATTCACATATGCAGAATCTTCAATCCGAAAACGGCTATCTCAAGTACATTGCTACGCGCCCTGGCGCGGAAAAAGCATGGCGCGCACGGTCTGTTCGGGCGGCAGGAAAATACGGAGCTGACTGCGGCGATACACGACTTGACCGCGCACGACGGCAACGTCTGGACGATCATCTATTCCCTTCATCGTGAGGACGCGGAGCGTTTGGGATATAACAATGCCGCAGCATGGCGCAAGTTGCTCGTCAGCCAACAGAATAAGTTTGCGGAAGCGTTTCATATTCCAGCGTCGGCGCTGCACTGGTATGCGGCTTACCACGATGCGGATACGCACCCGCATATTCACATGATGATCTGGACAGATCAGGCGACGGTTTTGAAACGGGATGCTGTTGTGAAATTGCGCTCTGCAATGACCAACAGCATCTTTCAGGCAGAGTTGGAAAATCTCTATATTCGGAAGGATGCAGCTTATAAGGACGTAACCGAAGCGGCGCGGACAGCCATGCACGGACTTGTTGACCGGCTAGAATCTATTGAAAATCCGCCAGAATCGATTCAGCAAAAATGCTGGAGCTTGCGCTGGAGCTGCGCACGACCAGCGGCAAAAAGCAGTACGCTTATCTTAAAAAGCCGCTTAATGATATGGTAGATTCCATCGTGGACGAACTCGAAAAGCTGCCGGAGGTGGCGGCATATTATTCCGTCTGGAATGGTCTGCGCGACACGCTGGAGGGCTATTACAAAAACCGGCCCCGGCAGCACAATCCGCTCTCCCAGCAAAAAGAATTCCGTACAATTAAGAATGCAATCATTCAGGAAGCGGAGCGTCTGCGGCAGCAGATGGAGCAGGAACCTTCGCAGGATGAAGAACCGTCTGTGGAGAAAACTTCATCGGACACTTCTACAAATCCGACGCTTGCGAACGAAAATACTTCGCCTGTGGCTTCTCACCCTACGCAGTTTCCATCCGAATATCTTCTGAATTCAACCATTCGCCTGTTTCATCAGATGGGGCAGATATTCCGCGACAATGCCGCGCCGCCGAGCAACCCAATGGGTATCCGCGTGGATTCAAGCGCCGCAAAAAGCTCATGCAGAAACGGCTGTCAATGGGGCATAAGCAAGATGACCATGAACAAAATTACGATCAGACATTACAGTAACAGGAGGTGCATTTTGGCACAATACATAGAATTTACTCCAGAACAGAAAGAACACGCCGCGTCCGTCGACCTCGAAGAATTTCTCCTCCGCCAAGGCGAAAAGCTCATCAAATCCGGCCGTGAAAAGCGGCTCGCCAGCGACCACAGCGTCACGGTTCGCGGCTGCGAGTGGTTCGATCATGCCTCAAACGAGGGCGGTCGAGCCGTCAGCTTTATACAAAAAAATATTACGGCAAGAGCTACGTTGAAGCCATGTCCATGCTGTTGGGTGAGAGCATGGAGCCGGTTTATCCGCAGGCAAAAAGCAGGAACTGACCCGGCAGAAGCCATTCGCGCCGCCCGTTCCGAACGCGAATATGCACCGTGTGTTCGCGTATCTGCTCAAAACGCGCGGTCTGGATGCCGAAGTGGTTTCCTACTTCGCCCGCAGAAAACTGCTCTACGAGGACGCGGCACACCACAACGCTGTGTTCATTGGCACGGATGAAGGCGGCTGCCCGCGTCATGCGCATCTGCGCAGCACGAACAGCTTTGGAAAGAGTTTTCGTCTGAACGTCGAGTCAAGCGATCCGCGCTACAGCTTTCATCATACCGGCACGGACGGGAGCCTTTTATGTGTTTGAAGCGCCTATTGATATGCTCTCGTACATTTCCATGAACCCGCGCCAGTGGCAGGAGCATAGCTACATCGCCTGCTGCGGCACATCCCCGATCCCAGTCTTGCAAATGCTGAAATCGGAGACGCAGATCGTCTATCTCTGCCTCGACAATGACAAAGCCGGTCACGCCGCGAGTGAACGAATGGCAGAACAATTACGCGAACGCGGCGTCATGACAGAACGGCTCGTGCCGGAGCTGAAGGACTGGAACGAGGATCTTCTCCGCGCCCAAAAGGAGGAATTAGCTCTATGCCTGAGTCTATGACCCCGTTGGTTGCCGTTGGTGTGATAGGCGCGTTATTCGTTCTTCTGCTTTCACTTCTAACAAACAACTACTCCCTGAACAACATCAAGTCTAAAACCGTTGGCGACGGCCAGTACGGAACCGCGCGTTGGGCAACGGATCAGGAGATCCGAAAAGCCTACGTCACGGTTCCCTTTGATGTTGCATCATGGCGTGCCGGGAAGAAGCGACCGACCGTGCAGGGACTGGTCCTCGGCAGTGTGCAGCGCGGCAAGCGGCTGGAGGCGTTGGTGGACTGCGACGATGTGCATTGCCTGATGATCGGCGCGTCCGGCGTCGGCAAAACGGCATTTTTTCTATATCCCAACATCGAATTTGCCTGTGCCTGTGGTATGAGCTTCCTAATTTTGGATACGAAGGGTGACCTCGCGCGCAACTGCGGAAGGATCGCGCAGAAATACTATGGCTACAACGTTTCCGTCATCGATCTTCGCAATCCGATTCGTTCGGATGGCAACAACCTGATGACGTTGGTCAACCGCTATATGGACGTGGCGCGTGAGCATCCGGACAACCTTGCAGCACGGGCGAATGCAGAAAAATATGCGAAGATCCTCGCCAAAACCATCGTCAATCCGGGCGGCGACGAGCAGGATCGTGGACAGAATTCGTACTTCTATGACGCAGCAGAGGGCGTGCTGGCAACCGTGATCATGACGCTGTCTGAGTTTATTCCACCGGACAACGCGGGGCATGACAAGCGGCACATCATGTCCGTGTTCAAGCTGGTGAAGGAACTGATGGCTCCCATGGGAAAGAAGAATGGATTTCAGGTTCTGATAGACAGCCTGCCGGATACGCATAAGGCAGGCTGGATGGCGACCGCAGCAACCAGTTCTTCAGACCAGGGCATGGCATCCGTCATGTCCACGGCCCTTTCCCGCTTGAATTCGTTCATCGATTCCGAGCAGGAACAGGTGCTCTGCTATGACAGTCCAATCGATGCGGAGCACTTTGCGTCCGAGAAGTGTGCAATTTTTCTAATCATCCCGGAGGAAGACCCGACGAAACACTTCATGGCAGGACTTATGATCCAAAACTTGTCGCGTGAGTTGTTTTCTATTGCAAACGATAACGACGGCAAGCTAAAAAAAGCGCGTGGTATTTTACTGCGATGAATTTGGTACGATGCCGCCCCTTTGATGTTTTGCCGCTGTTTTCTGCAGGCCGAAGCCGCAAGCTGACGCTTGTGCCGATCATCCAGAGCCTCGCGCAGCTCGAGAAAAATTACGGCAAGGAGGGGGCGGAAATTATCGGTGACAACTGTCAGGACACCATCTTCGCGGCTTCGCACCCAACAGCCAGACTGCGGAAACGCTGTCCAAAGCCCTCGGCAGCCGGACGGTTTTGACCGGCTCCATCAGCAAAGGGAAAGACAGCAATAGCCAGAGCTTACAGATGGCGGAACGTGCGCTTTATCGCCCGATGAGCTGAAAAGTCTCCCGAAGGGCGACTTCATTGTCATGAAAACTGGCACGCACCCGATGCGCACGAAGCTGCAATTATATTTCAAATGGGGAATCAAGTTTGAAGAACCATATCAAACGCCAGAGCGCGCCCAGCGCGAGGTTTACTATGCAGGAAAGGAGGAATTGCTGATGAACATTAAGAAAAGTCTGTATTCCCAGCCGCAGCCGGTCACGGCATCAAAGCCGGACGGCTATATGAGCAGCTATGGCGACAAATGAGCTTCTTCGGTGAAATTTACGCCGATCCCGACCTGCCGCATCGAGCGCGGACGGTCTATATGTACCTCTGTGACCGCGCAGGCGGCGGGAGCTGCTGGCCGGGCGTGAAAACCATTGCCCGCGACCTGCATCTCTCGCCGCGCACGGTACAGCGTGCGCTGAATGATCTGGAACATGCCGGATACATCGAACGCCAGCGCCGTCACCGTGAAAACGGCAGCTGCACGTCAAATTTATACATTATAACAAATGAGGGCAAATAGCAAATCGGACGCTCCCCGCCAAGGGGGAACGTCCGCACTTTTGCTGTCACCAGCGCCGCGACACCACGGCGCTGCTCGAAGGGCCAACTCTAGCTGAGAACCAATACAGAAAGAAGAAATCTGTATTTTGGAGATGAAGATTCCAGATGAGTACGCATCTATATCCTTCCGGTGCTGTCATATAATTGCTGCAATTACCTTGGCATCTGCGAAAAGCAGAAGTTAAAACGCATAGAACATAAGCAGTTCCTTAAAAAATAATTCACAAAAATTAAACATGTTATTTGGTTAATCTAACATTACTTCTTCTGTTGACAAATTTCTGCGAAAGACTTAAACTATATATAAATGAAACGCTTCATTGTTGGCGGCGAAGTTGAGGGCATCATCGTGCAGAGAGTTACGATCAAAGATATTGCCAAGGCTGCAGATGTGTCCCTTGGTACGGTCAGTAAGGTTTTGAATGGCGACCAGAGCGTCAAGGAGGCAAATCGGCTTGCCGTTGAGCAGGCAGTTCAGGCGCTTGGATACAATGTCAACAAGGTTGCGCGGAGTTTGGCGCATAAACCGATCAAAATTGGCATCATGCTTCCGCATGTGTTTGAAGAATATTTTGATCCGATGGTGCGCGGGATCGCGCGTGGCGTGGTAGATTCTCTGGCTGATTACAAGGTCAGTGCTGTCTATAAAAGCTACGAGAAATTCGACGATGACGAGACGGTTGCTGAATGCCTGGAGTATTTCATTTCTGAGGATGTCAGCGGTATCCTGTTGGGTCCGTTTCATCATATTGGCGCATACAGCGGCGTGATGACAGCGCTGAAAAAGCACCAGATTCCAGTGGTGCTTGTGCTTTCGGATCTTGAGCAGACGCAGCGGTTGGCCTGTATCAGCGTCGATGCGCGTCTGTCCGGCAAAACAGCCGCGGAGCTTGCATCGCTTGTGATGAAGCCGCATGAAGCTGCCGCTGTTTTTGTTGGCAATAAAAAGACGTCACAGAGCACCGCACAAAAGCGGAAAGCTTCTGCGGACGGATACAGGAATTGAATTGTAAGACCATCGGCGTCTTTGAAACGCAGGACGAATCGGAACTGGCCTACCAGTTAACGGTCAGTACACTCAAGCAATACCCCCAGCTTCGCCTGATCTATGTTGCAACGGGCAACTCTGTTGCGGTCTGCCGGGCGATCTGTGACCATGGCAGGCAGGCAGAGGTTCAAGTCATTGCAACGGATCTGCTGGGCGGTCTGCAAAATTATATTAAGCAAGGAATCGTGATCGGCGCTCTGGATCAGCATCTGGAGGAACAGGGTGCGGTTGCGGTCACAACTCTGTATCAGTATCTGACGGAGGGAACGCTGGAGAGCAGCGAGATCAAGATCGCGCCGAGCGTCCTGCTGCAAAGCGGAATGCTGGAGCAGTTTGACACGCATGAATGATAGAAGGTCAAATGCAAATTTGACCTTTTCATTAAAACAAAAAAATGAAACGCTTCATATTTGGAAGAAGGAGAACCATTATGCAGAAAGTAAAGATTGGATTTGTTCCCTCCACGTGGGAATCGTGGGATGGAAGCGCTTATACGGGCAAGCTCGCTGGGAAAATGCGCGCGCGCTGTCTGGAAGCATTTGCAAAGATCCCCGGTCTGGAGATCGTAGTTCCCTCGGAGGAGCTGACGCAGGACGGCTGCGTTGGCACCGTGGAGGAGGGCATGAAGGCCGCCGACCTGTTTAACAAAGAAAACGTGCAGGGTCTCATTATCGGCAATATGAATTTTGGCTTTGAAACGGCCATCGGTGCCATGCTGTCCAAGATCCGCAAGGATATGCCCGTGCTGCATTTTGCCACCCGCAGCGGTCCGTTCTCCCCCGCAGGGCAATCGCGCCAACGATACCTGGTGCGGCCAGTTTATGACCTGTTCCGCGCTCAAGCGCCGCGGCTTCAAATTTGAGCACATCATCACCTGCAACCCCGAAGACGAGATCTTCGCCAGCAAGGTCGAGACCTTTACGCGCGCCTGCAACGCCATTTCCCGCTTTGTCGGTATGCGCATCCTGCAGGTCGGCACGCGCCCGACCGGCTTTGAATCCGAATTTTTCAGCGAAGAAGGGCTGATGCGCAACTTCAGCCAAGTTCTCGTCCCCGTCGATCTGGCGACGGCATATGAAGAATGGACGCGCTGACTGCCGAAAATCCGGAGGTGCAGCGTATTGCCAAGGAGATCCGCGGCGGGGCCGATCTGATCACGGATGAAACGCCGAACTCCATTGTCAATCAGGCACGCTTTGAGAGAATGCTCGTCGAGCTGGCCGAGGAATACCACTGCAACACGATCGCTTCGAGCTGCTGGGAATCCCTGCAGCACCGGTACGGCATTGCCGCTTGCTCCACGTTCTCGCGTCTGAACTCGCAGGGGTTATTCCGTGGGCTGTGAGGTCGACGTGATGGGCGCGATCACCATGAGCATCATGAACAGCTGCGCGCTGGGCATGATACCCGCCGATTTCATCGACTGGACCGATCTGCATCCTACCGAGCCGAACGTCTGGCTGGCATGGCACTGCGGCAATGCAGCCTGCGAGCTGTGCGCCAGCAACAGCAAGACCCACCTGATGATGAACGAGCGCCTCGGTCTCTGGGGGCCGTATTGCTACGGCTCCATGGAGTTCCGTATGAAGGACGGCCCGGTCACCTGCGCCCGCATGGTCGAATACAACGGCAAATATTCCATCTTCTACGGTACCGGCGAGTCCATCGACATCGGCCCGATGACCAGAGGCGCATACGCCTGGATCAAGGTCAACGACGTTGCCGACTGGGAACAGAAGATGATCGAGGTCGGCTGTGTCCATCACGGTGTCCTGATCCACGACGCGAGGGTCGCCGATGCGCTTGCAATGTTCTGCAAGTTCATGGGGATCGAAGCTGTCCGGGGCGCATAAGATGAGTGTTCTTGGTCTGGACGTCGGCACCTCCACCTGCAAAGGTGTTGTGCTTTCGGCGGATGGAAGCATTCTGGCGCAGGAGCAATACGCCTATGCCGATGCCGTCCGGCTGGATGGCCCAAAAGCGGAGCTGCCGCCGTCCTGCTTTGAAGACAGCGTCAAGACGATCGTTGCCGCAATTGCTGCAAGATGTAAGGATGATCCGATCCGCGCGATCGCAGTCAGCTCACACGGTGAGACGCTGGTCCCGATCGGTGCAGACGGAAAACCGCTGGCGGACGCCATGCTCAGCATGGATCGCCGCTGTCAGGAAAATTCTGATGGATTGACAAGTCGGCTGGGGCAGGAGACAATTTACTCGATCACCGGCTCCAAAATGCACCCGCAGTTCCCTGTGCCGAAGGTCATGTACCTGCAGCAGCGGCAGCCGGAGCTTGCACGACACGTAGTCCATTACGACACGGCAAATGATTACGTCTATCGAATCCTCGGCTGCCCCGGCACGATGGACTATTCCATTGCATCCCGCTTTGGCGGCTTCGATGTTCGCCGGCATCAGTGGTCAAAGACCATTTTTTGAGGCAGCAGATTTTTCCCCGGAGCTGTTTTCCAAAGCGGTCTGCGCCGGAACCGTCATCGGCGAGATGCCCCGTTCGCTTGCCGCTTCCCTTGGGCTGACAGAGCCGGTCCTGCTTGTCGCAGGCGGGCACGATCAGCCGTGCGCGGCGCTTGCGATCGGCGGCGGTGACCAGACGCTGCCCGTATCAGCCGGTTCTTATGAATGCGCGGTGCTGTCAACTGCGCAGCCGCTCAATACGCCGGATGGCTTCCGCTATGGACTGAATTCCTACTGCCACATTCTGCCGGATCGCTATGCAACGCTTGCGTTCTTCGTTTCCGGCATGATGGTCAAATGGTTTCTGGATACGTTCTGCACCGAGTTGATGCAGCGTACCGGCCCCGAAATATACGCGCATATGGAGCGGAATTGGAAGGCTGGACCTACAGGGATCTGTTTTACCCCACATATCTTCGGCGCGATGAATCCGGAATGGTCGGAGCACGCGGCCGCGAAGATCAGCGGTCTGACGGCAAACGCGACGAAAGCGGATCTATATAAAGCGGTTCTGGAAGGAACGTGCTGCGAATTGGATCTGAACGTGCGCGTGCTGGAAAAGCTGACCGGCCCGATCGGGCGTCTGGCAATGTCCGGCGGCGGAACGCGCTCGGAGGCATGGATGCAGCTTCGCGCGGACATCACAGGAAAACCCGTTGCGGCAATGCAGAGCGGTGCGGAGGCGTCCTGCCTTGGTGCGGCAATGCTGGCCGGTCTCGGTGCAGGGATCTTCAAAGACCCAGACGGCGCCCGCAGCCGGCTTCATCCGCAGATCTGTCAGTATAAACCGCAGCAGCCGGAACAGTATGCCGCACAAAAAGCGGCTTACCTTGCCCTGCACAGTCCCGGTCTTCTGGACTGAAGCATCATTCGTTGTTATCCGTGAGAGCTCCACGGATGATATAAACCCACACACAAAAAATACAAAAGGAGTCATGCAAAATGAAAAAACTGATCGCTCTGCTCTTGGCGGTCGTCATGGTCCTTGGTCTGGCCGCATGTGCCACCAAAGCTGAGACCCCTGCCACCGACACCCCTGCCACCGACACCCCCGCGACCGATACCCCTGCTGCTTCCACCGAAACCGAAACCAAAACCGAGACCAAGGAAGAAACCCCCGCAGAAGAAACCGATGCAGAATTCAATCCCGCTGACTACACCCTTGTAATTTCGATGCCTGTTGTCAACCATCCCGTTCACCGCTGCGTCCAGCTCGGCTTCGTCGAGGCCTGCAAGGAACTCGGCTACAACTATCAGATCGTTGGCACTGAGACGGGCGACGACAACGAAGTCATCGCTGCCGCTGAGGCTGCCGCTGCTTCTGGTGCTGCCGGCATCATCATCTGGGGCCAGAACGAAACCTATCTGCCCTGCATCGCAACGCTGAAGAACGACTATAACGTTCTGACCTGTGTCCCGCACTTTGCATGGGATCAGGACCAGGCTGTCGGTCTGGACGTGAACCTCGCATGTGACGCTGCCACCTACGCTGTCTCTGTTGCCGATTACATGGCTGAGCAGCTCGAAGGCAAGACCGGCTCCATCGCTTTGACCCAGGCTGGCTACACGACCAACGAAGACGCTGCTTCTGCTGCTTTCAAGGCTGAGATCGAAAAGCTGCAGGGCGAAGGCAAGCTCGCCGGCATCACCGTCCTCGATCCGGTCATCGAAGGCTCTGCCGACGTCACCGAGTCCACGGACGTCAATGCGTCCATCATCCAGGCGAACCCTGACCTCATCGCGGCTGTTTCCTGGACCGGCAACGGCCCCGTCACCTGGTCCAACGCTGCCCGTAAGGCTGGCAAGGCTGCTGGCGATCTGCTGATCGTCTCCATGGACTACACTGCAGACAATCTGGTCGAGCTGGAGAGCGGCTATGTCTCCGCGCTTGTTGCGCAGCCGCTGTATCAGGAAGCTTATCAGGCTGTTTACGACTTTGACACGCTGCTCCGCGGCGGCGAGGTTCCCTATTGGACGCTGCTGGATGCGCCTCTGATGTACAAGGGCGGCGAAGGCGAGCATGATCCTGCTTACTATCAGGACATCCTCGACCGCGTTTCCACCACGTTCGGCAACTAATCACAACGCATACGCGGGGGAGCAAAATGCTCCCCGCAGCTACAAAAAGCACCATGCGCAGCTGCCGCAAACAAAACAAAGAAAGGTATGAAAGCATGCAGCCTTATATGATTGAAACCGTAGACATTACGAAGCGATTTCCCGGCACGCTGGCAAACGACCACATTTGTCTGCGGGCACGCGCAGGTGAGATCATGGGCCTTGTCGGCGAAAACGGCGCGGGCAAATCCACGATCCTGAAATGTCTCAATGGTGTCTATCCTTCGGATAGCTATGAGGGAAAAATCCTGATCGAAGGCAAGGAAGTTCAGCTGAACTCGCCGCTTGACGCGATCCGCCTTGGAATCGGCTTTGTCCGCAGGAGATCAACGTTCTGCAGGATATGAACGTTGCAGAAAACATCTTTTTGTTTGACCTCAGAAACGGCGGACAGGAGAAGCTGGTCAATCACAAGCAGCTTCGGCTCCGCACAAAGCAACTCCTTGAAAAACAGGGATCGATCTCGATCCGTCGGCGAACGTCCGGCGTTTGTCGATTGGCCAGCAGCAGATGCTGATGATCGCACGCGCGCTTGCGACGGACCCGAAAATTCTAATTTTGGATGAACCAACGACCTCTCTTTCCGGACAGGACGTGCAGAGTCTGTTCAAAGTCATGCGCGTGCTGAAAGAAAAAGGCGTTGCAATTATATTCGTAACGCATAAGCTGGCAGAGATCATGGAAATGACCGACTGTTTGACCGTCATGCGCGATGGCAAAAACGTCGGAAGCTATACACGGGATGAGTACGATCAGAACAAGATCGTAGAAGACATGATCGGCCGGAAGCTGACCGTCATGTATCCGGAACGTGCATGCAGCATTGGTGAAGAGCTGCTCCGTGTGGAGCATCTGGACGTTGAGCACCCCTATATCGCAGACCGGTATCTTGTGCAGGACTTTAATCTGATGGTCCGTGCGGGCGAGGTCGTCGGGCTTGCGGGTCTGGTCGGCGCAGGCCGGTCGGAAGCCGTCATGGGGATCTATGGTGAACTGAAGCGCAGCCGCGGGACCATCTATGTGGCGGGGCAGAAAGTCCAGATCCATAACCCCAGAGACGCGATCCGTCACGGGATCGGCATGGTCACAGAGGATCGCAAAAATACGGACTTCATTTTACATGGAGCATCCGAAAAATATTGCCCTGTCGAATCTGCGCGCGATCGCACCACATGGATTTATTCAGTTGAAAACAGAACAGTCCTCTGTGCAGAAATACTATGACGCAATGGGCGTAAAAGCAAATTCCATGAATGATCTCGTGGAAAGCCTGTCCGGCGGCAACCAGCAGAAGGTCGTCATCGGCCGGACGCTGAACGCAGAGCCCCGGATTGTGATCCTGGACGAGCCGACCAAGGGCATTGACGTCGGCGCAAAGGCTGAGATCTACAACCTGATCAATCAGCTGGCGGAGCGCGGCGTTGCCGTTGTGCTGATCTCTTCCGAACTGCCTGAACTGATGGCAATGAGCGACCGTTTTCTTGTCATGGCCGAGGGACGTGTTGCCGGTGAGCTCTCCAAGGAAGAAGCAACGGAAGCAAAGATCATGAATCTGGCGACAACGACCTACAAAACGTTCTGAGGAGGAAACGCCATGCTGAAACAAAGAAATCAATCCGGCACGGGACAGAAAACGTCGATCGTAGAAGTTCTGATGACACCCGAAATCAGTATGCTGATCGTCCTCGTGATCCTGTGCGTCTATACCAATATCATCAACCCCGCGTTTTTCGCAGTAAAAACATCCGAATTATTCTGCGAAACTGCGCGTTTATCGGCGCACTGGCAATCGGTGAAGCCTTTGCACTGATGTGTGGAGAAATCGATCTTTCCATCGGCTGTAATTCGCTGTTCAGCTCCGTGGTTTTTGCCAGCTGTTCCATTACACTCGGCTGGGGACCGCTGCCGTCCGTATTGGCAGGACTTCTTGCGGCAGTATTGATCGGTGTTCTCAACTCAGTGGTCACGCTTCGCTTTGGCATGACCTCCTGGATCACGACGCTTGCCACACAGTACATCTGCAAAGGTCTTGCAACCGTCATTTCCAGAGGCGGTGCAATTTCCAGCCTGAAAGGCATTTTCCAGAAGATCAGCGCGGCGCGCCCCATCGGACTGAGCTGGATGCTGCTGATCGTCGTCCTGATCGCGGTGATCGCAGAGGTGCTGCTTCGCTTCACCCCTGTCGGCAGAAAGGTCCATGCGGTCGGCATCAGTCAGGAAGCCAGCCGGATCGCCGGTCTGAACGTCCGGCGCATCAAAAGCCTCTGCATGATCTTTGCGGGCTTTATGGCAGGCGTCTGCGGTGTCCTGCAGAGCATTGGCAGCCTTTTCCGGCTCCCCCGACGACCGGCGTCGGCAATGAATTTCCTGCAATTATCTGCTGCGCCATCGGCGGCGTCAGCACGACGGGTGGAAAAGGCAGTATTGTTGGTGCAATGGTCGGCGTCCTGATGTTCCAGACACTGAAAAACTGTCTGCAGACACTGGGACTCAGCAGCAATGTTCAGACGGTCGTCACCGGCATCATCCTGCTTGCAGCGGTCTCCTTTGATTTGATCAAAAAGTCCCTGCAGACGCGCAGAGTAAAGTGAGGTGGGTGTGATGAATAAAGAGAAACAAGGCAAGAAGCTCCGCTTCAATTTGAAAAGCAACCCAATCATGGGCGTTTTGATCCCGCTGATCTTCATCATGCTGGTCACGCAGATCTTCAACCATAACTTCCTGACCGGTGCAAACCTGAGCTCGATCCTCAAGTCGATCCCGTTTCTGGCGCTGGCAACGCTTGGCGCGAGTTTTCCGCTGCTGATCGGTGAAATCGATATTTCTGTGGGACGCATTGCCGGTCTGTGCGGCATGTTCTTCAGTTTGCTGTTCGTCGTATATAATCTGCCGCTGCCGGTCAGTATTCTGTGTGCGCTCGCACTTGGACTTGTGATTGGCTTTGTCAATGCGTTCTTAGTCGTAAAGATCGGAATGAGCAGCTTCATTGCCACGATGGGCACGCTTTACATCTGCGGCGGTCTGCGGTATCTGGTCAACGGCGGTACAGTCATGACGCTGCCTACGGAAATGCGCAACTTTCGCAGGCAACGCCGCTCGGCATCTCGTGGTTCTTCTGGATCGTGCTTGCGATTTATGCGATCGTCGCGTTTTTGCAGAGAAAACTGCGTTCGGCCGTTATTTTTACGCAGTCGGCAACAATGCCGATGTCTCACAGCTTCAGGGTGTGAATGTGAAGCGGGTCAAGGTTGCCGCTTATCTGATCTCCGGCGTTCTGTCTGCAGCTGCCGGTGTGATGGCGACGATCGATATTAACAGCGCACAGCCGTCGACGGGCACCAACTGGGAGTTCAAGGCTGTCGCGGCCTGCGTGGTCGGCGGCGCGAGCCTGACCGGCGGTGTCGGCAACGCGGTCGGCGTAGGCTTGGGTATTTTCGTTGTGTTTGTCATCAACAACATCATCAATATGATCGGCCTGTCCAACTACTGGGCGGATGTCTTTACCGGCTGCATTCTTGCAGGCGCGGTTATGATCGACATTATCCGTCAGCGCCAGAAGATCCACGCATAAGGAGAACATCGCAATGAAAAACTGGAATCCCAATCTGGATAAGGCAGCGCTTCTGCGTCATATGGGCTCCGTCTCTCAGCTCGGCGGGCTGAAGCGGTACACATTTGCCGAGGGACGCGCGAAAGGCGTGGAGGCGGTCGATGTTGTGACCGGCACGGGCTTTGACTTTACCGTCCTGCCCGGACGGTGCATGGACTTAGCGTGGGCGCGTTATAAAGGTGTCCCGGTCAGCTACATGTCCAAGGCGGAGATCACCGATGCTTCGTATCTGGAGCAGCAGGGCATGGAATGGCTTCGCAGCTTCCACGCCGGAATGCTGACGACCTGTGGTTTTTCCAATGTCGGCGGTCCGTGCCGGGATGAGCGGCGGATCTTCGGCCTGCAGAGCTTCGGCCTGCATGGGCGTCTGACGCATATCCCTGCCAACGAGGTCTGCTGCAAAGGCGAGTGGATCGATGGACGTTATGTGATGACGGTGCAGGGCCTGATGCGCCAGAGCGCTGTCCACGGGGAGAATCTGACGCTGCGGCGGACGATCACAGCCTTGCTTGGCGAACCGAAGCTGCATATCCACGATGTGATCGAAAACGAAGGCCATACGGCAGAGCCGTTTATGCTGCTCTACCACATGAATTTCGGCTATCCGCTGCTCAGTCCGCAGAGCCGTCTGGTTGTCCGTTCGGACGCCGTGCTCGGCGCGGATGAGACAGCACAGGCGGAGATCGATCAGTACGCCAGCTTCCACGAGCCGATGCACCTGCGTGATGAGCGCTGCTACTTCCATGATCTGCACGCGGATGCAGATGGAAGTGTCCGCATCGCACTGGTCAATGATTCGCTGGAGCTTGGTGCGGCCCTGCGCTTTAACAAAAACGAGCTGCCCTGCCTGACAGAATGGAAAATGCTCGCCGAGGGCGAATATGTCCTTGGTCTGGAACCCGGAAACACGAACCCGATTGGACGGTTGGCGGCAAAGGAGCGCGGAATGCTCCAGTATCTGCAGCCGGGCGAGATTCGCCAGACGCACATCGAGCTGGAGATTCTCGACGGCGGAGCCGCGATCCGTCAGGCGGAGCAGGAGATCGGAGGAGAAAGCATATGAAAACAATGAAATTCGGTATCATCGGCTGCGGCCTGATGGGGCGGGAATTTGCCAGCGCAACGCTTCGCTGGGTCCATCTGAAAGATGAGATCACAAAGCCGGAAATTATCGGCGTCTGCGACATGAATCCCGCGTCCTTCGAGTGGTTTGATAAAGCCTTCCCGAACCTCAAATATCACTTTACAGATTATCACGATCTGCTGGCCTGTGAGGGCATTGAAGCTGTCTACTGCGCGGTCCCGCACGTTCTGCATCAGCAGGTCTACAGTGACATCATCAACGCCGGAAAGCACCTGATGGGCGAAAAGCCGTTCGGCATGGACAAAGCACAGAACGATGCGATTCTGGAAGCCCTCAAAAATCATCCGGAGGTCTTCTGCCGCTGCGCCAGCGAGTTCCCGTTCTTCCCCGCCTGCCAGAAGGTGATCGAGTGGGCCAAGAGCGGCAAGCTCGGCCAGATCATTGAGGTCAAGGCTGCTTTCAATCACGCCAGCGACCTCGATCCCAACAAGCCGATCAACTGGAAACGCAAAAACAGCGTGAACGGCATCTACGGCTGCATGGGCGATCTCGGCCTGCATACGCAGCACGTTCCCTTCGCACTCGGATGGATTCCGGAGACGGTTTATGCCGTGCTCAGTAATATCATCACCGAGCGGCCGGATGGCAAGGGCGGCATCGCCCCCTGCGACACATGGGACAACGCGACCATGCTCTGCCGCGTCAAGCATGACGACTACGAGTTCCCGATGACGCTTGAAACGAAGCGCATTGAGCCGGGTGCAACGGATCAGTGGTATCTGAAAATCAACGGCACGAAGGCATCCGTCTATTTCACCTCTGAAGATCCGGATGCGTTCCATTATCTCTATGCCGATGGCCCAATCCAGTCCTGGAGCCGCGTGCTGGTTGGCTCCCGCACGCTGTTCCCGACGATCACGGGCGAGAATTTTGAATTTGGCTTCTCCGACTCCATCCTGCAGATGTGGGCGGCATATATGTCTGAGCTGGATGGGAAAGAACTTCCGTTCGGCTGTGTCAAGCCGGAGCATACACATCTGTCACACGCGCTCATCACGGCTGCGCTGCAGTCCCATGCGGAGCAGCGCGCCGTCAAGGTAGAATATTGAAAGAAGGTTCACCATGAGAAAATTACTGTTGGAAGCACCCTATCAGATGCACATGGTCGACGCGCCGATTCCTGAACCGGCAGCGGATGAGGTGCGTGTACGCATCTGCAAAATCGGTATCTGCGGCTCTGACCCGACGATCTATAAGGGTCTGCATCCCTATGTGACCTATCCGATGGTTCCCGGTCATGAGCTGTCCGGCGTGATCGACGCAGTCGGCAGCCATGTAGACGCATCCCGGATCGGTCAGCGCGTGCCCATCATCCCGCATCAGGTCTGCGGGCATTGCGAAGCCTGCAAGCATGAGATCTACAATTTCTGCGAGGAGCTCAAATGCACCGGCGCGGAAGCGGACGGCGGCATGTGCGATTATTTCTGCATTGACGCCAAAATGGCGCTGGAGATCCCTGAAACAATGACGCTGGAGCAGGCTGCGATGGTAGAGCCCGCCTGTGTCGCCTATCATGGTGCAAAGCGCGGACAGATCGTTCCCGGCGACCGTGTCCTGATCGTCGGTGCCGGACCAATCGGTGTGTTCTGTATGCAGAGCTGCTTCGCGCTCGGTGCAAAGGAAGTCTATATCGCGGATATGGACACAGATCGTCTGGCTCTGGCAAAGAGCCTCGGCGCGACCGGGACGATCGAGGTTGCCAAGGAAGATCTGAAGCAGGGTCTGACCCGTCTGACCGGCAGCGAAAAGAACATTGACGTGTTCTATGACTGCGTGGGTGAAAAGGGTCTCGTCCTTAACAATATTCTTGCGGTCGCCCGCCGCGGCAGCCGGATCGTTGTGATCGGCGTGCTGCAGAAGCAGTTCAACATTCCGCTGCTGCCGGACTTTGTGCAGCATGAGCTGTCGCTTTCCGGTACTACGATGTATGTTCCGCAGGATTACCGCGATATGATCGACTTTATGGGACGGGGCGTTATCCGCACCGAGGGCATGGTGTCGCATCACTTCCCGCTGGAAAAGATCCCGGATGTTCTGGATATGATCGTAAACCATCGGGAAAAGACATTCAAGGTCATCATTGACGTTGCAGAATCGTAATGGATCAAAGGAAAAGCCGGCGGCAGCCGGCTTTTCTCATGAGTAAGGAGATTTATGAAAATAGAAGCATTGCAGCAAACAGCAGCTATCATCCGCAAACAGATCCTGGATATGGTGTACCATGCAGGCTCCGGTCATCTGGGCGGCAGCTTTCCGGCGGTCGAGATTTTGACGGATCTGTATTTTTCTCAGATGAACATCGACCCACAGCGCCCCGATTGGGAGCTGCGCGACCGCTTTGTTCTGTCCAAGGGACACGCAACGCCGGTCTATTATGCGGTACTGGCTGAGCGCGGATACTTTCCGAAAGCAGATCTGGCTGGCTTCCGGCAGATCGATTCCTATTTGCAGGGACATCCAGATAAAAAGCATACGCCGGGCGTAGATATGAGCACGGGATCGCTTGGGCAGGGTCTGTCTGTGGCGGTCGGGATGGCGCTCGCCGGTAAAATGCGCAAGCAGGACTACCGCGTCTACGCCCTGCTCGGTGACGGCGAAATTCAGGAAGGGCAGATCTGGGAGGCACTGCAGTTTGCCGGAAATCAGCAGCTTGATAATCTGGTCGTCATCCTGGACAACAATCATATCCAGAGCGATGGAACGCTGCAGGAGGTCAATTCTCCATATCCGATCGACGCAAAATTCCGGGACTTCGGCACAGAGGTCCTGACGGTCAATGGTCATGATTTTGCACAGCTGGAGGCTGCCTTCCAGCTCGCACGCGGGATCAAAGGAAAGCCCACCGCCATTCTCGCCCAGACAGTCAAGGGAAAAGGTGTCTCCTTCATGGAAAATCAGGCTGCATGGCATGGGAAGGTGCCGAACGAAGCGCAGTATCAGCAGGCTATGAAAGAAATCTGCGCAGAAAATCAGATACTTGACAAATAATGGTTTTGAGCGGATTGAGAAAACTTGAAGAAAATCCTTTGCTACGGTGATTCCAATACTTGGGGATATGATCCTCGGAAAACGACTCCAGAAGTTATGGCACGGTATGAGGATACGGTCAGATGGACTGGACGACTGGAAATGGAATTAAAAAGACTATCGCGTAATTGAAGCCGGTTACTGCGGAAGAACAACTGTATTTGACGATCCGCTGGTTTCGCATTGTAATGGTTTCAGCTTCTTTGAGCCGGTCTTTAATGCCAGCTATCCGATTGATTGGTGCGTGATAATGCTTGGGACAAATGATACAAAAACGCACTTTCACGCATCGGCGGCAGTGATTGCCAGAGGAATGGAACGTATGGTACACGAGTTTTATCGTTTGTGTGAAACAATACATTCCAACAGTACAAAGCTTCTGCTGATGAGCCCGCCATATCTGACACGGGCAAAAACGGGGCAATATAGCGATCCTTGTTGTAATGAAGAATCCGAAGAAAAGGCTCGTGCTCTGGCGGAATATTACCGAAATATTGCATTGCGAAACCATTGCTTCTTTATGGACGCTGCGCAGTATGCGCAGCCAAGCGGCATTGACGGTATGCACCTGGGGAAGATGGGCACGCGCAGCTCGGAAAGGCAATCGCTCAGTTTATCTTACAAGAAGATCGTATTTAGCGAGAGCTGACGGCGATTTCGGTACATAAAAAATTATTGTGGAGAGAAATACTATGAAAAAAGCAGTTATGTACGGCGGCGGCAACATTGGCCGCGGCTTTATCGGTGCGACACTCAGCCAGTCTGGCTACGAGGTGACGTTCATCGACGTGGCGGAGCCGGTCGTGAAGGCTTTGCAGGAAAAGCATCAGTACCCTGTCCGCTATGTGTCGAGCGAAGGACACGAGGACATTATGATCGAGCACGTCACAGCCATCAACGGTAACGATCAGGAGGCGGCGTCCGAAGCGATCGCAGACTGTGATATTATGGCGACAGCCGTTGGTGCAAGAATCCTGAAATTCATCGTCCCGAATATCGTTGCGGGCCTGCGCAAGCGCTGGGCGCGGACGGATGCGCCCCTCAACATCATCATTTGTGAAAACCTGAACGATGCAAATAAGATCCTCGAAGGAATGCTCAAGGAGCAGCTCTCCGCGGAAGAAAAGGCGTTATTTGGCGCACGTGTCGGTCTGGTCGAAGCGTCCATTGGACGGATGGTGCCGGTGCAGACGGAGGAAATGAAGGACGGCGACCCGATGCGCGTCTGCGTCGAGCGCTACGGCTTCCTGCCGGTCGATCTGGCGGCGTTCAAGGGCGAGGTTCCGGAGATTCAGAATCTGGTTCCGTTTGAGCCGTTTGACTTCTATATCAAGCGCAAGCTGTTCATCCACAACATGGGTCACGCGACCTGTGCGTACCTCGGCGGTTACGTCGGCCGGAAATATATCTATCAGGCAATCGACGATCCTGAAATTCTGAGCATCGTGGAAAACGCGATGCTGGAGAGTGCAATGGCGCTGTCGCAGAAATACGGCGTCGAGCTGGAGCCGCTGATGCTCCACATCACCGACCTGCTGGGCCGCTTCCGCAACGAGGCGCTGAAGGATACCTGCAAGCGCGTCGGCGGCGACCCCGCGCGGAAACTCGGCGCAGCCGACCGGCTAATCGGTTCAAGCCTGCTGTGCTTGGAAATGGGCGTAACGCCGGCGTATATTGCCGTCGGCGCGGCAGGCGCGGTCTACCGCTATCTGAACGAGACGGGAACGGAGCAGTCGTATGACGCTGCGAAGCAGGTGCTCAGAGAGGTTTCCGGCCTGCCGGACGAGCATACGCTGTTAAAAATGATTATGCAGATATATGGTCTTTATCTTGAAGGAGAAACCGTTGCAGCAATGCGTAGGTATGCACAGCGGGTCAAGACTGCCGGAATGCACGATGTGATTTAATGGGATGTGTACTTGTCTATTTGAACGCAGGCAATCATGCAAAAATACTAAAAAAGTACACCAACCGATGCGTGTTTTTGGATAACGGGAATAGTATAATTATGACGTGGAAACTATACTCTGAAGCCGAAGAAGCTGCGTTCTATGTTCGCCTTGGACGAAATATTTATCAGCTGCGAAAGGCAAGAAAAATATCGCAGGAAGAACTCGCCCGACGGACAAATTGCAGCCAGAAGTACATATCAAATATTGAATTAGGAAAGGCAAGACCAAGCGCAGTGCTTTGCGCCAGAATTGCAGTAGCGCTCCATTGCTCCACAGATGCGCTTTTTGCAGATATACTTTCCAGAGAGCAAACTGCGGATCTCATTGTTACTGCATCTGAGAGGACCCTGATGCACGAAGTCTTGCGGGCCGTCGAAGAATATCGGCATCGTGAGAAATAGCGACAGCCGACCGGCGTGCCGCTATGCTTCTCCCCGTATTTCTGCTTCCGCATCAGGCGCATCATACCGAGCAGGAATTCCTGCTGCTCGTCCGAAAATGTAGCCGCCAAATGGGAAATCTCGCGTAAGCGGGCATTTTGCTCTTCAAACTCCGGATAGATGAGCCACTCGGTCGGTGCGCCCAGCGTCCGCAGCAGCTTTTCCATTGTATTGAGCGTCGGCCTCCGCTCACCCCGTTCCAATGCGGCGATATGCCTCGCGGTAAGCCCAACCTGCTCCGCAAGCCGTTCGCGCGTCATATTCTTCCCCTCGCGCAATTCTTCCAATTTTTCACCGAAACGCTCCTCTAATGGAGTATTATAAATCGACACCAGTAGTTCACCTCCGACACGAGTATTGTACAGAATACCCGCTGTTTCAGAAATGCTCTAATGGTGTCGAATTATGTTCACTATTAGAGGTCGAAACAAGGAAATACCTCCAGCGCCGCATATAAAAAACGGCAGTGCTGGAGGGCAATCCGTGCTAAGACGCTCCATTCCTGCCGGGATGGAGCGTTTTATGCTATTTTCCCCTAAAAAGAGGCGCGGGCTGCGCCTCCGATGGTGACCAGCAGCCCAGAACACCGGTAGATTCCACTCGTGCCGCAAGGCCGCTTTCAAACAAGTGGCAGTTGTACGGCGTCGAGTGGAACTACTGGTGAATATTTTTAGCGTCCGTCAGTGTGCATGCGCTGCAAATTGCAGCCGAAGCGTGCTGGCGGATTTTTATTACCCCATCCGCGCCCCTCCGTTTCTGACATTTGCCCATCCGCGCAAATGAAATTCAGAAATGGAGGCAGCGATATGCTGATTAAAATTGTCCAAAATGGAATCGAATCTGACTGGTTCCAGCTCACGAAAAAGGCCCACCGCGAACTGATCAAAATGAAGCCGGAGGCGGCGATTGTTCATATCGAGGATGTCTACCCGGAATCTCCGGATGCCGGGCGCGTGATCCGCTTGGACTTCCGGCTGTTTACGGTTCTGACACGGGAATTCAAACTGGAAGATCTCAAACAGGAGAAGCGAGATGAGCGCCATGTGGAAAAGCTTCGACTGGAAGCCAGACCTGCGAATGCGCCGGAGCTGGCGTCAAAGACGTTGGACGAACAGTACATAAGTCGAGGAACAAATGGAACGCCTGTCGGCTGCGGTTGCACAGGCAAAACTGACGCCCACGCAGCGCCGATTTTTTGCTTGAATCCGGTTTGACGATTCATGATATTGCGAAGGTTGAAAACTGCGGATATAACGCGGCATTGGATTCCATCCAGTTGGCAAAGAAAAAAATTAAAAAATTTTTGAAAAAGTGACTGGTCAAAACGCGAATTTCTGTCGGATTAAATAGAGGGACATTTACCTCGGCTGTTCTTTGAAAAGTAAAGATCCGATTCAACAGTACATCAGTTGGCAGAACCCGACGAGGGAAAGCGATTTGGCGGATGCGCGAAGACCACCTGTACAGATTCTCTGTATAAAGACGGCCCAATAAGGTGACGAGCGGACCCATCTAGCCGGAAGCAGCTTTGGCAAGCTGTTTTGCGATGATCCTGCCAACCTATAATGGTACACCTGTCCAGCCACAACGGAACGTAATGGGGGCAGCTCGGAGAGATCCTCGGAGGGGTGCAAGACCCGTGGAGCGGCAGCCAGTCGCCGCTGTTTGAAATCGCCCTCTGGCTTGGGGAGCAGCGATGAATAAAGCCAGAAGCACAAATGTCAGAAACCGCGGGAACCGTATCCCGCTATGGAATACGGTTCCCGCTTTGTACATAGGAGAAATGCAATGAATCCGAACATTGATTTTTTAGGCATCTGCCAGCTCTTGAAGGCGCTCCGAACGGTCGGCTTTTCTGAGACTGAAATCAAAAAGATCGCGCGGCGGATCGCCGTCGAGCTTGGTGCAAATTTCACACTTTACGCTTGATTTTTCTCCGTTTTGGTTATAGCTATTCGCCCTTGTTGTAGTAGTGTGTGTTGCTACAGAGGGAGGTGGACGGCATGGCAAAGAAGCAGACCAACGGAAACCTTGCGCTGGAACAGCAGAGCGTCATAGTCATCCCGGCGCATGACGAGATCGCCGCGCGAAACTGCGCGTCGCAGCGTATGCCCGCGTCAGCTCCTCCAGCGAAGATCAGCTCAATTCCTACCGCGTGCAGAATCAATACTATTCTGAACTGATCTCCAGCAATCCGGATTGGGAAATGGTCGATATTTACGCCGATGAGGGCATCACCGGCACATCCGTCGAAAAGCGCGAAAATTTCCAGCGCATGATGCAGGATTGCCGGAAAGGAAAAATCGACCGCATTCTGGTCAAGAGCATTTCTCCAGAGTTCGCCCGAAATACAAAGGATTGCCTTGCGGCTGTCCGAGAACTCAAAGAACTCGGTGTCAGTGTTCAGTTCGAGGAACAGGGTATTGACACCAGTAAGGTATCCAGTGAGATGGTCACGGCAATCATGGCATCGCTGGCACAGAAGCAGAGCGAGTCCATATCTGGGAACGTCAAGTGGGGAGTCCAGAAGCGGATGAAGGATGGACACATACATTCCAGCATATCTTCCGTATGGCTATGAGTCGATAAACAGACGGATTCAAATAAACGAGGGACAAGCTGATGTTGTGCAGAAGATTTTCTCCGATTTCCTTGTCGGCCGCAGTACTGAACAAATTGCCGCAGATTTACGAGTCAACAACATACCATGCAAAAATGGACGTGCGCAATGGGATTCTTCGTCCGTGCGTTACATCCTTCGGAATGAAAAATACACTGGAAATTCCAAATGGCAGAAATATTACACCCCAAGTACTTTTCCGTTCCACTGCAAAATCAATCATGGGAGAAGCCCAGTGCTACTGGGCAGAGGGAACGCATCCGGCAATCATTTCGGAGCAGGAATACCAATTGGCGCAAAAACTGCTGGAAAGCAGATCGGAACGAGTCGCCAAAAGGCATAACAAAGCATACCCACTGCGCCAAAAGATGTATTGCGGATCGTGTGGCTCCGTATTTCGAAGGAAAGAAATCAATGCAAACGTTTACTGGGTATGCTTAGGCCACGACAGAGGTCGGAACTGTGACATCCGTCAGATACCAGAGAATACAATCAACGCAGCGTTCTGCCGTCTGTACTACAAACTCAAACACCACGGCAACCCCATCTTATCGCAGATGCTCTCGAACCTCCAAAAAATCCGCTACAGCCGGATGCTTTGGAGCGAGGACGTGATCTCCATCAACAAGAAAATATCCGACACACTCAGTCAGGTTCAATTCCTCACCCAGCTTCAACAGGTGGGCGGCGTTGATCCTGACACTTTTATCTCATCCAATAACAAACTCAGCGAGCAGCTCCGCAGGCTGAAACAGGAAAAGGCAAGGCTTCTCGACACCGACAGCGACGATCTGGCAGACCGCACCCGCGATCTCAGGGACGCGCTGGAGGATGGGCCGAACTTCCTCGACGGTTTTGATGCGGAGCTGTTCGATGCGCTTGTTGAAAAAATCATCGTAGACAGCAACGAGCGCTTGTGCTTCCGCCTGAAAAATGGTCTGGAGCTGACAGAACAGATTGAAAGGACGAAGCGGTAATGGGCAATCGAAAGCTGCCGTTTGGCTATCAGATGCGCATGGGCGAGATCATCCAGAACGAGCCAGAAGCAAAAGCTGTGCAGGACATTTTCCTGCAATATACACTCGGTGCGTCGCTGAAGGAAATTACAGAACAGATGAGCAAGACTGGCCCCACCTACGACGAGGGCAAGAGCTGGAATAAGAATATGATTGCCAGCATCTTAGAAAACGCCAAGTACATCGGTGCAGACACTATCCTAAATTAGTTGACATAAAACTATTCGAGGCAGCCGCCAAGAAGCGGCAGACCAAGCAGCGCCTGCCGGAGCGGACGCCCGCACAGAAAGCACTCAAGCGTATCTGCTCCAAGCCGCTTACGCCGGAAATTGAGCAGCAGGTCATGCACCTGCTTGGCAGGCTGGCGGAACAGCCGGAGCACATCGCGCAGCCAGAAAACAGGTTCTACCGATACACAGCAGCACACAAGCTGAGCTGGACGAGGTGCTGAACACCCAGCCGCTTGACGAGGACGCTGCCAGAAGTCTGATCTGCAAACTGGCACAGGAGCAGTACGACAAAATCGGTAACGAAGAATACGAAACTGAGCGTCTGCGACGGCTGTTCACCGCATTTGTATGCACGGCAGAACTCGATGCGGCGCTGCTGCAAAGTACAGTCTCTGCTGTGCTGGTGACGCGCCAGGCGGTGCGCTTGCAGCTTAAAAACGGACAAATCATTGGAAAGGAAGATCTTGCATGACAGACGAAAAGCCGCGCGTCATTATCATTCCACCCAAGCCAGAGCTGCAGCAAACGACTGCGGTCACAAAACAGCTTCGTGTCGCGGCGTACTGCCGCGTCTCGACCAAGGAAGAAGAACAGGCCAGCAGCTACGAAGCCCAGTGCGAATACTACACCGACAAGATCATGTCAAACAAGGAGTGGACAATGGCTGGCATCTTCGCGGACGAAGGCATTACAGGCACGTCCACGAAAAAGCGCACGGAGTTCCTGCGGATGATTCGCCAATGCAAGCAGAAAAAGATTGACCTCATCCTTACAAAGTCCATCCAACGATTTGCCCGCAACACGCTCGACTGCATCAATTACACGCGCATTCTTCGACAACTCGGCATTGGCGTTCTGTTCGAAAAAGAAAATATCAACTCTCTACCGCCAGACAGTGAATTCATGATCACGATGTACGGCGCGATGGCACAGTCCGAAAGTGAATCTATTTCCGGCAACATCCGGCGCGGCAACAGATGCACGCAAAGGTCGGAACACTGAAAATCCCTTGCTACCGGCTCTATGGATACGAAAAAGATGCAGATGGCAAATTCCGCGTCATACCAGAACAGGCAGAAATCGTGCGCGAACTCTACAAGCGATATGAGAGCGGCGCCAGCCTGCGAAATCTACAAGACTGGCTGGAGGAAAGTCAGATCAAAACGGTTCTCGGGGAATCCAAATGGACAACGACAGCCATCAAGGGCATCCTTACAAATGAAGAAATATTGCGGCGATGTCCTGCTCCAAAAAACATTCCGGACAGATGTGATCAGCAAGAAGGTTATCAAGAACATTGGACAGATGGCGCAATACTATATGCCAGACCACCATGAGGCCATTGTCAGCCGGGAACAGTACAATGCAGTAAAGGCTGAAATGGCCCGTCGGAGTGCCCTGCGCAGCCCATCCAAATCGGCTGTGACAGGACGTTCTTGTTATACAAGCAAATACGCGCTGTCGGACCGGCTCGTCTGCGGTGAATGCGGCACACTCTACCGCCGCTGCACATGGACATCTCTCGGACGAAAATATCCCGTCTGGCGCTGCACCAGCCGCCTGAACTATGGCACAAAATACTGCCATGATTCCCCGACAATTAAGGAAGAACCGCTGCAGGCGGCGATTCTGACGGCCATCAACTCCGCCATGAGCAACAAACCAGCACTGCTTAATCTTATCAAGAATGCGGTTTCCGTGGAGCTTCTGCCGGTGCAGGGGCAGACCATGAGCATTTCCGACATCGAGCAACGACTGGCGCAGTTAGACGAGCAATTTCAACAGCTGTTGGCGGAAGCTATTGATGCAGAAGATAAAGAAGCCTGCAATACGCAATTCGCGGAGATTCTGGCCGAGCAGACTGCACTCAAAAACAGAAGGAAGGAATCCTGCAAAGCAGCAACGATGCTGACCGCGTCTGCACCCGCATGAAGCAGACAGAACAAGCCATAGAGGGCACCGCATCCCCACGATCACAGAATGGAACGAAAACGCTGTCCGTCAGATCGTGGAGCGCGTGACAGTCCTTTCCACTGATGAGGTGCTGGTGCAGATCAAGGGTGGCGCGGAAATCAAGCAGCGATTGGAGCGATGAAAATGATCTACGCGACAGGCGATCTTCACGGGAACAGCCTCCGGTTTCAGCCACAATACTTTCCGGAGCAGGCCGACATGGCGAAAGATGACTACATGATCGTCTGTGGCGACTTTGGCTGCGTCTGGCACGGCGACAAGAGTGACGATCCGCAACTCGACCGGCTGGAAGCCCTGCCGTTTACGGTTTTGTTCGTGGACGGCAATCACGAGAACTTCGACGCCCTTGGTGAGTATCCGGTGGAGCTATGGTACAGTGGCAAAGTACACAAAATTCGCCCACACGTCATCCATCTGATGCGCGGACAAGCGTTTGAGCTGCAAGGCCGCACGTTCTTCACAATGGGCGGCGCACAGAGCCATGACATTGCAGATGGTATTCTGGATATGGACAGCCCGGATTTCTACGAACGGTATGACAACCTGCGCCGCAGCCGCGGGCAATTCCGGATCAACCACATTTCATGGTGGGAGGGAGAATTGCCGTCCGATGAAGAATATGCGCCGAAGCGGCAGACGCTGGAACGACTGGCTGGACTGGAAAGTCGACTACATCATCACGCACTGCGCACCGACAGCGATTCAGCAGAAAATCAACGCCGATTTCAAGTCGGACAGGCTGACAGACTTTCTGGAAGAAATCCGATGCCGCAGCCAGTTCCATTACAACTAAAGGATTGCTTGTCCAGTCCAATAATCTTGTCGGCACACCATAATGCTGTGCATACTCCAGCCATTGGTGATGGTTTGTGGCAGGTATCTTTAAATATGCAGACGCTTCGCATATAAAATAGTTAAAATTCCATACTCATCTGCCCAAGTTGTATAAAGGTTGTTTTCTACTGCTATATGATCTTCAAATTTTTGCTTGTGACCTCGTAAAATACCTGGCAGCAATGAGTAAGAGACGTTAGATAACCCACGAAACAAAAATGGATTACTGGTTGGATTTTGAACAAGGGGCGCATTTGGATAGTGAAATTTGAGTGCTTCAATAGCCTGCAGATATTCGCTTAATGATGAAATATACTTTGGATTTTCCATTTTGATTTCCTTCCTGTAGCGACACACGATAAGGTTGTTTTTAGTATAGCAAAGGTCTTCCCTATTTTCTAGAATAGACATAAAAGAATCAGGGCAAAGAAGGACGCGGTCTAACACCGGGGTCTTCTTTGCCCTGAAAATAGAAAGAGTAATTATCGCGAGATATTCAGCAACGCCGTTGTCCTTGCGTTGACACCCATAAGCTCCCGCTGGATCTGCCGGTTCGCCTGACACATGGGCATCAGAAAATTCAAAGCCTTCCGGATATGCCGAAGGTCAGAGGAAGTGAGCGCTTTCTGATGCAGATGCTCCAAAACGCGGCTATAGGCATCTTTCAAGGATGTGGACACAGCAGGCTGAAAGAAATAGGTTGAAATCAGACCACCAATCAGGGCGGCTTCGTTATCGGTGTACTGCATAATTGCTCCTCCCTTACAAGAATCAAACAAACGGGATGATCATACCACAAAATGTTGTAGCAGACTATTCGCAAAACGACGAAATATACGATGCGCGGCGGCGCGGAAAGGAGAAACCATGAACGTCAGAAAACCTGTGGATTATGGCACGATGTACCGGGAATTGACCGCAATTCTCACGCAGAATCTTCCGCAAATGGACGAAATCTACGCCATCGGCAAGACCATCAGTCAGCGCCCGGAGAAAGGGAACGGCGGTCATGGCCGCAGAATTTTTGCAGGCGAATTTCCCTGACCGCACAGGCTTTTCCCCACGCAACGTGCGCCGGATGCGCGACTTTTATCGGACTTATGAAAATGACCAAACGCGCCTCCGGCTGGCAAGAAAAATCGGCTGGACGCTGAACGTGGTCATCATGGAGGCGGAGCTGACAAGAGACGTGCGCAAGTGGTATCTGGAGCAGGCGCTATGCCGCGGCTGGTCAAAAACGCAGCTACTGAACGCCATACACAGTGGCGCAGATTCCATGAAGTATTTAGAACAGTTCGACTCGCCCGAGAAGCAGGTCGATCAGGTTGCAGTGGAAAATCCCGCTTTCATCGTAGAAGTTATGCGGAATGTCCATCCGAACAACGATCTTTTTGAAAAAATCCTTGGTGAGAAGCAGAGAATCAAGCTCCGACGCAGTCTTTTGCTCCGTGTCCATTCGGAATGCGGACTGAATATAGATTTTCCGGTCAGCATCATTGACAACAAAGTCGATCTCCTTTTGCGTATTGGCACCCTTTGTTCGGTCGGTTACAACACCGACATCGACCGAGTAGCCGCGCCGCAAAAGCTCGTTGTAGATCAGGTTTTCCATGATATGACCGGGATCATACTGCCGGTAATTCAGGCGCGCATTCCGAAGACCGATATCTGTATAGTAATACTTATTCGGATAGTTGAAATATGTTTTGCCTTGACATCATATCGTTTTGCTACGGAAATCAGAAACGAATCGACAATATCCTGCACATAGTTAGAAACAAGCGCGGGATTAACCTTCTCGTTTTTCATGCTGGCGATAGCGTTTGCGATGTTCGTTGGATTCGTCAGGGAGCTGATCTGAGAGGCAAGGAAATTGAGAATATCATTCAGAATATCCTCACGCTCGACGCCATTTCGCTCAACAATATCTTTTACATACAATTCCGTGTAAAGCGAGGACAAATAATCCTTTTTATCCTTATCATCCTGCATAGAAAGCAGCCGGGGCATACCGCCGTACAGCATATAAGTGTCCAGCGCTTTCTGCTCATCCCCGCCAACAAACGAGTAATACTCCTCAAAGCAAAGCGGAAATACATGGATCTGCGTTGCGCGCCCGCGGAACTCTGTTGCAATATCCTTGGACAACCCTTTGGAGTTGCTGCCGGTGACATAGACATCCAGATTTTTGTAAGCCTTCAGCTCATTGAGCATATCATAGATCGTGACCTCGATCCCACCGTTTTCCTGATCTATGACTTTAGCGGTGAGCTGAACTTCGTCAATGAACAGATAGAGCTTTTTATCCTGCTGTCCAAGCACCAACTGCTCCACGTACTCACAGAGCGTAATGGGGTTACGGTATTTATAATACCGCCGCTGATCCAGTTCGATTTTAATGATTTGCGTGGCATCCGTGCCGTGATTGCGGAGATATTCGTCAAACAGCTCAAAAAGCAGCACCGATTTTCCGCATCTGCGGATGCCGGTAATGACTTTGATCTCGCCATTCCACATATTACGAATGAGCCGGTCCAGATAATAGTTGCGTTGAATCATATCTTTTACCTCGAACTTGCGACGTATACGTCGCTACTTCTAGGATAGTATACCACGCAGGGAAGATTTTATCAAGGCTAGAGGCTATTGTGACAATACAATTAAAATTTCGGCTGTAGCAAGTGAGTTTTTGTGGAAAATGTAAAAGTCTGTTGATAAAAGGCACACCTCTATGCTATAATGAAACCACACACAAAAGGAATATCATAGGAAGGGGAACATTTTATCATGGACGAAAAAAAGCATGCAATTCGAATTTTAACATCACATTTGGCGAAAACGATGCTCCTATGCTCAAACATTTTCTGATATTATTTTCCCGGCCTTTTCTGGCGATTATATCAGAGGTAAGAGAGACAGCGTACCAAGATATTTTTTTGCAGGCGTAGAAATTAAAGAAGTAGATAACGAATATGTAATGGTAGGCAATTTTATCAAAGAAACGCAGTACAAAGTTGTTACTACCGTTCAGGAAGGCGTATTAGCGTCTACACCAGCGGACGTTCCGACAGCTCCATATTCCAGATTTATTGTGTTTTTAAAGAATCATCGGATGGTTCTTGTCCGAAATGAAACTGCGAGTCCTGATATAAGGAGCTTTCAGTCAACGGTGCGGGATATTTTAAACCAATACGTCCGAAATGCCAATCGGGAGAGATCAGAACGCGACAAATTGCCGATAGCAATTGCCAATATCGTAGATATTCCATTGAAGGACAGTATTGCAGATGTCTTGAAGAATGTCAACAAGGTGAGTTGGTTTAAGCTCAGATTTTTCCCACTAAACAATGATTTAGATCCAGGACCATTGACGCAACATATCCGCGAAGACATGAAAAAAGTCGGGAGCAAGACAACAAATATTGTGTTTAACTCTCCAAATTCTAAAGACGGAATTTCAAAGATGATTGCAGAGAGTAGCGGACTGGCGGTAGCGTCATTACAGATTGTTGATAATACTGGTGAGAAGCGGCGCGTCAAGGAAGGCAGCTTTTCATCGACCATAAAGATTGAATATGAAGGGAATATCCGCCCGAATGGAGATGAGTATCTCATCATCCAAGCGAAAAAGGATGGAATTATCAGTAACGTTAGTCCGGAAAATGAACGACTCTACGAACAAGAAAAGGAGCATTTGAAAGCGCTGATGAGCTAGTGTAATAATGGCTGGAGGGCGTGAATAATGGAAGACGGATTTAATTATCAAACTGCCATAGAAGAATTTCAAGACGAGAGACCAGTTTGGAAACAAATATGGGCTGCAATTATAACAGAATTCACACCAGACAAAAAGAACTGGTTTGGAGCAGCCTTTTCATTTGTGCTGGCGTTGATTCTCACAATTATAATCGCTCGATCAGAAGAAACTGTTTCTTTGGCTGGAAAAATCTGCGGCATTCTCTTGGATGTTGAAATCGCGCTTTTGGATGTGTTTTCGCGGTATATTCGATATTGCTAGCATTTCTCAGTGATGAGTATGTGAAGAAACTTCTTGAAATTGATTATTATAGGCAAACAAACTATCTGAGAAAGAGTACGAAATACTACGAAGCCGCACTGTTTATCTACTTTGTCGCAATTGGCATATCATTGGTCTACAAGTTGACTATTGAATGTATGCCGCAAAATTTTGCATTAATAAATTCTGAATTAGCAAATGAAATTGTGGCGGGAGTACTGCTGTTCCCATACTTCGCATATTCACTTAGAACGATATATGAACTTAAAAGCATAGTGGGAAATACTTTGCTTTTATTCCGTGCCAGCATTCAGTATAAAATAATAGCGTTTGTGAAAGAAGACAAGGAAGAAAAGCGAAAGGCAGAAGAAGGAGTTGGGATAAAATAATGCCCAATACCGTTGATCCATAGTGTTCAGTTCACACAAGAAGAAAAGACACGCAGATGCGTGTCTTTTTTTTT
>VOFG01003601.1_pt1 | contig 34444 bp, 46 predicted proteins | sample 5384171 | NCBI WGS metagenome assembly VOFG01 (sample SAMN12384726, study PRJNA508395) | human gut metagenome | isolation source: healthy gut F | host: Homo sapiens
GGAAGTTTCTTTTTCTATCGAAGAAAATAGCTACTATATCTTCCAAATTAGGGAATTTCTATCGACCAGGTTGTTGGTAGCCATCATTCCAATAAAGTTACTTTTGATTTGAATCTCCTCCATTCGCCTAATGCGATAGAGAATTATTATGAGATTCTCAATCGTTACCAACAGATATTTGACTATATTGAAAAGAAGATAGTAGTACAGAGATATACACAGCCTCAACCTCTTGCCTTTCACACTTTATTTTCTTACGAATATTTATCCAAATTCGCCTTTGTCGGTGGCTATACCAGCACCGGGCAGATTAAAACTCCCATTCCTTATCGGATATGCGTGTAGAAACGAATAGAACAGGCGCATAAAAGATTGAGTGAAAGTGTGAAACAATGCCCGAAAACTTTTTTTATCTGGGACACTAACATTTTTCATTCATTCGTCAATGAAATCAAGTATTTTGCCAGTCTGAATCTCATAACACCGGAGGATGTACGTCATCTGAAAGAAGAACTTCACCAATTGCTTTCACTTATCGAACATCTGTCAAGTAAAAGGAGAGTTTAGTAATGGCCGAAAGGTATATTTCTATTTGTCTAACATAAACTTTGAAGCTACTTATAGTTATATCGAAAAAGCAAATTATCGAATCAGTCTGCTACGGGTATATTCTATCAATTCAATGGATTCACAAAGTCCGCATATCTGTCAGATGCAACGTGACTGGATTCTGTCTTTAAAACGTCACTCCACTCTAATTTCTGAAAGCGGAGAAGCACAACGCATCGTTTTCATGCAGAAACAGCATGAAGTTATTGAAGCTTTATAAATAACGAAGGGGTTAGGTTGATAATAACCCGGCCCCTTCTAATTCTCCCCCTCTGTCTAACTCTTTCTTTAGAAATCTCCTTCTGTCTGCGAACACAGTCCAACCATTAATGACAATTTTCATTGCAGAAGCCATGAACCAGAGAAAGAAAAACAATATGATAATTACTTTGGCGATCAAAATATTCTGTATTCCGATCTTTTTATCCTCCATATTAGTCATAGCAAGATAATCAATCAGGTTGATATCAAATACCTTATTTGACGTCGACTTTTCCGTAATCACCAGACGAGTTGTTCTATCTTTCATCAAGCCGCATTGTGTTCAAGTCTACCGAAGCAGAAAAAGAATTCAACTGATTCATATGATAAGGACGGAAACTCAACACATCATCATCCAGTAAGGAATTATCATGTCCCAAATATCCGTTAGACTACGAATTTCATAATCATAATCATTCATCTTTAATTCCCCAGTTATTCGCATAACTCTGGAAAATAAAACGCACCCTTTTTGTATCTTTTATAAGATTAATAGTCTCTGTCTGATGAATTGTTCCTGTAAAATTTACATTGATAATCTCACCATACCAAAGCGTTTCCAATTCTTTGTCAATAATAAGAGACTCTCACGCTTCAACTGCAATTTCAAATCTGTAATGGTAGAAGTCGGGAATTAACGAAGTAATATCGTATGAATCACGTGCACCTGCCCATGCTACAAACTGATACTCCCCCACCGGCAATGCTACCTCCATCAGATAATTACCTGTCGATAGCGAACCACCTTCTTCTGCCTGTTTGAATAAAAACTTCCTTGTCTTTATCAAAAAACATAAAGTTCCACTTTATCGACTTGCGTATGGAAAGCATCAGCAAATTCCATATTATAATCATATTTGAACTTTACAGACAAGCGACATTCCGGCAAATCTTCTTTAAAAGCTATCGCAAGAAACCATTGCCCAGGAACTAACAATGAGAATCCCCAAGGTAACACGGCATATAAGGCTTTTTAGGTTCATATTTTCTATTCTTCTAATTTCTATCAAGCTATAAATTTTGAAATTATTGATAGCTCTCGATTTTTTCTTCCTATTGTTTGTTTTAAAAGGTAAAGAGAGCGCCCCTCTTTACCTCAAGTCGCAATAAAACAATGAATATAAAATTACAGAGGTTCAACTTGCGAATACAAGTCCATGGGTTAACCTCAATTTTTTAATGGACAAATAACGGTCTTCTTCTTCATCCGGTGTAATCGGGTCGGATCCGGAATAGAAGGATAGCCAGGATTATCAATCTTATTTACAGTAATATCATATACCGAATTACGGACTACACCAAACTCACCCAATTTATTCATTATAGTGGGACTATCATCATGTTTAATCATAATTTTGTAATAACAAATACCTTTTGAGTAATATTCAACAGCTTTCAGAGTCTTGCCACCTGCACTTTTGTGGCTATTTTTTCCTGCTAATGCTGCAAACTCATCTTTAATGTCTGAAGCCATCTGCTCCGGAGTTTTAGCATCATCCTTAGCAGCGGGAATATTTACCGGATTAAGAGTATCATCACCTTCGCCAAGTGCTTCTATAAATTCGTTGTAAAGGTCTGTTATTCCCTGTTGGATATTCGGCCGGTTCACCAGATTTATATTTACGAGTCAATTCTTCTTCAATATACGTTAAAACAGAAGTCGGAGTATAAAATACACCATTCATATTGAACCAGTCCTCTCCATTAAGCAAAGTCACCTTAGACCCATCTTGATTCTTAATTGTTGTAGGAGCATAAAAACCTTCAACAATACATGTGTTTGTATAAGCATGTACATTATAGCCTTCCTCTTGTGTATTTTCCAAGCAGTATTTAGCAGTAGCCAGATCATTCCATGTGATAGAATTTGTAGCGGACGTTACATAAAAATAATTTAAATCATAATCTGAATGATTAGTAGAAGATACCCACTTACCAATATTACTATCTTCATAATTCGGGTCTTGTCTATATGAACCAATGCTATACTGATCATATGGAGTCCATGAATTCATTGCTGTCTTAATTCTCTTAGACGCAGGAAAAAACTTCTTATTGGTTACATTCCAAATACCATTTAGTATTAACCTTTATCAATAGTGGCATTGTCACTAAGATCATCATCATCACCGCTATCAGCTTTTACGTATACACGTACTTTAGCCGATATACGATCAATTTAATAGTCAGAGGCGAGTTAGTAGCTGCTATTGCAGTACTGTATAAGGCTAAGTTCTTCGCAGTCCCATCACTTTCCGAAGGTTCAGATCACCTTTAGCGTTTGTCATAACAAACCCACCGGATTTGGCAACACCCTGTAGTAACTTCTGCTTCCGTTGAAAGTGTTACAATCTCATTTACATCTTCATACTTATCACCTTCCTTAATTGTCCGGGCCAGATTCTGCGGGTTAGCAATGATTAATACAGCTTTAGACGTAGAAGGTACCTTAAATGCACTCGTTCTGTTGGGCAAATTATTGATATCTTCATCACTAAACGTTACAATTTTTGTTACTACACTTGTGTTAACATGCCCATCAAAGAATACAGCTTTTACGGCAGTAATATTACTCTCATTACCCACCATTGTCCTGATTGATTCAACGCACGCGTTTTAGTTGATTCAACGCAACCCATGCATCACCATCTAAGTTCACTACATCATTATTATCCTTATGTCTCTTCACAAGCAACAAATGATATTCTTCCGCATGTTCATACTCTCCTTTTAATAACATTAATACACCCATAGCATTGCTATACTCCGGTAATTTTTTCATTGACATTTACCATATTCAGACAGCGTTCGGCAGATACCAATCATTACGCGAAAGAGCAGCAGTAGCTGCATTAATACTGGCGATCTCATCCTTCGGATACATTCGGACCGCAGTCTCGAACACATCGATGAATTCTTGAGAACCCTTCGGATAGCTGTTGGCAACCATAAACATTTCATTCAGGCTCAGATTCTGAGGACGTGTCTTTATGATCTCTTTCGCTTCGTCCAGATTAAAGTTCTTAATCTCATAATTCACCTTACAAATAGCCACACGAAGACTTGGGAATATATATTTCAACATATATCGATAAGGTACTCCCCACGAAGCTGCATCAAGTCTTAGCTTCCCTACCTTTTCAACAGGGATATCATTGATAATATTCAGCGCTTCATCTTTATATTCAAAATCAATCGTATCCAGCGCCTTCACCAGTCCATCCCAGTTTTCACCACCAAAGATGATATAATACTGATTTCTCGAGAAATCGTATCTGGATGCCAGATAATCACGTAGCGCCATCGCACGTCCTTCGGACAGACGTTTGTTATTTGCCAATGATCCTTCAGGTGAAGCATAGCCTACAATATCAATTTGTTTACCTTGATACTAGGATCGACTTCAATTCATCAATCATCGCACGGATCTTAGCCAGCTCCTTCGGGTTATTCATATATTCCGGACGAATATTAATCTTGTTCAACCTCAAAAATCTAAGGAAACATTCCGCCTGTATATCCGGCTGCTTCACTTCTTCCGCTTTAGGCTGTAAATAGGCAAAGAGGTGTTACCACGTAAGGTACTAATATACGTTCCAGTTCAATATCCCCAAGTGGTTCCACGTTCATCGATTTTATCTCACCGCACCCGCATTCGTCGCGTTGCACATCCAAACGTGCATTTTCCATCCATGGTTCGTAACGCACCATATACCTATATGGAAGAACACCATTTTTCACCTTACTTCCTTTTTTCTACCGCATAAGGTTTTTATCATAGTTCTTCTTTCCTTTGATACTCATCACCGCAAGCCAACGCTCGTAAGCCAGATATTCATTACGTCCTTTAATGGAGACTTTCGGAAGATTGTAGCGTACGTGCAGGAGCCACCAACTGTGGGATAAAATCCACCCCGAGTAGACTTCACTTTACATCTTTCAAACAAAATCAATATCAATATGAAGAAAATTTCCTTTCTGTTCCAGCTGTATCGGTTTCACAGTGATAGTACCGTCATAAGAACGAGTCTGAGCTGTAGCCGGAACCATATTCTGACAAAACAGTAGCAGACATACAGCGCAATATATATTTCTTTTTCATCATTGATTATACTATTTAATGACATAAATAAGTGACACACTAGCCTTTGTCGGTCCCAAGTAATTCTTACTCGTATCCTTCGATTTTGTACCACACGTTGTGCAAGGATATTTTCGTATGCAATATATGCATACCCCTAATCCTAAGGACGCTTCAATACTCCAGCGTTTTTTCAATATCCACGAATGCCCTACCGAGAATCCGCACCATACAGATGTCCCTGATAACGGTTTTGCTGCATATTCCCCACTCACAAAAGACCAGTCGGGCCAGCCCCTATATTGAAATCAGCATAATGACCATGTAGTCCGATAAATGTTCGGTTAAAACGTTCGCAGAACCAGTAACGAATCTCCGGTTGAATCCCCCAATGGCGGAGACGTCTGCCGTTATCGGGTTTCCACGGGTTGTAATTAACCGGTACATCCATGTCCATTTACGTGCCAGCCCGAATTCTAAACCAAGATTCATGGTAGCGGTAGCATCATATAACAAATTACTTTTCAACGTAACCTTTGGGCGTAGCTTTCAAGAATAAAACACCCGGACATTAATAATATGAGTATAAGAATCTTCTTCATTTATCTTACATTTACTGTTTTATATGCCCAATTGAGTAATATCAATCTTGATACGTTGCATAGTACTACCATTTACAGATGATCCGTTGGGTATTATTGTTGTCAAATACACAATACCACTTCTCGAATCAACACTGTTATTAGGCAATATCTCAATAAATATCTTTTCCGTCTTCCACAATGATATGGTCCGTATTATCTCGATGAGTCATTGTTGACGGACGTAATTTAATCCAATCTTTAGGATTATCATCACCATCTTCTATGTACCCGGTCAGGCAAAAATAGTTTATCTCTTTGGCCGCCGGATTATGATTATAAGCAGGCATATACTTAAATATTCCTCCGGCAGCATCCACTGCATCTCTCTGTCTAATGTGTACCTGTTTTTCCAAATTTCCTAGTTTTAATATTAATGCATTTATTATTTTATTATCAAGATCCGTTTTGGTAAAAATATATCTTGATCCGTTTCGGTATATCTTTATCATCTTCCAGAGGTTCTTTTCGGATTCTTTATAGTCGTAAGATAGACAACGGCATTTCTTGCGGAAGAAGCTGATGCTATATCTATATCAATTATTCCGTCACCGACTTGAATACTATTAGGATCGCCACTAATGCCACCATACTTATTTTTCATCGTAATCCATGATATATCTGTATCTGTTTTAGCCGAAAGAAGATAATAGTCAAAATCATAGATACCTGAATTCTGCGTATAATAATTTACGACCATTCCTGCTGCAGGAATAATATCCTTCTTATCACGCTGACCTTCTGTTCAATGTTACCAAGTTTTTATTAATGCTCGAATTGTCAATACTACCGGTAGGAAGTTTGACTACCACATCCACAGTGAACGGTGTATTCGGATCCGAGGCAGAAGATATTCTTTGGGATGCCGGGGCAACAATAGTCATCGTACCATTCGTCACTCTTATATAATTGCTCTTATCGGAAAACTTATGTGCATAAGTACAATTTGTTGTCAACGTAAAAGCAAGATATTGATGTTCTGAATTGATATCATCATATATCATACAAAGCCGATTACTTACAGCAAGGTAATATTCGCTATTGGCTTTAATCTCAAAAGAAGAAAGGTCTATTATTTCAACTTTACATTTCAAAGCCAAGTTATTGGGCTCAGCCAAAAGAGCATCAGTATAGCTGCCGAACCCAGGAAAATTGGCCGATATTATTGTAAATCTGTATTCATGATTACGCTTGATGTCTATATACTTGAGTTCATCATCAGCGATCGCTATCTTATAATAAGATTCCAGCCCTTTATAAAATGCACGTATTATCATATAGGCACCGGTTCCGCTTTTCGCTTCATATACATATATAGGGTCGGACACATTAGTAGTTGCAGAAACAAAATCCTCATTTGCATCATTTCTAATATAATCTACCATACTTGCCGCAGTTTCCAAATTGCCGGAAAGATTATGCAATACTGTATTTTATTCATATTGTACACCGAGTGTATCCCTGATAAGGTGAAATCAGCAACTGTACTTTTTTTTACTACAATCTTGGCTACCGCACGTTGTTAGTTCCAAAGGTACAGTAGACGTACCGATTTTCGTATTTACGTTAATTCCCTCAGTAGCTTCAGACAAATAACTCATCGGCAACATTTTGTTTACGAATGGCGGAGCATTAACTACAACTCCGGCAGTCATTGGCATAGCTGAAAGCAAAGCTGTCACATTAGTAAGCGTCTTGTTTGTGAACAGGTCATTAAAATTGTCAACCGAAAAGTCGTAAGACATACTGCCCACATAAAATTTATCCTGAGGATTAGCCAATATCAATACCCATGATTTGCCGCTCTGTGGTCTAAGCAAAACATAACTTTTATTTCCAACATTAATATTTGCCTGTGCCGCTTCTGCAAATACCGCATTGCCAGCCGTACCGTCGCCACCAGTAAATACAAGTATCCAGGGGGCTTTGTCTACATCATCTTCCAGCGCTATTGCCCTGGACACAGGAGTATCAAATGACCTTAACCTTGTAAACAGTTCTATGCTGACTTGCTCAATGTTTTCGGTCTCCGTAGAGTAAAAATCTTCTTCCTTCACACAAGAAATCATGCAGAGAAGCAACCAAAGGATTATATATATATTAATCTGTAACCTCATTCTCTATTTATTTCTAACACATCTCAAAGACAACCCGTTTTTAAATGAAGTGCTCACAGGTGCTGTCCCTTCATAACTTAATTCTATATTCCACACAGAACTCCAATCAACATAATCAGCGCCTTCCGGTTCAGGGATATCAGCCGCTGATGCTGTCATATAAAAGCCGGCACTAGGATGTTCCAATACCCCTGCTTCATTTGCTCCTCCCACACCGTAATTCCGTCTGCCTGCGGAAGGAAAAACAAAGACTTAACTCCATTGAAAAAATACATCCCCAATATGCGGCATTCGCACTTTTTTTATAGTAACTCCATATTGTATCAAATCACCATTAATCAAATTCTGCTCTATGGGACGTCTATCAAAATACCCGTCTGCATAGAACCCAAAAAGTCATATTATCAGGAAGAGTTACAGGAGCATAATATGAAGGAGAACTAGCTTGAGTTCCAGACTCCGGACTAACCGATTTATACCCTTGGTTACCGTCACCTGTCATCGGATTTTTAAATATGGATGCTCTCCATTCTGATGCCTCCGCTTCCGTAGTTGTACTGTTATGTGAAGCCACTAATCCTCCGGGGTTATGCTACCATCATTCGGTCGATGATAACCTTCAGGACAAATTTCCAGGTTTGTACTATAGCTTTCTGACGGAATTCCGTTATCCCATGTCAGATACTGATAGTTTTTGTAATAGCTCCATCCCCAGCCTTCAAGCCCAATCGCATTCATGCCAGGATGTGGATTCAATGCCCTATAGCCAAGCGTTATATGCCTCATCCATTTCTGCATCTTCGGGAGAACTACCATAATCTCCCTTCTTTTAGTCGCCCCCATTGGAAATGTGCCCCTGCTTTTTGTCGGGAAATCAACTTCCGAAGCATTATTTCTATTCACAACGATACTAAAATCGTTTGTCATCGGAGTAGCCAGAAAATTTTTTGTGAGTCATATTGTAAACAGCAAATTTTCTCGACCCTACCCGTCCGGGATATAAATAATCCGGGGTTTCTCCCTGTCTCAAATAAAGAGTTGCCTCTACAGGCTGATCCCCCACCCCCATAACCAATATCTCAATTTCACAGTCGCATACCTTGGAGTAGCCGGATCAGGATTTGTTTCTGTCAGTCCGATACGGAAGTAAATACGTCCTTTACCGGAAACATTCTTGCCATCCTCTCCTTTCTGCAAATTGGGTGTTACACGGAAATTTTCAGCAACTCCCGGATTAGCCGTTCCGACATTAGGATCAAAGCTGGGAGTAGTGCTCAGGATTACCATATTATCAGGGTCTTCATCTACTCGCGCACTCCAATTTACTATCGTTACGGCATCTGCCCCTTCTCTGGCAAGCTGTCCCGTAATGATGCGCTCTCCACACTGGTCATTTTTCCAAAAGCTCCGGCATATCCTGTTGCTCCATTCGCCGGATTTACAGCCGGATGATAGAATTGAAGACGTGTTCCATTTTGTTCTATCGTGACAGTAATATCCCTTTGCAAAGCATTACTGCTCATCTGTATTTTCAGCAGATAACGTCAGTTTATATGTACCGGTCAGATTTGGAGACTTCTTTATATAGTCAAATATCTCATCCTTTATCAACCATCCGTCAGCCAGAAGGTCCATATATCCCGTCCCCTCTTGTCCGTTGGCGGCATATATAAACCGTTCAGGAGCAGTAGTCCAGTCTGTTGTACTTTGAGCTACCAAGCTATTAAAAATACGGTTAGTTTCCACTATCTCACCGGTTGTTACATTATACACTTCGGGCAGTACTCTGACTACAGGCATGTTTGACGAAAATGAAATCTGAGCACCATTAAAATCGGTTATCGACACTTTCGTATGTGAAACATTCAGTATGCGCAAGTCATCTATATTCCAGTTATTATTTTCATCCGTCCACTTGGAAGCTTTGATATTTACCTCCAACGGTTCTTTTTACAATTCCCTTGAATGACAACATTGTATTTATCGGCAGGCTATAATTCACCGGTTCCGAAACAATCTTCAGTTCACAAGAAGGGCTATAGTGGTTTCCCATATCTACAGTGAGTACCACAGCCTTCGCCTTGTCCTCTGTCACCTCCAGTTCTTTGGCAGGTAAAATAATCCGGTTTACTCTTTCTTTGTCCATACTCTCCCTCAGTAGGAGTCTCAGCTGAAAAAATAACTTCCATCCGTATCCTTTTAAAAGTACGTATATTACTCTGCCCTATCGCTCCCTGATAATTGGCAGTAAGAGGTACCGCATCCGGAATGTTTTGAAATATAAGTCCGGAAAAAATATCCTCCAGTTCATCATCTGATTCCAATACAACATCTATCCTCACTGCCAATCTTTCAAGAGCAAGTTGCAATATAGTTACTTCCGTATTGTCACTCAATCGGGCCCTTTTGCCCGTTGGATAAAACAGTGACCTGTTTAATCTCCTGTTTCATGGGTATAATTTGATCGGACGTGAAGAAACGTTCAGGATAGGCGATATTATCTAAATCACAATAATTGGAAATACTCTTCAATTGATTTAAAACGGGGATATTAGCAGGTTCATTAGCAAGAAAAACAAAGTCATATGTTCCCGGATTAATAGTATGACGTATAATATCACCTTCTGATGCAGTATAGCGCACATTGGTAACAATATCTTTAGTTGTTTTATCAAATGCCAGTACACGAAGGGTTTCAACGATATAGTCATCAAGATCCGTTCCCAGATGTGTATTACCCTGCACTCCTATTCCTCTTATCGAAATAAAAGTACTTTCCGTTTCATTATTATTTGTAAAAGTCTCATCAATACAAGAAGAAAAAGACAGTAATAATAAAAAGCAAACTAAACCTATATAAATTCTACTCTCACTAACAATCATTCATTTATCTCTTTTAGCCAATTCCAAAACATACTTAAATTTCATATTGCAAATTTCGAATATTAAAGGAGATACAGAATTGTATTCATTTCTGTTACAGATAATCCGAGTCTGAAAACAAGACTATTAATGTAAACTACAAATCAGGGGATTACGAAATATAAAATAAAAAGTGGTAATCGGAGATATTTTTTCGACATTCGCATATTTCTCAAAACAACAGTTTCGAATATCAAAATAAAGAGATAGGAAAATACTAATAGATTTTCATATCATTTAGATACAATCCAGGCATAAATCAGACAAGAGAAACGACTATTTTACACAATAAAAAAGCCGAAAACTTGTATAATCCATGCCTAAATGGTAGAATGTTCAATTTTTGTATATAAATAGCTATCAGATTATAACGTTTTTCGTTCCGTTTCTGTGGGTGCTACTTCATCCGGAATACTAAATTCACGATTAGCAAACAAATCAGCAAGTCCTGAAATTTGCTTCAGGCGCAATAATTCATCACGATCCATACCGATATTCTTCATAATCCATTGATCGGACATACCTGCTTTGTCAAGTTCCGCAACGATGTTACACATCAATTCTATATTATGCATCCCACGAGCGCGGTTGTGACGTATAGTAGAACTCATCCGGTTCGACAAATCCTTATCGATCACCACAATCGGAAGCAATCCGTTCTCACGCTTATAAATCCGTTTCGATGTCTTCAATACCGTATATCGATGATAACCATCCACTAGAATATAACGGTCTTCCTCTTTATTGTAATAACATACACATGGCATTGTAAAGCCATCTTCCCAGATAGAAAGCTCCAGTAATTTCATTTCGGGCGGAGCTACGACATTCGGGTTATAATCGTTCGCTAATACTTTTTCTACGGGCACCGCTTTTACCTCGTAGACAGGACTTTTATCTACACTCATGATACTATAATTCTATATTGTTCCATTATTTGACTTCTCTTACTCATTTCTTCCTTTGTCGGTGAAAATCCCATATACTTGCATGCATGATCATTTTGAGGATGCAAATACACATCCGTTTATACGTAGGTATTTCTTTAAACTCCGGAATATCTATATCATCCTGATATTCCATACGTACCGGCTTCTTTAGTGTTTTGTAATTACTGTTATCCATGACAATTATCGGTATTTTGGCATCAATTAACTTCCGGATAGTAGCGTCACTCAGGCAACCGCCTTTTGTCCGCCAAAAATTTACACTTACCGACAGTTTCCGGAGATAATTCTTCCGTGCCCGTTCCGGCAAAGTAGACAACAGGAAATACATAAACTCACGCCATGTATACCCTTCTGGCAGCTTCACTGACTGCCACCCCATTGCGTGGGTACCACCATACATACCTGTAAAGTTAACTCCGTTCACTCGTCCTACCATCTTGCCCCACGTATTGGGATCAAGTACCCGATAGAGCTGAAGACTCTCTTGTGCTTCATTGATAAAAGGACTTGCTACACGCTGACGCTCCAGATTGACTCCCGCCCGATAATAAAGGTCATATAGCACATTATAATCCCACTGGAATTTTCCGTTAGCCGTCCATACATCCGTTGTTTTCCAGTCATAGATAGGATAAGCATTATAAATGTCATTTCCCACTTTCGAAGTCCATTTATACTTGTGGTACATCTGAAATTTACGACTCATATAAATACATCTCCAACGATTGAAACTCTCCTGCGTACGAATACCGATCAGGCAACAAGTACGCACAGCATCATTCTTATTATGTATCCATTGCGCAAAACGCATCTGAAATTCATAATCCCACATCGTTGTATTATAAAACGGAAAGTCGTCTTTAGTCATTGCCTTTTTAGGCATGGGGCGAACCCATATATTCTTTTACTATCTTCCCAAGGACGCCAAAAGACTGATACATAGAAGTGCAGGTAGCTACACGAAAAGGAATACATACCCGGTATACATCCAGAATATCCTTATTAGCTTCCAGTATCCGGTCCACATAGTCAATAGTCATTTTATACTGGATTTCATAATCCATGTGAAAGACTCAAGACGTATCTTTAGATTATTTTTCCGGATGTAGTCAATACACATATTCAGCAACACCCCACTATCTTTACCTCCGGAAAATGATACATAGATATTATCAAATTCATTAAATATAACTTTCAGTCGCTCTTGTGCTAGTTCATATACATTCTTCGTGCCCGCTATCTTTTTTTGCCCATAAATCATCTATACATTTTAACATACCGTGTCCACTTTTTATCCATGGATACAAATTCAAATTTCTCAAAAGATTTCTTTGTCTTGTATCAGCGTGACAGAGTTAAGTAACCAAGTCTCAGATCCGAATTCAGCAATAACAGCCGGTAACAACAACGACAAAAGCTCCTCCCGTTCTGTCCCCTCTGCCTTCACATAATAATTATTGATTACAGCTTTCTTCCGACCTTTTGCTCCACCGGAACGAAACCCATCACTTCCTTATCTTCAATTGCAATAAACCAGACATACTCCTCACCCGTCTTGAACGGGTAATTGTTGTTGGCACGTATCACGTCAGGATCCATAACCAGAGGTGCCAGCAGCCGATATAAACGTTTGTCTTTTCCTTTTAATTGTATTATCTGTATCATATCATTCAAAAATGGACATACAAAAATAAGGAAAAAATATCAATTTAGTCATTTCTGTTCCTAAAACATTTGTTTTTCATGTTATTATCTTTATATTTCGATATTTTTGAAATCATGAGTTCACCATCCCCCTTTCACGTTTAAAATAAGTCAGCATGGTGGCATAGCTAAGATATTCCCGTCCGGGAACATGTGACCGGCTTCGGAATTGATAACGAGCAAATATAACTTCACATACCAACTTATATTTAAAAAACAGCTTTAACCTATGCTGCAAATAATCAAATTCACGACAAAGAGATGCAAAGACATTACTTATTTCGGCATTAGGAATCACCCGTGGTTCACGTTTCGATTTCTCTATATGCTCTATTTCATGAAGGACATATTCAATTGTTCTACTTCTTCTTCTGTTTTCCGCATTGTACATTTCATTTGTTTCAGTTTCTCCTTTTGATGAATGCACTGTTCCCCGTTTGCGCTGTAAACGTTCTTCTATTACTTTTTTTCCTTGTGATATCATAAAATTTAATTATATACTATTAGTAATACATTGCCGTCAATTAGCGGCTAAAAAAGCCTTTATAAAATCTAATTTCATTTGCAAAGATAGAGAAGATTGTTTAAGTAATTAGATTTTTAATTAAAATATTATTAATAATAGCACTTTTAAATTACCAGTACATCAAAAAAAGCTTTTTCAGGCAAATTGACAAATTATACCTTTGCCGTAAAATTAAATATAGCGAACAATGAAAGTCGAGGATGAAGATATAATGTATTTTAATACATTCTTTTTTTTTATATATATTAGTGGGCCAAAGAGAGGTCGAAGCATAAAATACCATATACTCCCCTATCTTCTACCACGACGTTTGAGAGTAATCAAAAAAGGTCGCTCAAGGAGGTCCTAAAATGTACCTCCCAAGACGACTGAAATATTTTATATGTATTAAATAAGTAAACTTATGATTAAATCAACAGCAGAAATGCTAAAGAAGGGATATCTCCTTTTCCCTAAAGTATTGTTTGAGGAGCAAATGAAAAGACAAAAAGGTGCGACAGGATACTTCGACGCCTTCATCCTCGTGCTAACTCACGTCAATTACAGCACAACAGAATGTACTGTGAAACATTACACTTTTGAATGTCGGCGGGGCGAATCGGTTATATCCATTGCTCATTGGGCGAAATTATTTGGTTGGAAACGTAGCCGGACACGATATTTCTTCAATAAAATGTATGAAGAAGGGATTATAGAAAGAGTTATTAATCCGTATATCACTCACATACGTATCCCCAGTTATGATCTGCTTGTAGGACAGAAACGTCGCGAGAATGCCCACGAAGAAGCAAATGGAGTTACTTTCGAAGTATTCTGGGCTAAATATCATGAAGTACCTCAAAAGCCGAAAACCAATATCGGCCGGGCACGCCGGGAATGGAAGAAATTGTCTCCCCACGAACGCAGCCTGAGCTTGAAGAATATTGATGAATATTATGACAATCTGACAGATACAAAGTACTGTATGCAGGCTAGTACATATCTATCCGACAAAGCATTCCTGAATGAATATGATTATTAGTAAAGAAAATGAGTGAAATTATAAATCCACAGGATGCCGAACTTGAGGAAATCATACTTGGCAGTTGCCTGATTGAAAGCAAAGCAATCACATTGATTGCAGATATACTACGACCGGAAGCTTTTTTATAATGAAAAAATCTGAGATTTACGCTACGTTACAAAGTATGTATCGCAACGGACAGAAAATAGATATCATAACAGTCAAAGAAGAACTTGCCCGACGCGGCAAACTTGAATTCATCGGAGGACCTTACACGCTGGCACACATCAGCGGGCGTGTAGCTTCCAGTGCTCACCTCGAATATCATGCACGGATTCTTAAACAGAAATATATCCGTCGTGAAACGATTCTGGGATTCCACAAGCTTCTGGCGTTGGCTGCCGACGAAACCACCGATATAGACGATACATTGGCAGACGCTCATACCCTCCTTGACCGACTGGAAAATGAATGTGGAACTACCGAACATCTACGCTCCATGTTACAACTGATGGATGATACGATTAAACAAATAGAAGCGCGCATCAGCTCCAACAAGAATGGTATAACGGGGGCTTCCTACCGGATTCTCCGATCTTGATCGCCTGACATGCGGCTGGCAACCAGGTGACGAGGTAGTCATTGCTGCCCGTCCTGCAGTAGGTAAAACGTCATTCGCCCTGCACCTGGCGCGTGCCGCTGCTTCTGCCGGTTATCACATAGCTATATTCAGTCTCGAGATGCTAGGAGAACGTTTGGGTGACCGCTGGTTACTGGCTGCTACCACCAATGTCAACCCCGACAATGTACGCAGCGGCCAACTTACACCCAGTGAACAGAGGCAACTGCACGAAGCAGCAGCTGAGTTGTCCCGTCTACCTATTCACATTGATGATAACCCGTCAGTGAGTATGGATTACGTTCGTTCTTCCGCCAAACTGCTACAAAGCAAAGGTGAATGCGACGGTGTCATCATTGACTACCTGCAATTATGTGACATGAAAAGTGATCGGAACAACCGCAACCGCGAGCAGGAAGTAGCCCAAGCCAGCCGTAAAGCCAAAATGCTGGCAAAAGAACTAAATATTCCCGTCATACTACTCAGCCAATTAAACCGTAATGTAGAAGGGCGTCCTGACAGTCGTCCTAGTTTGAGCGACCTGCGGGAAAGCGGAGCTATCGAACAAGACGCTGATCTGGTATTGATGCTTTCACGCCCTGCTCTTTCCGGACGTGACACAGACCGTAAAAGTACGTATCCAACTGAAGGACTGGGAGTGATAGATATTGTCAAACACCGCAACGGTACGACAAAAGAACTTTATTTCAGACATGACCCGAGTATGACAAAACTGGAGGACTACGTGCCCGGCATAGCCTGGATGAAAAAGAATACGACTGCCTGACCTGTTTCAACCGACCGTTTGACTTATATAAATCGAGCGGTCAATTCAACGTAAACGACTGTATGTTTACACTAAAACGACCGCTCCTTATTAAGAAAAAGAAGCGGTCGTTTTCATTATAAAAGAGCAGTCATTTTACATCCGCATGTTCATGCATGAAAACGTATCCGTCCGGTTCCCCAAATAACGTACGATAAGCCTGACTTCCGCGCACTGAACATTTTCATTTTCGGATGAAAATCTCCTGCCATAAGTTCCTCCATTAAGGGCATACAATTACGCATCCAACGACGGAGCTTTGCTACAGATACGGGATTACTCAAATTCGGGAAATACATTCTCGCCAACTCAATCTTATCATAGCATCTCACATAAAATTTTACTTCTTCCATTTTATCCTACTTATTCTGTTATTAATGATATAAAGATAGTGTTTTTACATACCTCAGCAAGTATTTAGTCAAATAAAATAACCACCGTTCAATAACGTTCACTGGCGTTCATCACCGATTCTCAATATGGTATCTTTGCGGTGTAATCGATTACAGAGATATGATTTAAGAATTAAGAATCAATTAAAAAGAAAGATTTATGGCACAGAAGTATGTCGTGGTAGAACGTAAAAATCCGTTAAAGCCACAAGAGCCGGCCAAGTTTTATGCAATGGCTCGTAGCAATCGCAGAGTGGATACAGACGAAGTTATCAGTCGTGTATCAGAGCGTTCCTCTTATTCTATCGGTGAGTTGAAAGGATGTATTACTGAGTTTCTGTTGGAAATGAAGAATCAGTTGTCATTGGGTAATATCGTCCTGCTTGGCGATATGGGGAGTTTCCGTGTAACGATTGTTACTGGTAATGCCAGCGAAACGGCAGAGAAATTCAAGGCGGCCACCTGTATCAAAATTTCCCGTGTCCGTTTTCATCCGGGAAGCATGCTTCTGGACATGTGTAAGGCAATGAAATATACACAAGTAAAGAAAGGTGAAGGAAGTGAAGGTGACGACGTTGTAGTACCTGATCCGGATGAAGACAAAGGACAAACACCGGACCCGAGCATATAAAATAACACGATATTTATGCTTCACAGAGTTGCCGGTTTAATGCTGGCAACTCACAAGTCAACTCTATTTTTATAATCTCATTTTTATTTTCAATTATTTAAAATCAAAAGTCATGAAAAAATCAGTTTGGAAACAAATTTTACAAATCTTTATCACGGTAGCCACTTCAATCATCTCTGCCTTGGGGTAACCTCTTGTGTAGCCCATATCTAAACGAACGAATAAGATGAAAGAGTTAAAAGAATTTTCTTCAGAAGAAGAATATGTGCCACGAAGCATTCAATATATTGTAGTACATTGCAGCGCTACGCGTGCCAACATCCCCTTTACAGAAGAACAATTACTCAAATGCCATTTGCAACGTGGTTTCAAATACATCGGATATCATTTTTATATCACCAGGGACGGAGAACTTCATCACTGCCGTCCGGTATCAGAGCCGGGTGCGCATGTGCGAGGCTTTAACCGGCACAGCATAGGCATTTGCTATGAAGGCGGACTGGATGAAAATGGATACCCGGCAGACACTAGGACCCAGGCGCAGCGTTTTACACTACTCGATCTGTTAACTATACTCAGGCATCAGTATCCGAAAGCACAAATCCTGGGGCATTATCAACTTAGTGCTTCGATTCATAAAGCCTGTCCTTGTTTTGACTGTCGAAAAGAATATGCAGAATTATAAAAAATATCAACGATCTTCACAGACAGTCGATATAGTGGAAAATTTGCATCAGTCATTATCCTGATGCGAGGGTGTGGTCAAGAAATATATCACTATATAGTTTCCTAACCAGCATAGCTTCAAATATCTAAACAGCTACGGGAAATAGTACTTCACTGCCTCCCATAGCTGTTTTATCTTTATTTTTCCTGCCCATAACCATAGCCATACCCATACCGTTTGCCATAGCCGTAATGTTTGCTATACTTACCATAGCCATAATAATAGCCATATTTTCTTTTCTTCAGGTCTACTCCATTAATAATAGTACAAAGATTAGGCAACTTCTGTTCATGAGACAACTCATTGATCAATGTATATTCCGCTTTATGAGTATAGTCGGCGCGACATACATAAACCGACAAATCAGCCACACGCCCTATCAATAAAGTATCGGTAACCATACCAACAGGAGCTGTATCCAGAATTACATATTCAAAATTCTTCTTGAGCATATCAATAGCTTTATCCAAGCCATCACGAGCCAACAATTCCGTCGGATTAGGAGGAACGGTTCCGCCCGGAAGAATAAACAGGTTCTTATTCACATCGGACGGTTGCACAAGACTCATCAGATCCATTTCCGGATTGGACAGATATTGAGTTATACCTTTCTCCTTGCTCGAAAGACTAAAAACCTTGTTCAATCCCGGCTTACGGATATCAAGACCTACAATCACAACTTTCTTCCCCAAAAGAGACAGGCTGATAGCCAGATTAGCCGAAGTGAAAGATTTACCTTCACCGCTGACCGTTGAAGTCACAAGGATTACTTTCCTGTCATTCTGAAGCATAAACTGGATATTCGTCCGGATGTTACGGAAAGTTTCGCTCATCAGGTTATTCTGGTTCTCGAATACGGCGATAGAACCGTCTTTGGCGTTCTTCTCATTAGTCAATGGGATATCACCCACAATCGGAACACTCGTCAGTTTCTCCACATCCGCATGTCCTTCGACCCTGAACTTCGTCAGGTCAACCAGGAAGATAACGGCAACAGGGATCACAAATCCCAAAACCAATGCAACCAAATAAATAATACCGCGCTTGGGAAATACCGGAATATCATCAGCGATTGCTTCATCTATTATCTTCGCATTATTGGCAGTGGCAGCCAGCATGATGGCATTCTCTTCACGCTTCTGCAACAACATCAAGTACAATCCGGCCTTTATTTCCTGCTGACGGGCTATACTCACATACCGGCGTTCCTGACCGGGAGCGTCACTGATACGACGCATATAGCGTTTGGCTTCGCGGTCCAGATCAGCTTTGGTTATAAACAGCCCTTGGAGCGTGCCTTCAATGGTAGCCTGCACATTCGCCTTCGTCGCACGGATACTGGTATCCAAATTGACGATAGCCGGATTGCTCTCCGTAGAAGTGCGGAGCAGACGCTTACGTTCAATGAGCATCTCATTATAACGGTCGATCTGCGTGGCAAGGGCCGCGTCCTTCAAGCCGACATTGCTCGGTAACACTTCATATTCACTATGACTTAAATACCTCTTCAAATCCTCCACCAGGCTGATCTGAGTACGGTTTTCCACCTGCTTCTTCTCATATTCGGCATTACCGGATAAAGCGATTTGCGCGTCACTGCTCAAATCCGTTATTCCCGCGTCACGCTTGAAAGTTTCCAGGTCAGCTTCCGTGCTCCCCAGTTCCTTTGAGATAATGCCAATGCGTTCATCGATAAACTCCGCCGTTTTCTGCGCTATCTCATTCTTGTCATTATTCGTGTTGCGATTATACATCTCCAGCAACTGATTGATAAAATCCTGTCCGCGACGCAAGCTGGAATTCTTCAAGGAAACCGTTACCACAGAAGTCGTTTGCGAGGTAGGTACGATAACTAAATTTCCACAATATCCTCTTGCCACATTCATGGGACGGCTGATAGTAGCTGTGATATGCCGTGCACCCTGAACAGAAGAAGCATCTTCCCCTTCCACAGGAATAGAATCAGTAGCCTGAAAGAAAGAAATCGTTCCCCGGTCAGTAGGAAGAATGGCAGGCAGCTTTTCAAAATGTTTCTGAATTTCCCTATCATCCATTTTCACATTCACATCCAAACTGCCCTGTGGCTGTACCACCATTTCAACAACGATGTATCTTTTTTCAGCTTTTCCGCTTCTTGCGGAGTCATGTTTACCTGCACCGGAGAGGTCTTATACAACTCTTTTCGAAGGGATGAGGTCCTCATCCTGATAAGTTACATAGAGATTCAGATAGCTGACAACTTCTTTTACAAGCGTCTTGGAACGCAGCACCTATATTTCGTTATCTATACTTTGCGAAGAAGTGATTAATCCGCTAAGGCCCAGTTCATCCAAACCGCCCACATTATTTGAGGCTCCTCCTTTCTTATCATCCTTTATCAGAACCGTAGCCGAAATGTTATATACAGGAGTAGCAACATACAAATAAACATAGGCGGCAATCAAACAAGCCACCACCGTTCCTACGAACCAAGGCCAGTGGATCAAGCATTTGAAAAGCAGTTCCTTAATATCTATTTCCATATCCTCCGCTTCGCGCAATTTCTCGTTTGGTAGTTCCTCTTTCATTGTTCCGGTATTATCTTAAAATGTTATACAATAGACTGGCAATGGAAATCAGGATAGAAGTGGCGGAGAACCACAGGCTGGTACTGCTTCCAATGTCCGAATTACGGGCCTTAGCCTTGTTGGGAGTGACATAAATAATATCATTCTGTTGTAACCAGTAGTAAGGTGAAAGAATCGTCTCTGCCTTGTTCAAATCCAAGGTTACAATCTCCTGTCTGCCGTTAGCGTCCTCCTTATTAATTTAATGTCATCACGCAGTCCATATACGGTCATATCTCCTGCCATGGCCAATGCTTCCAATAAGTTTACTTTTTCTCATTCGAGATAGTAAAAGTGCCGGGACGGGCAACTTCACCGATCACTGAAATCTTATAATTCATCATGCGGACAGTCACGATAGGAATTTCCTTTATATAAGGCTTCAACTTTTCTACAATCATTTGTTCCGTTGCCTTCTTTGTCAACCCTCCCACATAGGGTTCACCCAATACCGGGAAGTTTATCTTTCCTTCATTATCCACCAGATATTGCTGCAGAACCGGCTGAGTGGTTGTATAGTTCGAAGCAACATTACCCTGTGTAGCAACTGTCAGATTGAAAGGAGCTGCCAATTCAGGACTGGTACATGACACTACAATGGTCAACAAGTCTTTAGGCATTATCTTCGCATCATACAGCTGTTCGTTCTGAACTCCATGCGATACGGCCTCTGCATCCTGCAGATAGGGGACTTTTTTATAAGACTGACAGCCAGTCATCACAAAAGCCAGCAATACAATTAAAAAGAATTTATTCATCTTATTTTACTATTATTTATTAGAATTTCTTACCGAAAACAATACAGATAAAGGTCTTTATTAATATTTTAAAATCAAACCACCAGGAGCGATGTTGCAGATAAAACAAGTCATAACGTAAGCGACGTAACATCTTTTCTATCGTATCTGTATAACCGTTATAAAGCGTTGCATACGAAGTTACCCCGGGACGAATCTGATATAAAAAGCGGTAACGCGGATCATGTTCCATTATTTGGTCAATATAAAATTTACGTTCCGGACGGGGGCCTATAAAAGCCATCTCACCACAGAAGACATTCCAAAGTTGCGGTAACTCATCCAAATGGTGTTCGCGTAAAATTTACCCACTTTAGTTAACCTGGGATCTCTTCCGCCTTTATATAACTGAGGTCCCATAGATTCAGCATCCAGTCGCATACTGCGAAACTTATAAATATAAAACGGGCGGCCAAAACGACCGACACGCTCCTGTTTGAAGATAGCCGGGCCGCCATCCTCACGCTTCACCACCAGATAACAGATTAAGAACAATGGAGAAAATATTAATAATAAAACTCCCGCAATAATGCAATCCCCTATTCGCTTTACATTACGTTCAAAAGCATTCATTCCGTCCGGAATGAAGTCCTCACTATACCCCATATTTTTTAAAATTGAAAGAATTACCTTAATACTTTTTTCATATACCAAACTCCTCAAACCGTTTGGCATCATACGGACACAAAAACGGACACATACATTTCTTAAGAATACATGTAAACTGATTAAGCCCATTTGCAATATTTTTCTTTGAAACCGTATTTCACTTTTCGCATATTTCCATCCTCCGCGTCTTGCAGACATAGCACTTCCGCCCCGTACATTGACCAGCACGTCCTGTACATTATACAATTTCACCCCATTCTTTATCATTCTTGCCCACAACCAGTAATCCTCAAACAAGTAAAAATGCTGGTATCCTCCTGCATCAAGCACTTCTTTTTACTAAACATTACTGTCATATGATTCAACGGATTTTTTCAACTGACACATTCTTCTAAGCTCTCTATCTGTTTGTGGAAGCTTCCGATATGAAATTATACTTTGGGGATCATTATCAAATTCAGAAATCCATCCTCCTACAACAGAAACTTCCGGATTTTCTTCAAATACTTTTAATTGAGCTTCAAACCGGTTAGGTAACGATAGGTCATCACTATCCATACGTGCAACCAAATCATAAGTACATGCGGATAAGCCTATATTCAGCGCATTGCCCAACCCCATATTCTTAGCCAACCTTACTATTTTCAAAGTGTTATATTTCTCACAAAAATCGGTAATGACAGCCTCCAGCTCAGTTGTCAATGGACCATCTTCAACCAATACGACTTCTGTAGGTGGCACAGTCTGTTCAAACACACTATGCAAGGCAGATCTTAAATAATCGCTCTGCTCACGTGCATAGACTGAAATCAATACACTGAACTTCTTCATTATATTATAGATTTATAAAACTGAAAATCTGTTTTAAATTTAACATTGGCTCGTAGCCAAAGCGATTTTGCCAAAAACCATATTAGCATAGTCCCTACATCTTCTTAAGATTTTTCAAGTGTCCTTATACCACTTATAGAACACGTTATGGGGAACTTTATTCCTCAAACAGAAGGACTGCAGAGATTCTCCATGAGGCAAAAGCTCACTCTGGTACTGAAAGTAAAACCTTTCAAGTTTGAGCCATTATTTGAGTGCTTACATACAGAGAATTTCATAAATGTAGATATACAGATTGTTACTTACCTAAGAGCAACAAAGACAAGCAACGGTTCTTGCCAATTAGAATATGACACAAGTAGCTTATTATTAAAACCATTATCCACATACCGCATACACACATAACCAATAAGGCAGTTGTAGGGTATCAATATCAAGACAGGAAATAAGTAGAGCAATAACAGTTAGGTGGATAGCATAAATACTCAATGTCCCCCATTTTGTATTATGCTGATTTACAAGCACATACACCCCATCTATTCCTTGTAGGCATGAAAAGTCCTCTCCGGATGAAGGGTCCACATGTACGTAAAACTCCACATGAGGAGCTTTTTAGCCGCTGTATTGTATGAAGCAGCAGCTCCGGGTTTTATAAGTCAAAAGAGATAGACAATATTCATATCTTCTATGTTATAGTTTTATCCATTTATCAGAAACAGGGTCTTCTATCGGTGAGTTCATCCACCTTTCGGGCGCGACCACCACCTTCTGCGGATTGCGGTTCAGCCAAGCTCCCCACCAGGAGAAAGAAGAGTTGGCAATGATATTGTGCCGGCACAGGCTCATCAACCGCATATCCACATAGCTTTCCGCACCCTTGTTCCAGTCTACATACACCACCTCCTTCCCCGGCAATAAAGCACGCAGATGGCTTTCGCACCAAAGCCATATCGTTGGAAAAGACACAATACAGCTGCGGATTTACCCGCTCTTCCATGTAGTGTATCGCCCGTTTATAATAGTCAAATCACAAATTCCCCGAAAAAAGCGGATGGTTTACGTAATCCCCGCGGCGGACATGCAATGAAGCACTGTCGCTTGCCTGAAGCAGTGCCCCTATTTCCTTGTTCCGCCCGTCGACCGGCTCCGGAAGGAGAATGCTTCCCAAATAGTTTCCTTCATGTCGCAGAAATATTCCTCATGCTGCCAATAACCGTCATAGTAACAGTCTCCTTTACGTGTTAAAACGGCAGCATCAAAGGAGAAGTTTTTCCGCTCCACGCACATGGTTTTACGTTTTGGCAGAATGTATTTCCCTATTTTCCAGAACCGGTAATTCGGATATGGATATGCCACTTTCAAAATATCCCTCCATGAAGCGACGGGGGCTTTTTGTGCAAATATCCGGTCTACCTCAAAACCATTGTGCAGGGGATAGTTCCTGAAACAGGATGTATCTATCATCACCTGCTCATGAGGGAACCGCTCTTTCAATGAAAGGAACAAGGCATACTGGAACATCTGGTTTCCCAGACCTCCGAGAATTTTTACGATTTTCATTATCTGATAAGTTTTTAAAGATACCAGCGAATCGCTCTATAAATGACACTGACTGTTTTTTTCAGTTTCCCCTTCAATGAGTAATCACGTCCTTTGTTAAAGTAAGGATCAAGTTTTACTTTGTCACGGAAAATAATTTTAGGTGAAAAATCACATGTAATCCACTCTTCCGGGAAACAATATTCGGCAGAAAGCACTTTGCAGTCATGAGTCCGGAAATATTTGTTGATATGGCTTTCATCATGGACTAACGCCACGATACCTTTTTTCATAATCGGCATAGATATTCTCCGACAGAGTTTCTGCCATTTCAAATAGTCGGCAGCTTCTCCTCCGTTTATTCCACCCATATAATAAATATATGGCTTGTCTTCCCGGGGAGGTATATACGCCGATGAATGCTTGTTACGTTCGTAGGGATAAAATGCCGGATGCTTGAAAGGCTTACGCTTGCCCGGCCACTCTGCCCCTACAAGCTTTTTCCCCATTCAGCGGCAATAATTCCTTTCCTACAGGGGCTTTAAACTCCGCATTGCTATTGAAAAAGTAAATATAATCCGTCTTCTCTAATTCTTGTCTCACTTGTAGGAACATATCGAAGCGGAAAAGAGAGTCTGCCGGAAAGCCTGCGTACTCTTTTTTTATCAAGTGTACATTGGCTTCGTCAGACAAAGACATATCATCCGTGAATACATAGTATTCCAATTGGGCAATATCCTTTAGCAGATACTTCTCACACGATTCAAAACCCTTGAAAAATTGGTTGTACTTGCCTGTACATATATATAGAATAGCTACTTTCATACTCTATTGCTTCATTTTATTTCCGTTGACATGTTCTAATATCCACTGTTTGTCATAATGGTCTTTGCAATATTACAGGTACCGGCATGGCGATATACTGATATCTGAATTCAGTATAATGGATCTATAGTTTACGGTATTACACAGAGTTGTCATTATTCCGCACCATAAAAGAATTGTTATAAACCGTTTCCTAACGTAGGAGTGCTGTTCTATTTCAGTAAAAAGGAAAATGCCTATGGTGGAAAGTACAAATGGCAGTCTATACAGCATTGTCATATTGGAAATGAACATTACAGCCATCCCTATCCACACCGCAGCCATACGCGTCCATCTGCATGAGTGATACTGGGCGACTCTGGTGGGATTAAAGTATTGATATACAAGTACTAATAGAGGAAGAAGAAACAATCTGACACCAATGGTAAGAATAAAACCATAAATAGTGATAGCAGAATTGTCGGAAACGCTGTCGCCTCGTACACTTATAGGAATGAAGAATGCGAATGATACATGAATTTGTGTGGCGAACAAGGCAAAAAATAAAGCCGGAAGCCAGGACTTCTTATTGAACACCAAATGCAAGGCGTAAATATACTGACAAACGGCAAAAACCGTATCGTACCCGCTGGTAGTCATGATGAACTCAAAGAACAGATACATGATGCAGAAACGCATGAAGACTTCCCCGTATGTATATTCACGCTCCGATGTTTCAATCATATAATTGAATATGACTGTCAGCAAGAAGAAACTCTCTCTGTTACTGAAAACAACCGGAGATATTGATATGGAATGTTGCCGTTTACCAATATCCAGTTTACGATAGGGATAAAAAGTAATCCGCGGACTGCTTGTTCACATACGCATAAGAGAAAGGTTTGTCTAAATAGTGATAAATATTGAGTGAATGCCTGAACAAGTCGGACAATGGAACTTGTAGCCATGCAAGGAATCCTAAGAATAAGGCAAAGAAAAGTACGCGCTACGCTCTTGCCTATATTCCCAACAGAATGTAAAGGCAACGCCAGCAACGGCGACAGCAAGAACAATGTCGCTACCGTCACCGTATACATCGTATATAACCATTATAATACATGATATGAGCTATTACTAATATCCGAACAATGTTTTTTGATGCTCTAAACTGAAATCAAAGAAACTGTACGGAACAAAGATGAAACCATTCATCTCTCTATAAATCAAGACAATGAGTATTCGCAAAACCAATATCGCGACAACCGCATATTTTAATATTTTTCAATGGTTTGTCCGCTTCCGCCTGGTACAGGCTGTTTATAAAGAGTACAACCGCATATTGCGAGGAAGAAGAACATAGCGAAGCGAAAAGGGCTAAACATGGAAGTGCCCATATGTTGACAATCAATGCCGACAAGGCGAATGAAACATATAATTTGTCCTTTTCAATCTCTTCTTTATACTTGTTGCCGTAAATATAATAAAACAACAGGCACGCAAGTATGAATAATGTATCCAACAATTGCGCCAAGGGAACCGCCTCCGCTCCATGCCTGTTACCAAGTATTTACTATCATCATAGCCCAAAAGAGAAAGGATTTTTATATACCCAATGACACCACAATGGCGGTAGCCATTATAAGCAAAATGTTTCTTCTTGTAAAAGGAATATGATACAAAACAACCGGCAATATAAGCATCACTGAAGAATGATGGAAAAAGTACGCTACAACGCCACACATTATGGCACTCTTATAATATTTGTTTTATAGCACCAATAAAAATATATGACACGGATACAGCCAATGACTGCCTGATTGCGCTATAATATCCGAGCAGGAGTGTACTTGTCATCAGGACAAAAACAGCAAACGCGACATGTGAAGTCGACTTATTCAGAAACCATAACAGGGAAGCGGTCGTTATGAATGAAGTGATGATAATGAGAGAATACGGCTCTTTTGAAATGACCAGTCCTATAATTCTAAGAAATATCTGAAATCCTTCCTCGAAATTAGAGGAAGAGTCAAAAGTGTACCAAGGTGTATTGTCGAATGGCGTGTTGGAGAACAAGTGCCTTACATGTCTGTAATAATGCGCCGTGTCGTTTAATATTGGTAAGTCTCTAAATCCAAAGAATATAAACAGCAGAAGAAAACACATGACGATTTGTGTATTTTTCTGCACCTTTTTCTCCTTTAAAATGCCAAGATATATACTCAACAAGCAAAAGGAGAGACAAAACAGGATTATAACTGACATTTCATTTCGCTATTAAACAACCTTATCCATAGTTTTACCACGTTTTCAGGCATAAGACGTTCCATTGAGTTCATCACATTCATCACATAATCCACTTTAAAATTATCCGCCAAACGTAATACCTTATCAGCATACTTATCCATATCAAACGGCTTCACAAGAAAGCCATTCTTGCCATCCTCAATTATTTCATGTATGCTTTCAAAAGAATCAAAAAGCCACAGGCACACAGCCATATTGCATGGCTTCTGTTAGTACCATCGGAAACCCTCATGGTTGCTGGTCATACAGAATATGGAAGACTCTTTATAATAGGGTACAGGATCTTTGAATCCTGTAAAATTCGATGCGTCCCAAAGATAACCGTTCGCTTAATTGCCGCATCTGTTCGTTAAACGGCCCATCCCCCACAATGACTAAGTTCCAGTCAGGCAGTTTGTCTTGCAATTTCTTCCATACCCATAAAATGCGATCGGGCCTTTTACGGAAAAAAAGTAGCCGTCCGCACCATAATATTTGCTTCTTCTTAGGGTAATTACGTTTTTCGTAAGGGAAAGACAGCATATTGTTTATCGCTGTAAGTTTGGAAGCCTCTTTTACCCCGGACAGTTTTATATATGATTTCATAAACTCGTTGCTCAACAGCACCACTTTGTCACTATGCAGATAAAGGTTTCTATACATCCTGCATTGGTCGTGCATGGTGATATACCGCAAGGGAAGCGCGTACATATATCCCTTTAAGGCATTGACAAGATTTTCTTTCAACGACAAATAGCTGAAGTTCACGAGATGCCTGTTCCCCCTTATGCGCATATCCGGAGAAAAGTGCAATACGGATATCAGCTTGACGCCCGACGCTGATTTGGTCTCAAAACAAGTACGGTTATAAAGTTCCGAATGAGAGTTCTGATTCAGCAGTATATCCACCTTTTCCTCTTTTAGGATATGCGCCAACGCCTGTACGTTTCCGGCACAATAATCCAAAGGCTCGGGTAGAAACACCTGCCTGGCAGGTAGTACGTAAGGTTTGCTGTAAGGAGATTTCCGACAAGCGACAAACAGCACTTCCACTCCCTTCTTTATCAGTTCCTCCGCCAATGAAGCCGAGACACGTTCAATGCCTCCTATCGTAGGATTGAACTCCTGCACACTACAGATTGCTATTTTCATGCGAGTATGGATTTCAAGTAATTCAATGAACTTTCCCGATAAGCGGAAAGCCGTTTGTTGACCTCCTCATAATTGATGGTGGGGAGCCGTAATGGCGGCATCCACATCGGTGACGACACGCTGTTCTATCCCAAGAATGTCCAACAGGTTGGATATTCTAAAAAAAAGATTTTGAAGGCTCACTGATATATACATAGAACGGCTTGCCGAACAATATGGAGAAAACGGTAGCGTGAAAGCTGTCCGTTATGACTACTTTGTGGAAGCTATGGCATACAACCATTCTTCTATGGAAAGAAATTTCATGTTTTTCTTTCGTTCCGGTTGCAAATACCCGTAATGCTTACGGATAGGAAGTCCTGTCTTAACAGATAACCCTTTGGCAAAAGCATTCATTTCTGCGGTATCGGATAATGAAAGAAACAATATCTCGTTTCTTTCTTCCACTTTGTGCGGCAATAAGTCTCTGTAACTTTCAAGCAACAATGTCGGGTCAATCACTTCCACCGCATCAATCCCGTTACGTCGCAGAAAACTCTACCCCGAATTTCTCACGAACTGCAATTCTCTTGAATAAAAGAGGGCTTTCATATCAATTCGGATTTTCTTCTCTCCTCGTCCTTGATGTTGCCGAAACTGGCCGCGTATGCATACCTGTTTTTACATCGTTCTTCAGAAAAGAAAACAGAAAGCTGTCCGTAAGTTCTGGGTTATCCCCGGATTCCAAACCTGGTCGCTGCCTATCAGATAATAGTCGCCCTTATTCCACGGGTAGGACTCCAGCTCAGCTGTAGTATGAAAATTACCTATCTGATTGGGACAATGCTTCCTGCTGAATCGCTCCGCCAGCGCAAAACAATGTGAGTATCCCTTCATCCACTTATGCAGGCCAAGCAATACCCTGTATTTGAGGCTGTAAGGGAAACGTCTGTAATCCATGTCCAAATTGATGATGTAGGGTACATGACCGAGATTCTCTATTGTCTTGTACAAGGCGTATGCCTGTAGTACAGCTCCATAGTTCGGTTCTTTTGTGTATGGTGAGGATATTTACATTGTGCATAATTGATAATTTTTATTTAGTGCGACCGATGTGTTCAGTTATTTTTCGCTGGACACTTTCCGGCAGAATGGCTTTGGCGATTCTTTTTGCAATGCCTTTCGCCGATTCGTTCAATGTGTTCATATACAGAATCGAGGCGTTTTCGTCCACTTCGTTGGTAAAAGCTTCCCCAAACCAAAGGTTTGTCCGTCAGTTGCAGGATGTGAACCAATCTATGTTCTCAAGAAAACTTTTTTATCGGTTGACGCACGATATTCAAATCCTAAAGCACCGGCAAAATCACGGACCAATCTCGGCGATTGCGCGCCGAAATGACCACGAGCCGCAAAATATTCATTGGCGGCATCACCGAACTTGAAAGCCGGATGAAGGTAATTTTTTAAACTCTATTCCTTCTCCGTTATTTACAAGAAGAATTCTTATGTTATTTTTTAATATAGTGGTTGCCAAGGGCGTTGAGATCATAAAAAAAAGCTAAATCGCCCACCACTAAAAAAAAGATATTTTTTGGGGCATTAAATGAAGCTCCAACAAGTGCCGATATAGGTCCGTCAATACCAAATCCGCCGGTATTACATTGGAAATGAACGCTGCCGGGAATATTAAAGTAATTCCATGAACGCAGAGAGTTCAAGATACCGACATGGAGAATTGATTCGTCCGGCAGCTTTCCCGATAGTTGGCTTGCCATCCAGATATTCGAAAAAGGTATGACGTCGACATTGATTTTGGCGCGTGTAGTCTCTATTTCCGTCCGGCATTCTTCAAGGAAAGTGTTTTTTGCTTTTGCCGGGACATCCATAGAAACATAATGACGGAAAAACCATTCTTCTTCGGTTTGAAATACATATTTCAACTTTCTAAAATGGTCGCGAAGTTCACCGTCAGGATTTACCCGCCACACTTCTTGTGGAAAAGCCTTCATATATGCTCCGGACACTTCTCCGATGTGTATGAGGAGACCTACATGATTAATCTCACAATCTTTTTGCGATTGAGAACTTAATAAGGGGAGCAACACTTTAAACCGCCCATTATAGCCACTCGTATTATCGCAAAAAACCACAGCACCGTATTTCTCGCAAAAAGGCATCGACAGCTTCTGTCAGGCCTGAAGTGAACCGTGAATGGTTACCCACGAATATGGCTATACGCGCGAAATCGCCTAATGGAGGAAGAACGTCAGTGTAGCCAAACCGGAATATGGCATTGGCCGGAATAATTTCTTTCACAGTATAATCACCGGACACAAGCGTCACACAATTAATATGTGCCGGTCCGCCACCATTACGGCGCAACGCAAGAATGGCTTTGTTGGCTTTTTATCGTATTGCCCCATTCATCATCAGCATCTTTACAAAATTGAAGATGAACACTGCAAACGTATGTATCTTGCGGATGGCTCAAACGATTGATCGTTTGAGGATTTAAGTGTCCGTATGTATCCACCTCACGGGCACCGGTTATGGCAAGTACAGGCAATTTGCGGTAATGCGCTTCAGTTATCGCCGGGAAATAGTCTCGTGAAGCTGTCGCACCCGTACAAGTGATAACAACCGGCTCACCGCTTTCTGCGGCTAAGCCGCATGCCATGTATGCGGCAGAACGTTCATCAACACAAGAGATAACATCGAACCATTTGTCATATTGGACACTGGCCACGAATGGCATGTTGGTTGTTCCCGGAGAAGCGATGATTTTCTTTATTCCATGTTGTTTCAAAAGAGAAACAAGGATTTGCACATTGCGTTCAGCGCTATAATATTTAGTTTCCATAGATTTATTTTCCGATAACCAAAAATATGCGATTAAACAACGGTTTTGGCATATATCTCACAAGCAATTGTTTTACTCTGTTTTTAATACCCCTTATATTTTGCAATGGTACATACGAATTTGCAAGCCGGGCATGACAAGGAGCCGGGATTGACCTGAAGTTTTCCCTTTTAAGGAATTCCGGTAAGACAATGCTCCAACCCCTTTTTTTCACTTCCGTAAATTTCAAATCCGGCAAAACGCCCATCAACTTGGCATTATTGAATCTTCTGTTGTAAAGCCGATCGTACTTTGCGTGCCATTGCCCTTGTCTGAACCTGAGATTCAAACTTTCATCCGTCCATTTTACACGCATTTTTATGTTTCGCTCACGAAGAAGAACCATCTTATATATATCGAGAATCTCATTCCACTTCAACGATTGATTCGTTGTTATGGTAAAGTCCTCGCCGAACGCTTTGTCATTCCCGATCAGTTTACTTATGGCAAAAGCTACATCTTTCGCAAAAGTAAGTGTGGTGTATTGTTGTGCTATATCTTTACTGAACAAGACCTCTCCACCGTTAAGACAGCGCCATAACCACAACTCTTTTCATAACATCCCAGTTGCAAACGATTAGAGTTAAAAAGTTATATAGGGCCTTACAATTGTCCAGTTTGTCAATCCGGTCTGTCGCAATATATTTTCACATAACGCCTTGTTTATCGGATATGGCTTTACTGCCAAAAAGCTCTTTATCGGTAGTTACGTCGAGCAAACGTGGGGTCTTTTCTGTGATTATCTCATCCAAATCAGAGTATTCTGTAGCCGATGACAAAAAGAAATATTGATCAGTAGACTTTAGCAGCAAACCAATCCTTTGCCGGAATACCGATTCGCTATATATCATAAAATCAGTGACAGCGTCCCAATGATTCCGCATAAGGATGTTTTCCAGTTCACTTTGGTTCAGTACATCGGCTTTCAAATATTGTACATTTTCTTCTGATGAATGCTCTGAACGAGACGTAACACAAATTTGGATGTCCTGATTTTGTCTCAAAATGGCAATAAGTGGAGTACCTATCGCACCTGTTCCTCCTAATATCAAGATTTTCATCGCACAAATTTTATCTTTCGCATAAATGAATTAAAATAGTTCCGCTCATAATTGTTAAGAGACAGTCTGTATGATACAGGCAGATAAAAACAGAGAAAGCGATAATACCCAAGCCCAATTTGCCCCAATCGGAAAAATCAGTATATGGCAATATCAACAGACCTGCTACAACAAACAATGAGGGCACCAAAGACATCTTTAATATTTCTATCCAAAACTGCCGTACATTTATTCCGATTACCCGGGCATACATCTTGTTCAATATCGGTCCGTATGTGATTACGATGCATAAGAAAATGGGGAAAGAACACCCCACGGCACCCCAATATTTCGCACAAGGGAATATGGCGACGAAGCTCAATAATGAAGCGAATATCACAATAATCGTTTTTCCTTTTCATCTTATTGTATGCCATCAATATGGAATTCCCCAGATTCTGTATTGAGGGATTGTGGTACATACAAAAATCATCAAAGTAATGTAGTAGACAGACATATACTCTTCACCCACCCAAAGGGTTATAAATGATTTTCCGAATATCACAAAACCCACTATAATGTACGATATTACCGCATATTGGATTCGTCCTGTTTTTATGAATAAATCCGATATTTCTTTGGCAGTGGTATTGGAAGTAACCATCCGTGTAACCTTTGGAAGGAATACTGAACTTATGGCCGAAGAAAACAGATAAAACATTCCCTTTAATTGAATGGCTAACGAAAAAATCGCTACCATTGTTGTCCCTTGAAAGATTCCTAATGCCCATTGTCCCGAGTTCCAATAAAACTGTTCGGTTATAGCCGCAAGAAAAAATCCAAAAAAAGAGTAAAATAGGATTTCTCTGAAAAAATTCCAATTCATTTTTCCAAAGACAATCTTTATTTTGAGTTTATGCCGGCAATAAAAGCATTGCCGAACAGAAATGCAATATTGAATATGGTTTGTACAACTACTAATCCAATAGCTTTATACCCCAATCTTAAAATCACAATCATTACAATGGTAGATAGAACGATACGGGCTATTTGGGCTAATTTTTGGAAAATAAAATTTTTCATACGCATTTATTATTGATCCGTAAACACTAAGCGGAAAGGTCAAGGCAAGATTTATCAATAATATTAACAGTAGAATTTTTTTGCTTTCGACAGTTCTTCCGGCGACATGGATTTGTCGAATAGATTATCCACATTGAAGCAAAGGATTATTCCAATACACAAAGCAAATAGACCTATGGCACAAAACAACTTCAAAAACATTCCAAACATTTCATATTGTTCAGTCGTTTTGTTTTCCGTCCGAAACTTTGCGGTGTATCTTACGATAGCATTGCCAAACCCGAAATCCAAAATGGTCAGATAGGAAATTACTGATGCAACCAGTGAGAATAAACCATACTCATTTTGTCCCAACATACGTAACATATATGGGGTGTATATAGTAATCCTACTAAAGCATTTATTCCTATTATGACGTAGTTAAGAGCGGCTCCGGCCTTTAATTTGGTTCTCCATTTTTAATTCATATTTAAATGCTTCAGAACTTCTTGCCAAATACGTTGGAACAGAACGTGTTGAGCAGAATCTTGAAATCGAACAGCCACGAACGGTGGCCCCAATAATAAAGGTCGTACTCCAGCCGGCGCAACATCTTTTCCATGGTGTCAGTATAGCCGTTGTAAGCACTCAATTTAGGGCACCCCTTTTGAAAGGGCAGTTGAAGTGCCTAAACTGAGTTGAATTAAAAATTTGTTCTAGATTTAACATTGCCCCGTAGCCAAAGCGATTTTGTCAGGAATCATACAGCATAGTTCCTGCACCCGTTAAAGTTATTTTAATAGAAACGCCTCAAGAGCGTATGTTGAACACTAA
>VOFG01002427.1_pt1 | contig 34412 bp, 56 predicted proteins | sample 5384171 | NCBI WGS metagenome assembly VOFG01 (sample SAMN12384726, study PRJNA508395) | human gut metagenome | isolation source: healthy gut F | host: Homo sapiens
GGGAGCGGCCGGTGCTTAAACGCCGGTCGCCCGGTTGACGGCACCCAGCTCGCTGACCTGGCCCTTTTCAAAGCCTTCCAGACTGGTTTGGTCTCTTCTTCAAAGAGCTGCTTCGTAAGACGGATTGTGAACGATTTCCACCGTTCCGGTAATGCCATACTTGCTCAGATCGATTGCCATTACGTTCTATCTCCTTGTAAAGATTCATGCCCGCCTCAAGAGCGAACATGTTTTTAACCTATGGGGAACGCCGGGAATCAGGTTTTCCCAGTGTTCCAAATATATCATAAAACAAACCGTTGGGAAATGCAAGCGGGCAGCGCCTTCCCAAAGTAATTTTGTTGTGAAATCTGGCGGATTATGTTTCTTTTTCCTGCACCGAAGCGGGCTGCTCCAGCTTCGGCGCAGCGCCTTTTGAACTGCCCATGCAAACAGGGAAGGCCGTGCAGGTAACGGCGATGGCGTGTCGGCCACGGTTCAGCCAGGTATACCGCCGTGGTTGCGCAGCACCGCCAGCGAAGAACTTTGGCAGCACCGCACGGGGCGTTGCCGATGGAGACAAAAGTAATCTGGCAGGCGATCTGCAGGCCGAAGAGAAACAGCGCGCAGTAGATGCGCAGGGCGCGGGTCGTGAAGGCCAGCAGCCGCGTCCGGTCGAGAACATTGCGCGAACGCGCCGGGGCCAGCATGATAAAGCCCCACAGCGCCGCCGAATACAGCAGGCACACCCGACCAGCAGCTTGCGGAACGTCGCGCGCACGCGGTCGGCGTTGCGCACCGCGCCGTAGTTATAGCTCGTGATGGGCTGCGAGCCCTGCGCGATGCCCTGCAGCGGCAGGAGCGCGAACTGCATCACGCTCGAGAGGATCGTCATCGCGCCCACGGCCATGTCGCCGCCGTATTTGAGGAGCGAAGAATTGAAGCACACCGAGATCACGCTCTCGCTGGCCTGCATCACGAACGTCGCCAGCCCAGCGAAATGCACGGCAGCACCAGCCGAAATTGCGGAACAGGGTTTCGCCGCCGCAGGCGCAGTGAGCGTTTTTTCCCCGTCAGGAAGCGCAGCACCCACAGGCACGAAACACCCTGCGAAATCACGGTGGCCAACGCTGCGCCGCGCACGCCCATATGCAGACCGAAGATGAACAGCGGGTCGAGCGCGATGTTGTCACCGCGCCGATGAGCACCGTCCCATGCCGATGCTGGCAAAGCCCTGCGCTGTGATGAAAGGCGTTCATGCCCAGCGTCAGCTGCACAAAAGATCGTGCCCAGCGCATAAATCATCATGTAATCGACAGCGTATTCGATCGTATTTTCGCTCGCGCCGAAAAGCCATCAGCAGGCCGCGTCCCCAGATCAGCAGCACGGCTGTGAGCACCAGCGAAATGACAATCTGCAGAGAAAAGCAGCCGCCCAATATCTTTTCGGCTGTCCATTAGTGTCCTGCTCCCCATAAAGATCGACGCTCTTGGTGCGCCGCCGGAGGCAATAAACGCCGCAAAAAGCGGAAATAATCATGATCACCGGCATACACACGCCCACGCCCGTCAGCGCCAGCGCGCCGTCGCCGGGCATATGCCCGATGATGTAGATGCGGTCCACAATGTTGTAGAGCATGTTGACCAGCTGCGCCACAACCGTGGGGATGGCCAGCTTCAGCAGCAGCTTGCCGATGGGCTCTGTGCCCAGAAAGGTCTTGTCCTGACTTTGGCTCATTTCTTTTCCTCCTCAAACTGCATCTGCGCGATGCCGGAAAGATTCTTCTCAAAGGTCTCCAGGCAGGTCACCAGAGTATCTATCTTTTCTTATTCCAGCCCTTTGGTCATCTGGCGCATAAATTTTGCTTGCAGCGCACGCCCTTTTTTCAATAATGGACGCCGCCTTTTTCCGTGCAGACCAACCGGCACTTTCTCCGGTCCCCGGGCACATTCTGCCGCTCCAGGTATCCTTCCTGAACCAAATTTTCCACATGGAACGAAACGATCCCCGGTTTCCAGATGGCGCATGGTGCAGATGTCCTTCGCCGTATCATAGCCCGGATTGTTGGCCAGAAACATCAGGATATCCACCGCCGTCTGCGCCATGTTCAGCTCCGCGCTCAGCGGACGCATGATGCCGGCGTAGGCGTCCAGCAGCAGTCTGGAATGGGTGTAAGACCTGCGATGCTGTCAGCATACTGATTCCTCCCGCTCAAATAATTCAATTTTGAAACATTTCAATTATATTTCTTTTTTTCCTCGAATTTCAAGGATATTCCTGTAAATTTTTCTGCACAAAAAACCCTCTGCGGAAATTGTCTCCGCAAAGGGGGTAAAATCTCATTTTTTCGAAAACATATCCGGCGTCTTGCAGCGCTCAGACGGCTTCGCGCTTCACCGGCACATCATCGGTATGGAACGCGGAAATCACGAAGATTCCGATTTTTGTTTTCCGCCAGAATGCCAACCGGCGAAAAAATCCAGCGTTCCCTGAATGCGAAAGGTCTTTCAGTCCTCCTCCCTTTCGGTCGTTCCGGCCGGTACATCGTCCGTTTGACACACACCTCATCCGTTCGGTCGGTAAAGCAGAATGCCGCGGCCGGGTTGATCTTTTGGCTCCCCCGCCGTTTTGCAGACGGAAAAGTTCGCGTTCAGCAGCTTCAATCTCAGCTCGTCTCTTGCTTTTTCGCTTATTCCTCGCTCTTTCTCTCCGCTTTCAGGTCAAAGATATCCTCCATAGGAATTTCCAACCCGTTTTCCATCACGATGACGTGATTGTACTCGTCAATGCGGCGCAGCGCACCAACCTCCGTGACATATTGTCCGCCCATTTTTCGCTCGTCCGGCACAAAATAGGTCACCCTTACTCCGGGCAGTTCCCGAATATGCTGCGCCAGCCAGAGAAGCCGGTCATTGATCTCCGCCTTGGCCGATTCATCCAGCTCCAGTTTTTCCTGCGTCAGCCGCGCCGTCTCCTCCACCGCTTCGCCGTAGCTCGTCAGCGCCGCAAAGGGCGAAAACTGCGCCGCCCGTTCGGCATTGGACATCCGCCGCCGCTTTGCCGGAAACATGGTGCGGCATGTGAAGAATATCCTCATACGAATCCGTCATGCTTCATCCCATCCCTTTCGGTCAGTATAACATTTCTCGCTTTTCCTTGGCAACACTTTAGATATGAACCTTTTTCTTTTTTGAAACACTTTATTGATTCTTTGCGTTAGATTTTGTGATAAAATACGACTTGCTGGAATAAACGGATTCCCCGCGAACCCATTACAAGGAGTTGATCCCCATGAAAAAACAATGCTTCTGCTGCTGGTGCTCTGCGTAGCGGCGCTAAGCGCTTGCAGCGCTGTCCCTGCTGTCAGTGAAGCGCCCTCTGCCACGGCGACTCTTCCCCGCAGATCGATGAAACGCCTGTGGCAGCGATGCTTCCGCCGCGCAGGCGCTGCGTGTGGAACCGATGGCTTCCGACATTGACCTCTCAACTTGACCGACTGCACCTTGCAGGTCAGCTTTGATCTGAATCAGGACCTCGTCTCCGAAAACGGCAGCTACAAGCTGACGATGGTCGTCTGCGATTACGACCGCTACGATGCCGTGGAAGTCTCTCAGCTGAAAGAAGGCGACACCATCGTCATTGACGGTCAGGACGTCGTCATCACCAGCATCGACCGCACCAACGGCGTACAGATCAACGGCGGCATCGATGAAGGCGGCTATGAGCTCGGCTCGGTAGACGGTGGTGTCCTCCACGTTTGGAATCTGGATGACGCCATCGACTACCACCCCGTCGGCAGCGTCACCCTGCCCCTCTCCGCCGACTTCAAGCTGATTGATTCTTCCGACCTCGAAAAAGGGCGAAACCACCGTATCCCTCGCCGACTTCGTTGCACTCCAAGGGGACGCTGCCGTCTTTGCCCGCAGCAACACCCAGGCACGCATCACCAACGGCGAACTGTTCTACGTCCAGCTTCTATATGCCGTAACAGATTCCATTTCACTTTGAATCAAAAGCCGCTCCTGCACCTTTTCTAAACAGAGATGCAGGAGCGGCTTTTTGATAGGATTGGAAATCGTCAATACTTGCGGAAATAGAGGTAGGTGTCGCCGGTCATGCCGAGCAGGCGGTGACTGACGGTGACGCGGCGCTCGCTGAGGGTAAAGCCGCATTTTTCGGCCAGGCGGGCAGCGGAAGCATTGTTTTCATCCACGGCGAGCACAAGATAAGGTGTATCGGCATTGCGCAGTGCCCAATCGGTAAAAGAGCGTGACAGCTTCCTTGGTAAAACCCATGCCCTTGCACGCATCGGAGGTACAGTAAATCAATGCCTTTTCGTTCAGATCCGGATGGAGCTGCACGCCGATGGCGCCGATGAGCTCGTCGTTGTCCTTGCGCGCAATGGCGTAAAGCGAACCGTCCTGCTTCTCGATCAGGAGCAGATAATCCTCCGGTGCGTTCAGGCCATCGGAGAGCTGCGGGACAAATTTTTCAATGGGCGCTTCGTGGGCAATGCGGCACAGCGCCGCCGCATCTTCCGCCGTCAGATCGCGGATAACCACGCCGTTTCCTTCCAACTTCATGTCAATGCCTTCTTTCGTAAATCAAAGCGTGCGGAACGAATCGCCGGTCGCCCAGTGATCCAGTTCGATAAAGTTCATGTAGATTTCGCCCGGACCGAGCTGCGCCGTCTCTTGCAGCTTCTCGCCCAGGGCTTGGGCAAAGGCTTCCTTCGCCGCCTTCGGTGCGGGGGCCGAACAGGCGCATCGACAAACGCGCAAGGCGTTTCCTTGCCGTATTTGAAGGTATCGCCGTCGGTTTCGATGCGCACCATGAGGTTGTCCTTGTTCTTTGAGGAATCAGAGAGATCTTCTGTGCGCAGAAATCGTAGATTTCGCGCACTGCTTTCTTCGGCAGCTCTCTGCCGATCTGAATGTGCAAAAAATGGCATGGGGATCCTCCTTCCCGTCGATTGTGAAATTACAAGCCGAAGGTCTGTTTGAGGTTATAGACCGCTCCCAGCAAATTGGCGTCGTTCTGATGCGTACAGGCGCGTACGTGCGGCACCAACGGTCCGTCACGACGCTGAACAAGAGCTGCAATGTGCGCCTCCAATTCGGGAATCAGCTCCGGCCAGGAGGTGATTCCGCCGCCCAGCAGGAACATCTCCGGATCCATGACATACTGCATGGTCAGCAGTGCATTGGCCAGTCCGTCGATAAAGCGAAGGTAGCAATCCCTCGCCGCAGGATCGTCATCCTGTGTTTGCTTCATCTCCGGGATGGTCTTAAAGCCGCCGGTCAATTCGCGATAACGCTTTTCGACCTCGACCGGGGCGATATACTGCCCGTAACTGGTATCCTCCGGCAGCGGGTACGCATAACCCATGTCGCCGGCCAGGAAGTGCGCGCCGGTAAACACCTTGCCGCCCACGCAGACCGCACCGCCGAAGCCCCGAACCCAACACGAGTGTGATGAAGTTCTGCAGATCGGTCGCGCTGCCGCACCAGATCTCGCCCAGCGCCGCACAGTTTCCGTCCTTTTTCCAGCGCCACGGGCACGTCCACCATTTCCCGCAGCTTGTAGTATTCCCGGCCGATGAGGTAAGTCAGGCTTGGCGCGAGCTTGGCAAACACCACGCCCGTTGCCGGGTTGATGCCGCCGCAGGAGCTGACGCCGATGCCGCAGAGGGTCGGATATTCCTTCTTCAGCCGGTGATAGCAGCCGGAGAGCTGCTCCATGAAAGGCGTCGTAGTCCGGCGGAATGGGGAGCTTTTCGTGGTAGACCACGCGGGCGTTTTCCTCCACCACGCCGACCTTGATCGACGTGCCGCCCACATCAAAGCCCAGATACTGCTTCATGCGCGCCTCCTCATGCTTTTGCTTTGTCGTTGAGATTTACAGGGGACGGGCGATCATCACATCCGCCGTGCCGGTGAAAGTCACGTTTTCGTGCGGCAGGGCGATAAAGCTCATACCCGCCGTCACAGGAAGGCCGTCCATCATCAAATTGCCGGAGAGCAGCGTCACGCACGCAAAGGTATCGTGATCGTTGAGATAGCTCTCGCTGATCTGCTGGCGGCGGGTGGTGTAATACGGTTCGTCATAATCGCGGTCGGATTCATAGGGAACGGACACCGACTTATTGCCCAAAGTGATGTTTTCCATCGCCTTGTCCAGCTGGAGCGGGCGCTTGTTGCCGTCCTTATCCGTGCGGTCGTAATCGTAGAAGCGATAGGTGACGTCCGTGGACTGCTGGATTTCATAGACCAGGCTGCCGGCGCACAGCGCGTGCAGCGTGCCGGTGGGCACAAAGACATATTCGCCCTTCTGCACCGGCAGTCGGTCGATCACGTTGTCCCAATCCCCGGCGGCGACGCGCTCGTTGAGCTCCTGACGGCTTTGGCATTTGCAGCCGTTGACGATGCTGCCGGAAACCGGCGCTTCGAGGAAGAGCCAGCCTTCGGTCTTGCCGAAGGGCGCATTTTCGTGCGCACGAGCGTATTCATCGCCGGGATGAATCTGAATCGACAGATCGGCGGTCGCATCCACTAAACCGATCAGCAGCGGAAAGGGTTCGTATTTGTCATAGCCGAACATCTCACGGTTGTCGCAGTAAACGTCGTAAAGCGTCAGCCCGATGTATTCCCCGTTGAGCACCATGCAGGAAAGCTCCCCGTTTCCGGCGACGGTGTAGAGGGAGCCGACACGCGGCTCGAGGGGATCGGAACCGAATTTTTGCAGGCGCGTGCCGCCCCAGATGGTGGTTTTGTTCAGCGTGTCCAGAATCAGCATGGTTTTCAGATCTCCTTGAAGTCAAAACTATTGCTCTCGGCGGCGGCACGGTACCAATCGGCGGACGCCTTCAGGCGGCGCTTGAGGTTCTGCTTCCGATCCACCTCAACCAAACCGTAGCGGTTTTTGAAGGTATTGTAGGGCGAACAGTTGTCAATCGAGGCAAAGAGCCAATATCCGTGGCAGTTGCAGCCCTCCGCAACCGCCTTGGACAGCCAGGCCAGATGCTCGGCGATGAACTCAATGCGGTAGGTATCCTGAATGATGCCCTCCGCGTTTTTGTACTGTTCCTCGTTCTGCACGCCCATGCCCGATTCGCTGACGACCCAGTCGATGTTATGGTATTCGCGCTTGATGCGCATCCCGATGTCGTACAGGCTGCGGGGATAAATCTCCCAGCCGCGATAAGGGGTTCATGCGCTTGCCGGGCATATCGTAATTGTCGAAATACTTATTGGGATGGAAGGGCTGGCTGTCGTCCCACGGTGTTTCCTTGGCTTTGACGCGCATGGGCTGATAATAGTTCATGCCCAGGATATCGACAGTGTTTTTCGCGATGAGCGCCTTGTCCTCCTCCGTCAGGTCAAACATCACGTTTTCCTTTGCAGGATGTCCAGGAACTTCTGGGGATAATGGCCGAGGATCGCGGTATCCATAAACGGCCGCCAGTAGAAGTTATCGGCAACATCCGCCGCCTCCGCGTCCGCAGGGTTGTTCGCGTCGCGCGGAATGATGTAGGGCGGATTGACGATCACGCCGATCTTGCCCTCCGGCAGCTCCTGACGGAAAATCTCGACCGCGCGGGCGGTGCAGAGGATTTTGCCGTGAATCCAGCGGAAAGCGCGCGCAGGCTGATGCTCCTTCGGCCACCAGAAGCCGTTGAGGAAGCAAAGCTCCGGAATGACCATCGGCTCGTTAAAGGTGAACCAGGTCTTGACTCGATCGCCGTAGCGGCGGAACGCCTCGCGGGCATAGCGGGCATACAGATCAACCACATGGCGGCTGGCATAGCCGTCGTATTTCTCATAAAGCGCCGCCGGAAGCTCCCAGTGCTCCAAACACAGCACAGGCTCGATGCCGTTTTCGATCAGGCAGTCGATCACATCGGGTAATACTGCGCCGCCTTTTCGTTAACGACAACGTTTTCATAGTCATCCAGGAAGCGGGACCAATCGATGTTGAAGCGGTATTGCAGAATGCCCGCCTTGCGGAACATCGGAATATCCTCGCGGAAATGGCCGTAGAAATCCGAGGCGACGTCCGGCCCCAAGCCGAGATACCAGTTCTCGCGGTCATTTTCCCACATCAGGTGCGGAAAATGCTTCTGATCGGGACGCTTGTCGGTCTCGCCCTCCATCTGCCACCCGCGCCGGTTGCGCCGAGCTTAAAGCCTTCGGGAAACGTATACTTCATCCGCATCGCCCTCCTTGCCGTGCGCTGTCATTCGCCTATCATTTACAACTTCCAGCGCGGCTTGTCCAGTTTCCGCCGAAAATGCCCGATTCGTCCGCAGACGAAATCTATTTATGTTATAATAGGAAAAAGAGAAGGGAGGACCGGCGCATGGCGGAGGAATTTTTCACCTGGCTTCAGCGGGAAAAGCGTTTGGAGCTGAGCGCCCAGCAGCGTCAGGCCGTCGAGACGACGGAGGGCGCTGTGCTGCTGACCGCAACCCCCGGGCAGCGGCAAGACCACGGTCATCGTCTGCCGTACCGCCTACCTTTGCGGGAGAAAAGATCCCCGCCGGGCAGATCCTGACGCTGACCTTCGGCAAGCAGAGTCAGCTGGACATGGATCGCCGCTTCGCCGTGCTGTTTCCGGAAATGGAAAAGCCGCGCTTTTCCACGCTGCACGCGCTGAGTCTTTCGATCCTGCGGCGCTACTGCGAAATCACAGGCGGTGCAATGTTTTCACTGCTGCCCGATTCTGCGCCGGTGGTGCGCGAACTGCTGCGCAAACAGATCAACGGCTTTATCAGCGAAGAGCTGCTGCGCAACGCGCTTTCGGCGTTGGAATGCGAGGCGGTGCAAACCGGAAAGCATACCGCACAGAGCGTCGAGGGCTGCGATATGGAACAGCTTTTTGCAAGACTATGCGCTCTACAAGCGGGAGCGGCGGCTGATGGATTTTTTCCGACCTGCTGCGCTATGCCGACCGTGCGCTGGAGCGCGTGCCGGCACTGCTGGCGGAATTGCAGACGCACTATCCCTATGTGCAGATCGACGAAGCGCAGGACACTTCCCCATTCAGCAGCGCATTGCCGGGCGCATCGCACAGCAGACCGGGAATCTGTTTTTAGTGGGCGACGAGGATCAGAGCATCTACGGCTTCCGCGGCGCACAGCCCGATATCCTGATGAAGTTTGAAAGCGACCATCCCGGCGCGACGATTCTCTTTCTGGAAACCAACTATCGCTCCTGTCCGGAAATCGTCGCCGCAGCGGGGCGCGTGATTCAGTTCAACGCTTATCGCCGCATCAAACAGATGCACGCCGCCGAGGAGAGCAAGCCCGGCCTCGTCGAAAAGATCGAGCTGCGGGATTGGAATGCGCAGGGCGAATACGTCGCACAGCGCGCCAAAGCGCTCGCTTCGGGGGAAAGACGCTGGGCGTGCTGTTTCGCAACGGAGACAGTCTCCCCGCGCTGGCGGACGCGCTGCAAAAGGCGGGCGTGCCGTTTGTGCGCAGCCGCCGGGACGGCCTGCCGCCGCTGTTCACCAGTCCGGCGATGCGGGCGCTGCGGGCGGCGATCAAGCTGTCGTTCAATCCCTGCGACATCGACTCGTTCCGCATTCTCAAAAACCGCATTAAAAAGGATCTTCCCAACTATATCGTCAACCAGATTGCCGCAGCGGACGAAGATGCGTTCGAAGGCATCGAAAAGCGGGTTTCGCTATCCCGCGGTGAGCTGGAATCGCTGGAACGCAAGCGGAAAGCCGTTGCGGGCTACAAAAAGCTGCGCACTGCCCGCCGTCAGCGCCATCATTGATGATTTTTATCTGGACGGGCACGGCGGGGTCAACCAGAAAACCGACGCGCTGCTCTCGCTGGCCATGGGTGTGGAGACAGTGGACGATTATATCGCAAAGCTTAACGAAATGGAAGTTTTTTAAGCAGCGAGGACGCCGGGCACGGGCGCGTGTTTCTTTCCACCATCCACGCGGCAAAGGGGCTGGAATATGATGAAGTGATCCTGTGCGACGGCCGCGCGGGCATATTGCCGCAGCACGATTCGGTGGACACACCGGAGGATCGCCGCGAGCGCGAGGAAGAAACGCGCCTGATGTATGTCGCGGTGACGCGCGCACGGGAACGCTTTTTCCTTTCTCTGCGCGTCGCACAGCCACGGCGCAGCCGCGCCCGCATCGCTGTATCTCGGCAGAATCTTTCCGCCCATCGGCCGCCGCCCGGTGCAGTCCGCGCCTGTACGCACTTTTCACAGCGGCTTTACGCCGGTTTCCCCAGGAAGAACAGCACCGCCCCGCTGCCGGATTTCACCGGAAAGCGCGTCGTGCACAAAAGGTTCGGACAGGGCGACGTGCTGAAAGTGGAAAAAGGAGCCGCGCTCATCCGCTTTGCCGACGGCGAAAAGCGAATTGATCTGCGGGCCGCGCTGGATTGCGGCGCGATTTCCCCGCCGGGGATTGACGAAAATCCCGCTCTGGCCTTACAATAAAGCTGACGACATGATCTATTTATCCAAAGACATCACGACACAGGAGGTCTTATTATGGCGAATATCCCCACTCCTCATATCACGGCGGCAGCCGAGATTTTGCCCGCACCGTGCTGATGCCCGGCGATCCTCTCCGCGCCAAATTCATCGCGGACACTTATTTCACCGACGCCAAAGCTCGTCAACAACGTCCGCGGCGTGCAGGGCTACACGGGTTTTACAAGGGCAAGCGCGTTTCGGTCATGGCCAGCGGCATGGGCATGCCCTCCATCGGCATTTACTCCTATGAGCTGTACAATTTCTACGGCGTGGAAAACATCATCCGCGTCGGTTCGGCCGGCATGATTGATCAAAAGCTGCACCTGCGCGACATTGTGGCGGGCATGAGCTGCTATACTAACTCCTCCTTCGGCCAGCAGTTCGGTTTTGAAGGACACCTTGCCCCCTGCTGCTCGTTTGAGCTGCTCTCCGCCGCTGCGGATGTCGCCAGAAGCTGAACGCCCCCTTTGTGCCGGGCGCACTCTTCTCCTCTGATACCTTCTACGACGAGAGCAATCCCGCCGGGAAGCTGGAACCGCTGGGCGTGCTGGCCGTGGAAATGGAAGCTGCGGCGCTCTATCTCAACGCGGCGCGCACGGGCAATAACGCGCTGGCGCTGTGCACCATTTCCGACAATCCCGCAACCGGCGAGGGGCTCTCTGCGCTGGAGCGCCAGGAGAGCTTCCGTCAGATGATGGAAATCGCGCTGGAGATCGCGTAAATCATGGAGAAAGAAGAATTGATGCTGCGCGCCATGGAGGCCCGGCATCATGGCCTATGCGCCCTATACCGGCTTTGCGGTGGGCGCGGCGCTGCTCTGCCGGGACGGTCAGGTTTATACCGGCTGCAACATCGAAAACGCGGCGCTGACGGCGACAAACTGTGCGGAGCGCCAGCGCTTTTCAAAGGCGGTTTCAGAGGGTGAGCGCGAATTTGAGGCCATCGCGATCGTGGGCGGCAAGGCGCAGGAACCGCCGCGGGAATACTGCGCCCCCTGCGGCGTATGCCGTCAGGCGCTGGCGGAGTTCTGCGGCGCGGATTTCTGGATTTATCTGGGCGCGGAGGGAAAGCCCACGCGCGCCTATCGTCTTTCCGAGCTGCTGCCGGAGGCCTTTACGCCGCAAAATCTTTCCTGAATGGAAAATCATGACAAATAAAGAACTCTTCGCCTGCTTTGAAGCATATCGAAAGATCGAAATCCGCGGCATCATGGTTTTGCGCTGGAAATGCCGCCGAGGCTTGTCTATGTAAAGATTCAAAGCCGATCATGCCATGGCGGTTCTGCCGGACAGAGCTTCCCTCAAATGATGGAATACATCGCGCGAACCGCGCCTTCTAAAGGGGAATGGAACGACCTGCCGCTTTATCTGGATGCAGTAACGCTTTCCATGAACGACCGCGAAATGCTGGATAAGGACGACTATGCGCTCATCAAGAGCTGCGGCCTGCGCTGCCGCGGACGCGGGCAGTGGCCGTCGCTGCGCCGCTACCGCGTGGGATTCATGCCGTGGTATCTGGACGATGAGGATCGCGACCTGTTAGGAACGGCCATGCGCGCCGTTTGCCGGATCGCAAAAGCACGGTTCTCTCGGCCCGGAAGACCTGCAGAGGGACGGGAAAATTCTCGCGCTAAACCCTGCTGACGGAAGCGTTCGGTGGGAAAAAAAGTGGGGATCTTTCTCCCCAAGGAGATGGACTATCCCGTCTGCGACGTGGAAAACGAACTGGAACTTCAGCGGCTCAAGCGCAAGCCCCGTTTGAGCGGGGATTGGGATGTAGCGGTGCAGGCGTTTCCCTTCCCGTCGTCCGGCAAAGAGGGCGGCGCACCCCGCTACCCGATGATGCTCATCCTTATCGATGAGGACAGCGACACCGTGCTGGATCTCGCCATCACCGAGCAGTGGGAAGGCGAACCCTATCTGAACTTTGCGCGCATCCTGCTTGCAAAGATCGCCGAACACGGCCGACCGGCACACCTTTTGTGCGCCAATACCCGCACGCTGGCGTTGCTGGGCACGCTCTGCGGCAAGCTCGGCGTTCCGGCGCGTCAGGAAAGCGACCTGCCGCAGCTCTATGAGGCGCTCGATTCCATGCTGAACTTCATGCGAGAACATCCGGATGGGGACGAATGAGTCCCCATCTTTTTAGCAGGAGAAAAACGATGCAAACCAAGTTGCTTCCCGCCGCCTCTTCCGACCGTCAGCGGTTGGAAAATCTGCTGGAAAAAATACAACTATGAATTTTCCCAATACGACAAAACGCACTTTGATGCGGACGGCCTGTTCGGTTATGAGTGGCTGCCCACCTATTTTGAAGGCAGGGACGATCGCGCAGCGTACCTGATCTACGCAGAGGAAAGTCTTGCGGGCTTTGCGCTCATCAACCGCATTGCGGAATGTGACCGCCCGCTGGACTGGGCGGTCGCGGAGTTCTTCGTGGCCTATCCTTTCCGCCGAAACGGCGTGGGCAGCGCCGCCATGGAACAGGTCTTTGTCCGACATTCCGGCCGCTGGCAGATCAAATACCACAGCAAAAACCTGCCCAGCGCCGCCTTCTGGAACGGCATCGCCCGGCATTATGCCGTAGGTTCCGTCGAAACGCTGTGCGGTGCGGAGGATTACGCGGATGGCACGCCCGCAACCGTGCTCTGCTTTTCCGTTCCCGCAAAGGCTCAAAGCGGCCGCATCCGGCTTCTGGATACCAGCGCCTGCTGGGGCGCGGCTTATGCGGACGGAGCCTTCAGTCTCCCCCCGCTGGCGCGGCTATCTGGATTCCTGCCTGCCCGGCGCCGCTGCGCTTTGCCTTGCGGATGCACAGCAATCTCAGGCCGCAGGGATTCGTTGGGAGCGCGATATTCTTCCCGTGCTGAACGCAGTACCCGACCATCCGGACGCCGCACAGGCCGTCCGCTCCTTTCGCCGCGTGACAGAGAGCGTCTCGACGAACGCATCCGCCTGGCCTTCGGAAAATCCCCGGATGTGGAGGTGGTTCTGATGCTCGGCCTAGGCAACGGCGCAGGCTGGGCGACAACGCCGAACGGAAAGCCCACGGTGCTGCTGGGCATTGAAAAGATCGTGGAGCTGCATTGGTGCAGCGAAGACGACATGAACGGGCTGGTCCTGCATGAATTGGGGCACGTTTACGCCGCGCAGTTCGGCACATCGCTCTCCCCATCCCGCGAACAGCGTCTGCTGGCACAGCTGTTTTCAGAGGGAATTGCGATGGTATTTGAGCAGGAGCTGGTCGGGAATCCGGATTATTTTCATCAGAACGTCAACGGTTGGACAACCTGGTGCCATGAGCATCTCTCTGCCATCGCGCATTGCTTTGCCGCAGAGTCTCCGAGCCTGACGAGGGAAACCCAGCGTTATTTTGGTGACCGGTTGTCCTTCGAAGGGTATCCGGATGTTGGGTACTATCTGGGCGCACGTTTCGTGCGCTTCTTAATGGAGAAAATGACCCTCGACGAGGTTCTCCGCCTCCCTCTTTCGCAGATTCAGCAATCGTTTGACGCTTTCTGCGCATCGCTCTGACCTTCCCATGTCAAAGGAGTTCTTTATGCGTTCCATGAAGCCCGATCCCGATCTTTCTGTGCGGCGCGTCCGCATTCCCACCGAAAGCGGCAGCATCCCCGCATTGATTCTCTCGCCAAAGAACGGCGCAAAGAAGGCGACAGGCATCCTCTGGATTCACGGCGGCGGTTACATCGCCGGGATGAAGGAGATGGTGCATATGTCGCGGGCAGTCGATCTGGTCAAAAAACTACGGCGCGGTGGTGGTGTCGCCGGGTTACCGGCTGGCTTTCCGCGCCCCTTATCCTGCTGCGGCGGACGATTGTTACGCCGCGCTGCGCTATTTGAAGGAAAATGCGAGCGCGCTGGGCGGGCGGAACGATCAGATCATGGTAGGAGGTGAGAGTGCCGGAGGCGGGCTTTGCGCCGCCGTCTGCATCCGCGCGCGGGACACGGGAGAGGTCAACGTAGCGTTCAGATGCCGCTCTACCCGATGCTGGACGACCGGGACACGGAAAGTTCCCGCAACAACCACGGCAAGATCTGGAACACACGCAGGAACCGCTTTGCCTGGAATCTCTATCTGCGTAGGGCAGACCGAACGAACCTTTCCCCCTATTCCGCGCCCGCGCGTCTGCACGACTTCGCTCATCTCCCGCCCGCCTATACTTTCGTCTGCAAAGGCGAGCCGTTTTATGCGGAAACGGTGCGGTATTTCAAGCAGCTGAACGCCGCGGACATTCCGGCGGAGATCGACATTTATTCCGGCAACACGCACGCCTTCGACATGATGCAGCCAAACGATCCCGTCAGCCTTCGCGCAGCGGAAATCTTTAACCGGCGCTTTGCCGATGCACAGGCACGCTATTTTGCCCCGCAAAAATGACAAAAGCCCCGCTTGCAGTTTTTCTGCAAACGGAGCTTTCTCGTTTGGGTGATCAGGATTCCCGATGGCTACGCCAGTGGAGACCCGATTTTGTTACTCGCTCTTATCGAGTGCATCGGCTTTTGCGTCGATAAGTTCGGCAGCTTTCGCGCCGGTGAGCTGAGAAGCACGGATGAGTTCTGCGATCGTCCGCAGGTATTCCGCTACAAGATGAGTGTCCAAGCCGTTCATTTCGTCGTTCTCCATTTTGTTACCTCCTGTCCGCTAAATATTTGCCATTGGGCTCGTTCCCATGATGACCCTTGCATTATATCACTATCATAATGCACTTTTCACACGCGAAGCGCACCCAGCACCTTGCCGATGCTTTCGTGCAGCGAAAGCGTGGCTCTCGCATCATAGGGGTGTGATCGCGGTTGATCTGCACCACCGTGTCACCGCGGAAATACTGCAGCAGCCCGGCAGCGGGGTAGACCGCCAACGACGTGCCGCCGATGATCATCAGGGTCGGCGCATTCGATGGCATCGATCGCGCCCTCTACCACTTCGTCATCCAGTGCTTCTTCGTAGAGCACCACGTCGGGCTTGACGATGCCGCCGCATTCGCAATGCGGCACACCCTCAGAATCCCGGATGAACGCCGCGTCGTAGAACCTGCCGCAGCGCAGGCAGTGATTGCGGTGGATTGAGCCGTGCAGCTCATACACCCGTTGGCTGCCTGCCGCCTGATGCAGGCCGTCGATGTTCTGCGTCACGACGGCGACGAGCTTGCCCGCGCGCTCCATCTCGGCCAGCTTTTTGTGCGCAGCGTTGGGCTTTGCATCCAGCGGCAGCATCTTGTCGCGATAGAAGCGATAAAATTCTTCCGGATGCTCCACAAAAAGCGATGACTTAGTATGGTTTCGGGCGGATAAGTGTATTTCTGATGGTACAAACCGTCCACGCTGCGGAAATCCGGAATGCCGCTTTCGGTGGAAACACCCGCCCCGCCAAAGAACACGATGCGGTGATGGCTGTCGATCAGCTGCTGAAGATCCATGGGCACTGCGCCTTCTTTCTGTCGGTTGCGCATCAAATGCGGGTAAACACCCAGCGCACAGAATCAAAGTCCTGCCTGGTATCCGGCAGGTTGACGCCGGCGTTCATCAGCGTGTCGCCGGAAACTTCGAGCCCGGTCTGTTCGCAGACATACTGCGCGTTAGCCTCCAGTCCCTTCAAACGCACGCGGCGCACGGCGGGGTTGGGGTTGTTGAGCTTCTTGACATAGGTCAGGATGACGGTCCTTCCGTCCTCGGAGACCTGCTCAAAGGCATATTCATTGCTGTTCACGGGCGAAATCAGCCGGTAGAACGAGCCGGTGATCACGATATCGCGCATCTTTTTGTATTCGACGATCTGCGCAGCGACCTCGCTCCGCTCTTCCTCGGTGAGCTTTTCCATGTCCAGCTCATAGCCGAAGCTGCCCTGCATAGCGACGTTGGCGCGGGTATGCAGGGGCGTGATGCGGCCCACCTGATGGTTGGGCACGGCAGAGACATGGCAGGTCATGACCGACGGCGGATAAACCATCGAGCAGCCGTACTGGATATTCAGGCGCTGGATCGCGTCGCTGTCATCCGAGGTCCAGTTCTGGGGCATGTAGTAGAGAATGCCCGCGTCAAAGCGTCCGCCGCCGCCAGAGCAGGACTCAAAGAGCACGTCGGGGAAGGCGGAAGTGATGCGCCCATCACCTCATAAACGCCGAGAATATAGCGGTGATAGATTTCGCCGATGCGCACGCTCCGCCGGCAGCTGCGCCGAGCCGACCTCCGCCATGTTGCGGTTCATGTCCCACTTGACATAGCGAATATCGGCAGAGGACAGCACGGAGAAACGATATCCACCACATAATCCCGCACGTCCTTGCGGGTCATGTCAGGATCAGCTGATGGCGGCCCAGCGAGGGGGCGCGCTTTTTCTGGTGCAGGCACCAATCGGGATGCGCGCGGTAGAGGTCGCTGTCGGGCGAGATCATCTCCGGCTCAAACCACAGGCCGAACTCAATCCCTTCGGCGCGGATATCGTCCACGAGCGCTGCTTCATGGTGCAGCCAAGCTTCTTTTCATTGACCACCCAATCGCCCAGCGCGCAGGTATCGTCATTGCGCGCGCCGAACCAGCCGTCATCCAGTACGAACAGCTCGATGCCGAGCTTGGCCGCACTCCTGGCCATGGACTTGAGCTTTTTCACCCGTGAAGTCCATATAAACGCCTTCCCAGGAGTTGAGCAGCACCGGGCGCGCCTTGTCGCGGTACTTGCCCCGTGCAAGATTTCTGCGGTAGAGCTTATGATAGGTTCTGGACATCTCGCCCAAACCCTTGTCGGAATAAACCAGCACGCATTCGGGCGTTGCGAAGATTCGCCGCTTTGAAGCGTCCAGGTAAAGGCGCGGTCGTTAATGCCGGCGTTGACGCGCAGGGTATCGAACGCATCCACATCGGTTTCAATCAGGAAATTGGAAGAATAGATCAGGCTCAGGCCGTAAACCTCGCCGCTGTCCTCCGCGCCCGCATCCTTGCGCGCCAGCACGGCGAAGGGATTGTGCAGATGCGAAGAAGAACCGCGGAAGGACTGTATCGACTGCGTGGTGTGCATAACCGGCGTGCGCTCGACATTGAACTCACGCGCCCATGCACCGTGCAGATGGATCAGGTCAAGTCCTATCCGGGAATTGGGGAGGCGCTCATCGCGCGGGTGAGCTTCACCGCCTGCCTTGCCCCTCGTTGCGGATCATCCGTCCAGCGGGCGATCCGCGCCGAGAAGTCGAACACGGTGTAATAAAGATCCACGCAGAGATCCTTTTACCTTGTCGCGCAGGGTGATCTTCAGGGGTCTGCAGCGCCGTCGCCGTCGTTGAGATAGGTGTGCGGCAGGCCGGGATAATCAGGCTTGCCCTCGATCACCTGATAGGAATCGAACAACAGATCCGTCACATTGTCGCCTTCCTCATCCACCGGAGGCGATCGCCGGGGCGAAGGTCCGCCGTGCCCGCGCCGGAATATTCAGGCATCACGTCCGTGGAGAACTCGTCCGCTTCTCCGGCAGGAATCATGAAGGACGCCACGCCGCGCTCTTGGGCCAGAAATTCACCTCGGCTGTACGGAGATGTGCGCGCCGTAATACAGATGGATCAAGCCGTCAGCCGCCCATCACCGCCATCACATAGCTGGAAGAGCCCGCATCGAGCTTGAAGATCTTCTCTTCATTCAATACCGAGATCGCCATATCCGCTGCCTCCTTTTGAGGTCCCGTTTTCTGCCTTTTAGGATACATGGTTTTGTAAAAAGAATTGCAAGGCGCTAGACCACCTGCACGATGTGGCTGCCGTGCCGCCTTTTTTCACCTCGATGCCTTGAGCGATGGTTTCACGCAGCGCGTCCACATGGGAGATGATGCCCACCTGCCCGCCGCTGCCGATGCAGGAGAGCACGTCCAGTGCATCCTGAATCGAGCGCGGGTCGAGCGCGCGAAGCCCTCGTCGATAAACATCGCTCCATCCGCACGCCGCCCGCCTGCGCGCGCACCACGGAAGAAAGCCCCAGTGAAAGCGCCAGCGACGAGGAATTTCTCCCCACCGGACAATGTGCGCACCGCGCGCTCCCGCCGGAATAGGCGTCCTGCACCGAAAGCTCCAGCCCGTCCAGTTTGTTCTGCACACCGCCCTCGCGGATGGAGAGGCGGTATCTGCCGCCGTGCACCATTTCAAGCAAACGATTTGCCTGTTCCGCCACCGCACCCAGCATCGCTTGCAGCACAAAGCTGGACAGCGTGAGCCCCTTGTTGACGGCGAAGCAATCCACAAAGGCGCCATCTTGTCTGCCGCGCGGCGCTCTTCCGCAAGCTTTTTACTCTCTTCCTCGTTTTCGTCCAACAGCTTTTTCTTTGCGGGCGATGAGCGCGCGCTGCGCTCCGCAGGCCGCCGCCGCTTCGTTCAGGCGCGCAAGGCTTTCCGCCTGCCGATCGAGCGCGCTTTGCAGCTCCGGCCGCTGCTGCCCGGCCACGGCCTCCGCCGCAGCGTTGGCCTCTTCCTGCGCAGCGTGCAGCGATTGGTTTGTAGGTCTGCACCTGTCCGCGCAGCGCCGCCGCGTCCTCGCGCTCCATCAGCGCGCCGCGATAAGCTTCTTCCGTCTCAAATCCACAGCGGGCAAGTTCGTCGTCCAGTGCTTTGCGGGTGGCGATTTCTTCTTCCGTCAGGGCGCGGCGCTGCTTTTCAGCTTCCGTGCGGCGCTGAGCGGCCAGCGCTTCGTCACGGCGCGCGGTTTGATCGGCTTGCTGTGCGGCAGTCAACGCTTTTTCCCGCTTCTCCATGCGTCTCGATCGCCCGGATGCGCATCTGATTTCCTCCGCCGGGCGCGTTTCGTCACCAACGCGCTTTTTCGCATTCCAGCACGGGCGGCGGCGCGGTCGTTCTCCCGCTGCTTCCTCCAACCCTGCCTCGCGTTTTCCAGCTTCGTCTCCATGATGGGCGCGTTTTTCTCCCATTCAACGGCTTCCCGCTGCAAGCTCTCCTTTTTCCGATTGCTCCTGCGCGATTCTCAGACTCTGCTGCGCGCTGTGCTCTGCCTGCGCATCGTAAGGGAGCTTTTCTGCCTCAAGCGCGCGGCATCCCTCTGCCGGAGCAGCATTTTCGCGCTCAACGCGCCCTGCGCTGCGGCGGACGCCTTGTCCTGCGCTTCCCGTGCTTCCTTATACGCCCTTTTCGAGCCTGAATAAAGCGTTCCCGGCGCTGCCGTAGCCCTTGCTGATGCCGGGGTGATGATGGATGCTGCCGCAACCGGGCAGGGCTTGCCGTCGGTCAGGCGCTTGGAAAGCTCCGCAGCGGCGTTGCTGAAATATTCTTCCGAACGCTGCATCTCCTCCTGCTCCGCATTTGCGCGGCTTCCCGTCGCTCTTCCCGCTGTTTTCCAGCGCTTCCCGCTCGGCCTGAACCCTTTGCAGCTCCTCTGTCAGCTTTTCCAGCTGCTCTTTTTCTGCCGTGCGGACGACCATTCGTCGCACCGGCTTTGCAGTTGCGGAAGCCTGGAACGGTATTGCTCGTCCAGCCCGCGCATTTCCTCGCGCAGAGCACGCAGCCGCTCCGCATCGCGTCTGACCTGTTCCCCCAGCTGATCGAAGGCACGCTGCGCGGGGCAGCAAACGCAGCGCGGTTTTCTGTGTTTCTTTCGCGGCAGCCTAGTTCGATCAATTCCGGCAGACGCGCGGAAACTCTTCTCGTTCGGCTGCCATGGCTTCCGCCTGTGATTTTTCCTGTTCCAGCGCGGCAAGCTTCTGCGCGGCAGCTTCCGCACTTGCTGTGCAGCAAGCATATCCTCTCCGCCTGAACCAAACTCTGCTCCGCGCGCGCCAGCCGGGATTTCACGTCCTGCCAGGCTGCGTCCCTGGGGGGCGGACTTCCAACGCACGCTCAGCCGCATCCACGCGCAGCGCCGCATCGCGCATTTTCTGCCCTTTCAAGCAGGAGGTTCAGCCGCTTGTCAGCCGCTTCTGTGCGGTCAAAGGCTTTCGGAAAGCTTCTGCGCCCGCTGCGCTTCCCCGCTGCACTGCTCGTAGGCTTGGCGCGCCGCCTGCTCCTGCGTTTCCTCCCGCACAAGCGTCACGCGGTCGCCCTCGATCTGCGCGTGCAGCTCTTCTGCGCTGCTTACCTGATAGGCTGACCAACGCCGCCACCTGCTGCTCCCTCTCCCGCAGCGCCGTGTCGCGTTTGCGATAAAGAGCAGCCAGCTTTCCTGTTGATAGGCATTAAAATCGATCGGTTGCGGAAGATATTGCGCAGAATTTGCTCCTTTTCGGCGGATTCAGCGGTCAAAAAGCGCTCGAACTTGCCCTGCGGCAACACCATGACCTGCACAAACTGGCTGACCCCATGCCGATGACGCGGTTGGCGGCCTCCCTCCTACGCGGTGGGCTTGGCATTTTCCGCAAAGGTTTCGTTCGCCGGTCTCTTCCAGCGCCAGTGCGCCGCATTCAACGCATAGTTCTTGCGCACATCGTCCTCCGGCTCCTTCTTGCGGCGGCGCAGCGACGCAGCCTGCGCCAAGAAGCGATACCGCCGCCCGCCGACAGAGAAGGTGAAATCACCAGCGTTTCGGCCTATGGATCGTGGACATCTGGCAGCGCAGCTCCGTAAATTCCGCTGCGCTCGGCTGAGCTTACCTTGCCGTAAAGCGCGCAGGTCATGGCGTCCAGCAGCGCGGTCTTGCCCGCGCCCGTCTCTGCCCCAGATCAGGAACCGGTCCGGAAAATAGCGTGAAATCCACAACCTGCCTGTCCCGATACGGCCCGAAGGCTTCGATGATGAGTTTTCCGGCAGCACAGCTCAGCCCTCCCCTTCCGCGTCCTCAATGGCCTGTCTGAACCAGGCGCGCATTTCGTCGTCCATTTCGCGCCCCGTTCTGTTTAGATAAAATTCTCCGCTACGTCCAGCGGCGAATCCGCACGCACCTCCTCCAGCGTAAGGCCGGTGCGCGCACTGGCAGCAATCTGCATCCCGCAGTCGATCTGCAAAGCGTTGGGATAGGTGCGGCGCAGCGCTTCCTGTACCGGCGCGGTCGGGAATTCGTCCGTCACGATGAGCCGCAGATAGTCCTGCGACGAACCTTCGCACAGCTTCTCCCTCGTGCCCCGCAGCGTCCGCATGACGTGCAGCGGCTACGGGCACCTCTTTCAGACTCATGTCGTTGGTATCGACAATCGTAACGCTGCGCGGCACGTCGGTTTCTGCAAAGGAAGTACACATCGGCGTGCCGGAATAAGCGCAGCTTACCGCCGCCCAGCGTCTGCGGTCGGTGCAGATGTCCCAGCGCGACATAATCATAGGCCGAAACCACCCGCAGGAACTGCCAGTGAGCCGCCGACCGCCGCAGCGCGGGCGTCGCTCTGCCCGGCCTGTCCGCCCGCGGCAAAGCAGTGCGCCGCCAGGATGTGCCGCTTTCCGTCCTTAGGGGGCCTGCGCTCTTCCAGTACGACGCGCATCGCATCCGCTGCGCAAAGCGATCTCCTCTCTGGGGCGGGATACGCCTGCCGCACGTCGTCGGTATAGACATAGGGCAGCAGATGAATCACGGTATCCCCCAGATCGGCCTGCATCCTCCGTCGTCACGCGCCCGGCGATATACAGCCCCGCGCCGCGCAGCAGATCGCTGAGCGTGGAAAGCCGCGCCGCGCCGTCGTGGTTGCCCGCATCAGCACAACCGGCAGCCCCAGCTCCCAGGCAAAGCGCGCGCATCGCATCGTTATATAGCGCAATGGCGTCCCGGCGCAACGACCGCGCGATCGGAAAATATCCCCGCCACGATCACCGCGCCCACCTGCTGCTCCCGCGCAATGCGCACAATCTCCCCGATCATGTGCTGCTGATCCGCCGTCGGGTCCACGCCGAAAACTCCAGCCCCAGATGCCAGTCCGATGTATGTAGGATCTTCATGTTTCCTCCCACCTTATTTTACGTTAAAGGATGAAAGAGCGGGAATTTCCGCCCTTTCATCCCAGCGTTCTTTGCTAATCACAACTTCGGCAGGATCTCGATATCCATGGGGGAAGCGTCCCGCGTTGCGGCCGTAGATGGCCAAACCGCCCGCATCGCACTTCAGCTCCACACGGGCTTGCCCTTTCTTTGGCCTTTTTCAGTGCTTCTCCGCCGATGGGCACGATCATCAGATACCCATAGCTGCCCGCCTCGTCCAGATAGCGGTCGCGCGTCTGGTAGTGCCAAGAGCACGCCGTTGCAGTCCGCCGGATCGTCCGGTAGCTGCTGCTCGAATACCTTTTCTCCTCCGCCAGCACCGTGAGCGCCGAGGGAAAGAGCTTTTCGTCGGTCATGAAATAGGAATTATGGTTCTCGCCGGGATCCATGCGGTAGCCCGCCATGAAATCCGCGCCTTCCTGCTGCTCCACCGCGCCGTTGGCGTCCTTTTTGAGCTGCATCTTGGCGCTCGCCTCGAAGCGCAGCTCCACGCGCTCAAACTCGTCAAAGCTCTCCGTCGGAATCTCGTAGACAAGCTGCCTCGCCCACACTGCACACCTTGTGGCCGGAAAGCGCCTGCCAATCGTTGGCAAAATGCTTTTCGGCATAGTTGCAGGGGCGGACATAGGCCGCGCAGGCACGCGGGCCGCGAACATCGATGGTGCAGAAGTTGCGGGGAGAGCACTTTGCCGCCGCAGACCAGCCGGAAGGTCAGCGCCGCGGTATCGGCAAGCTCCGGCATCGTCACGGTAACCTGCCCAAATCCATTAGGCCGTCACCGTTCGAGACAAATTCGCGGCTTCCCTGCTCATAATAGCCGTGCACACCGTGCAGGGAACCATTCCACCGTCAGCTTGCTTCTGCGGGCGCACCGCCGAGGTTGGAATAATAGATAGGAGTTTCGGCTTCCTCGCCGCTGCCGATGGTGCGGCAGGGCGGCGCGTCATAGGCGATGAAATCCGCTGCGTGCAGCCCTTGAGCTGCATCCCCTGATGCCCAGCGCATCGTAGCCGAAGTTCTTCTTCTGGTTGTCGATGCGGTAATAGCCGTTGAATTCATTGATGACGTCATGGAACTCTGTGAACACAAAGCCGCAGATGTTCTCGTGCAGGCGGTATTCGTTGAGCATATAGGTGGTACCTGCCAGGCCAGGTCGCTGTCGCCGGCGCTGTCCTGCACGCCCCAGACCATACCGCACTCGGAGTTCATCAGCGGCACGTTAAGGCGCACGGTTTTTCCCCGATGAAGTTCCAGCCGCTGCCCTCATGCCCGCCCTGGCGGCGATATCGATGTGCTCCTTGACGGTCATGTAGCCGTTCAGATAGAAGTGCCAGGTGTTGATATCCGTCTCCACATGGTCGTAGTTGCGCGGAGTTATCCTCCACGATGCGTATCGTCCATTCCCTTGACGCGGCGGTACATGCTGCGCACCCATTCCTGCGTATCGGGCGAATACTGCCGGTTATGCTGCCGTTCGCCTTGTCAACAGACCCCAGGTCTCGTTGAACACGATCCAGGCCATGATGGACGGATGGTTCCAATCCCGGCGGACGAACTCATCCAGCTCGTGCTCAAACTGCGCACGGGTTTCCGGCAGCGGCTCGCCCAATAGCAGACCATGTCCGCAAAGGCGAGGATGCCGAGCTTATCCATCCAATAAAGCTTGCGCGGCTCTTCGGGCTTGATGTGCAGGCGCACAAGGTTCAACCCAACATCCTTAGGCGCTGCACCTCGTCGATCACGTCCTGCTCGGTGGGCAGGGTGAAATAGCCCTTAGGATTGAAGGACTGGTCGAGCGTGCCGTTGAGATAGATCGGCTTGCCGTTTAATGTAATCCACGGAACTTGCGCCCGCCGAAGCAGGAATAGCCGATCTCGCGCAGGCCGAAATAAGTGCTCACGCAGTCGCCGCCCAAACGCAGCCTCGCCTTCATAGAGGTTCGGCCGTCCGGCGTCCACAGCTTGGGATTTTTCCACCTGAAAGGTCAGCTCCGCGCAGTTGAGACCGGGCGCAAGCGTCAGCGCCGCGGTATGCTCCTGTCCGTCAAAGCGGCGGTCAGCTGCTCTTTCGCGCTCGTCGGGGGACTGAATCTCCACCGCAATGCGCACGGTTCCGTCGCACCTTGGTTTCGATCTTGGCGTTTTGCAGATACGCCTTTGGGGGTTTCTTCGAGATACACGGTCTGCCAGATGCCGCGGATCTCGCCGTAGCCCCTGCTTGCCGCGGGTCTGATTATCCTGTCCCGTCGGTGACGCGGACGCAAATCGTTCTTCCTCTTTAATCCAATAAGGAGTGACGTTTAGGCGAATCTGCCGTAGCCGCCCGTTGTGCTCCCGGCAAGGTGGCCGTTGATCCACACGCGCGCTTCATAATCCGCCGCGCCGATCAACCAGCCAATTTCGCCCCGCGTCAAAGCGCGCCGTGCGGCGGTACCAGCCGGTACCCTTGCGATCCTCCGCCACTCGGGAGAGGGAGCCGCCCAGGAAAAAGCACCAGCAATGGTGCGGTCCAGCTCGGACACTGTTCGCTTCCGGAAAAGCCGAATGCCCACTCGCCATTCAGGTTCAGCCAATTCTTTCTTTGCCAATCCGGTCTCCGGATGTTCTGCTTGGGTATGGATTTCATCTGTCCAACCTCCCCAAAAATTGGATTGTCTGTGCGGTTATTGTACCATCTTTCCTGCGCTTTAACAAGATTGTAATTTACATGTCGGTACTATAAAAAAGCGTCCCGCTCTGCCCGTTCCGGCAAAGGTGACGCTCAAACCACCGATCTATCTTCAACGCTTCAAGCAGCGCGGCGCTCACCTGCTTGGGGTCGGCCTTGCCGCGCAGCAGCTTCATGCACTGCCCTGGTCAAAAGCCCATGACCTTTTTCGTTGCCCGCGCGGAATTTCTCCACCGCGTCGGCATTTTCGGCCAGCACCTGCGCAATCGCCCCGGCAACCGCCGTATCGTCGCGCTCGATGGCGAGTTTTCCTTCTTTATATAGGCTTCCACGTCCGCACATCGTCCGCAAACACGGCCTCCAGCGTATTGCGCGCTCCGGCGCGGTCGATCTTGCCCTTACCGAGCAGTTGGAGGATCAGCGCGAGCTTGCCCGCGTCCAACTCCAAATCATACGGATCGACGGCGCGCTCGCTTGCACAGGCGCAACCCTCGGACCAAAATCCAGTTGGCGGTCTCCTTCGGCGAAGCGCCCTGCGCAATCGCCGCTTCGAGCAGACGGCACAGGCGCGCGTTCTGGCAGAGGATGCCGATATCGTGTCTCACTCAGGCCGTATTCTTCGCGGTAGCGTGCGCGCTTGGCGTCCGCAACTCCGGCTGATGGGGCGGGCACGAACGTGCTCACGCATCGTCGATAAACCGGCGGCAGGTCCGGCTCGGGAAATAACGATAATCCTGCGCGTTTTCCTTGGAGCGCATCGCAAAGGAAGCGTCCTTGTTGTCGTCCCAGCGGCGGGTTTCCTGCTTGACGGCGCGTCCCTCTTCCAGCACCTCGATCTGGCGCGCGGCCTCGGTCTCGATGGCCTTGGCGATGGCCTGAAGCTGTTCATGTTCTTCATCCTCGGTGCGGGTGCCGGAGCTTTTCGCTGCCTGCGGGGCGAACTGATACGTTCAGGTCGGCGCGGATGGAGCCTTCCTGCATCTTGCAGTCCGAACGCCGAGAAATTGCAGCGTACTGCGCAGCTTGGTCAGGAAATCGATGACCTCGTGCGCAGAGCGAAGTCCGGCTCGGTCACAATTTCCATCAGCGGCACGCCGCAGCGGTTGTAATCGCACTAGTGTGGATTCCGTCCAGGGTCGTGCACCAGCTTGCCCGCGTCCTCTTCCATGGATTTCGTGCAGGCAGATGTACTTTTCCTCCCCGCCGTCGGTCGTGACCCTTGCCGCCGCGGCCCGTGCAGATAGAGCTGCGAATCTGATAAGCTCTTGGGCAGGTCGGGATAAAAATAGTTTTGCGGTCGAAAAGCGCGTCAGGCGGGTGATCTCGCAGCCGAGCGCCAGGCCGGTGCTCATCGCGCCCCTCCACCACCGCGCGGTTGAGCACGGGAAGCGCACCGGGCTGTCCAGTGCAGACCGGGCAGGGTGGTGTTGGGTGCGCCGCCGAAGGCTGTGGTGCAGCCGCAGAAGATCTTTGTCTTGGTATTCATTTCGACATGGACTTCTAGTCCGCAGACGATTTCATACTTCATTTCAGCGCACCTCCCTGTACCTTTTTGGTGAAAATCCGTATGCAGCTGATAGGTGTGTGCGGCATTGAGGATGGTTCCTTCGCCGTGGGGCTTGCCGATCAGCTGCGCACCGACGGGCAGACCGCCCTTGTCAAAGCCGCAGGGCATCGTCACCGCGGGCAGCCCCGCCAGGTTCACCGATACGGTGTAAATATCGCCCAAATACATCTTCAGCGGGTCGGACAGCGCCTGCCCCACGGGCAGCGCCGTGGTAGGCGCTGCGGGCGAGAGAATCACGTCGAACTTCTCAAACGCCGCGTCGAACGCCTTCTTGATCAGCGCCTTGACCTTGAGCGCCTTGACGTAATACGCATCGTAATAGCCCGACGACAGCACGAAGGTGCCCAGCAGGATGCGGCGGCGCACTTCCGGGCCGAAGCCCTCGGTGCGGCTTTTGCGCATCAGGCCGACAATATCCTCCGCATCGTCCGCACGGTAGCCGTACTTGATGCCGTCAAAGCGGGAAAGGTTGCTCGAAGCCTCGGCACAGGCGAGGATGTAATACGCAGGCACGGCATATTTGACCATGCCCAGCGAGAAGGTTTCGACCGTCGCGCCCAACTCTTTGAGCTTTTCGCCGCGGCCAGCACCCGCGCGCGCACGTCCTCGTCCAGACCTTCTGCAAAATATTCTTCCGGCACGCCGATGCGCAGCCCCTGACGTCCCCCGTCAGCGCCGCAAGCGTGCCGCCCTCGGTTTCCACCGTGGTCGCGTCGTGCGCATCCTGCCGTGCAGCAGATCGTAGACCGCCGCGCAGTCCGCCGCAGTATGCGCCAGCGGGCCGATCTGGTCAAGCGAGGAGGCATAGGCGATCAGGCCGTATCGGGAAATCGAGCCGTAAGTGGGTTTAAGCCCCGTCACGCCGCAGAAGGAAGCAGGCTGGCGGATGGAGCCGCCGGTATCGCTGCCCAGCGCATAGGGAATCTCACAGGCCGCAACCGCCGCCGCCGAACCGCCGGATGAACCGCCCGGCGTGTGATCAAGCGCCCAGGGGTTGCGCGTCGCGCCGTGATGCGAAGTCTCGGTCGTGCTGCCCATCGCAAACTCATCCATGTTGGTGTGTCCGATAATCACCGCGCCAGCCGCCTTGAGCTTTTCGATCGCCGTCGCGTCATAGGGCGGTCAAAATCCGCCAGCATCTTCTGATCCGCAGGCAGCGGGCAGGCCGCGCAGGCAGATGTTGTCCTTGACGGCCACCGGGACGCCCATGAGGGGCTTGCAATTCTGCCCGCGTCCATGTCCTTCTGCACTTCTTCGGCGCGCTTCATTGCCGCATCCCAATCCAGCGCCGTCATGGCGTGCACATCGGGTCGGCTTCCTCCACGCGTGTGCGGAACGCAGCGACCAGTTCGGGCGATGTGACTTTATGATCCAGCAGCGCCTGATGCAGCTCCAGCGCGCTCATTTTCAACCATTCCATCTTTGCTCCCCTCCTCTCATTCCACGGTTCTGGGCACCTGATATGCGCCGTCCAGCTTCTTCTTGGCGTTGCGCATCAATTCGTCGCGGTCGAACGAAGGCTTGACCTCGTCCTCGCGGAACACGTTGCGTAAGTCTTCGAACTGAATCAGCGGCTCGGTGGCATCGGTGTCCACGGAGTTGAGCAAATCCATATAGTCCAATATCTTCTGCATCTGCTCGAGCATATCGGCCTTTTCCTCTTCGGGAAGCTCCAATCGGGAAAGCTCGGCGATGTATTCCAACGTTTTTTTCATCCATGGGTCCTTTCCTCCTTATACGCACACACAACAAATCCCTTTTTACGGCAGCAGACGGGTGATGTCGCGCGGGAACAGCGACGCTTCGCGAATGTTGTTCTCGCCGATCAGCCGCATCGTCAGGCGTTCCAGGCCGATGCCCAGTCCGCCGTGCGGGGGCAGGCCGTTCCGGTGCATCAGGTAGCTCTCAAAGTCCGCCGGATCCATGCCCAGCCGCTCCATCTTGGCCACCTGCGCGTCATAATCATGAATGCGCTGGCCGCCGGTCGTGATCTCAATGCCGCGGAACAGCAGGTCGAACGACAGCGTTTTTTTCGGATCGTCGGGATCATCCATTGCGTAGAACGGGCGCTTCTTGGAGGGATAATGCGTGACGAACACGAAGTCGGAGCCGTATTCTTCGGCAAAGAGCCTGGAGATCAGCTGTTCCTCTTCCGGCTCCAGGTCATAGGGATCGCGAATCCTGCGGTTGTATTTTTCTGCGACCATCTCCTTGGCCTGCGTAAAGGGCACAGCCGGGATGGACGTGATTTCCGGAATCTTCACGCCCAGCAGCGCGATCTGCGGCGCATAGTCCTTCTTCAGCAGCTCCATGGTATACTTCAGCATCGCGGTTTCCATCTGCATGACGTCCTCAAAGGAATCGATGTAGCCCATTTCAAAGTCCATGGAGGTATATTCGTTTAAGTGGCGGGTGGTCGCGTGTTTTTCGGCGCGGAACACCGGCCCGATTTCAAACACGCGGTCGAACACACCCACCATAGTCTGCTTATAGAACTGCGGCGACTGCGCCAGGAAAGCCTTATGGCCGAAGTAATCGAGCTTGAAGATGTTCGCTCCGCCTTCGGCACCGGCCGCCACGATCTTGGGCGTATGGATTTCGGTGAAATCCTGACTCTGCAAGAACTCGCGGAAGCCGCACACAATGCCCTCCTGCAATTTGAACACGGCGCGCTTGCGCAGGTTGCGCAGCGTCAGCGGGCGGAGGTTCAAGTCGCTCTCCACTGTCAGATTGAGCTTTGCCTTGTGCACCGGAACCGGCGGAACCTGCGCCGGACGCGATAGGAGCTTCATCTCCTGCACGCGCAGCTCGAAGCCGTGCGGCGCGCGCTCGTCCCAGGCGACCGTACCGATGACGGCGACAGCTGCGCCTTCCGGCAGGTCTGCGCGATGGATGCCGGTCTTTTCCTCGTCCAGCACACACTGAACCGTGCCATCATAACGACGAAGGATAACAAAGGCAAAATCGCCCATGTCGCGCACATTATGGATGCTGCCTCTGATTTCAATAGCGCCGTCCGGCTTTTTCCGCCAGCACGCGCCCGATGGTCCACTTCTGTTTCTTCTCTCCCGTGATGGAACGCATAGCGATTTCTCCTTTCCTTTATCCACACATTTTTCTTTTTTGAAATAAAAAAAGTCCCTAAGGAGTAGACTAACTCCTTAAGGGACGGAATAGATGACATTGCTACCCCGCGGTACCACCCGATTTGTCGCATAAAGCTGCGCGTATCGCCATTGACCGTGCCTTTATGTAACCGCTCGTCGCCGCTGTAACGCTCGGCTCCTGCGGAAACCTACTCAAGACTAGCTTTTCGAAATTTCGGCTGTGGAGTGTTCCCCCATGCTGCGGCCCCGCGATGCTTTCAGCCGGTGACATCGCCTCTGATGCCGGGTCACATAAGGCATTCTCCGTCGTCGCCTTTAATGTTTGCTATCATACGCGCATCTATTGCGCAAGTCAATCCCTATTTTTTTCGTTTTTATGATTTTTAACAAAACAATTTATTGCTGAAAAAGCGCCTTGAGATCGCGTATGCCGCCGTTGTCGACGCAAAGAAGGTCAGCACCAGCAGGCAGTCGCCCTGACGGCGCACCAGGGTCTGCATCGGAATATTGTCCTCGTTTTCAACCAGAAGCAGGCTGGTGTACTCCTGCCCGCAGAGGGTTTCTTTCGTGATTCCCTTTGTCCGTCCAGCCGAATTCCCCGTCGTTCATCCATTCGTCCCGCAGATCTTCAAGGAATTGCCCGGCGTGATTTCCACCCCCTGTACGCGCAGGTTCAGCACTTCCAGTTTAAATACTGCGTTGGTTTCGGTTCTCTTATCTCAAAGTCCATAAAGCCGGGCAGCTCCGCCACCTTATCCGCCGTGATATCCGCCGCCGTCAGGTCGTAATAGAAAGCCAGTTTCGCTTCCGTGCTGATCTTCCATTCGCTGCTGGGAGGGTAAAACTCAGCTGCGCAAAGTCGTTGGTGCAGCTAAGGCCGTTCCAGACGCAGCGTCGGCTCACCGTTCTCGCCCTGCGGAAGCGCTGTCTGCGTCTGCACGGGTGCGGGAGATTCGTTCAGGCCGTAGAAGAGGCTCTTGAGGATCTGAATCTTCTCCGGTGTGCCGGTCAGGATGAGCTCGATCATGTATTTGCCCTTGCGGCGCATCAGGTATTCCTGGTTCATCTGATATCCAGCACCTCTGCAGGCAGACAGACGTAGTTTCGCCGCAGAAATCTCTTCGTAGGGCATTGCCCACCTCGTAGGTGTAGTCCGTCACTTCCTTGAGGCCGTCGGCCATCTGACCGTATAGTCTTCCGCCGTGAGGTTCTCTTCGTTCGCCATCTTCATGTTCTGATCATCACGATGACGTTTGCGCCCGACTGATCCTCCGTCGCCTGCATGTCATAGAAGTTGATGAGCTTAAAGGCCGCCTTTTCCAGCAGAGACTTGTCCTCCAGATTGGCCATATCCGCCAGCGCGTCGTCGTCGGTGATGCCCAACCTGTATCCGGCAGCGTCGCCTTGAAGCCCGCGAAGGTATTTGTATAGGTCAGGCCATCCCATTCCCCGCGTGAGAACTTTTCGTCCTCCTCGTCCGGCTGTGTCGTTTCCTCCGGCACAGCCGTCGTTTCAGCAGAAACGGGCGTCAGGCTCTCCTCCGGCGTTTTCGCCGTGCAGGCCGTGGTTCCGAGCAGCACCGCAGCCGCCAGCAGCAGACAAAGTATTCTCCTCATGTTGTTCCTCCATTCCGATTTTATTGATTTCCAAGCGCCCTGCGCTTAAACTTTCCTTGCGTCACTCGGCAAAAGCCGCATCATTTTCTCAATGGCTTCCTCGCTCGGCCCGAAAAAGGGCAGCTGAATCAGATAATCCCCTTTTTCTGCGCACAAGCAGGCAGCTTTTTTACACCCTTCCTGCGGATAATCGAACCGCACGGACAGATATTTTCTGCCGCAAAGAAGGCGCTCCTCCCGTCCCAGAAAGACCACCTGCCCGCTTTCATCCGCAAGCGCCGCGTCAGCCAGCGTCTGCGTATACTTCTCCGCCGAAACCAGCTCGGCTTCCTTCTGGGGACAATGCGGATCAGGTTCTAGGGAAACCGTCGCGTTGCCGTCCGGATTGCGCACCATAAAATCGAAAAACCGCGGCAAGGTCTGCACGCGCGCATGGGTGTACCGCCAGCGGGAAAGGCCGCGCATCTTGGCAAGGGCTCAGAGGCGCCGCGATGCCCCAGCGATCGTCGGGCAGCATCAGCCGCACCGCCGCAAAGGCATTGATGCAGGTATGCCCGCGCCAGACAGCGCGCGTGATTTCATCGGTTTCGCAAAGGCGATTTTCCACGCTTTCCCCATGTTCCTCCCAGCCGATGCGCAGCGTAGACAGAATCAGGAGCAAAGTCAGCGTCATCAGCAAAAATACAATTTGATTCATGCTTTGTTCCCACCTCTATCCTAAAAGTATACAGATTTGCGTCCGGCCGTCAAGAAGGAGCGCAAAAAAGAGGACGGAAAATCTCTTTCCTTGTCCTCTCTGCGTTTAGAACTAGAACATCAGGATGACGTTGGCGCCGTACTTCTCTTCGATGAAAGCGCGGATGGTGTCACTCTTCAGAGCCTCGACCAGCGCCTTGATCTCGACGCCCTCGTCGCCGGCACGAACCGCAACGACGTTGGCATAGGTCTTAGCACCTTCGGAATCCTTTGTCCTCGGTGGTCAGAGCTTGTCGGTGATGCCGGCTTCCAGCGCATATTGCCGTTGGCGACGGCGAACCACATCTTCCAGAGAACGCGGAACCTGCTCGGCAGCGATTTCAGAATCTCTCGACGTTGTGGGATTTTCCACGATGTCGCGGGCGGTCGTCCAGGCCGGAGCCTCGGGCAGCGTGATGATGTTGGCTGCCAGCAGCTGAAGCGCGCGGCTTCGTTGGTCGCATCGTTGGGCACGGAGATGGTCGCGCCATCGGGGATGTTGCTCAGGTCAGCGCTCTTGCCGGCGTAGATGCCCAGGGCTCGAAGTGAATCGCACCGGCGGAAACCAGATTGGTGCCGTTGTTCTCGTTGAAGTTGAGCAGATAGGCAGATGCTGGAAATAATTCGCATCCAGATCGCCCGCTTCCAGTGCCTGGTTGGGCAGGACGTAGTCGGTGAACTCTTCGATCTCAAGCTCAATGCCCCTGCTCGGCGAGGAGGGCTTGACGGCCTCGAGAATCTCGGCATGGGAGCGGGAGACGCGCCGACGACGAGCTTGACGGTCTCGGTGGGTTCAGTGGCCTGGCTCTCTTCGGGCTGAGCTGCATCGGTGGCAGCGGGGGATTCGGCTGCAGTCTCGGCGGGAGACTCGGCGGGCTTCTGCGCAGAAGAGCAGGCAGACAGCGCCGCAACCAGCACAAGGGCCAGCAGCGCGGCAAGGATTTTCTTTGGTAAGCTTCATGGTTTTTCCTCCTGAAAATCGGTTTTATCGAAAAGTATAGAGTGAAATTGTATTAACGGGTACGCTTGTCGATCTTCTTGGCGACAAGCTCAAAGATCACCTGGATCACCTGAACGATGATCACGATGAGGATCAGCGTCAGGATCATCACGTCGTACTGGTAGCGGTGCATACCGTAGCGCACGGCGATATCGCCCAATCCTCCGCCGCCCAATGCACCGGCCATGGCCGAATAGCCCACGAGGGTAATCACCGTCACGGCAGCGCCGCGGATCAGCGAGGGAACGGATTCGGGCAGCAGCACCTTCAGGATGATCTCCATGTTGGTCGCGCCCATGGTGCGGGCGGCCTCGACCACGCCGGAGTCGATTTCCTTCAGGGACTGCTCCACCATGCGCGCCACAAAGGGCGCTGCGGCCACAACCAGCGGCACGATGGTCGCCTTGGTGCCGAAGGCCTGCCCACGATCAGGCGGGTCAAGGGCGCGATGACGAGCATCAGGATGACGAAGGGAATGGAGCGGCCGACGTTGACAATCCAGCCCAGCACGGCGTTGAACGCGCGCATGGGGCGGAGACCGTCCTTATCGGTCAGAATCAGCGCGACGCCCAGCGGCACGCCGATGAGATAGGCAAACAGCGCCGAGACGAAGGTCATCACGAGCGTTTCGCCCGAGCCTTCCATCAGCATCGGCAGGTTATCGGTAATCAGCTGCCACATCGCGTCATTCCTCCTTCATGCCCAGCAGCATCCTCGTCACCGGGGATGCGGGGTTGACCATCACGGTCGAAACATCGCCCTGCTCGACAAAGGTACCGTGGTTGATGATGGCGACCTTATTGCAGATGGCATTGACCACGCCGATCTCATGGGTGATGATGATGATGGTGACGCCCAGCTTGCAGTTGATGTCCTGCAAAAGGTTCAAAATGCTCTTGGTGGTGAAGGAATCCAGAGCGCTGGTGGGCCGTCACAGAGCAGAATCTTGGGGTTATTGGCCAAAGCTCTTGCGATGGCCACGCGCTGCTTCTGTCCGCCGGAGAGCTGGGAGGGATAGGCCTTCGCCTTGTCCGCCAGACCGACGATTTCGAGCAGTTCCATGGCGCGCTTTCGCGCTCCGCCTTCTTCATGCCGTCCAGTTCCAGCGGAAGCAGACGTTGTGCAGCACGTTGCGCTGCATCAGAAGGTTATACCCCTGAAAGATGACGCCGATGCTCTTGCGCAGCCGGGTGAGCTCTTTGCCCTGCAGCTTCGAGATATCCACGCCTTCCACTTCGATTTTGCCCTCGGTGGGCATTTCCAGCAGCGCGATACAGCGCAGCAGCGTGCTCTTTCCCGCGCCGCTCATGCCGATGATGCCGAAGATGTCGCCC
>VOFG01002508.1_pt1 | contig 34379 bp, 53 predicted proteins | sample 5384171 | NCBI WGS metagenome assembly VOFG01 (sample SAMN12384726, study PRJNA508395) | human gut metagenome | isolation source: healthy gut F | host: Homo sapiens
TGGACAGGTCGATAGCAGAAGCGTTGTACATTGCAGAAGCAGGAGCAATGCTCATAGCGATTTCGCCGCGCTTCAAGGCGCTGTTGCTCATAGGCACAACACGCCAGGTTGCGGGCTCAGCCTGCAGCTCAGAAACCTTGATGGCCAGACCTTCACGCTTGGAGTTGTCGGTCTTGCTGTCGCCAACGGCGAAAGCCTTGCCGAAGTTGCACTGAGTATCGCCATCACCGATGATGAAGTCCTGAGACAGCTGATGGTTCTGGTCGATAGCCTTCACAGTCTGGCGCAGCTCGTCGCCGGTCAGAGTACCAGCGGCCTTGAAGTCCCACTCGCCATCGATGTAGATGACGTAGCACTCACCGGAAGCGTTGATATGCTCATCAGCCAGGGTCTTGTAGATAGCAGGCTGCTGCCAACCCTGAGTGGTGGAGGGGTCGCTGTACCAGTAGGTGTAGGTCTTGCTGGTGGCATCATAAGCGATAGCGAACAGCTCGTCGTTGGAGTGGTCGGTATCGTAGATGCGGCTGTAGTGGGTCACCTTGGCAATGTCAGCGATGTAGGTGCGGCTGTTCTTGTCGATGGTGGAGTAGTTGCGCAGCTGGTAAGCATCCTTGGTCGGGGTGACAACGTTGCCGGTGGTACGGAAACCGTACATGCAGACGTACAGAGGAACAGTAGCCTTCATGTTGACATGGTTCACGGTAGCAACGGTGATATCGTACTCAACGCGGCCGTCATCGGTCTTCACGCCAGGATGCTCTTCCTCGGTCGGAGGAGTCTCGGGAGGAATCTCGGTGTCGTTGTCCAGGTAGATGTAGAACTGGGTGGACATCGTCGGGTCTTCGTTGGTGGCGGTGTCGGTGCCCTCAGCCTTGGTATCGTCAGAAACCTTAGCTTCATCAGCAGTGCCGTGGTTCCAGTTCACGCCACCCTGAGTCTGCTGGCAGTCAGAAATCTTGACGTAATGCATCTGGAAGGTGCCATCAGCCTTTTGGTGGTATAAACGCCGTACTCTTCGCCATCGTTATACTGGCTGCCTGCAATATAAGCGGCAGGAACTGCAGTGTAGCCTTCGGCATCCTGGTCGGCGTAGACAACGGAACCGTCGTCGTTCACCTTGTAGAAGGATTTGGCGCCGATGCGGTAAACGGGAGTGCTGTGCAGCATGGTCTCGTTATTGGGATGGTTGGCAATAGCAGTATTGTCAGTGGGCTGTTTGGTGTCTTCCATTGCGTAAGCGGTGATAGGAGCCATGCAGCTGGCGGCCATTGCCATACCCATCACAGCGCTTGCAACGCGCTTGTAACATTTCATTGGGGTAATCTCCTTTCAAATAGTGGATTCGAACTAGGCCATCTCTTTTGATTCCTTTGCTCCTGCATGCATCGGGTCAAAAGTCAAGCCATGCATATCCGCGTACTCTCGACGCTGACTGCATCAAAACACGATGTACTTGGCAGCAATGAGGGATTCATCGCTTCCCTCGCCTGACCATTCTTGCAACATCGCAAGGCCCGTCAGTCTACCATGTGATGACTTGATGACGCAGATATGCACTATGAGTTCGCCCTTATCAGGGAGCTCTGGGGCTTACTGCTCTGAGCCACTGATTTTATTATCTGCGACTCGCACACCAACGCAAGCACAAACATCACGTTTTTTCGCATTTTTTCACTTTTTTCAAATTTTTTCTTGCCTTCGCGTTTTTTACTATATATTTGATGGCTTTACCACCTTTTGTCATAGTCAATTCATAAATATATGGTATAATTTTCTCATAAAAAGTCGGAGGGAAATGATGGTTGCAGAGAAAAGGATTTACAGCACCACGGCATTGCAAAACTGCTATCGTGCATTGCGTTCCGCTCGCTGGAGTGTGAGACGTAAAGACGAGCATATGACCCGCTGCTGTGAAGTGCGTGAGCTGTATGCCAAGTGCCAGGTAAATTTGGGATGTGTTCTTTTGACCCGGATATGTCTCCAGCCAAAGATTATCTCGACATGGTTACAGACAAAAGGTGACCAAAAGACGGTTAGACATCCAATTAAGAAATTGCAAGCATTTTTTGCTGTATCAGTTTGATGAAATCGAAAAGGATATTGCCAACGCTTCTCTTGCAAAATCATCCTGACAAAGAAAAAGCTGCTCTCCGTTTTCAGGAGAACAGCTTCTTTTATTGATTTTCCTTGCCAAAAATCAGGTCATAAATACCCGGAATGTCATAGGGGCTAACAATGCGCGGCGCAGGAGTATCCTTATCCGTCACCTTGAACTTATCAGGTTCATCCGATACGATAACACTTGCGTGTTTCCAGTCGTCGCTTTTCAGGAACTGTGCATAGCGCATACCGAGCATTTCCTTGATAGACAGGCTCTTCAGCTGCATCGCGTAGGTGCAGGCTGCTACTGTAGGTGCACAGTCTGTCACAACATTCCGGCACGACAAACGGAACTGAGCTACACTTTTATCCACCGTAATGACTTCACGGGTCATGAGGTCTATAACGACCATAACGAGCTGGTCAGAATCCGTAGTGAGAGCAAAGCGGTCCTTGACAGTCGCGGGTTCAAACTGCCCACCCGTCTTGCCATCCCGAACCATTACGCCGCAGAAAGCGTTCTCCATCTCAGAGAACTTCTCCCCAGAGTAGGATTTTACAGTGAGGGCGGCATAACGGAACCCGTTCTGAAAGCACTTCTTGATATCGAAATCTACATACTCAACGGCACCATTCTTACCGCTGCAGCGGCGGTCGCCGGAGTGGATTGCGCCAAGTGTTTCGTCCTTGGGATTCGCGTAGTACACGAACTTTGCCTTTTCCTCTCCGTAGAACACAACCGAGAGGTCCAGGTCGATGCCATTCCACAGGTCAGGGCCATCGTTTCCCTTCCAGTAAAGGAATGCACGGAGCACATTTCCGTCCGGCAGATTCGTGCGAGAGCCGCAGGCTGCAGCACGCATGGCGGAAGTGACCTGGCGGGGATTATCCGGAAAAATCAGTTTATTGCAATGACAGTTCGGGTCAATGTAGACGCTCTTCGGCTCAGTATCTTCTGCACGAAGGACCTGCCACAACTGATTGAAGATATCGCGGGCCACACGCTTGCAGATATCCTCAGACAAAGGTTCAATGTCCCGTTCCAGAGCTTTGCTGGCAGCGCCGTTTGCCTTGCCGGTTGCCAAATGCACAGGATTGTTGCGATTCCGAAAATGGTTGATGAGCTGGACCAGGACACGCGGTTCAATACTCTTGCATACCGAGATGAATCGGAACAAGACACTTTCCATCTGCTGTTCATCGGAGCAGTTGCGCAGCGCAAAGTCCAGGTTTCGGGCAAACATACCGGGCCGCATCATCAGGTGAGCGGAAAGCAGTTCAGCATTGACCGGTTTCTTCATAAGTTCTTGGAGCTTGGAATTGTAGGTTTCAATCTTGACACCATTGCGAATCTTCGTAAAAATCTCATAATCTTCCTTGAAGATATAAGAGTAATCACCCGGATGCAGGCGTTCGCCCAATCGTTTGAACTCTTCGGCATGCAATGCAAAGCCCTCGTTCTTATCAGTGTGTTCCAGAAGTTCCAGCAGCTGACGACGTTCACCGCGCTTAAAGTTCCGGAATTTCGGGGCTTTCGAAAGACTCACATCCTGGTCGCTCATTGCTGCGGCCAGGCGCAATACATCGGTGGAACTCTTGAAGTCTTGAAAGCATGCCTGTTCCCGCCATTCGGGGCGGGAGACAATGCGGGACACATACAGACCAAGATTTTCCTTGCACGGGATATGCTTGTGTTTCATACGGTCCATCAATTCGGACGTAAAATTCACGTCGTGCATCAGCGTATCGAAAACGCAGGATGCCTCATCAGGAGACAAAGGAGAATGCCCGGTAATGCTCTGTACGGCATAGCGGTAGATTTCCTCCTCATCACACGCCGGAATCTGTTTCACAGCAGGAAGATGGCTGCGGTCCAATGTGGGACAGAATTTGACCGGGTCGAAATCCGGCCGCCATTCGCCGCAGGTCAGATAATTGAGGAAATTGACAACATACAGGTCCACAAGGTCGGCTTTCATCGCATCGTCCGGGAAATTCGGCCAGATGGGAGAAGTCTGAGAAATTGCCTTGCCATCCTCCGTGACACAGTCATACAGCGCAGACCAGGTCTTGAGGAAATCATTGTATTCGGCCTTGCAGCAGGCATCAAAGAGGTCTCGCGCCATAATATAGCCGTATTCCATCAATTTCATGTTCGCTGAACAGACATAGCGTTTCTCCACCGCTTTCTTCCCTTCTTGTGCGGGCATGGGTGGTACGATGCCGCGATGATGCGCAAACGTGACGCGGTTAAAATCATAAACAGTCAGCATTCAAAATTGCTTTTTCGGAATCCTCTCCGAGGTCTTTCCGCTTCCGGGTCCGCGTTGCTTTGCGCTTTGCGGTAGCTTCATTGAGTTCCTTATCGTACGGAATCAAATCATAGGGCGAACCAACAATAGCCGTTACGACCTTGTCTTTGATGTTGCCCGTGAAATCATCCCGAATACTCGTCATCTCAATAGAGTGCTTTAAGACCGGAATCAATTTCCGCCATTGCCATTCTCTGAAATTTACGCCGGGTACAGATACCACCACCGAAGCATTTGCCTGCAATCCTTTTAGGACTACTTGCAAAAAAGCAGCTGTACAGGTATCCAAAATGCACATCACTGTCATACGCATCCGGCTTGTCTTTCCGGCAAACCATATCCGCAATCAGAGTATCCTCGTCCTCTCCTTTGCAGAAGATGACTTGTCCTAAGCGCGGCGGTTTTTCCCTGTGCCTGTTCGAGGTATCTCGTCTTAGCGTCCGGGAACAGCGCAGCGAAATCATCGGAGACCTTTATCCCATGTGTTGGTGTCTGGACACAGACAACAGATGATTCTGCGACCATGGATACCAACAGGCAGAGTCCCAGTTCGGGTCAATCTATATTCTACCGGCATTACTGTACCTCAGTCCAGATGCCGAACATAGTAAACATCAATGCCTAAACGCTTCGAGACGGGTCACGCACCACATCGCCGCCGTAGCTTTGCACATTGACGCTCTGGTCAATAATAGGCATGTCGATGTCCAGAAAGTAGGGACCATTGCCTGTGCTGCGCACAGTGTTGAACTTCTCGGCGAACTCAGTGCCTTCCAGAGGGAACCAGTTGAGCCAGCCGCAATCCATCATGGGCATCGCGTCACGCTGATGTTCCGTCTGGGCTTTCAGAATGGCATCGCGTGTCGCAGGTTCGTGCAAAGGTCGTTGATAGCCTTGCAGGTATCCTTCACCTCTTCACGAAGCTTCCAGAGCGCATCCTGACCCATCTCGTTTGCTTTCTTGGCAAAGTTAAGGTGTTCCGCTACTGCACCTTTCGGGTTGAGATATTTGAGAAGTGCGTTGATTTCCTTGTCAGTCAGGGTATCATCCAGCTGGAACTTGCAATCGTAAAGTATCGACAAGCGCGTTGCTGAACACTGGCGGCGTGAATCCGAACCCGTTGACGCTGACATTCTTCTGGTTCGTGGTGTAGCGGTACAGAGTCGGGCAATCGTGATTGACCCAATCCTGCACAAAGCTTTTGGCACTGAGACAGATTCGTGCAGCGCTTCGTGGTATTGCAAGTCGAGAACTCATACCAAACGATTTCGCTGTCGTTCGCGTAACGGATATCCCGCAGCTCAGGGGGCAAGACCTTTGGCGATAGTCATAGGCTGCATGGCATCAATGCCGTTGACTTCGAGGAAATCCTGCAGCACCCACGGGTTGATGGCAAGTGCATATCCCTTGCCTTCTGGGTACGCATTGGCAGGCGTAACGCTGCGCTTATCCTTCTTGTATACGCGCAGCCTCGTGTCGTTGCAGGCGTCCAGTCATCGTTGTAGGTGGACATAAATGCCTTGGGACCGTTTTTCGTTATGGCAAATTTGATTTCTGCTTTCATGATATTTTTTCCTTTCTGCCTCATTCGGGCAGCGTGTCGCATTTGATAATTCCTCCATCATCGGTTTCCGTCTCGAATCCGAAATGGCACCATCCATATTCGTCCGAAAGCCAGTCCGAGACATCGTCGAGGAATTCTTCGATATCGTCATACTGTTCCTGATGTAAAAATGGGGGCGTGTAGACCTCGGTCGGTAAAGAGGCAAGAGCCTCCATATCACCATCTGTATCCCACTTGATATGCTTAATCAACATAGGTCACACCTCCTGAGTGTCGTTATTCTTGTTCTGAAGCTGCTCCGTCTGTGCGGCATAAAGACCAGCAGCGTAGGCAGTATACAGTTCCTCAAAGCGGGACTCATCCTTGCCAGCCAATCCGTGGTGCGCTTGAGCGGCTCTTTCAAGGGCTCGAAGTCGTCTTCCATCAGAAGACTGGCGTGACCGCTATCGGTAAGGTACTGTGCCAGAGCACGCTGCCTGACATAATGCACCGCGTCAGCAGGCTCAATCACCTTCTCGTCAGCGCATGTCCAATACATGTCCCGGTCCTTGTACCCGCGATACAGCCCCTCAATGGTCTTGGGGTCAGGCAGTTCACCGCACTCATCCCGTTCATCGAGGTCGAAGATACGAACTTCACGCACCGTGCCATCGTTCTCCGGAGGAAGCAAGATACTGCGTTTCACGACTACATCATCTTCTTCATCATTGCAGGAGCGACGATGTTAAAAACGCGGTGTGTGTCGTAGTCAAGCTTACAAAGGTGTTCTCTGGCGCATGCCGGACGCGTAGTCCGTATAGCAACTGACATTCTCATTGATGTGATGAGGAGCGTTCAGCGCTTCGATGTACTGACTACGACCATACCAGTAGACCTTCTCGGTATGCCCATCGCTGGAAAGCTTAAAGACCTCGCGGATGTGGTAGCGCTCACGCTTGAGGACTACAAGCGCGCGGCAGAGCTCGGCGATTGGGTCGGGCGAAGACCGAGGACGGTCACCAGCTGGGTGCTGTCATCAAACATCGTGACAAGGAAGACGATAACGGTAGCAAAATTGATAAAACTAAACATGATTTTTCTCCTTTTAGTGTTATTTTTTCGTGGTTTGGTTTTTGCTGCTCAGACACAGACCCTTGCAGCGGTTTCTGCTCTTTCGCTTTTTGGCAGTCGCACTCTCTTTGCCGACGAGGAAAGATATGAAGCAGGTCGCCAGCATGTAAAAATACATGTATGTGTCAACCTGTCGTACTTCTATCTCTCCGTATTCCAGCAGTTCAAGAAGCCGCCAGACAGTGCTCATACAGACGATGAGCGCAAATAATAGGTGCTTTTTGGTCATGAATACTCCTTTCTTAAGTAGTTCCGGCAAATATAAAAAGCAGGCCCATCCGAAGATGAGTCTGCTTAGTAAAAGCTTCAGTATGTGAATTGTACGAGCGTAAAACGCTTAAAGTAGAATGGTATCTATCGTACAATTTTCATTCTATGCAGTTCGCACGTTCCTGCAAGTGATTCTTTGCGAAATTTTCGCTGCTGTGACGGACAGATTCCTTATATCATGAACATGTTCAGGAGAATATCCGAACTCGTAGCGAGGAACTTGTATTCGCGCCCGTTCACAGTTGCGATAAAGGGGATATACCCTGTCTGAGAATCCTTCACATCACCGTATTTCAAGGTCAGGCCGTTCGGCAGTGTGAGACTTGGACAAAAGCGAAGTATCGATGCTTTGCTGGAACGCCGATACCAACACAGTATCTGTCCCCTTTGCAGCTGCATATAACTGTCGCTGATTTCCAAAGAAACATCATCGGCTACAGTCTCACCGAAGAGAGTTACTTTCGGGGCTGTATCGGAGAGGACAGTGTCAGAGAGAAGCTTTTCGACAGCATCTACCTGTTCGGAGCGATGTTCCTCATCCAATGTTACTGCAACCGTCAGATACACATCATCCGACACATTGCGTGCGCCCGAAAGAAGCGTTTCATCGCCGTTCTGGAACTCTCCAATAGAGTTGCTCGCATCGCCATTGACAAGTGCTAAGCGGTACGCCCCTGCCTGCGCTGTGGAGTCTTCGCTGCGGTATGCGACCGTACAGGGTTCCTCGATATCGGCACAAGGTACGAAGACCTTAGCGTCAGACAGAGTCAAGGGCAGATAGGATTCCTGTGACAGATGAACGCCTTCTTCGCCTGCCTCAAAGTTCATGACGGGGGCAAAGTCCGCAACTGCTGCGGATTCGGCAGTTTCAGCCGTTTCGCCGGTCTCAACCGTAGCCATATCGGGGAACAGCATATCCTCAAACAGCTGTGTGTAGTTGACCGTCTTCTGCAGTTCCTTGATTTCGCGGTTCATCCGCGCCGCGTCAAACTGCGCGAATACGAGCATAATGCCCATGACTGCCAGAGAAATGGCAGCAAGGCGTTTCATATTGTTTTTCTTATTCATTTCCTTCATCTCCAAAAAAAGTAAGTGTTACATCGTGATAATTTGCACCGTTGCAGGTATACATCAGAGTTCCGCCGCCCATTGTGGCGCTCGACCCGTCTGCATACAAAGGTCACTGTCTCCGTTGATGCCACTGCAAACCCCGGTACAGGTCAGTGTCTGCACAGAAGTGCCTCGGTAAATGTAAGCCAGCGTCCCGGCGTGGCAGTTTTTGATTTTTGAGAATCCTTGGTTCCAGTGGTCACCAACCACCATCGTATTCCCTGCCAGAAAATATGCGGCGCTGTCTTTTGCGTCAACAAAACTCTGCGCGTGTCCGTCGAAGAGCGCTACATTTACGCCGACAGAAGGAATCACAAAGGCGTCCGTTCATGCCGGGTCTGCGCTGCATCTCAGCTTGAACGCTTTCGTTCGACACGCCGCCGGTCTTCTCTTTGAGTTCCTTATCGCAGAGTAAAACTAAAGATTTTGCCTTTGCTGCATAGTTCTCATTTGAGAAGGAAGTCGTCACAAGTTGTGCATCGGTTCTCACTAAGACATCCTCCATGGTAAGGGACGGCTGTCTTTTCACCGCCGTGGCATTCGCCTGTTCCTGCTGCGTCACGGCATCCACCTGACTGCGAAGCTGCTCTAAGTAAACTTTCGTCTTGTAGTTTGCAAAGAGGAGCAGCAAAGTACCAAGCCAGAGTAGACAGATAACGCCGATGGTTCGTTTGGTTGCTTTGGTCATTGAGTTTTTACTCCTTTCGTTGTTTTCGGCAAATAAAAAACAGACCCATCCGAAGATGAGTCTGCCTGACAAGCCGAGTGTAAATTGCACGGGCAGAAAATGCCTAAAGTAGAATAGTATCTATCGCACGATTTTCATTCTATGCCGTTCGCACACTTACACAAGTGCCATTTGCCGAATTCGACAGAAAAAGAGCCGCTGCCCTTGGCTTTGGCAGCGACCCTAAAGCTATAATCTATTTCTCGTAGCTGAGCACTTTCAAATTGATGTATTTCTTTCCGTTCGGCATCTCGTGCGGTTCGATACCGACCTTGACATTGACATCCGCAGTCTTATCCTTGTTTTTGATTTTGGCACTCACAGCCTTGTTAGCAAGCAGGGCTTTTGCAGCCGTTGCACTGATTTTCACATCGTTGCCGTACAGTTTCGAGTTTTTTCCAGAGCACCGCGCTGCAATCTTTGTTTGTACAGCCGTATCCTTTCGAGCCCTCCGCAACATCACTTCCGCAGAACGGGCATTTACCGAGCACAGTGCCGGATGCACCGCTATGGTCAAATTCAAGTGAAATTCAGGACGGCCCTTAGAACAGTCGCAGGTCAGGATACAGTCGTATTTCTTGCCGGTTTTCTTGCTCACACAGCCCTTGAGCGGTACTTTCCCCTTCGTGAGCAGCGCAGCGACAGTCGTTTTCGTGAGCTTCTTGCCGATAGATTCAAAGAACTTGTTTTCTTCCAGAGTGTTACCGGGCACCGGTTCCCGTCTTTGTCTTTTCCAATACAGGAGAAGGTTTTCTGTGTTTCCACCACATCATTGCCGCATCGAGGACATTTGCAGATGACCGGAAGGTTCCCGTGTCTGGTTTGTGCCGATTCAATCGCAACGTTCTTCGCCATGATTTCTTCGATGGTTTTTTTCGTGAATTCCAGAACATCGATACGGGTTAGGGTTCCGTCCTTGATAGAATGCAGCTGCTTAGAGAGATTCACCGTTACCGGAACATCGAGGTCGATTCCGAGTTTTTCCATCGTATCGACTAACCGGAACCCTTCTGCTTCTCCGTAATAGACGCCCTTTTCAGTGAGATATAATTGCTCTTGACGCGTCTGTCAACGGTATCGGCACGGGTCGCCTCGGTGCAAATCGTAGCATCCGACAGGATTTCTTTCCATTCCTCATCGGTATACTCTTCATTCGCCTTCTCGGCACCGCGCATCGGTGCGACCATCCAGTTGTTAAGAGACTCAACCGTATACCGCTTCGGAGGCGTAGTCATCTTCCCTACCGTCTTGAAATTGATGTTTACGGCATCGCCCTTATTAAGTTTCGGAAGAAGTTTGTCTCCACCCGTAGGTTTCTCGAACTTTCGCCAGCCGGGAGTTACCTGCACATCACCTTTCAGGGTAAAATCCTCATCATAGCTGTGAATCACGATGGTTGTGCGGTCTACTGTACAGACTTCTTCACAGAAAACAGCACAGAACCGGTTCAAGATACAGTCAAAGACCGTTTTCTGTGTTCCGGTAAGGGATGCAGGCCATTTTCCTGTCGGTGTGATAGCAGAGTGTGCTTCGATTTTGCTGTCATCATAGATGCTTTTTGAGTTTTGGTTTATTGACAAGACCCGTAATACCGTTCTGTGCAAGACCTCGTATCGCGGCATCGACCTTGACGGTCTCATTCGTTGCCAGATAGCTGCTGTTGGTACGGGGATAGGTAACATACCCTCCCTCATACAACGCCTGCGTGGCGGCAAGCACATCGGCAGGAGACAATGTCTTGTCGGCTTTGCAGGCAAAACTCTGCAAATCGCTCATCGAGAACAGCTTACCGGGATTGACGGTCTTGCGCTCTGTCTTGATATTGGTCACTGTGGCACCGGCTTTGTTGAAGGCATCTGCCAGCGCCTGCGCCTCGGCCTCTTGTCCTTCCTCGAATGTCCGTTTACTCGTGAGTTCAATTTCCTCGCCGTTCGTCTTTTCTTTGCTGGAAACAGCCGAGTACGGCTTCGGGACAAATTCCTTGATGGCTTTCTCACGTTCGATGATATGCTGTACGATAGGACATACGCAGCGCCCGATACGGGTAAAGCCCCCCGGCCTTGATGGATACATACCGTGTTAATTCAATGCCCTAGCAGCCAATCCATCTCACTGCGCGTCTCAGCAGAAGAAGACAAGGATACGTATCCGGCATTGGGCTTGGCTGTCTCGAATGCCTGCTTAATGGTCTTGTTCGTAGTATCGGGAAGCCAGAGCCGGTAAATCGTCTTGGGGGCTTTCAAGCCATACAGAAGCACTTCATCGACAAGCCGCTGCCCTTCTCTGTCCGGGTCTCCGGCATTGTAGATGGCATCCACATCCTTGCGGTTCATCTGCTGGTTAGCGACCTTGATAAGACCTTGTACTTTTTCCTTGCCCTCAAACTTAAACTTCCAGTCATCGGGGAAGAACGGCAGTTTCTTCAAATCCCATGGCTGTTTCACAGCAGGGTCATAGCCGGGAAAATACGCATCAAGGTCTATCAGTTCATACAGGTGTCCGACCAGGGATACCACGATATAGTTATCGCTTTCGAGCCATGTATTACGGTCTTTTCCTGCCTCTCGAACTTCTCACCCTTCCACCACGAAATAGCGCCCGCGATACTTCTTCCGAGCGAGGGTTTCTCGGCAATTACCAGAATCTTTCCCATGAAAAAATGCCTCCGTGCAAAAATCGGGTTTTGTGTATTCAGTATATGGCAATTCGCACACAACAGCAACAGCACACCGCCCAGCAAATTTTCCGAAACGGTGTGCTGTTTTCGCTTTAGCTTAACCCGATACTGAGATTTCCTTCGGTATCCATCGTGATGCGCAGCTTATCGACCAGAGATTTCCGGAACAACTCCTTCTCCTTCTCGGTCATCTCGATGCGCGTCTGACCATAGGCGCTTTGCAGCATATCCTCAATGTTGCAGCTTCCCAGCTGCTGCTTGAGATAGGATGCGCATTCGAGCGCCAGAGCATCGTTGCGGAGCCGGTATGCGTCTCCCGCCTTGCAGAACTGGTCCGTATAGCAGTAGAGCACATGATGTTCCCGCATCTTATTTACGATAGCCTTGCTGGTCTTTTCCCGCTCGAACATCATCAAGAACCTGGCCGTTACGACATTGTTGATGAGCGGCCAATAATCGGAGTCTGAGGAGAACAGAAGAAAGCTGTCGATTTTCTTATCGTAGTGTTCCTGACAGCAGCAGACTGCGACCGTCATATCGACAACGCTCTTTCCTTCCACAACGCGCTGCGTCATGAACCGGTCCACCTTGGCTTTCGTATAATGCTCCACGAGTCCCCAGATGGACGAAGCGTTCACATCATCGAACAGGAAAATCTTTTGAATCTTCCCGATAGCCTCAGGAGACAAGCTCTGCAGCACAGCAAAGAACTTCAACGGGTCACAGTTCTCGCAGTCCACGAGGATTTCAGAGCGGACGGAATGAAGCAGGAACTGCTCGACATTCTGCTGTGTCTGTTTGCTTTCCCCGCGAACCTTGTCGTAGTCGCAGAAGGTATCTCCGTTCTGAGCATACAGCCGGATAAGGAACTGTTCATCACTGCCCAGAAGGTTTCCGCCCTCGTCAGCCTTGAACTGCCAGTTGAGGAAGACATTGTACGGGAATCTGATAATATTCTCGTTGTAGTACAGCCACGCTCTTTCCTGCGCCCTGTCCTTCGTCTTGGTCGGGAACGAAAACATCTGACGAATATACTCCCACGGCACCCACATCGGGAAGATATCCTTGCAACCCTGAATACGATTCGCGATTTCCGCCGCGATTCGGGGCCGGTATTCGTCCAGCGTACAATTTGCTTTGACGATATCAAGCCCGTCCTTGCGCAGTGCTTCGGTCGCTGCCTTTGTCATATCCATTGAATGCAGGTTTTTGAGGTCGTTTACCATCTGCATCTGCAGCTGCTTATAGCAGTGCTCGATGCAGGTAAATAGAAAACATAAGTTGCGCACCATCCGCGCATCCTGATTTTTTCGAGTTCTTCGTAAATTTCCGACAGCAACTCTCCGGAATCAAAGATGCTCTTATCAACGCCGAGCAAATACCCGGCTTTTGATACGATTTCCTTTTTGTCGGTATAAGTATCGTTTGCGAGTGCAGTTTTAAGCTTTGCTTCGGCAAATAAATTGCCCATGCGGAATCCCTCCTTATGTTTCGATATAGCGTTTAAATTTTGACGTTCGGGTAACAAGAAACCCGGCATTGGTTTGCCGGGCAGGAATGTTATCTGAATTTGTCGCGGATTTCTTCGTCCGTTGCCGGGCGAGGTTCGCGGTGTTTTGAGATGATATACGCGGAGCACTGCTCATTCAGCCAGTCGATATCATTGCGGTCTACCTGACTGAATCGCTGGCACAAAACATACACATGTACGCCAGCCTTCGCAGCAGCTTTGAGCAGTTCACGTCTGCCGTTGAAGATGTCGTGGCGGCATTGGTCATAAAACAGGAACACCATCGGTTTCCGGCTTTGCGCTTCCTCGCTCTCGGGGTCTGCCATCGCAAAACCCTGCGCCTGAAAGTTTGCAAGGTCTACGGACTTGCCGATTGCTTCACCGGCACCATCCTGCAACGCGAACAGCAGCCGCCCGTGCGGGGCGTTGCCGTACTTGGCGCGAACCATCCGGCAGATGCGGTCAAATTCCTGGTCGAAGCCGATATACAGGACAATATTGTTCTCATCGCGCAAGCAATCGACTACTTCTCGCGCCGCCCAGAGCGTTTTCCCCGCTCCGGGGCGTCCAGCAACGACATTGATGTGATTATCGATGTTCATACGGCATCCCCTTTTACTGCTTCTCGGTCTTGTCCTCCTCAGCCACAGCGGGAGTCTCAGGCTCTTCTGCCTTTCCGGTGGGATTTTCCTCGACCTTCTCGGCATCAGCATCAGAAGCCTTCTTCTCGCCGCCCTCGTCCTTTTCTCGGGCATGGAGCAAGGAACCTTCACGACATGGACCAGAACGACCGGCTCGTCATCCTCGTCCTCGTTGTCGGCATCCTTCTCGGCATTCTTTTCGGCGCATTTGCGGCAACCGCCGCAGGGAGCGTCATCACGCAGTTCATCGAGGTCGAAGTCATCGTCATCGGCGGTCATGGCCGTTGTGGCACCAAGCACAACACCGACAGCAACAGCGCCGAGGGTAACAGCGCCGACAGCAGCGAACAGATTTTCAGAATGGACATGATAGCTTTCTCCTTTTTGCAAAACAACAGTTATTTAATATTCTTGGATATTCAGAAATTTCAGATACCCGTGTGTGTATCCGAACAATCCCCACAGTGCAGCAGATGCCGCATCGCGCCGTGCCTTATCGGCAAAAAGCCTTGAACGGAACGACCGCATCTTTCAGGTTCTGGTATTCGTCAACATCGACATTCATGAGACTCGATAGTCTCAGGCATCTCGTTGCGGAAGAAGATATATACTTCCTGCCACTGCAGTTCCTGTTCTCCGCCGCCGACGAGCAGGTATTCGATGCCGATACGAAGCGCACCGAAAATCAAGGTCTTGTAGAACTCGTCGTCCGGGTCAGGAAATCCTGCAAGGATTGTGGCAGTCATATTTTGACAAGCAGCTGAAACTTCACGGTTCCTGTCAAACGATTCCGTTCCGGCACCGGGCAATACGAACTCGCTCGGCAATCTCGGATAAGAGACCTGTGCGGGGCTCGGTGTACCGGATACAATATCGGGATTCAAAGCTGTAGTATTCTGCCGGATAAATTCGGCAGGCTCCGGCATCGGATGTCGTTTAGCCCAGGGCCAACTCATGCAAATCACCTCTAATTTTCATTATCTGCAATTCGCACGAATCGGCAAGAGTTTACGGGTTGTTTTTGTTTTGCTTTTGCTGTTCCTCAGTTTCAAAATGCTCAACGCGGATATGAGAGACTCGTTCCACCTCTTTGAACGTTGCGACCTTGATGAGGATATTCTGGGAAGTGATGTTCTTACGGTCCTTCCGAGTCACCGCAACATGCCGCATCGTTTTCCAGTAGAGGTCCGGCGAAATAAGGCTGAGCGTGTAGATGGGCGTTTTCGTGGTTTTCAGAATATAGTTTGCAGCCATCGCACGGATATGTTCACGGTCATGCAGGCTCATGGTGCAGGGGTTATCGTTCACGAGAACACGGAGCAAAACGGTCGGTACGAACTGAGGGTGTGCTGCTCCATCGTCATCGAAAGCATACGAGAGAGCGTAGGCAATGAAATCCATGGTGCGCCACTGCACGACCTTGTCGTTGTCGCGGACGGCGGGCGTGAGGGAATCTTTCGACACATACTCGGCGCTGACGATTTTCTCACCGGGTTCGAGTTCTTCCTGCATACAGGCAACGATTTCGAGGCGTTTGCGCTCGCAGAGTTCATCGGTGAGTTCTTCTTCTCCGCAGCAGACTACGATATCATGGCACAGTGTACGGGTGCCGCGCTGAGTGACAATACGCAGATAGAGTTCTTTCGGATTGATGGATGACATCAAAATATCAGTACCTCCCGGCAGCAAGAGTATGCTGCAGATATTTTACGCCGTTCACGGCGATGAAGAGTATGCTTATCACAACAGCCGGTGCAGTGGACACTCCCATCGCAACCAGGACTGTGCGGATAATCCAGAGAGAAAGGTCAAGGGTGAAATACCGAAAACTCGAAAATGCAATGAGCAGTGCAAATAACAGAATCGATATCCAGGACCCCTTGATATCCTGAGCGCTCGGACAGGAATGATAGGCTATCTGTGCCATGAGTATGGCAGCGACCCATACACCAGGTTCACAAAGAGCAGCGGCAGTCCCGCCGTTCTGCCAAACTTGCATGATGTACCAGCCGAGCAGGCAGACATTGAGGCTTCCGAACAGTGCCGGGGCAATGCCGATGGCTGTTTTCTGGAGCAGTGGAAGCAGGAACAGTCCTCGCGGCGTGTAGTTGACATACCCGAGCGCCTTGTCCCCTTCCTCGCGCTTGAAACGATAGAGCCGGAACTTATCGATGCGTGCGCCGGTGAAAAGAGCGACCAGAAGGTGCGAGAGTTCGTGGTGGATGACACCGATTGCTGTCCAGCGTGTATCGTAGCGTTCCGCAAATTCGGCACCAAACGCTTTCTCCATGAGCCAAAGACTTCCCTGCCGTCCCGCCCATTCAATCGCCATGATGATGACGACGGTTGCAATCAGAATCACGCCGCGATAGGCGTCCAGAAACGCAAGGACTGCATTCATCACCCGTTCACCCTCTTTATGGATTTTCTGCTTTTCGCAACCGCCGCAGCGGAGCAGACAGCAGTAGTGTTCGTGACGAATCAGAGCCTTGAAGTAGGAAATTTGTGTGCGGACCGCATACGGACATGTCCGGTCTTTGACGGAACAAAGTCGTATATACTGATACCTTGCCACGAAAAACTCCTCCAAAAACTACATTTCTTCGTCACATCCACATTATACCAAATGAGGTGTACTGAATACAAGCATGATGCGATTTAGTTGCATTTTTGTTCACAATTTACTTTTGCCGGTGCCAAGTCGTATCGTTCCGCTCAAAAAGCCCTGTGTGGGTCTGTTTCGAGCGATACCCAGCTACACCCTCTGATGCAGGCGGAGATGCCGCAAATTCGAGCCGTACACCGCAGGAGGGTAAGTTTATGCCTTGACCGAGATAGCCGTGCTGGCATAGACGCTCGTGCGGAAACTATGCACCAGAGAGCAAACGGCTGCTTGAATCCGACTGCAGTATGTTAAGTTTGAACCGTGCTCTGTGCGAGACCTACTGCTGAGACAGGCAGAGATGCCCCCGAATTCGGGTTGCAGCCGTAAGTAGGGTAAACATACGCCTCGGCTACGACAGGCTCGTCTGTCCTAAGCGTTCTTCGCCCTGGCAGAGCATAGGCGGCGATTCCCGCATGCGACCTCTGTCGAACAGTGCTGGATGCCCGGATGCGATGGACCCGGAACGCGGGAGTGTTGGTTCCGGTGCTGTGGTAGCCTTGTACCGAACGGTAGCCAGTCGTGTGCCAGTGTGGAAGTGCCGTGCCGGGACTTTTTGGGGCAATCAGGGGCTTACAGGTGCTCTCCGGTTCCGGTGGCTCCTGCCGTCCCTTACCGCGCAGTTCCGCGCAGCTGCGCTAGGTGTTCGCCGTTGTATTGGCTACTACCTGCGAAAACGCAGTTGCCGCCATACGGCGGCCTACGGAATTTGAGCTTAAGTGTTTGCGTAGCCACCCTACCCTACTCAGGTTCTACCCACAGGCACTCTCAGGGGCTCCAGTGCTTTCTTAACCGTTCTCCTGCTCTTTCCGGTTCTTTCCAAAAAAATCTAAGACTCTCTTTAATCTTATAGAGCTCTATATATCTAGGTCAGCACAATACCTGTTTTCTTATTGCCACCATTTTGCGTAAATTTGCGAAACAAAACGAGGCTCAGCAAGCGGTTTTACCACCTGCTGGATACTTCGTCATCGTATTCACCCAGACACTCAGCAGACATCTGGAACGCGGCGTCATCTGGGAAATCCGTCTCAAAATCCTCTGGGTCGTCATCGGGTTCTGCGAGCCAAAGGTTTGCTTTGGAGTAGTCCACGCGCTTCGACCGGGACTCATCCAGCAGCAACTCATCCATCGAGCAGACGCTCTGATAGTCGCCGCCGAGCCGACAGCCACGCTCAAGTTGCTGCCTTCAACGACCTGTTTGCGGGGCAGTGCGAGCGTTGCGGGAAGGTAACCGGCATCCTGAAACGGCTTCGTGATTCGGTCGATGGTCTTCTGTTTGGCGTACAGGTTAAGACGCAGCTCGGCTTTTTTTTTTCGAGAACGGGCAGGAACGGATTTTTCATCTGCTCGACTGCCTCAACAGCCTTGACTTTGAGTTCATTCGTGTGCTCGACAACCCTGTCAGCAGCTGCGCGAATCGAGCGCTCAAGTTCCTCAGCAGTCTGCTCAATGACTTCCTGCAGAGCGCGGTAGACGGTCGCTACATGGCACTTGAACAGTTCCGCAATCGCTTTGACGCTCCAACCCCTCGCCGGAGAGTGCCTGCATCTCGAGAGAGCGGCGCATACGGCGCTTCTTCTCTTCGTCCACGATATCAACACCGCGAATTGCAGCCTGACGCTTGACAGTATCGATGCCGATTTTGAGTTTTTAGCAATCTGCTTTATGCTCAGTTTTTCCTTGTCAAAGAGAGCTCGATGATGGTATCGTACATTGCCTTCTTGGCTTCGCGCTTTTGCGCCGCTTCCCAGATTTTTCTATGGTTGCGGATACGGTAATCAGGAATGACCTTGTGGTCAATCAGAACGCCGAGCATCTTGCGGTCAGTAGCGGAGCTGGCAACCGGGTACAGAATCCCGTCATGGGTCTGACGGCTCCTATCCATCTTCTTCTTGAAAGTGCTGATGCGCAGATTCTTGAACTCTTCCTTTGTCAGACCAAGAGCCTCAGCGATGGTCTCATCCTTGAACGGATGCTTCACCCAGCTGACGATTTTGCAACTTCCTTGTCCGGAAGCGGCTCCGCAAAGGTAGAGTTAATAAGCTGTGCCTTTCCAAAGACGCAGCTTGGTGATAATCGCATGCTGTAGATAAGCAGTACAGCAGCACAGTATGCCGTTTTCCAACAGGGGTCGTGTTTCTGCGCAGGAAATCGATAACCGCATCCCAGCGCTGTGTGATGCAGCGTTCGGCAATCTCAGACTGGGGTTTTGCGATACTTCTGGCAGAAACGACCGAGCGCTCCGTATTCCATTCGAGAATACGCTTCGCAAAGCGTTTTTTTGCCCATGCAAGCTCCTGCTCATCGGTGGTATTGAAGATTTCGCGGTTCGAGACGACTGTATCGTCCACGATGCGCCACTCAACATCGATAGAATCTGCAAGGACATACAGGTCATTGAGTCGGTATCCCACTGCAGGGGCATGATAGACATGGCAGCAGCGCCCGGCCTTCGTATTGAAAGTGCCAGGCAGACGCATAATATGATTGATGCCTTTAACGGAATCGTCTACGGAAGCGTACAGGAAATTGTCGCCCCCAATTCACAATCTCCGCTTTCAGCATCGTGCGAATCTTGGTATGTAACCGCTTATAGATTTTTCAGGGCGTGCTTGTTGTTCGGATTGACAGGGTCTATGAAAATCCAGTAAGCTGCGCCGCGTCCGGTATTGACAACAAAGCCTTCCGGAAGAACCCCATTATAAATGGCGGTGGTCAGCATCTTGCAGATGCCATCACTGTAATAGAGAGGGACACCCTCCTCATGACAGTCGATATCAAAGCCCAGAGAAATCAGCTGAGAGATACGGGAGTCTGTACGAATACCGCTCTCGCGCAGGGATTCAGCCCAGTACGCCGTGTTATTTGTGATGTACAGGTTCGTGGTGCAGTTATAGTATGTGAGCCGATTCGACTTTTCACTGGTCTTTGTGAAGATGCTATGCAATTCCGGCATGATAGTGTTCGGGGCAAATTGACGAATGGCACTAAGTTTGTGTCCGACACCCTCGGGCTTAGAGTACACCTGAAGAGCGCCCTCTGCTTCGCAGAACTCGTAGGTCTTGTAGAACGCAATATCGTTCTCCGTAGGAGGGTAAATACGGCGCTCGCACTCGGGATAATCGGTATATTCGATTGTAGCAGCAGTTGCAGCTTGCATTGTGATACCCCTATATATGGCGTTCCATTGCATTGCGGACACATCATACTGTGATTTTAGTTGCTTATTTCCCATTATCTGCGGTTCGCAAGTATCCGCAAAGTGGGTGCAGGCAGGGGTATATAGCAAGTTGCACAAGTGAATCAGGTGTATTGAATACAACTATGATTCGACAAATGTTAGCGCAGAACAACCTGGCTCTATCGGTGCTCAGAGCGGGAACCAGCCAGGAAGCACCAAAATCTTCTCTGTTTTTACCAAAACAAAAACTCCCCGGCAAAAATGCTAGGGAGCGAGAAAATATTATTATGTTTTCGGGACAAACACAACATAGTATTGAGACTCAATAGCGCGGGTCCAGTCAGGAAGCAGGTCCATGACTTCGATGCACAGCTTATGCTGAGAGCGATTGAGCAGAACGGCATCAAAATCCCACTTATCGAGAGTATCCTGAACCGTGCGTTCAGTAGCACTTTCCGAGCCAGTGCCCATCGAGATAGAAGCGTCTATCACATCGTTCGGATACAGGTCTGCGCGGCTGTCTGCGAAGTCTTGGAACCCATGGTATATCGCTAAGCCTCCGTCGTTATAGCCCGTGTATAGGCGCTGAGGATTTAGTTCGTGAAGCTCCTGCACAAAGACAGGGTCCATCTTGTCGTAGGTCTTGTCAGGGTCATTGATAACAAAGGGAGCATAGAGAACGATGGCGGCGACCAGCACAACTAAGGTGAGAATTGTACTCCTCTTCGCCTGGCCTGTGAACCCTTCCGTTGGCCTGCCGCCGGTCTTCCACATCTTGTTTTCCTGCTCATTCATCATGACGGCGAGGAACCGGAAAATCAAAGGCGTAGTGACAATCAGAAGATAGGTGCGGATTCGTACATAGCGGGATGTAAGAATCAGACAGCAAAGTATCGGCAGAAATTCCGTGATGCGGACTTTCTTGTGCGAGGCAAAGACAATGAACAGAAATGCCAGACAGAAGAAGGCAACGATATCGGCGAGCTCGCACGGTTGCCATTCCGAGACATATTTCTTTGTAGCCTCGTTGTTTGTCAGAAAGAAGTAGTAGTATAGTTTGTAGGTATAGGGATTGATAAGTCCTGTCAGAAGACTGGCAACAAGAATCTGGATATAGGTCTTGACCTTCTTTGTCTTCTGTTCGTTCTCATTGACAAGACCGAAGGTATTGATGTCGGGCAGATAGCACATCAGAATGAAAAGAACAATGAACGCGAACAGAATAGGCAAAGACCCGCCATGCAGGTTCGCCCAGAGGAAACTCAAAACCGGCAATAGCCAGCACCGTTTCGAGTCCGGGTTCCGGTATAGGTCGTTCAAGAGATAGAAAGAGACCACAAAGAGAATCATGCCGATGTTCTGAGGTCTTCCGGCCCAGGATAGCAACGCCGTGACAATGGTGACGAACAGACAATTCTCAAATGGGTCGCGCAGTTCTTTCGCCCAGGCATATTCGATAAAGAGCGCGTACAGGAACGCGGTGATGAAGGAATAGATGAGCAGTCCTACCACGGGATTAGAAGAAATGCACGAGAACTGATAGAGGATGATGCTGCTTAGCCATGAATGCGCGGTCTCTGTCAGCCCTAAATCCTGAGATATCCAGGAGAAGGTATCTGCAACCGGAATCGTGTGTGTAGAGCAAATTTCTCTGCCGAGAACGATATGCCAGTAATAGTCGCTGTCCCCGATTCCGCCCAATTCAATGAGCAATACACTGATAGCGGCTGCAATCAACGCGGCGAAGAAATAGAGCGTCTTATACCGCTTTTGCGAATGATGCATAGGATGTACCTCCAAAACGAAAAATGGGCAGACCCAAAAGGTCCGCCCGCCGTAATGGTCATACTCTCATACTATGCCGTTCGCAAGATTCGGCAACTATTTTAGGATTTTCCGCTCTGACAGTTGTTTCAGGAGCGTGGTGTACACATGATTGTTGATACAGTAGTCATGCCCGAAAAACTCCTCATCGCTCTCCCCTAGCGCCTTCGCCAGAGCCGCTGCTACGGCAGGACTTCTGGAATATCCCGCATCGCAATGAACGATAATCTGGGAAACTTTGTCAACATACTGAAGAAATGTATCTGCGAAATTTGAAGGCAGAGTGCCCCGTCTATATGGACGGGGCGGAGCGACGTACTTTAGGCGGGGTGATTCACAATACATCTGGCGTCCTCGTCAGACATCGGTTTGAGCCCATGCACGCTTTCGGCAGTGTCGATGTCATCGAACTGGAGGTATTCGATATGCCGGATATTCTCGTTGTCGGCCTCGTTCATGATGAGCGGCAGCTTATCGTCAGTGCTGGAAATCGAAATGATGAGCGTAGGTTCGTCGATGTTTTTTCGACATCATACTCGGGTCCATACCCCAGAGCTGCAGCAAGGCACTGGGCACGATACATCACCTTGATTTTCACAGTCCCTCTCCTCCTTCCGGTCCATCAGAAATCCTGTACGATTCAGCCACTGTACGGGATTCTGAAGTAGTCCAGATATGCTTTGAATCTGTCCTGTGCCGTTAAGCAAGTATCCACTAAATACCCATGCTCATGGTTCCATTCGTGGAGCCCGCGATAATAAAACATCTTCAAGTCATCCTCGATAATAAACGGGACAATGTTATTTTTAAGACATTCTTTGAAAAGGATAAGTCTGCCGATACGCCCATTGCCGTCTTGGAACGGATGAATGCACTCGAAGTCGTGATGGAATGCAATGATTTGTTCGAGCGTATGATTTGGGACGGCATTATAGCCGGACAGCAATTCGGAAATCTCCGCTTCGACTTTTTCAGGCGCGGTGGTATCTCGCCCGCCGACCTCGTTAGGAACGCGTTTGTATTCGCCAACGGCAAACCAGTCTTTCCGGGAATCGCTTGTGCCGTTTTTAGCGTGAGATGCAGGCGCTTGATGAGCGTCTCCGACAGCGGATACATAGCGTTGTCGATGACCATGTCGATGCATCGGAAATGGTTCGCGGTCTCGACAACATCGTCCACATTTACAGCCCGCTTTCAAACCCGATAGTATTCGTCTCGAAAATATACCGGGTCTGGTCATGCGTCAGGCGACTTCCCTCAATATGGTTCGAGTTGTAGGTCAGGTCAATTTGAACTTTGTGGTAGATTCCGCCTTTCCGCTGCTTCTTCTTCTCTTCCCGAAGAACGGACAGCAAAGCGTTCTCGACCTTTGCGTTTGTCCGTTTCGGTTTCTCTGCGTCTTCCGGGATTTGCCATGTTTTACCGGCAAGAACTGCATTCGGGATTTTGCCGATAGCGCAGTAGTTCGAACCGACCGTTCGGAGATTCCATCTTTTGCCGCATCAGCGACCGAAATATAAGCCATACCGCCACCTCGCTTTAGTATAGTATACAACGATAACGGCAAAATGTCAAATTTGCATAGAAGTAATCCTGTATTTTGCCGATGAATGGCAAACAAAAAGCCGCCTACAAAAGTGGCAACTCACAAGACGACATATAGAGGGGTTACAATACTTTTAGCTTATATAAATATATCATCCTATGTGCATTTTGCCATTGACATCCAATCAAGAAAATGCACACCATAAAGTGATGGCAACAAAAATGCCGCCCACAAACAGTGAGCGGCATAATGTTGTTGTTTTTATGCTTCGAAGTGCTTTTGGCCTGTTTAGCAACCGCATCGCGGATGTCAGCAGGAACCTTCAGCATCTCAGAGCATCGTTGAGATTAGTGTTTCCCTTGGTCGAACGAACAAGGTTGACGACACCAGTCAACAGTGCTTTTAAGTGCGCCCCGCTGTTCGCCTTTCAGCTCGCCTTTGCGCTCGCTGTCCAGACAACATGTTGCCGATAAGGTCTTTCATATTTGTTGGCCCCTAGTGTCGATTTCATACGCAACATCGAAACCGATTATTATTGGTAAAGCTGCCATGAGTTGCAAAACCTCGGCAGGATATTTCACCGGTTGTGCAGATGCTTGATATTCTTCTTTGGTCCGGACTTGATGCAGATAATCGACGACATGACGAAAATCACTTTTGAAAAGCTTTCGCGTATCATCGTCGAGAAATGCAATCTCGAATACTTTGATGTGATAATCATTGACAAAGGATTTGAGTTCTTCGGGAATGTCTTCGATACATTCCAGCAAACTCGTTGGCTTTGCCCAATGTGTTGTACCGAAGTACAGGACAAAGGAAAGACATGGATATGTTTTCTCTTCTTTGAGTTCTTTGTTCTTGCTCCGGTGATGGTTGACCTGCTCCTTGTAGCTTGCGCCATCGTAGGCTAAAACGCGAAGTGGCATGTCTTTGTCCTGTAAAGTCTGGTTTTCCAGACCTACAAGAGCAATCTTAGTATTGCCCTTTGTCCAAATTTTAACAACATCGCGTTCCTGCTCGCGGGTCTTACCGTGAAGCGTAAGCACAGAGCGGGCTTCGGTAGAAACGAGGTCTTTCGGGTCGATGACTTCTTTTCCGTGGAATACAAGCACGTTCACAACATCGGCGAAAACATCTGCATAGTTCAGCAGGTGCTTCTCGGTGCTGTCCTTTTCGTTAGGCATTACTGCCTCCCTTCTTTCTATTATACTCTTTTCGCAACAGAGTACAACAGAAAAAATTTATTTATAAGCGCATAAAAAGTCTCTTTTGGCAAAGATTTCCTATGCGATTATACAAAATTATCTCCTCGCTTTATACGCCGCGAAGGCAAGCAAAACAGCGACCATAAAACTGACCTTGCAGACGCAAGACAGGATTATCTCGAACTCGTGCAAAAACGCCTGGTGTGCTTCCAGCACACCAGTTGCCTCAAAAACATGGTTATTGGAGACATACCGACGATTTCGATGACAAAGCCAACAGCGCAAATCATGATTGCTACGAATGCAATTCTGGTGAGAACGGACGAAACAGCAGATGACTTTGGAGGTTTTGCAAAACGCTCAGCTATCGCGCTGTCATCGCACAGTTTGCTGTATATGACGGATGCAACGGTAGCAATGGTGGAAAATATCAAGATGTTCCCGCAAAGAGAAATAATACCGTGAACCGTCACCATGACTGCATTCGTGTCAGGGAACAAAAAGACCGGCAATGCGATAAGCAATGGCAAAAGCAACCATGAGAGTTGCAGATGCAGCGGTTCCGAAAAGAGATACAGTGATGGGCTTGTCAATAGGATTGTCTTTACGCATAATGTGGCTCCTCCTTTGAGCCTGAAAAATTGAGTGTGTAATGTGACGAACTATACAAAGCACAAAAAGCGCTATGTAACGAAGCTTGGCCGAAGCCTTCTTAGCCAACAGCACCGTAGGATGCGACGCCGGCCATCAGATACCCGTTTTTGTTACCGACCAGAGCGGTAGCCGCTTTCTCAGCAAAGCCGATATAAGCATTCATGACGGAACTATCCGAAAGGCGGTATGCGTCCAAAGATACAGGAGCAGTGATAAGAAGGTTGTTGAACATGTCGGTGTGCGGTGCCCAGCCGTTCAAGGGAACAGAGTTTCTCAGCCTTTTCCTTGTCTGCTGGTGCGGGGACAACTGCCTTCAAAACGAGATTCACCTTCCGTCAACAACGGGAATACTGCGGCATTGACCGCCTAATACCTTGAGCATTTTTTAATCCTCCTTGCGTTTAGTCCTCGGTGAGAGAAACGCTGAAAACTGCGTAGAAATTGTGATAGCTTCCAAAAGCGTTCTTTTGCCATTCCCCGACAACATACAGCGGGTTTTCCTCGATATCGCGGACGCAATCATCAAGGGTGTAAGCGACAGCGATGTTCTCAGGACGGTTTTCCTTGTCCTCTTTGAAGAGTTTGTCGGCTGCGGCTTTGGCGGCTTCGAGCGTAGGATAAACTTTGTCGCAGCTGCCGACGCGGTCAAACTCGCCATCGTCCTCATTCGAGTAGTACGATAGGATGATAAAGAGTTCTTTCGGGTCCGGCTGCTTCAAAAGACAGCGCATCCGATGCACCGGCAGCATAACCATAGCAGTAGGCTGCATTGTAGCACCCTGGTCTTCATAGCTGCTTGCTTCACGCGCTTTGTCTTCGATAGCTTTGCGGACGAGTATTTCATTGTTGTTCATAATGCACCTCAAGTGCTTGTTTTGCTGTAAACAAAAAAGACAGACCTACCACGAATGGTAAGTCTGCCTTAGTGAATACAGAATTGTGAATTGTACGAACGCGAATAGCGCCTTAGTAGATGGTATCTATCGTACAATTTCAATTCTATGCGGTTCGCAAGTGGTGTCAACAGAAATACCGGCTACTTTTCAGTGGTCGGTATAATGCTATTAGCCCTTGTAGCCGCTGGAAACCTTCTTAGCAAGGTACACCTGACCCTTAGGGGTAATCAGTGTCTTGCGTGCGGTATGGGATGCTTTGCCGATGTAGTACACCGTTTCCTTGACCTCAAAAATCCCCTGCTGGATGTACTTCTGGTAGGCGATATTCGAGGCGTCAATGTACTTCTCTTTACGCAGCCAAGCCATCAGACGATTTCGACCGATGTTGATGTGGTCGTTGGCAAGGCATTTCGCAAACTCGCCAAAGTCCACGCTGTTGACTGAGGCGCTGACAGCGCGGTGGAAGTCAACGCTTTCCTGCTGGACACCGATGACCTTGTCCTGATTCTTGACGGCTTCAGAGAAGTCACAAGCAGGGCTTTGGTTTTGGCATCCGTATTAGGGGCCACTGGTCTACAAAACAACAGGGTCATTGACATACCCGCCGGTCTGACGAATCGTAGGCAGCAACTCATCGAAAACCCCGTCTCGAACTGTTCAGCCTCAGGCTTATTGGAGCGGCAGATGAGTCGGTATACATTTCCTTCCGAGATAAACTTGACAATGCGGGGAATGCCGCCAACCTCAACGCGACCGGACTTGATTCCGTCCTGACGGCAGTGGATGTTCAGCTCGCGGGTTATGTTCGTATACCCCAATGCCTTGCAGACATCCACGGCACAGAAATAAAACTTGTTGTTCTCCTCGATAATACGGAGTTCGCCAAACACTTCAGACAGGAAAATCTCAGGTACGCGGTTCATATATAAACACTCCTTTAAAATTTGAGTGGGGTAACAAACCGTTACCCCACCCTGATATTTTTACGATGATACGAGCGAATGGTTTTTAAAAGTTTTTCGCGAAAACGCTTTTATACGTTGATTGCGGCTACTTCTTCGCCGCACTTGGAGCATAATGAACAAATCCTCGGCATCAGGTGCATGGGTTACTTCATCGCAGTCAGATTTGGCTTCGATAAAGTCGCCGTCTTCGTCCACCAGCCAAGTTTGGGTTACATGCGCGGTTGCGATGAATGTAGTGTTGCCGCATTTAGGGGCAAGGACCGATTTTGATAGCCATAGGTCAAGCCTCCTCTTCCAGAAAATCTTGTCGCCACGGAACGCAGCGATTTCTTTTACGAAAGTGAATGGGAACATTCCGTCTTTACACTCGATGTTTATCCGTTGTCTTTCAGGAACTCATAATATCCTTCAAAGAATCAGGATACTTTGAAACCAGCCTCAGGAAGAATCGCTTCATCGAGATTAGCCCCCGTATAGCCGAAGAACTTGGAATCAAAACTACCGACAAACTGCTTTCCATCGATATCCAAGGTTACTTTTACCTGACCGGACTTGGGAACCGAATCGTGAAACAGTTTTGCCTGAATCAAATCCTCGCTTGGCGTTTTTTGTATTCGGCAAGTTTCTGTTCTTTGTATCTTTCGATGGATACCTGTCGGCGAATGTGCTTTAAGCTCCACTCATGTTCTTCAAGCATCTTCTCTACATACTCTTTCGCCCACTCACTCTGATTGGCGAGAAACAGTACAATGGCATCGCTGGAAGAGATAGGATTTGCCGTAAAGGAAATGTTGTTAAACATATGGTGTTTTTTGCCAAAGACAAATTCATATTTGGCTTCGGCTGTGCCCCGTTTCTTTGATATCTGTGTCCACGTAGCAATCCGTAAACGTTTTGCGGATATAGTTCTCCACTTCATCGTGCATCATCTATCGTACAGCTTTTATTATCAGCCTTTCGCAAGCAGTGTCAACAAAAAGCCCCCTTATCCCAAACAGGACGAAGGGGCATATGTACTATTTGGTTTCCTTTTCAGCCGCGCAGCGGGCCCAGAAATCGTCGTCCATCGGGATAAACATCAGGTGGAAGCTGGTGTCAGGTTCAGAATTATCAGTGATGATAAATCCGTCCGGTACGCTTTTGATGGAAACGGCCACATCCGTTTTGTTCAAAAAGTTGCGGTAGCAGTCCATTGGAGCCTCGGGACCAGGTTTCAGCAAATAAGTGCCGATATCGCTGGTTTCACCGTTGCGGGTACATGTGATTTTATAGAGCTCTTTTGTAAACATATTAGTTCTCCTTTCAAAAGTTTCCAATGACATCGAAATCAATGTCGTAATCATCGAAAATATCAATGGTTTCAAAGTAATGGCTTTCATCAACCAGAATTAGTCGATGGCAGTCAAGTGAATACGGAATCGCTTCCTGAGCAAGTGCGGCGCATGCGGCAGCAAGGCCAAACGCCAAGAATCTTGTAATGAGAAATACCTCCTTTATTCCGGTTGAAAACTTACATCGTTGCGAAAGAAAGCCTCAACAGCGGTGCTGTAATCATCATTGTTCACCGATATACAGTACTCGCCGTGTACCCGGTAAGGGATATGCGCTTCTTTCAAAGCCGCAGCAGCTGCCTTCGTGCTATAAACGAAAAATCTGGCCATTATCGTTCCTCACAATTTACATTGCTTTTGCCAGCCGTCTCACCGTATCGCGTATCCCACTGAACGATTTGGTCAGCTCCGACAATGCCACGGAGACTCAGCAAGCAACTGTTGTGCGGATGACACCAGATGGTGCTGGGTGCTTCGTTTTCGAGGAAAGCGCCACAAAACGGACAAGGCTTCTTAGGATTGATTTTGTTAGGGCGCGGCATGCTTACACCTCCTCATACTCAATGTCATACTCATCGAATGCGTCGAGAGCAGCATCGTAGAGAGAATCGTCTACCATAATGCGGTCGCCATCATCCAAATCGTAGTCGATGTCGTAAAGGTCAAGAGCATCGCATGCCCCATACAAGCTTGGCGTATAAAAACGAACCATTTTTGTCACCTCATGTTTATTTGTATGGCTCATCAAACGAGCCGTCTACTGTTTCTTTATGTCCGCACGAATCACAGAGCAAACAACTGCACGCTTTGTATGTTCGCCCTGTGGGAATACCATGAACATCGAGTTCTTTTTCCCGATACCAGACAGGCTGCATTGCGAAACCGCAAGAAGGGCAGGAAATGTTGGGGACTGTCATAAGCCGTCCTCCTTATTCATCCATCGGGATGGCATCCGTCACCTCATAGTGGCCGTTTCGCATAGAATAGCCGATGTTGTTGGCAATATCAGTGCTCATGTTTACATCGCCGTTGTTTAACGCCTGACTTACCTTTTCGATGGCATCATCAGGGCTCTCGGCGTCGATGCAAACCGTCGTGGAAACAGAAATGACAACATTGTAGGTATTCATGGTAAACTCTCCTTATTTTTTCTTGGTTTCAATGGGATTCGGATTCTTGTATTCGGTCCAGAGGAAAAGGCGCTCCACGGGTGTCAGGATATCCGTGTCCTTGGCTTCCAACAGCGTGTTGGCACCATCATCACAAGAGAACGGATACGGGTATGTTGCAACCATGTCATCCTTATTGACTGTCAGATAGTGCTTATTCAGGACATAGTAGGAACCCATAGACCGTGTCTTAACCTCGTGCCCGGAACACCATACGCGAATACTGCAATAACGTTTTCCGGTTGCCTTGTCATCGACTTCCACCAATGCGGCCAGAATCATCTCATCAGGCTGCGTGCGGTAGAATTCGTGCATCTCATCCTTTGTTCTGATAACGGTGGGCTTAATGTCATACCGTCTGATATCCTCGCGCAGAAGCTGTTCATCGGCGCTGTGCAGGAATTCCATGATGGGATAAAAATTGCCCTCGCGGCGGTTGTGCTGCTCCCATTCTTCGGACTCATCGTCTTCTTCATTGCCAGAACCCTCATCGTAGTCCTCGTCCATCGGGATGGCATCCGTCACCTCATAGTGACCGTTTCGAATGGAATAGCCAATGTTATTGGCAACATCAGCGCTCATGTTTGCATCACCATTATTTAACGCCTGACTTACCTTTTCGATAGCATCATCGGGGCTCTCGGCATCGATGCAAACAGTGGTGGATACGGTAACCACGACATTATAAGTGTTCATATTTTTCTCCTTAGATATCATTACTATGTTCTTTGTATTCTGTCCAGAAGAACAGCCGCTGTGCTGCGGTCAGTGTCTCTTCCTTTTCGGACTTCTTATTCAGGGCTTCAACTGTCTTATCACAGTCAAACGGATAAGGAACCTTATAGGTATCGTCGCCCTTCTTGACCAAGACATAATGCTGCTTGTTGCTCAGATAAGTATCGCCGTTGAGGCACTTCTCTTCTTGGCCTGCACAGAAAACATAGATGCGGCTATATACCGTATCCGTTTTTCTATCCATGACCTTGATATAAGCGGCCTGATGCGGCTCATTGGGAGCGGTTCGATAAAGATTTTGCACCTCTTCCGCAGTAGCGAGTTCCATCACCTTGACATCGAACCGCTTGAGGTCGTCAACCAGAAGCTGTTCACCGGCACTGTGCAGGAATTCCATGATGGGATAAAAATCGCCCTCGCGGCGGTTGTGCTGCTCCCCTGCATAGGCATATGTACGGCAGAAATGGAAAATATGGTTATCGATGGACTTTTCGTACTCTTTGAGTCCCTGATGTGTGAACGCGAATCCCATGGTTTCATAGTTGTTGCTCATGGGAGTGACTTCCACATTCCAAGATTCGATATCGGTCACTTCCTTGTAAGCATCCACATAGTCGGCCTCATCAGCGACAGACAACAACAATTCCGGAATATCCTTCTTATCCATTTCCCGCAGCTTTTCATACGGGATGTACGGCAAGTCAGGGTTTTCCTCGTTGTATTCCTGAATGGACTCGTCATCGTCAAGGTCGAGCAGTGTCTGCACAAGTTCACTAACTGACGAATATTCATTACCCCTTTCGTCATAAAACTTGCTGTAATCGAAATCTTGACCTTCAATGACAGCGTCATCCAACTTCATGGTATCATCTTTCGGAAGCTGCTGTTCAAGGACATGAATTGGCATATTTGTGCTGAAATTGTCCACGGAGCCCTCGAACTGCAGGGCGGCAAACCGCTTGAGATACCAGCCATTCTGGGGGTCAACCTTCACAGTCGTTTCAGAGGTAGCTATGAGCTCTCTTGCTTTTTCGTTTTCGGTCATGATAAAACACTCCTTTTTTCATAGTTAAACAAAAAGGCGGACCTCTCGTGATGAGAAGTCCACCTTAAAGCAGAATTGTGAACCGTACGAGCACAAGATGTGCCTTTGTAGAATGGTATCTATCGTACAGTTCCAATTATACCCGACTCGCATAAAGTGGCAAGCAGAAAAATCTAGGGTGCCTCAAGCGATTCCGAATACAGTTGCGTTGTTTTTGTTTTCACGCTGACGCTGTTCAGAGAATGTCATAGTGTTCATGTTGGCGTTGAGGTACGCCAGCTCTTTTTCGGCATCCTCTTTCTTGTCAAACACCGTAACATTCAGCAGCTCAGCGGGTAGGATGACATTGTCAGCAAGGTCATCGCCGGTATGGATGCAGACTTCAACAGTACACTTTGGCGCACCGACGCTGTCTCCGGCGCGAGCATAGCCGCGCCAAACGCTGACGGTCTGAATGTTTCCGGGATAAACCGCGCTTTTCGCACGTGACTTTGCGTAGATGCGACCGTTCTTGTTGCGGCTGCGCACTTCAGTGACGACCCACACGGGCTGGTCAATCAACGCCAGAGCGTTGGAAAGATTTAATTCAAACATTTTTTGTATACCTCTTATTTTTCATTGTTGTTGTCGCCTTCATCGATTGCGATGGGCGGCGTCTTGTCAAGCAGCGTCTCGATGGTCCAGCCACAGAGGGTCAGAAGGACTTCGGATGCAGGGCTCTGGTTTCGGATGTTGTTTGCCAGATGAAAACCGATATGAGCGTAAGTATCGTCATCGGTCTCAATTTCGTGTTTTACGGTCTCGGCAAAGTTTTCGGCAAGTTCCGTGTTATCAGCGATGACATTCATAGCCTCACTTGTAACGCGGTCTTTGACCACAAAAGCATCATCGGCTGAGTAGTCGCACTTTGGGCAATGAGGTTTGGCTCTGTTGCCGGTAGAAACGGAAATGAGCTTGCAGCCACAAGACGGGCAAGTGAAGAAATAGGGATGGTTAGTAGGTAAAGTAATCATGCGCTTACACACTCCTTTTGGAAATATAGGTAGTCTTATGAAATGTAAAAAATCATGCACAGGCATCATTGGGGCCTGTGCGGGGGTAATGATTTCCAGGGAACGATTGCTCCCTGCCGGTTAGATGTATTTGAGTTTTTGTCCGCAAACAGGGCATCGCTCATAATGTGGATTCTGGTAGTACCCATCGTTGCAGTCCCCGCCTAAGTCCGCATCGCAATGTGGGCAGAGGTTCGGAGACCAGCTTTTCGAGATGGGCTGCTTTGGAATTTGCAGCTCACAAGCCTCGATGGCTATACGCAAAGGTTTACTGCCTCGCTCCCCCATCAAGCCGCCATTCAGGAGCTTGGTGAGGTAGTTCACGGCATTTTGGTATTCAGTTTCGGTCGTCATTTGCTATCACCATCCTTTTCGAGCAGCTCAGAAATTTTGTCAAGAATCGCTTGAGATTCTGCTGCTGCCTGTTCGTTGTAATGCCTCCACTTGTCACGAAAATCCTCTAAGTCCTTGACAACGTCACGGCGGGAAACTCCATCGAGCAAGCGCACAGCCATATCAGAAAGATTTTCAGCCTTGAGAGCGTCGATATCCGGGTTGTAGCAGAGCATGATAGCGTCAATGGATTTTGCAAGGTTCAAGCATTCCGTATAAAGTTGCTTCATTTCGCTTTCACTCTTGTCGAGTTCACCGTCAAAGACATTCCCAACCACGTGAATGCAGCAGCAATCCTTGAGCATGACAACGTCCGTGGATTCGCAAACGCGAACCATAAAACGGGCCGACGATTCAGAATACTCGACTACACCCTTGCGGCGTGTTCGGGTCGCATCATTCTTCAGCCAGAAAGTGATGATGTCATCTTCAAAGATGAAATTGCCGAGAGAATCGTTGATGCCAGTATACTGGCCAATAGTGGCCGCATGTACAACGTACTTCTCAACCTTCGGGTTCTGCTGGTAGATTGTCGCGTAATCATATGCCTTGTTCTGAGGAAAGACGCCGCCCGCGACCCAGATGCCTGGCAGTGGGATACCGGATATGGAGGTCCGTTCACCCTTGCGCCGCGTTTGGCCACGGAATAAAATTGTTCTAGTTGCCATAATAATACTTCCCTTCTACGCAAAAAGGCGGGCCTCCCGATTTCTCGGAAAGTCCGCCTCAGCGAAATTATGAATTTTTGTACGAACGCGAATAGCGCCTTAGTAGATGGTATCAGGACATCTTCGAAACGATGAGAATCGAGCCTTTACATCCTTGGTAGAATGTCGTGCCCACCGCGTTCTACGCGGTTTTGGATTCGCTGAATACTTTCCTCGGCAGTGTCCAAACCGACATAGTACAGGCGAATATAGTATCCTGCCTCCTTTGCGCGTTTGCAGAGGCGTTTCGGATATCCCCCAGAAAGAGTTGTCTCCTGCGTAAAATTCACGCCGTCCTCTAAGGCTTGCTCGATATGTTTGACGGCAAGCTTGCCGCCCTCGTACTCGTCGCCGCCGCATTGAACGGTCAGCTTATCAGGGTCTACCACAATACCAAGGTCGCTGCGCTCAGAACGCAAAGAACCAGTCAAGCTGGATTTCCCCGCACCATTTACGCCGCCGATAAGGTGTATGTTTTCACGGTATCACCTCTGTTTTTATTATACCATATTGCATCATATACACGCAATGCGTTTGAGAATACTTTTAATCTTCCTGCTCGTCGGAACCGAAGATTTCAGCAAGGTTGTCAAGAATGTCCGTGCTCTCTCTGCGATATGAGCATCATCAAATTCATCCTCGGCGTAGTATTCCTGCTTATCCTGCAAAGCCTTGATAATCGCCTTGCGATAAGTTGGGTTCAGAAGATTGTCTGCGATGTCAGAGATGCTTTCCACGCCTTCGTTGTCGTGGTACTCGCATAGGGGTCGTCATCGAAAGCCAGGCTGTCGAGTTTGGAAGCAATATCGAGGAATTTTCGCGGGGTACGGACAGCACATCATTTGTGCATTTCGAACCGGTGCATCGGCTTGGGTAGTTGTTTTGGTCATAATTCTTTACTCCTTTTGTTTGCAACAAAAGGCGGGCCTCCTAAAAATTCGGGAAGTCCGCTAATTTGCAGATTGTGAATTTTGCATGAACAAAAGTTTG
>VOFG01001606.1_pt1 | contig 34339 bp, 53 predicted proteins | sample 5384171 | NCBI WGS metagenome assembly VOFG01 (sample SAMN12384726, study PRJNA508395) | human gut metagenome | isolation source: healthy gut F | host: Homo sapiens
ACGCGTGTATTGGGCCAACGCCGCCGGGATACGAATATTCTCCGGAGTCTGGTTGTTCTCCAGCAACGCCGCCAGGATACGCGGCAGAGCCAGCGAACTGCCGTTCAGCGTATGGGCCAACTGCGTTTTCTTATGAGCATCGCGGTAGCGCAGCTTCAACCGGTTTGCCTGGAACGACTCGAAATTCGATACGGACGACACCTCGAGCCAACGTCCCTGCGCCGCCGAATAGACTTCGAAATCATACGTAATCGCCGACGTGAAACTCATGTCGCCGCCGCAAAGTCGCAGAATCCGGTACGGCAGTTCCAGTTTTGGACAATGCTTTCCACATGCGCGATCATCCCGTCCAGCGCCTCGTAAGAGCGGTCGGGATGCGCCAGTTGGACGATCTCCACCTTATCGAACTGGTGCAGCCGGTTCAATCCGCGCACATCCTTGCCGTAGGAGCCCGCTTCCCGGCGGAAACAGGGCGTATAAGCGGTCATCTTGATCGGAAAATCGGATTCGTCGAGGATTACGTCGCGGTAGATGTTCGTCACGGGCACTTCGGCCGTCGGGATCAGGTAGTAATTGTCGAGCGTCACATGGTACATCTGCCCCTCTTTGTCGGGCAACTGCCCGGTACCGAAGCCCGACGCCTCGTTGACCATCAGCGGCGGCATGATCTCGGTATAACCGGCAGCCGTATTGCAGTCGAGGAAAAACGCGATCAACGCGCGCTGCAGCGCAGCGCCCTTGCCTTTATAAACGGGAAAACCGGCCCCGGTCAGCTTGACACCCAGTTCGAAATCGATCAGGTCGTATTTGCGGGCCAATTCCCAGTGCGGCAACGCTCCTTCCGGAAGCGCGGGATTCGTCCCGCCCATACGCACCACCACGTTATCGGCCGCCGTCTTGCCGCGCGGCACGTCCTTGTTCGGGAAATTCGGCAACGTCACGATCACGGCGTTCAGCTCTTCGCCTACGGCCCGCAACCGCTCCTCCATGCTCCGCGAGCGTTCCTTCAACTGAACCGTTTTCGCCTTAGCGGCTTCGGCCTCCTCCTTTTTGCCCTGTTTGAACAGCATACCCACTTCCTTGGCGATGGCATTTTGCTGCGCCAGGCATGCATCAATTGAGCCTGAATAGATTTACGTTCATCGTCCAGCGCTTCCGATCTTTCTCGACGGCCTCTGTATGGCATCCCCCTTGACGGCCAAACGTTCCAGCGTAAACGCCTTGTCTTCCCTGATTTGCTTAAGTGTCAGCATTTGGTTTCGATCTTTTTAAATTTTTGTATACTGCTTTCGTTCGTTTTACGTAATATCAGTGAGGCAAAGATGCTATTTTTTCGTACCTTTGTAACCTGTGAATTCATAATTTATGGACATCGGAAAAACATATCGCCGCTGGTCGTACTGCTGTTTTGCCTGTTAAGCGCATGCGTAGGAACCGGAGGAGCGAAAGCCGACGGCGTTTCTGAAAAAACGGGAACAGACGGAAAAAAGAAAAAAGCCGGCCTGATACGCAGCGTATCGCCGCTGTACGGCACCTACGTCACGCAGGGGGAATCGCAGCGGATCGTAGCGGAACTCGGCGCGGAAGTCGATAGCGTCGTTTTGTCGATCGGCGGCAGCCGCGTGACGGCGCTCGACACGGCGGGTTACGTGTATGCCACCGACGGGAAACACCCCACCGGACGGATCGTTTACCGAATCACCGCCTACCGCGACGGCGACAGCGACAGCCGCACCGGCGAATTTACCATCCTGGCCGCAAAAGCGCCCATACTGTACGGACACAAGGTGCTCAGGCAATATCCGCACAACGCCGACTCGTATACGCAGGGCCTGCTGTGGCACAACGGCTCGCTGTACGAAAGCACCGGCCTCGAGGGACGTTCGTCGGTACGCAGGGTCGAACTCGCCACCGGCAGGCCGGTCGTCACCAAAAACTGGACGACAACCTGTTCGGCGAAGGCCTCGCGCTGCTGGACGGCAAGCTGTACCAACTGACCTGGCAAAACAACAAGGCGTTCGTCTACGATCTGGAAACGTTCGACAAAGTCGGCGAATTCGATTACAGCGGCGAAGGCTGGGGACTGACCACCGACGGGAAGCACCTGTATATGAGCGACGGCAGCGAAAAAATTTATGTCCTCGACCGGAAACTTTCCGGCGGATACGCACGATCGAAGTCTATACCGACCAGAGCAAGGTAGCCTACGTCAACGAGATGGAGTGGATCAAAGGCGAAATCTGGGCCAACGTCTACATGACCGACACCATCATCCGGATCGACCCGCAGACCGGCGCGGTGACCCGGAGCGATCGACATGAGCGGACTGCTCTCGAAGCGGACGTCACGCCGGCGACCGACGTGCTGAATGGCATCGCCTACGACGCCAGAACGGGCCGGATTTTCGTCACCGGCAAAAACTGGAACAAACTATTCGAAATTTCGGTCCCATCCGAAGTAGGGGCCGACTCCACAATTTACGTATGCTGAAATTTTCGATACGACCAGAGCGCGCGCCGAATCCTGATCCTCGACGGCGGACTCGGAACGATGATACAGGGCTACGGCCTGAGCGAAGAGGATTACCGCGGAACGCGTTTGCAGATGGAAAATCCTGCTGAAAGGGTGCAACGACCTGCTCGTGCTGACCCGTCCGCAAGTGATCGCCGAAATCCACGAAGCCTATCTCAAAGCGGGGAGCCGACATCATCTCGACCGACACGTTCAACGCCAGCGCGGTATCGATGGCCGATTACGGGCTCGAGGCGTATGTTTATGAGATGAACCGGGCGGCGGCGGCGCTGGCCCGCAAAGTCGCCGACGGCTATACGCTCCGCAATCCATCGAAACCGCGCTTCGTAGCCGGTTCGATCGGCCCGACAATCGCACGGCGTCGATCTCGCCGGACGTCAACAATCCGGGTTACCGGGCGGTGACGTTCGACGACCTTCGGGCATCCTATGCCGAACAGGTGCGCGGTCTGCTGGACGGCGGAGCGGACGTGCTGCTGATCGAGACGATCTTCGACACGCTGAACGCGAAAGCCGCGCTGTTCGCCATCGAGGAGACTTTCGCCGAACGCGGAAGACGGATTCCGGTGATGGTCTCCGGAACCATCACCGACGCCAGCGGACGGACGCTGTCCGGGCAAACGATCGAGGCTTTCTACGCTTCGATCGCCCATGCGAAATCCTTTTTCGGTAGGACTGAACTGCGGCTACGGCGCCGAACTGATGCTGCCTTTTACATCGAACGGCTGGCGGCGGTCGCCGGGTGCGCCGTATCGTCGCACCCGAACGCCGGACTGCCGAACGGCTTCGGCGGTTACGACGAAACGCCCGAAATGATGGCGGCAACGATCGGAACCTACCTGGACAAAGGCCTGCTGAACATCGTCGGCGGATGCTGCGGCACGACGCCGGAACACATCGCCGCCATCGCGCAAGTCGCATCGAAATACACGCCGCGCGCAATCCCGGAACCGGAGCACGTAACTACGCTCAGCGGACTGGAAACGCTGCGGATCACGCCCGAAGCTAACTTCGTCAACGTCGGCGAACGGACGAACGTGGCCGGATCGGCCAAATTCGCCGGCTTGATCCGTGAAAAAAAATACGAAGAAGCGCTGTCCGTAGCGCGGCAGCAAGTCGAAGGCGGCGCTCAGATCGTCGATATCTGCATGGACGACGGGCTGATCGACGGCCCGACGGCGATGCGCGACTTCCTGAACCTCGTGATGTCGAACCGGACATCGCACGGGGTCCCGGTCATGATCGACTCGTCGAAATGGGAAGTGCTCGAAACGGGGCTCAAATGCGTGCAGGGTAAATCGGTAGTCAACTCGATCTCGTTGAAAGAAGGCGAGCGGGAGTTCCTGCACCGGGCCGGACTGATCCGCCGTTACGGAGCGGCGGCCGTCGTAATGCTGTTCGACGAACAGGGTCAGGCCGATACTTTCGAACGGAAAATCGCGGTCGCCGGCCGCGCCTACGAATTGCTGACCGAAAACGGCTTCCCGGCCGAAGACATCATCTTCGATCCCAACGTGCTGTCGGTAGCCACCGGTATCGAAGAACACGACGGCTACGGCATCGACTTCATCCGCGCCTGCGGCTGGATCAAAGGCCAACTGTCCGTATGCGAAGGTCAGCGGCGGGGTCAGCAACCTGTCGTTCTCGTTCCGAGGCAACAACAAGGTGCGCGAGGCGATGCATTCGGTATTCCTGTACCATGCGATCGCCGAAGGGATGGACATGGGCATCGTCAACCCGTCGATGCTGCAGGTGTACAGCGAAATTCCTTCCGAATTGCTGGAACTATGCGAAAACGTCGTGCTGAACCGGCGTCCCGACGCGACCGAACGGCTGACCGCATACGCACAGCAACTCAAGGATAAAAAGCGGCACCGTGTCCGACGATACGCAACGGCTACAGTGGCGCAAAGGGGTGTCGACGAACGGCTGGCGCACGCCATGCTGAAAAGGAATCACCGATTTTATCGACGAAGACACCGAAGAAGCCTACCGGTCGCTGGGCAATGCGCTGGCCGTGATCGAAGGGCCGCTGATGAACGGCATGAACCGGGTCGGCGAATTGTTCGGCAGCGGAAAGATGTTCCTGCCGCAGGTGGCCAAGAGCGCCCGCGTGATGAAACGCGCCGTCGCGGTGCTGACTCCCTACATCGAACAGGAGCGCAGCGAAGGACGCGCCGCATCGGCCGGGAGGATCGTCGTGGCGACGGTCAAGGGCGACGTGCACGACATCGGCAAAAACATCGTCTCGGTGGTGCTGGCCTGCAACGGCTATCAGATCGAAGACCTCGGCGTGATGGTCGAGACGGGACGGATCGCCGACGCCGCCTCGAAATGGCAGGCCGACGTGATCGGACTCAGCGGACTGATTACCCCGTCGCTCGAGGAGATGGCCAAAGTAATCGTCTCGGTCGAACAGATGGGCCTGAAGATCCCGATTCTGATCGGCGGCGCCACCACGTCGGACATGCACACGGCGGTCAAACTGGCCCCGCTGTACAGCGGCCCGGTGATCCACGTCAAAGACGCGTCGGAAGACGTGCGGATACTCGGCGAACTGAATTCGGCGCACCGCGAAGACATTTTTTGCGGAACCTGCGGACAGAGCAGCAGCGGCTGCGCGAAGAGTTCGTCCGCAAAGAGAGCGGCAAAACCTACCGCACGCTCGCCGAAGCCCGCGCCCGCGCACTGAGAATCGACACGAGCCGGATCGCGCGGCCCGCGCGCACGGGACGTTTCGTTTTCGCGGACTACCCGTTGGACGAAATCGCGAAACTGATCAACTGGGTTACTTTTTTCGCCGGCTGGGGACTGGCCGGACGCTACCCCGCCCTGCTGGACGACCCGATCAAAGGCGAAGAAGCCCGCAAACTGTTCGCTGACGCGCAGGAGCTATTGCAGCAAATCATCGACAACAAATGGCTGAGGGGCCAACGGCGTCGTCGGGATTTACCCGGCGACCGGCGACGGCGACGACATCGTGCTGTACGCAGACGACAGCCGGCGGCAGGAACTCCTGCGGCTGCCGCAGTTGCGCAACCAACAACCCGACGACGAAACGAACCTGTCGCTGGCCGACTTCGTCGCTCCGGCAGGCAGCGGAATAGCAGACTACGTCGGCGCGTTCGCCGTAACGGCGGGCATCGGTCTGAACGAACTGGCCGAACGTTTCCGCCGCGACAACGACGACTACCGCGCCATCATGACCAAGTTGCTCGGCGACCGGCTGGCCGAAGCCTTCGCCGAAACGTTGCACCGGCGGGTGCGCACCGAACTGTGGGGATACGAAAAACCGGACGCATTCACGCCGAAAGAGCTGTTCGCCGGACGGTACCGGGGTATCCGCCCGGCATTCGGCTACCCCTCGTGCCCGGATCACTCGATGAAAGAGGACATCTTCCGGCTGATGCGGGTGACCGAAGCGACCGGCATCGCGCTGACCGAATCGTACATGATGACGCCCGGCGAATCGACCTGCGGCCTGATCTTCGGCTGCGAGGAGGCCCGTAACTTCTCGATAGACAAGATAGACGGCGAACAACTCGCCGATTACGCGGCAAGGAGGAACGTCGATCCGGAAAAACTGAAAACAATCATGCCGCAGCACCTGCGTAGCGCCATAGCGAAATTAAAACCTATTTCATGCACATTACCGACATCATACGAAAAGCCGGCGCGGAAGGCAAACCCCGTTTCTCGTTCGAACTGCTGCCGCCGCTCAAAGGCGACGGAACACAGCGCACGTTCGAAGCGATCGACCCGCTTATGGAATTCTCCCCGATCTTCTGTAGCGTCACCTACCACCGCGAGGACGTCAAATACGTCGAAAAAGAAAACGGTCTGCTCGAACGGCACACGGTACGCCGGCGGCCGGGGACGGTCGGCATTTCGGCGGCCATCATGCAGCGGTACGGCCTGACCGTCATCCCGCACCTGATCTGCGGCGGCCAGTCGCGCTACGACATCGAAGACGCCCTGATCGACCTGGACTTCCTGGGGAATACAAAACGTGCTGGCGCTCCGCGGAGACAATCTGAAAAGGAGAACACACGTTCCGCAACCACCCGGACGGACACCTGCACGCGTCGGAGCTGGTCGAGCAGATCGAACGGATGAACCGAGGCGTTTTCATCGACGGCGAGGTCGAACAGTGCCACAACACGAATTTCTGCATCGGCGTGGCCGGTTACCCGAGAAACACGCCGAAGCCCCGAACAAAGCCGAAGACCTGCGCCGGCTGAAAGAGAAAGTAGACGCCGGCGCCGCGTACATCATCACGCAGATGAGTTTCGACAGCGCGAAAATCCTGTCGTTCATCGACGACTGCCGCGCGGCCGGAATCGACGTGCCGATCGTTCCGGGCATCAAGCCGTTCTCGACGAAAGCCCAGCTCACGATGCTGCCTCAGATTTTCCATGTCGACCTGCCCGAAGCGTTGGTCGAAACGGTGAAGCGGTGTAACAACAACGCCGAAGTGCGCGAAGCGGGCGTCGAATGGGCCATTGCACAGGGACGCGAGCTGATCGCGGCCGGAATTCCGTCCTGCATTTTTACACGATGGGAAAGACCGACAACATGGTCAAGATCGCCCGCGCGTTATTCTAAAAAACCGAGAACCTATGGACTACGAATCGATTAAAAAACACGCGAAGGCCGTTTCGAACAGGTATTGACCGTCCGCAGGACGATCCACTCCGGCCGGAGCTGTCGTTCGAAGAGCACGAAACGGCGGATTACATCGCCGCACAGCTTACCGAAGGGAATCCTGTTCCGCAGGATCGCCGGAACGGGTATCCTGGCGCGCATCGAAGGGCACGGCGACCTGCAACGCTGCGTGGTGCTCAGGGCCGACACGGACGCGCTGCCGATCTGGGGGAAACCGGACTCGAATGCGCCTCCCGGCACGACGGAGTGATGCACGCCGCCTGCGGGGCACGACATGCACACCGCCTGCCTGCTCGGCGCGCTGCTCGTGCTGAACCGGCACAAATCGGAGATCGCCGGAACCGTGTTCGGGCTGTTCCAGCCCGGCGAAGAGGTTTGCCCCGGAGGCGCGTCGATGGTCATGGCAGAAGACCCGTTCCGCGATTACCGGGTGGTCGCATTCGTCCGGGGAGCACGTCGCCCCGGAAATGGCAGTGGGGAAACCTCGGTTTCCGCAGCGGAAAAGTACATGGCTTCGAGCGACGAATTGTGGATAGAAGTACACACGGCACCGGCGGCCACGGCGCCCTGCCGCACACGATGACCGATCGGTCGTAGCCGCCGCCGCGCTGATCACGTCGCTGCAACAGGTGGTCAGCCGCAACAACAACGCCACGATCCCGACCGTGCTGTCGATCGGGCGGGTCATCGCCAACGGGGCGACCAACGTCATTCCGCCGGTCGTACAAGTCGCCGGGACGCTGCGCACGATGGACGAACGGTGGCGCGCGAGGCTAAACGGCGCATTCACGAGATCGCCGCCGGGTCGCCGCGGCCCATTGCGTTACGGCCGAAGTGAAAATCCGGAAGGATATCGTGCGTGGTCAACGATCCGGCGCTGACCGTCCGCGCCCGCAGCATCGCTGCCAAACTCTGGGGCAAGGAGAACGTCGAAGAGCTCGACCTGCGGATGACCGCCGAAAGATTTCGGCACCTACACGGAACGCTACCCCAGCCTCTTTTTTCAGGCTCGGCACCGCGCGTAAAAACGGCGAATGCGGCGGCGCGTTGCACACCGCTACGTTCAACCCGGACGAACAAGCGCTGGATTACGGCGTGGTCACGATGGCCGTATTCGCCCTGGAGTTTCGCAATAATCCGCCAAATTTATTCGTTGTTAACTTGACTCGTATATAGAATAATTATACATTTGCGTCGTGGAACTCTTAAAACAAACAGAAAATGGCTTACAAAATCAGTAAAGACACATGCACCGCTTGCGGTACCTGCATCGACGAATGCCCGGTGGGAGCTATCTCCGCAGGGGATGTCTATGTAATCGATCCCGAGTCCTGCACCGAGTGCGGTACCTGCGCCGACGTTTGCCCGACCGAATCCATTTCGCTGGAATAATACGGCCACGCAACGTGGGAAAATAGAACCGCTTTCTCTTCGAGAAGCGGTTTTCCTATTTAAAAACGATGGACAACGAAAAAATATACCGCAAGGCGCTCGCCCTCGAACCGCTGACCGCCGGCGAGGCGATGCGGCTGTACGACACCGCCCCCGACCGGCGAGTTGACGTTACTCGCATGGGAACTGCGCCAAAAGCAGGTTCCGGGCGACGTGGTAACGTGGCAAATCGACCGCAATGTCAACATCACGAACGTCTGCATTTCGGGTTGTAAATTCTGCAATTTTCACTGCAAGCCGCACCAGACCGAACGGGCCTACGTCACCACGATCGAACAGTATGCCCAAAAATCGAGGAAACCTCGCGCTGGGCGGCGACCAACTGTTGTTGCAGGGCGGCCTGCACCCGAAAGGGGATCGATTTTTACGAAAACCTGTTCCGGGAGCTGAAAACGCGCTATCCGCAGATCCGACTGCATGCGCTCGGCGCGCCCGAAGTATTCACATCGCCCGGATCAGCGGGCTGGACACGGAAACGACGCTGCGACGGCTGGTCGACGCGGGACTCGACTCGCTGCCCGGGCCGGGCCGAAATCCTCGACAACGGGGTGCGGCGGACCGTCTCGCCCGGCAAACCGAACGCCGACCAATGGCTCGATGTCATGCGCACCGCGCACCGCCTCGGCCTGGCGACCGCGGCGACGATGATGTGGGCACGTAGAAACGCCGCGGCAACGCATCGAACACCTGATCCGGATCCGCGACCTGCAGGCCGAATGTCCGGCCGGAAACTACGGATTCATCGCCTTCATCCGTGGATCTTCCGCGCGAGCGGAAGCTCGAACGCGAGGGCGTAAGCGCCCGGTTCGTTCCGCCTAATACTCTACGGATCATCGCGATCAGCCGCATCGTCCCTGCACAACATCCGCAATATACAGGCTTCGTGGCTGACGGTTGGCAAAGCGACCGCGCAAATGGCGCTGCGGCGGCGCCAACGATATGGGATCGATCATGATCGAAGAAAACGTCGTCTCGTCGGCCGGCGCGCACAATCGTTTCGACGCGCAGGGTATCGGCAGGCGATCCGAGGCGGGCTTCGTGCCGCGCCTGCGCAACCAGTTATACGAATTCCGGGACGAACCGTCCGCATAGAACACCGGAACGGGCAAGTTATTCTGTACACGGGACTTTTCGGAAACATTCCGACAATCCCGCCGCGATTTAGCACAATATTTGCACGAACCGTTTCCAAACCGTCATTAATCATTAAAACGCAAAACGATGAAACAGGTAAGTGCAGAGGTGCTAAACCTCGATGTTCAGAAACTGATCGAAATGCTTAACGCCGCCCTGTGCGAAGAGTGGCTGGCCTACTACCAATATTGGGTAGGCGCGCGCGCGTCACGGAAGGCCCGATGCGCAGCGAAATCGAATCGGAAATGCTCAAGCATGCCGACGAAGAACTGTCGCACGCCGTCAAACTGATCGATCGGATCATCCGGCTCGGCGGCACGCCCGTGCTCAGCCCCGACCAATGGATGAAAAATGGCCCGGTGCAAATACGAAGCGCCGACCGACCCGTACATCGAAACCGTTCTCGAACAGAATCTGCGCGGCGAACGCTGTGCAATCAAGCGCGCTACCAGGACATCGCCGACTTTACGAGCGGGATCGACTATACAACCGCCAAAATGGCCGTCGAAATCCTCGAAGACGAACTGGAACACGAGCAAGACATCATCTCGTTCCAGCGCGACATCACTTCGCTGAAAAAAGACGCTCGACAAAATGATGAAATAAAACAACCCGGTTACGGACATAAGGAATCCCGCTATTTGCGGGATTCCCTCTCATGTTGCCGAAACTGCGGCGCGGCCCGGAAAAATTTCCTAAATTTGTCCGTACTTCAAAAACGGAACGTCATGAAATACCTGTTTCTTCACTATCCAAAGTGCGGCACCTGCATCAAAGCCGCCAAATGGCTGCGGGCGAACGGCATCGACGTCGAAGCGCGCGACATCACGCTGCAAAAACCCGACCGCGCAGGAACTCTCCGCATGGATTCCCGCCAGCGGACTGCCGATCCGGAAATTCTTCAACACCAGCGGGCTGAAATACAGGGAACTGAACCTGAAAGAAAAATGGAAACAGCAACCCGCGAAGAGTTGCTGTCCGTACTCGCCTCCGACGGCAAGCTGGTCAAACGCCCGTTGTTGGCCGCCGCAGACTTCGTGCTGGTCGGCTTCGACGAAACCGCATGGCGGCAACGGCTGGCGGTACGCTAAAAACCTTCAGGCTGATTAGTTGATCTTCTTGCGGTCGGCTTCGGTCTCTTCGGGCTCCATCTCTATCTGCAAAGCGATCATCTTGATGACCGCAGCGGCGGCTTCGTCCCCCTTGTTGCCGTACTTTCCACCGGCACGGTCGATGGCCTGCTGCAAATTCTCAGTCGTCAGCACCCCTGAAGGCCACCGGCATGTTCCACGACAGCATCAACTGCGTAACGCCCTGCGTAACGCCCTGGCACAACATAATCGAAATGCCGCGTCTCGCCCTGGATCACGCAGCCCAGCACGATCACGCCGTCCACATCGGTGTACTCGGCGAAAACTGCGCCCGAGGGAAAGTTCGAACGTCCCGGGGACGCGTTTCACTTCGATATTCTGTTCGTCGCACCCGGCGTTTTTTCAACGTACGCACCGCTCCTTCGAGCAACGCGCCGGTGATCTGCTCGTTCCACTCCGACACCACGATGCCGATCCTCATATCCGCCGCCGAGGGCAGTTCCGTTCCTATTTCCGACAAATTTTTATGAATCGTCGCCATATCTTTTATTTATAGTTTAAGTCAAAAAAAGGTTGCCGTACAACACAGCAACCTTTAGGTTTATGGATTCCGTAAACGGTTACTGCTGCTGAATTCGCCCGATGTATTTCTGAATATCACGGGCCTCCATGCTGGTCGGATAATCGACCTCGACCGCCTGTACGCCGCGAGCGCCTTGGCATTGTCGCCGAGCTTTTCGTACACTTCGCCGGCTTTTTCAGGTAGTAAGGCGCCGTAAGCGGATCGCTGCTCGTGGCGACGGCTTTTTCATACGACTTGGCAGCCTCGGCGTAATCGCCCATCTGGACATAAACGTCGCCCCGCAGTCCGTAGTTCTGCGCGGCCAGCAAAGCGGACGGCACGTCGTCGGTCGAGCCTTTGTACTGAGTCAGGTAGTCCAGCGCTTCCTGGTACTGTCCCAGGCGCAGGTAGCAGATTCCGGCGTAATGCCTGGCTACGTTGCCCGTTCCGGTCGAACCGTATTTTTCGATCACCTGCAGGAAACCGGCGAAATTACCGTCCCCGTTCAGCGCCAGTTTGAACGAATCCTGGGCGAACTGCTGCTCGGCGGCGAACATCATCGCCGAAGCCTTCTCCATCCGCGGAACGGCGACCAGGTATTTATATCCGAAGAAACCTCCCACCACGATGATAACGACTCCCAAAGCGGTCAGCAGCGACCGGCTGTTTCGCATGATAAAAGCCTCGACGCGACCGGATCGCCGATGCGATGGCTACCTCGGGATCTTTTTCGGCCTGCGGGTTTGTTTTGTGCCATAATCGATTCAAAATTAAAATTTACATACTTACGAAATGCAAAAGTAACCTTTTTAGGGAAATTAAAACTATTTCGGCATCTTTTTTATCTTTGCCCTGCCTCCGAGCGACGCCCGCAAAATCCTCCCGTCGGCATCCGGGAAGCAAAAAACCGCGCGCCGCGGAATATTCCCGAAAAATTAAGTATCTTTGGGAACGTAAAAACAACCTTATGCACCTCCACAAACTGTCGCTGATCGACTTCAAGAACATTGCGGAAGCCCATATCGAGCTTTCGCCGCAGATCAACTGCCTGGTAGGCGACAACGGAACCGGCAAAACCAACCTGCTCGACGCCGTACATTACCTGTCGGTCGGTAAAGCGGATTCAATTTTGCCGATTCGCAGTGCATACGCCACGGTGCGGACGCATTTTTGATCGACGGCGTTTACCGGACGTCCGAAGATCGCAGCGAGCACATCGTTTGCTCGTACAAAAAAATTCTCAGAAAAAGTTGTGCCGCGGCGGGAAGGAGTACGAAAAGCTGTCCGATCACTTCGGACTGATCCCGCTGGTGATGGTCACCCCGTCGGACACCGCGCTGATCAACGAATCGGGCGAGGAGCGGCGCAGGTACATGAACAGTCTCATTTCGCAGCTCGACCGGAAATACCTCGCGACATTGGTGCGGTACAACCACCTGCTCGCCGAACGGAACAAACTACTCAAGGCACAGCAAACGCCGAACTTTTCCGAAATAATGGAAGTGATCGATCTACAGATGGCGGCTCTCGGAACGGATATCAACGCAAGGCGCAAACAACTGATTGACGAACTGGCGCCGCACGTAGCGCGATATTACGCCGCACTGTCCGGCGACCGAGAACAAATCAAACTGAAATACCGGTCGGAACTGAACCAACTGCCGTTCGATGAAATCTTGCGCGATGCGCAGCCACAAGACCGGGCGAACCAATACACTACACGCGGCGTGCACCGTGACGACCTGCGTATGACCCTCGGCGACTATACGTTGCGCAAATACGGTTCCCAGGGACAACAGAAGTCGTTTCTCATCGCGCTGAAGTTGGCCCAGTTCGATCTGATAGCCGGCCACAGTCCGGTTCGGCCGATCCTGCTGCTGGACGACATCTTCGACAAGCTCGACATGCAACGCGTCGAACAGTTGATCCGCATCGTGACCAGCGAACGTTTCGGTCAGATCTTCATTACCGACTGCAACAAAGTCCGGCTCGAAAACGTACTGCACAGCAACGGATGCCGGTACACCCTGTTCAACGTAACCGACGGCGAAATCCGAACGGCATGAGAAGACGCGACCCGATCCGGATAGGCGATGCGCTGAACGATTTTTTCACGTCCACGCCGACGATCGCCCGCAAAAATAGCCGAAAGCGCGGATTCCGGACGTGTGGCCGCGCGTGGTCGGAGACATCGTCGCATCGTATACCGTCCGGCTCGAGATCAAGACGGGCGGACGGTTGTTCGTCTACCTCAGTTCGTCGGTCGTCCGCAACGAGATCTTCATGCAGCGCGCGGCGCTCAAAGAGGCGATCAACCGGGCCGTCGGCAGCGACATCCTGACGACGATCATCGTCAAATAGCCGCCGCGAAATACCGCCGCCCTTTCAAAGAAACCGATAAAAAACCGGGAAGCGTTTACACGCTTCCCGGATCTCTCTGCTCGAGCGAAAATTATTTCGTAGCCGAATCCGCAGGAATCACGTCGATCAGATCGACTTCATAGTACAATGCCGAGTTGGCGGGAATCATCTGACCGCGGCCCTGTTTTGGCGGACGGCAGCCATCACCTTCAACTGTAATGTTGGCGGTATCCTTGCTGTCATAGGTGGATTCTGCAGATCCTTTCCTTTGCGGTCGGTCATCTTGTAGAGTACGCGTACGGTCGAAGCCGAATCGGGTTTCACGCTCTCGTCACCCATTTCAACGATCTCGTACAGGCAGGCCCGAAGCGGTCTTCTTCACGTGCTGCTTCGGCGATTTCTGGCGCGGCTTCGGCGATGAATCTCGTACAGCAGGCTCAAGCGGATCTTCACGTTGTCTTTTCGGGGTTTAACCACGCTGGCGATACTGTTCTTTACGGGGTTTAACCACCGTTAGGCGGCCATAGGCGGCCTTGCTCATCACGGAAGTATCGCTTGGCAACATCCTGCATCGCTTTTGCGATCACCGCCAGATTCAAGTTGGCGTCCAACATCGTATCCATGTTCTGGATATAGCTGCCCATATCCAGGCCCATAGCATAGCCAGCGAATCTTCGGTCGATTTGAGGCTGCTCCGCCGGTCGAGGTGCAGGCGCCGAGGAAAAAGGGCGGCCACACCGCTTTAAAATAACAACTTTTTTCATTTTTTAGAACTATAAATTAATAATCAGAATCGTCTTCAAAACCGTGCCACGTTTTCAGTAGCCGTATACGAGTCGCAAACTTAAACAAATTCAGCGAATAATGCACCATTTTCGCCGCATTTTCGGGCAAATATTTTCAATCTTCCGGTTTTTCCTTCCGTTTCACCATCGTGCGGGTAAAACGAACCCGACGATCACGGCGGCCAGCGACGCCACCAGAATCGCGATTTTGCCGTTACTCACCGTCGCCGGATCGGCAAAGGCCAGGTTATTGATAAAAATCGACATCGTAAATCCGATCCCGGCCAGGCACGAAACGCCGAAAACCCCGGCCCAGGTAGCTCCCTGCGGCAATTCGCCCCATTTCAGCCATACGACCAGCCGGCTGAACAGAATACGCCCAGCGGCTTGCCGACCACCAATCCGAGAAAGATTCCCCATCCCCAGCGGCTCCAACAGCACGCGCAAGTCGCCGAATCCGCTGATCGCGACCCCGGCGTTGGCCAGCGCAAAAACGGGCATAATAAAAAAGGAGACGACGTGGTGCAACGCATATTCCAGCCGTTGCGACGGGCTGATCGCATTGGTCGCCACCAAGCGCACCATCTCGATGTCTTCGAGCTGTTTGCGGTTCGACAGCACCTGCACTCCTTCGCGGTCGTGTCGGCGGAACGAACGCAGGTAATACCGCGTCTTGTAGGAAAAATAACGTTTCGTAAAACGGGGCGTAGACGGAATCGTCAGCGCGATCAGCACGCCGGCGATCGTCGCATGAATCCCCGAATACAGAAACAGAATCCACATCACGATACTGAGAATCAGGTAATAGCGCATCTTGTAAACATTCAGCCGCTTCAGCAGGATCATGAAGACGAACACGACGGCTGCCGCACGAGCATTCCGACCTGGATGTCGGTCGAATAGAAAACAGCGATTACCAGGATGCCGCCGAGGTCGTCGACTACGGCCAGCGCCATCAGGAACACCTTCAGCGAAACCGGAACCCGGTTGCCGAGTAGCGACAGGATGCCGATCGCAAATGCGATGTCGGTTGCCATCGGGATCCCCCACCCCGACAGGAAATCGCCGCTCCGGTTGATCAGCACGTAAATCAGCGCAGGCACCGCCATGCCTCCGATCGCCGCCGCCACCGGAAGCGCGGCGCGGCGCACCCCGGAAAGTTGGCCGGCGATGATCTCGCGTTTGATTTCCAAGCCGACATAGAAAAAGAAAATAACCATCAACCCGTCGTTGATCCACGCTCGAGCGGCTTGCTGAGCCGGAAATGGTCGAACCCGACGGTCAGATGGCTCTCAAGCAGGTGGTGATAGACCCCGGCGGTTTGCGGAATGTTGGCCAGAATCAGGGCCAACACCGCGAACGCGACCAAAATCACGCCGCCCGCCCAGGGGCTATGCATGAAACGGTGGTGCTTTTCGTGGCGGACAAAAAAAAATTCCGCTTGCGTCTGAAAGTAACGGCCCTCGTCATAATCCGTTGTCGAATCGATAAAATAACGCCGCTGCAAAACGGCAAAATGTCAGAGCCTTACCGCAAACAGGATACCAAAACCTCCTATTTGCCGCTCCGCAACGCAAAATTGCACAGTTTATAGAGCATCCGCGCGCCGACGTTGGCGTCCCAGTCATCGTCGCCGGCCGGATCGGGAGCCACCTCGCAAAGGTCGAACCCGACCACCTCGCGACCCGGAAGCGGTCAGCCGGTCGAGCAGGTAAACCGCTTCGGCGAAACTCAGTCCGCCCGGAACCGGCGTTCCGGTATGCGGGCAATACTCCGGCGCGAGCCCGTCGATATCGAAACTGACGTACGCCTTTTCGGGCAGGCAGGCGATGATCCGCTCGCACACGGCATTCCAACTTTCGCCGCCGAACTTCGCGGCGGACAGCGCGTAATCGTCGAACAGGCGGACACGCGCATCCGCCGCGGCCAGGCGCGCCTCGTCGTCGCAGAGATCGCGAACGCCCACCTGCACCAGAGCCGACACTCCGGCCGCTTCGTTCAACACATTATACATAATGGAAGCGTGCGAATAGGTAAATCCTTCGTAAGCCCGGCGCAGGTCGGCATGAGCGTCGACATGCAGTACGCCGACGCCCGGATTACGCTCGGCCACCGCGCGGATCAATCCGAGCGGGACGCTATGGTCGCCGCCGACCAACCCCACCTTTTTACCGGCGTCCAGCCATCGGCAGGCCTCGTCGTACACTTCCGCATTGAGTTTTGCGGAACCTTCGTTGACCCGCGCGATACGGCGGCGCACCGATTCTCCGGCCGTACCGCCCGATTCCCAGTGTTCGATCACCCGCCGAGCCTCTTCCCGCAATTTTTACCGCGCAGTTCCAGCGTATCGCCGACCGGCAGCGTCCCGATTCCCTGCCGCCAACCGTCCGGATTGTGCAGGTCGTACAGATCGACCTGCAACGAAGCGTCCAGGATTGCATCGGGGACCGCCGGCCGTCCCTCGCGGTAAGAGGTCGTCACGTCCCACGGAACGGACATCAGCACCAGTCGAGCCTGCTCCGGCGTAAAAGGAAGTCCGAAATAGCGCCCGTTATTCACGCCCGGAGCGTTCGGATCAAAATCTGTTTTCTCCACGTTTTTCGAAATTAAGCGGCCCGCAAACGACCGGCCCGCACGGACAAAAATAGATAAAATACCGGATTTCCGGGAAAAGGCTTTTTTCCGAATTTTGAAATCCAACCCGTTACCGTTTTTTCTTCCGACAAAAGAACGATCCGACAATATCCGCCAATCCGCCCGCGTTACTAATGTAGATTTCCGATTATCGTTGTGAAACGGAGATCGGGTAGTTTTTTCATAATCATACATTAAGTTGGGTAACCCCCCGTCGCAGTAGCTGCGGCGGGGTTTTTCACGATTCGTCCGCCCGATGCCGGATTCCGTCGCTACCGGAGCCGGAACAAGCCGTAAAAACAAGCCTTTGCGAAAATCCGGACGGCGATTCCAAAGTTATTGTTACATTTGCCCCGGAAACAATAAGCTGGAAGATGAACGCAAACCTTACGTGCTGGCCGACTGCGACATTCCCTTTCTCAAAGGCGTGCTGGAACCCTACGCCCGCGTGCAATATCTCAAAGGCAGCGAGATTTCGCACTGCGACGCGGCCCGGGCCGACGCTCTGGTCGTGCGGACGCGCACGCACTGCGACGAACGGTTGCTCGGCGGCACGCCGGTCGGATTGATCGCCACGGCCACAATCGGCCACGACCACATCGATTCGGAATACTGCTCCCGGCACGGCATCGCGATCGCGACCGCCCAGGGATGCAACGCGCGCGGGTGCTGCAATACGTCATGGCGGCCCTCGCGGCCCTCGCAGTCCGGGACGAATGGTCGCCCGCAGACAGAACCCTGGGCGTCGTAGGCGTAGGAAACGTTGGGTCGCTGATCGCCGAATACGGCGAGCTGTTCGGCTTCCGAGTGCTGCGCTGCGACCCGCCGAAGGCCGAACGGAAACCCGCAGGACGACTACCTGCCGCTCGGCGAACTGTTGCCGCAGGCCGACATCGTCACCTGTCACGTTCCGCTGAATCGCACGGGAAACTATCCGACGCTGCGAATGGCTTCGGCCTCCTTTTTCGAAGCGATCAAACCGGGGGCGATCTTCATCAACACGTCCCGGGGAAAGATCGTCGACGACGAGGCGCTGATCGGCGCGCTGCAAAGCGGACGGCTGTCGCACGCGGTCGTCGACACCTGGAACAACGAGCCGGATATCCACCCGACGTTGCTAAGCCTGGCCACGTTCGCCACGCCGCACATCGCCGGCTACTGATCCAGGGAAAAGCCGCCGGAACGGCGGCGGCCGTACGAGCCGTCAGCGAATTTTTTCGGATTCCCCTGACCGGCTGGTATCCTCCGCAGGTAACCCCGAGCCGGGCCGACCCGAACATCACATGGGAACGGATGCGGGAAACCATGCCGCGCTATTTCCGGATCGAAGCCGAGACGCAACGCCTGCGCAGTGCGCCTTCCGCATTCGAAAACATCCGCAACAACTACGACTACCGCACCGAGTTCTTCTAAACGATCCGATTCATAATGAAAATGTTGCGGGCGACGTACTTTTTGCCCGGAATTGCTTCCGGAATGCCCGTTATTTTAAAAATTATTCCTACTTTTGCAGAAATTCTGGCCGCCTGATTAATTATGTATAAGAAAGTCATCCGTCCGATCCTGTTCCTGATTCCCCGGAAATCATCCATCGGATCATCGTCACCGCACTGCGCGTGATTCATTACATTCCCGGTTCACGTATGCTGCTGAGAGCTTTCTGCGCCGTCAGACATCCGTCGTTGGAACGGGAAGTGTTCGGCATCCGGTTCCAAAATCCGGTCGGGATCGCCGCCGGCTTCGACAAGGACGCCGAAGTGTACAAAGAGCTGCTCTCGCTCGGAGTTCGGATTCACCGAGATCGGAACGGTCACCCCGAAAGCGCAGCCGGGCAATCCGCGCCCGCGCCTGTTCCGGTTGCCCGAAGACAACGCGCTGATCAACCGGATGGGCTTCAACAACCAAGGGATGGAAAACGCCGTCCGCAACCTGCGCCACCGCCGTCCGCACCAGATCATCGGCGGCAACCTCGGCAAAAAACACGCAGACGCGCAACGAAGACGCTCCGGCGGACTACCTGCGTCTGTTTCGCAACCTGTACCAATACGTCGACTATTTCATCATCAACGTCAGCTGCCCGAACGTCGCGAACCTGACCAGCCTGGGCAGGACAAGAACAACCTGAACCTGATCCTGCGCGGTTTGATCGACTTCAGGCGCGGACAGAACCAGTACCGGCCGATCCTGCTGAAAATATCGCCCGACCTGACCGACGCGCAGATCGACGACATGATCGACGTGCTGGTCGAAACGGGACTCGACGGCATTGTCGCGACAAACACGACAACCCGCCGCGACGGACTCGAAACCGATCCGGCCACGGTCGCAGCCATCGGCAACGGCGGACTCAGCGGAGGTCCGCTGACCCGACGGTCGCTGGAAGTGGTGCGCTACATTCACAAAAACCGAAGGTCGCTTCCCGATCATCGGCGTGGGCGGCATCATGACCGAGGACGACGCCGTAGCGATGCTGAACGCCGGCGCCAGCCTGATCCAGATCTATACCGGCTTTATCTACAACGGTCCGCAATTCGTCAAACGTATCTGCAAGCGACTGAAGCAGGAAGCCGAAGAGCAAGACGAAAACGGAACCGATCGGAATCCGGACAACGCTAATCCCTACCGTATGCGAAACGTTCCGCTCGAAAAGGCGGAACGTTTCGATTTACGACGAACGTTCGAAACCGGTTTCGAAAAAAATGCCGGGCGAAAACGGCCGCCGGAACCCGACGGCGGGCGAAATCCCGGGCGGAGCGGGCCGGGAACGCCGCCCGACGCTCCTTTACCGCAGCCGGCGACTCCGGGAAATTTATCGAAAAATCAGCCGATCCGCAGTCTCGGCCGCAACGGTCCGAACGAATTTACCGATAAAGCCGTATCTTTGCCGGACGTTTCGCCGGCGGCGGGAACGTTCGAACAACGTCCGCCGGAATCGGCCGAACGACTTTAAACCGTATAATCATAAAAATCCCAGATTCGGGATCAGAGAAACGATGCAAAGCAGAAATCATTACCATCGGCGACGAAATTCAGATCGGACAGATCGTCGACACCAACGCGGCATGGATCGGCGAAAAGCTGAACGCGGCCGGAATCAAAATCCACCGGATCACTTCGGTATCCGACCGAGCCGAACCTATCTCCGGCCGTCACGCAAGCGTTGTCACTCCGATATCGTCATGCACCGGCGGTCTCGGCCCGACCAAGGACGACATCACCAAACATACGCTGGCCCGGTTGTTCGGCATGAAACTGGTACGCAACGAAGCCGTCTACGAGCAGGTGCGCGCGATGACTGCCGTACGGCACATCGACTTCAACGAACTGAATCAGGGCCAGGCCCTCGTGCCGGACGGATGCACCGTCCTGCCGAACCGTTGCGGAACGGCTCCGGGCATGTGGTTCGAGCGGGACGGCAAAGTGCTCGTATCGCTGCCGGGCGTCCCGTTCGAAATGAAAACGCTGATCGGCGAGCAAGTGCTGCCGCGGCTGTACGAACATTTCCGATTCGACGCGATCGTACACAAAACGGCGATCACCTACGGACTGGCCGAATCGATCCTCGCCGAAACGATCGCCGACTGGGAAAACGCGCTGCCCGCCTACCTGCACCTGGCCTACCTGCCCAGCGCGATGAATATCCGCCTGCGGCTGTCGGCCTACGACGTAGACGGACAGCAGGCCCCGCGGCGAAATCGACCGGCAATTCGCATTGCTGGACCAAGCGATCCCGTACCGGATCATCGGTTACGGCGACGCTACGCTCGAAAGCGCCGTCGGCGAGTTGCTGCGCGGCCGCGGCGAAACGGTCGCCGCCGCCGAATCGTGTACGGGCGGCAACATCGCCCACCGCTTTACGGCGCTGCCCGGGCGTCGGATTACTTCCCGGGGAGGCGTCGTAGCCTATTCGAACGACGTCAAGACGGCCCTGCTCGGCGTGAACGCGGACGACCTGAACCGCTGCGGAGCGGTCAGCCGACCGGTGGCCGAACAGATGGCGGCCGGGTGCGCAAGGCGACCGGAGCGACTTACGGGATCGCGACGACCGGCATCGCCGGCCCGACCGGAGGAACGCCGGACAAACCGGTCGGCACCGTCTGGATGGCCGTCTCAGGCCCCCGATGAGACGTATTCGATCCGGATGGTTTTCGGATCGCTGAGGAGCCAGAACATCGAACGCGTCGTCGAACGCGATCAATCTGCTCAGGCTGCGCCTGTGCGGCGCTCGAAACGGACTGTGGACGATCGGTACTGAAGCCGCCCGTAACCGCTTTGTATTGATTATTTCATTGCTGTTGTAGTACTCACGCGTTGAAAGACGTCGTGATATTGTTTCGGCCTGAAAATCGGGAACTTTCAAAGGAACAGGGCGATAGGCACGGGCTCACGCCGGGAGTATGCCGTATGTGAAACGGCCGTTTTCCTGCGCGTGAAATCTTTGTATCCGGGATCGATCTCGACACGGGACGTATCCGTACATTCGTGCATACTAAAGCGTGAACTGCTTATGCGCTTATTCGTTCGGATACCCAGGATCTCAAACCGGATCGGTCATGCAGCCTCACGTCTTCCTATGCACTTCACCGGGAGGCGGGTGAAATAAAATCCGGAACAATGAGCCAACCGATCTTTCCGAAACACGGCCCCTGCGCGACGCCGATCGCCCAGGACAATCAATTCCTGCACGAACAGACATTCGCCCTGCAACAGGAAACCGCCCGGCTCGACCGGGAGATCCGAAAAATCATGCAACGCAACGAAGAACTCGAAAAGAGGCGCAAAACAAATGCCGTTGCAATAAAATAGCCTGCGAAACAGCGAAACACATTTAGAATTCCCTTTGCGGAACGCGTATGCAAAAGCATGGCCGGATATGAAAACGGCGCGGACGAAATATCCGCGCCGTTCGAAATTTCCGCCGGCGTTTTATTGCTGCGGCCTGTCGAAACGGAAACCGACCTGCTCGCGCGGAAGGTGACTCCCGTCGCGCCCCTGCTGTTGCAGGTCGAGCTGGATACGGTCGTACTGCTGCTCCCATTCCAACAGCATACGGTCGTAGCGGATCGCCGCCACGTCCCAGTGAATCGGACGGTTTTTCGCCGCGCCACAGATCGCGGTGAAACAGTTTCAGTTCTTGGTCATGTCCCTCAGCGATCCGAGGCGGCTGGCGTACGGCATAATCAGGTCGTACAACGCCGTATTGACCGCATATCCTTGTCGTCGTCGCGGACGAACGCATCGTACAGGTCGGACATCTCGCCGGCCAACAGCGCCTTAGTGAAACACGAAATCCATCCGCCGGGCGGCGAACAACAGCGCATCGACCGTCGAACCGTGCAGCGCGACCCGGTCGCGCGCGCGGCTGAACTGCGTATAAGCATCCTCGCACCACAAGCGCATCTCGCGGCACGCCCCGTATTTTTGCAAGTGATTCTGCAACGCCACGCCGGCTTCGGTGAACGGCGAAGTGTAAGCCATCTCGAAGTTGACCGCCCCGACGCGGCCGTGCACGTCGGCCAACTTGCAAATTCCGTCGGCGAACGGATGCCCGTCCGAATTGCGATAGAACGCCCAATCAAACGCATCGCGGTAGCGGTCGAGATCCGACTCGCCGTGCTGCCAGGCGCAGGCAGCGGCGTAAACCACGCCGTACCAACCCATATCGAACAAGTCTTCGCCCATATCGTCCCACGAAGTGTTCAGCATCCCATCGAGCCGTATTTCTGCCCGTCGCGGACGAAATTACGGATATTCTTCATGTGAGACAGGTAATCCGGGAAAACGCGCCCGCCGTAGAAAGCCGACGGCGCGACGAACGTGGCGAAGAAGTGTTTGTCGGCATACGGCTTCAAGAACGTCTCGTAGCTATCCCGGGGCAGGTAGTCCCACGCGACGGCGATCACGTTCGACGGCAGCAGATCGAGTTTCTCGGGATGTTCGACGGCGATCTCTCCCCAAAACAACAACTTTTTATCCTTCAGCGCGGGCAGTGCGGCCACCTTTTTCAGATGTCCCAGGTAAACGTCGGCGTGCGACGACCCGGCCACCGACTCTTTGCTTTTGCCGCGTCCGAGTTCGAACGTCTCGTCGCAACCGATATGAATGAACTCGGACGTGAACATCGGCACGATCTCGCCCAGGTAGTCGCCGATAAAATCGTACGCCCCCGGTTCGGTCGGACTCAGTATCTGGCTGCCGCGCTTTTCGCCGAGGTCGGCGTAACGCTCCTGCCGCAACACATAGTGCAGGTGCCCGAAGGTCTGTTGCTGCGGGGATGATCTCGACATGGTAACGTGCGGCGTAATCGATCAGTTCGGCGATCTCCTCCGGGGTGATCGTGCCGCCGTACGGGTTGATCGCCGGATGCGACTTCGACTGGTATAGGTTTTCGGCGTAGATACTGTATCCGTTGATTTTTATATTCTGACAAAATGCGCACCTGCTTTTTGGCGTATTCCAGCGTCGGAATCGGCCCGCGGCTCCAGTCGTCCTGCTGCCAGCGATAACGCATCGCCGGGCGTCGCGCACGGCGACCGCCCGCACCCGGTATCCGTCGCCGGACGGATAGACCAGTTGGCGTAGCGTCTGCACGCCATAGAACAGGCCGGCGGCCGTATTGGCCGAAACGATCACGCCCTGCCCGTCGGCCAACAGCACATACCCTTCCGGATTAAAATCGGAGCGAGTTCCAACCCCCGCCTGTTTCAAGCGTTCGTCGGCCTGACGGTTCAGCCCCGGACGCGTCAGCATCACGGGCCCCCTTAACGCCCGACCGCGACTTTCTTACGACCGTGCGGATATTTTCCAGTTCGTCGGTCAACGTCGCGGCGGCAAAAAAATCTTCCTCGTCGCCGGAACACACCCGGACGGTAAGCCGCTCCCCGGGATCGAAATCGCGCTCCCCGACCCGCACCTCGGCCGGATAAAGGTATCAACGGCAGTTTTCCGCCTTCGAACGGGTTGTGTTGCTGCGCGATCGCCCGGCCCGTGCCCAATGCCAACAGCGCCAACAACGGCAAAATGATTCGTTTCATACGTATTTTTTATTTGAATTCGTCACACGAAAATACGCATTTCGGACGACATTCCGTTCCGTCCCGAAAAAATTATTGACCGCCGCCGTCCGAAACGGCGCATCTCCGCATTTCCGTTATCTTTACGGCTTCGTACGAAACGCCCTGTTTTTTACCGCCGTATTTTTTTATTCGGAGAATATTTCGTATTTTTGGCGATCCTTTTGGAGTAATGTAAAAAACGAATTCTATGAAAAATTTGTGAAATCACGGGTAAAACGGCTCAGGTTGGCAACAACGTGTCGCACTCGAACAAAAAAACCAAGAGGCGTTTTAATCCGAATCTGAAAACGAAACGCTTCTGGAACGAAGAAGAAGGCCGGTGGATCACCCTTAAAGTGACTGCCGCAGGCATGAAAACCATCAACAAGAAAGGTTTGTCCGCAGCCCTGAAAAGCGCCGCTGCGCCCAAATCGGTCTATTAATTATTAATCGAAGCAGAAAATGGCAAAAAAGGTAACAGGGTTCAGGTTATCCTTGAGTGCACGGAACAGAAAGAGAGCGGGCTTCCGGGAATGTCAAGGTATATCACGACCAAAAAACAAGAAAAACACGCCCGACAGGATGGAGCGTAAAAAGTATAACCCGATCCTGAAACGAGTAACCATCCACCGCGAAATTAAATAAGGTTTGAATCATGGCAAAGAAAGTAGTTGCGACGCTGAAGACCGGAGCCGGTAAAGCGCACACGAAATGTATTAAGATGGTGAAACCGAAAAGACCGGAGCCTACTCCTTCAAAAACCGAAGTAGTGCTGAACGATCAGATCAAAGATTTTTCGCAAAAAATAAGCGATTTTTCTGTCTTATTACAAAAAGCTTCTTAACTGTAAGGAGCTTTTTGTATTTTTGTAGGGCGCATCCCCGAGTCTCCCCTGGGGCCCATGCATATCATCAAATAGCGTACGATTATGGGACTGTTCAATATTTTTTCAAAAAAGGAGCATAAAGAAGACCTCGACAAAGGGCCTCGAAAAGACGAAAGAAGGGTTTTCTCGAAACTGGCGCGGGCCGTGGCCGGCAAGTCGAAGGTCGACGAAGAGGTGCTGGACAACCTCGAAGAGGTGCTGATCACGTCGGATGTCGGCGTCGACACCACCGTACGGATCATCGAACGGATCGAAAAACGGTCGCCGAAGACAAATACATGAACACCGCGGAACTGAACCGCATCTTGCGCACCGAAATCACGGCCCTGCTCGAAGAGAACAAAAGCGCCGGCGAGGAGAACTTCTCCTACGAGAAACGCAACGGTATGCCGTACGTGGTCATGGTGGTCGGCGTCAACGGGGCCGGCAAAACGACCACGATCGGCAAGTTGGCTTCGAAGCTGAAAAACGACGGTAAAAAAGTCTATATCGGCGCCGCCGACACGTTCCGCGCCGCCGCGATCGACCAGCTGGCCGCTGGGCCGAACGCGACCGGGGTCACGATGATCCGCCAGGACATGGGTTCCGACCCGGCGGTGGCTTTCGACACGCTGCGTAGCGCCGTAGCGAACGATGCCGACGTCGTACTGATCGACACGGCGGGACGGCTGGCACAACAAAATCGGCCCATGATGAACGATGACCAAGATCCGCAACGTAATGGCCAAAGTGATTCCCGCGACGCGCCGCACGAAGTGATGCTGGTGCCTCGACGGATCGACGGGGCCAGAACGCCTTCGAACAGGCGAAACAATTCCGCAAGCCACGCGCGCGTCACCGCCCTCGCGATCACCAAACTGGACGGCACGGCCAAAGGCGGCGTGTGATCGGCATCAGCGACCAGTTCAAAATCCCGGTGCGCTACATCGGCGTCGGCGAAGGGATCGACCAACTGCAGGTATTCGACCGCAGGGAATTCGTCGACAGCCTGTTCGGGAATAAAAACCGCCCGGCGAAACCCCAGCGGTTTCGTTCGGGGAAATCCGCGCCGCACCGGCGCAGGAAGCCGATTTTAAGGATTTAATTTTCCGAAAGACCCCCGGTCGATCTGGAGCGTGCCGATCCGCGGATCGCCTTTATACCGCACGGTCGCCGCGCCGGACAGGCTGGAAACGCTCAGGTTCTGAACGGCCCATACTCGCAACCCCGCCGCGCCGGAACCTCCCAGCGTAACGTCGTTTGCCTTCAGTCCGACCGCTTCCAAATGCGCGCCGCCCGACCCGGAAGCCTTCAGAGCCCCGGTTTCGCCGAAAGCCGTAATGCGCGCGCCGCCCGACATTCCGATTACGATCTGCTCGCATTTTACGGCCATATCGATATTGGCCCCCCGCCGCTGGCGTCGATCTTCAGGCTGCCGGCTGTCACCCAAATTGGCGCGGGAGCCTCCCGAAAGTCCTGAGAGAAACGTCTTCGAACGTCCCCTTGATATCGTAACCGGCGCCTCGCTGGTCTGCGCGCGCAAATGCCCCTGAAAAATTCAGCCCGGTCGCCGACGATGCGCCGCTAAGCCCCATGACAAAATCGGAGCCTTCGAAAAACTGACGTCGTCGACAGCCGCGCGGCTCCGGAAAGTTGGAGCCGTTCCAGAGCGGGGTATGCTGACGACGGCCCTGACTCCTCCGCGGAAATTGCGGCGCTCTTTTCGATCCAACCGGTCCGTATTCAGCCTCAACACGAGATCTCCGCCGCTGACCTTAACGTCGAGCGCCTCTTCGATCTCTTTCGGACAAAAAATCTGACCGCACATTTATTGCCCGTACCAACGTAATATCGAAAACGCTCTCCGCCGAAATTCCGGAGAAACCGGGCACCTTCACGCGTTTGGTAACCTCCTGCGCGGTCGCGGTCAACGCACAAACGACGCACAGCACTGAAAAACATCATTTTTCCATAACGCATTTTTTGATTGACGGATAATTCGATCTATTCGTGGAAATTCATTCGTCCGCATCCGATAACTGCCCGCTAACTGCCTGACGGCTTTCAGTTTCAAATTGAAATATTTTTTCAAGATACGGCCTTCTTTTCGTCGCCGAGTTCGTCGGGCAGTTGTTCGTATAACGGAACCGTATCGTTGCTGATGTCGCGGATAATGGTCTTCATTTCGGAGGTATCCTCCCCGCGGCGTTCGCTGACATCGACGATATCGCGGGTCAGCGCCTCCAGACTCCGGATTGTACAGGTCGATCTCGGCCTGCACCGGATTCTCCCGCAAACCGTCCCGGCACAGCATCGCGCCGAAAAACACGACCGCCGCCGCCCCCGCAGCCAATGCCCACCGAACCGCCGGCGAATGCGAACGGCGCCCGACCCGATCGAGCTTTCGCCTGAAACGCGCTTCATGGCCGCCGTTCAGCGGCTTCCGTCGTCGAACAACCCGCGGTTGTTCCGTACAAAATCATACAGCTTATCCATCACGTTGCAATTTTTCCAAAAGTTTACCTTTCGCACGCGTGTACTGCGACCGGACCGAAGAAGTTTTCAGACCCGTTATTTCGGCGATCTCGGCATAATCGTAGCCTTCGAACAGACACAGGGAGAGAATCAGGCGGCAACCGTCGGGCAGCTCGTTCAATCCGGCTTTTATCCGCGACCCAGACGGCCGCTTCACCGGCGGAATCGTCCAGCAGCTCGCTCCACCCGGATTCGTCCCGGCTTTTGTCTTCGGCAGGCAACCGGCCGGATTCGGACAGCTCCGACAGAAACGACGCCCGCTTCCGTCGCCGGCGCAAACGGTCGATCGCTCCCCGGACGCAAGTTTTCACCAGCCAGGCCTCGATCTGGGGCGCCGTCTGAGGACATGGAGCGCATCCGCGCGAATTTCAAAAACGCATCCCATCGCCTCTTCGGCCTCCATGGCATCCCCACGATCCGCAGGGCCGTATGGAACAACCGACGCGAATAACGGTCGTAAAGCGTGTCGATATCGCAGGACGTTCCTTCATTTTCAGTGGCTTTTACTATTAAAAACGCAACGCGGAACCGAAACGCTGCATTTCAGGAATAAAAAAATAACGAAAAACAATAAACAAAGCTATTTTTCTGCGGCTCGAACGACGCGCTTCCGAAAACCGGAAGCCGGGAAGCGTCGGATCGGCCGCAGAAACCCGATACCATGAAAATAAAAAACATTTGCTTATTTCATTAAATCTATTTAATTTTATAAACCCGCCCTGCTAAAACTCCCGTTATGAAAAACTGCCAATCTGCCGTTTCGCCAGACTGTTGGCCGCAGGATACCAGGCACAGGCCGGTTCCGCACGAAAGAGGCTACAACCAAATCGAAGTGGAAGACGGCAACATTCCGGGAAACAAACTCTATTTCAACGTAAATCTGGCGCTCGATCCGCTTCGGAAGAAAATGAAATGATGCAAGGAGAACCCGCCCCCCAGAGCATTAACCTTCCGGATAAAAACGCACCCGAACCGTCCCAAAAAAATATGCCGCCCGTCTGCCGGGCGGCATATCCTCATACCGGAAGCGATCAGTCGGATTATCCGGCGACAGGGCTCGATAGACCCGGCCGGCCAGTTCCTTTGTCCAGCATAAAGTTGTTCCCACCTTGTCGTCGCCGACCAGCTTCAGCGCATCGATAATGCCCTGCACGTTCTCCTTCTTTCCTCGATTTGCTCGTCGACGAACCAAACCAACCGGTTAGCCGAAGCGAAACTTTTCGGCGGCAGCCAGCTCGCACAGCGCGTCGATCCGGGCGGTCACGCTTTTTTCGTGTTTCAGCGTATCTTCGAAAGCGGCCAGCGGAGAATCCCAGGCGGAAGGCACTTCGGCAATCGGCGCCAAAGCGACCTTTCCGCCGCGTGCGAGGACATGATCCATCAGCATCCGGCATGATCCCTTGTTCCTCGCGGAACTGGATCGAAAACCAGTTGGCCATTCCCTTGAGTCCTTTCCGAGCGAAATCGCAAGACATCGACAAATACAAGTATGGGACCAGAATTCCGCATTGATCTGGGCGTTGATCGCTCTTCCATTTTTTACTCAGCATAATCTATCGTTTTAAAATGTCCGTAAACATTCGGTCAATTTCATGTCGACATGCAAATATAGTGCGGATTTTCCTATTTTTGCAAGCAAATACGCACCATGAAACGTAAAATCAACGTCATAACGCTCGGTTGTTCGAAAAACCTCGTCGATTCGGAACACCTGATGGCGCAATTGCAACGCAACGGTTTCGAAATCGTCCACGACTCGAACGAAACGGACGCCAGAATCGTCGTAATCAACACCTGCGGATTCATCGGCGACGCCAAAGAGGAGTCCGTCAACACGATCCCTCGCATTCGCCGACGCGAAGACCAAAGGCTGTATCGACCACCTGTTCGTCATGGGCCGCCTGGCCGAACGCTACCGGGAAGAACTGTGGGAAGAGATCCCCGAAGTGGACGAATACTTCGGCGTCAACGACCTGCGCGACATCGTGAAAAACCGTCGGCGGACGCTACCGCGACGAACTGACCGGGGAGCGGCACCTGACCACGCCGGGCCATTACGCCTACCTGAAAATCTCGGAAGGATGCAACTGGGGATGCGGTTATTGCGCGATCCCGCTGATCCGCGGACGTCACGTCTCGGTGCCGATGGAAGAGCTGCTTCACGCGAAGCGGAGATGCTGGCCGCGCGGGGCGTCCGGGAACTGATCGTCATCGCGCAGGATACGACCTACTACGGCCTCGACCTGTACGGCGAGCGGCGGCTCGGCGAGTGCTCCGCAGGCTGTGCCGCATCGACGGGCTCGAATGGCCTACTACTACGCCTACCCGGCGCAGTTCCCGACGGACGTGATCGACGCGCTGCGCGACGAACCGAAAATGTGCAAATATACCCTCGACATCCCGTTTCAGCACATCAGCGACCCGCAACTGAAAGTATGCGCCGCGGGCTGAACAAGCGCAGACCTACGAACGATCGGCGAACTGCGCCGCCGGATCCCCGCATCGCGCTGCGGACGACGCTGCTGACCGGCTATCCGGGCGAAAGCGAAGCGATTTCGACGAACTGCTGGAATTTGTCGAACGGGTGCGATTCGAACGGCTCGGAGTCTTCCCGTACTCGGAAGAAGAGGGCACCTATTCGGCCATGCGGCTGCGCGACGACGTACCGGACGAGGTGAAACAGCGGCGGGCCGACGCGATTATGGAACTGCAAACCGCATTTCGGCCGAAAACAACCGCCGGCGGATCGGCACGCGAGAGCGGATCATCATCGACCGGCGCGAGGGAGAGTTCCTCGTCGACGTTCGCAATACGACTCGCCGGAAGTCGATACCGAAATCCTGGTCGAAACCGACGAGAATCCGTCGCCGGGAACCTTCCTGGACGTAAAAAATAACGGAAGCAGGAGATTACGACCTTTTACGGAAAATTCGTATAGGGAAGCGCGGGAAAATAGATTTTGCATTTTGACAAAAAATAACTACTTTTGAGTGGACGAATCAATTTTGTCTGCAGAAATGGATGACAACAAGGCGATTATCGATTCACTGAAGAAAAAGGTTTCTCGGATCATCGAGGACAACCGGCGACTTCTGGCAGCGAAGTGCGTGAATTGACCGCCGAACGAGACACGGTCATCCTCAGAAAAAAGAGCGGCCGAAACGGAAATACGGCAGCTCGGCAGACGAATCGAAACGCTCGAAACGGCGGCCGGTCTGATGGGGAAACCGCGGCGACAGCCGGATAGCAAGGCTCAGAGTCAACAAACTATTGCGGGAAATTGACAAATGCCTTGCATTGATGAACAAGTAGCGAAGACGTTATATTGATGGCAGGAACGCGCAGGATATCGGTGAAGTTGGCGGGTAAAGAATACCCGATGACGATCCGGCAGGCCGAGGAGGAAAAGTACCGGCGTGCGGCACAGGATATCAATGCCCTGATCTCGGTTTACAAACCCGGTTCGCCGCCGAACCGGAAGATTATCTGGCCATGGCCGCTTTGCAGGTGGCCGTCGACAAGGTCGGGCTGAGATGAACCGGGAGATGACGGAAGAGGCACAGCGTTTGCAGAAAATCGAACGAGAGATCGACGACTACCTGAACAATATTTGAAACGCAAACGACGTCTTAATAACAGACAACAGGTTCTTGGACATATAAGTTAAGGAATAAAAACCTGCATGGATTCCTTTTGCTTTGCGAAACTCAACACTATTTACATTGGGGTCAAGCTCAGTATTTCAAAACAGGCCTTAACCTTCCCCGGAAGGTTCTTCATCCGAAGACGTTGGACGTTTGCGATAAACGGCAGCCCCATACATGACGAGATTGAGATTCGTCAAACAAGGAAAGAGGGAATTTGTGCGGGTCTTTTTTTATACCCAAACGTACATTTTGTTTAACATATAAATACATTTAACTAACACCTATGAGCATTGTAATTATAGCAATAATTGCCGTCATCTGTTCCGCCGCAGGCTGCTATGCAGGCTATTCGATCACATCGAAAAATCGTCCGGAACAAGAAGGCCGCGATTCTGAAAGAGGCCGAATCGGCCGGCGAGATGATCAAAAAAGGAGAAGATTCTCCAGGCCAAGGAAAAATTCATCCAGCTCAAAAAGCGAACACGACCGGGCCGTCAACGAGCGCAACCAAAAGCCTCCCAGAGCGAACAGCGCGCCAAACAACTGGAAACAACCTGACCCAGCAGCAGGACGAGCTGAACAAGAAAAATCCGCGAACAGGATTCCGTACGCGAGCGTCTGCAGGCTCAGATCGAGAGCGTCGAACGCAAAGAAGGAAGACCTCGACCGCAAAAAATCAAGGAACAAAAACACCCGTCTCGAACAGATCAGCGGCCCTCAGTAGCGACGAAGCCAAGAACATCCTGATCGAAAACATGAAAGAGGAGGCCAAGACCGAAGCGATGACCTATGTCAACGAAGTGATGGAAGAGGCCAAGATGAGCGCCAACAAGGAAGCGAAAAAAGAGCGTCGTACAGACGATCCAGCGCGTCGCTACCGAAGCGGCCATCGAAAACTCGGTCACGGTGTTCAACATCGAGAGCGACGAAGTGAAAAGGCCGGATCATCGGCCGCGAAGGACGGAACATCCGGGCCCTGGAAGCCGCTACCGGCATCGAGATCATCGTCGCCGACACGCCGGAAGCGATCATCCTGTCGGGCTTCGATCCGACGCCGTGAAATCGCGCGTCTGGCGCTGCACCAACTGGTAAACGGACGGCCGCATCCATCCGGCACGCATCGAAGAAGGCGTTGCCAATACAGAAACAGATCGAAGAAGAGATCGTCGGCCGGCAAGCGCACCAGATCGACCTGGGCATCCACGGCTCCATCCCGAACTGATCCGCCTGATCGGTAAGATGAAATACCGTTCGTCTTACGGACAAAACCTGCTGCAACACTCGCGCGAAGTGGCCAATCTGTGCGGCATCATGGCCTCGGAACAGGACTGAACGCCAAGATGGCCCGTCGCGCCGGCCTGCTGCACGATATCGGCAAGGTGCCCGACGACGAACCGGAATTGCCGCACGCCAATCATCGGCATGAAACTGGCTGAGAAATTCAGGAAAAACCGGAAGTGATCAACGCCATCGGGGCGCACCACGACGAAATGGAGATGAACAACCTGATCTCACCGATCGCTACAGGTCTGCGACGCGATCTCCGGAGCCCGTCCGGGAGCCCGCCGCGAAGTGGTCGAATCACATCAAGCGGCTGAAGGAGATGGAAGACATGGCCCTCGCCTATCCCGGCGTCATGAAGACCTACGCGATTCAGGCCGGCCGCGAACTGCGCGTGATCGTCGGCAGCGAGAAGATCACCGACCAGGAGGCCGACAGCCTGTCGCACGACATCGCCAAGAAGATCCAGGACGAAATGACCTATCCGGGCCAGGTGAAGATCACCGTGATCCGCGAAACCCGCTCGGTCAGCTACGCGAAATAAGGACAACCGGAACCGGAGGAATCGGATTCATAAAAGACGACGCCTGGAACTGCAGTTCCGGGCGTCGTCTTTATGAATAACACATAAGAGACTGCCAAACAGCATCTTATTTTTAAATCGCCGCATTAAAATACGGACATAAACCATTGAAGCACATCAATCCGGCACGTCTCAGTAAATCCACTTATAGAATAATAAAACAGGATTACTGTTCTCCGAGACTTTAAAGATAATTCATCAGCAAAGCGGAATCGCAACCTTTTCTCCGACCTATCTTTTATCAGCCTCGATATTCACCGGACTGAAAATGAAATCAGATAACCGGAATTGTCGAAATCCAGATACGGTACGGGCCTCAATAAAACGCCATTCTTATCCCTGGCGCTGTTACCGGTGTACAATATCTCTCCTTGTTCGTTGGCAATCAGCACATACGGTCGGAAATCATAAGTATATTCGGCTAAATAACCGTTCGAAATTTATAGAACGCTACCGGAACTTCTGGTTTTTCACCGCCTAAACCTTTCTGGTAGTTCGAAATCGGGTAATTCTCATCATCCGCCCTCGGTCGTTCGACACCCAAATCAAACACAAGACAGGGCGTTATCCGACCGGAGGTATCGGATACCTGGTAAATAGTATCGTTATGCTGAGCGCTCATATAAATTTGCTCTCCATACCGGTAAAAAACGACTTCCCTTTATCGTATTGCGTCGACAATCCGAACATTTGCTTATTGAACGGAACAGCAGATATCCGTGTTTTGCCGAAACTGTCGATACATCTGTAATTAAAATAGTCTTCCTTTTGCAAAAAGGTGCTCGAACCATTTCCCATATTAAAAGCGATCAGGCCATCACCCAAAAGTTTGAACGCCTTTGCATGTGGGATCATTTCCTTAACAGAAACGGCTTTATCGTCCATGTCATACGTCAATAACTTTCCCGCATTCTTGTCATACACATGACATACCCAGTCCCTTTTCCCTACCGATCTCCATGTCCGTCATTTGCAAATATTCGTTAGGGGACCGCGCCCCCTGGCGATCCCAACAATGCACCAGCCTACCAGTCGAATCGAAAACGTAAGCTTTATTCTCACTGCAACACCTATATGTCCGTCCAGAAGTTGCAACTTCTTTATTTTTCCAATCAGGACTTCTTGTTGCGGATCCAAAATGACATAATGCGAAAATTC